>Ga0315271_10000196_pt1 | contig 30752 bp, 25 predicted proteins | sample C3_top_MG_FD_204664 | JGI IMG/M metagenome (GOLD analysis project Ga0315271, IMG submission 204664) | Sediment microbial communities from Yellowstone Lake, YNP, Wyoming, USA - C3_top | ecosystem: Environmental > Aquatic > Freshwater > Lake > Sediment | place: USA: Wyoming | collected 2017-08-01
TGCCTGAGGCATCCAGTACGGCGGCGCGGTCCAGTTCCTGATCTCATCGGTGGGCTGAGCAAGCGCCGAAAGCGAACCCACGAGCGCGACTGCAACAGACACGACCCATCTCATCTTCATTTCGTAACTCTCCTGATCGGCTTTGATTTCAGCCGCTGTACGGCGGGCGTAGGCTTAGAGAGAAGGGCGGAGCAAGATCGGGGCCACGCCACCAGAGCGCTTTCAGCCGTCAGAGACGGAGACGATTCGCGAACTCCAAGCGCGTTCGGCGTTCATCTGATGCGGATGTATCAGTCGTAAAGCGCCGGAACCGCCCGGAGCGAACGACAATTAATTGCTTGTCACCGTCTTTGCCCCCGGCTCAGTCCGGCAGCACGACGACGAGCTGGCGGCTCATCTTCCAGAAGCGCACGGGGTCCCGCACGGTGAGCTGGGACTCGTGCGGGCTCACGGCCGCGATCACGTAGCTGTCGGCCGGGTGGTCCGAGAGGATCACCGCCTGGTCGGCCGGCGCGCCGAGGTCGAACCGCGTCACCTTCCGGATGTCGATCCGGCGGAAGAGGGACTCGTCGAGGCGCCCGGTCCTCTGCCACGTGCCGCCGAACCCGAGGACGGACCCTTTCCGCTCGACGTATCCGACCTTCTGGAGCATCCCCCTCGGCGCGATCAGGACGTACGCCGCGGCGAGCTGCGCCTCGCGGTCCGCGAGCAGCGACCGGATCTGCTCGACGGCCTGCTCCTTCTCCTTCACGGTCCCGCGCAGCCCTTCGGCGGTCTGCGTGAGTTCGCGCGTACGCTCCTCGAGGGCCGCGATCGTCTCTTCCTTCTCGTCCAGCTGGCGGTGGAGCTCCCGGACGAGGCGTTCCAGGCCCAGGACCTTCTCCTCCGAAGCGCGGTTCGCCCGCTCGAGGGCCTCGAGCTTTTCGAGGTTGGCCCGCACCGACCTGCGGATGTCGTCGATCTGGCTCTTCAGGGTCTCGCGGCTCCCCGCGGAGGCCCGGCCCTCCTGCGCGACCGCGATCGACGTCTTGATCGCCTTGAGTTCCTTGACCCGCAGCTCCTCGAGGGCGGTCTGGACGTCGTCCAGCGTCCGCTGGAGATCGGCGTTTCGGGCGCGCTCGGCGGCGATTTCCTCCAGCGAAGGGCCGGGCTTCTCCGGAAGCGCGTTGATCGCCGCCGTGAGCGGGTCGGGTTCCTTTTTCTTCGGCTCTTCCCGCGCGCAGCCGGCGAGCGCGAGCGCCGTAAGCGAGGCCGCGAAGATCGTGCGGGACGGGAGGAATCTCGTCATGCATTCGTCCATGGAATCTGCGACTCAATCGTACGCCGTCTGCTAAATCGTTCAAGAGGCCCCACAAGCGCGAATGCCTGTCATACTCGTTGACGCCCCGGGGGAGGGGAGAGTAGTCTCTTTTTCCCCTTTCCAAGGAGGAGTTGCCCGTGGCGTTCAAGATCGGCGATAAGCTCGTCTACCCGAACCACGGTGTCGGCGTGGTGGAGACCATCCAGGAATCGCTCCTCCAGGGCTCTCCTGCGCCCTGCTACCAGCTCCGCCTCCTGGGCAACAACTCGCGCGTCATGGTCCCCGTCGGTAACTCCGACCGGATCGGCCTCCGCCCCCTCACGCGCCGCAAGGACGTGGGCGGTGTCTTCCGCGTCCTCGAGAACGGCATCCTGGCGCCGACGGGCGACTGGAAGGGCCGTTACAAGCAGAACCTCGACAAGATGCGCTCGGGGGCCCTCACGGACATCGCCGACGTGCTCAAGAACCTCAGCTGGGTCCAGAAGCAGAAGGCGCTCTCGTTCCGCGAGAAGAAAATGTACGAGCGCGCGCGCTACCTGATCGTCTCGGAGATCGCCCAGATCAACGGGCTGCCCGAGGGCGAGGTCGCGACCGAGGTCGAGAAGGCCCTGGACCGGGCCATGGTCAAGCGCCGCATCGGAACCGGAAGAGATCATTGACCTGATTCCCCCGCATTCGCGATGCGGGCGGCTGGAATTCCGTATAGTCGGCAGGATGGTCTGGAGGGGAGTTCGCCGCGCCCTGGTCGCCGCGATGTCGTTCGCGATGCTCGCGTCCGCGGCCCCGCCAGCCCCGTCGCGCACGGGCGACGTCCTGCTCGACTTCCTTCTCATCTCCCTCGAGGCGGAGAAGAAGGGCGCCGCTGAGGACGCCGAGGAGTTCGAGCGTGTGACGGAGCGCCTCGTGCGGGCCGAATCGGACGTCACGGTCGCCGTCGGGCGCCTCGTCCGCCTCCTGCGCGACGGCAGCCCGGACCGCGCGGTGCTCGACGCCGCGGCGGACGCGATCGAGGATGCCCGCGTGAGGGCGCTCGTCCAGCAGGAACGCCGCCGGGTGATCGCCGACTCCCTCGGCGCCCACGGCCGCCGGGCCGCGTTCCTTCGCGAGGAGATCGCGAAGCGGCGCGAGGGCGTGCGAGCGCCGTCCGATCCGGTGACGGGACGGTGGGACGTCACGATAAGTCCCGGCAACCGCCGCGGAACGCTGCGGCTCGCCCTCGACGGGACCATCGTCTCGGGCGATTACGTCCTCGACGGCGGCTTCCGCGGCTCCGTCCGCGGCACGTTCGTGGGGGACAAGCTCTCGCTCGACAGGATCGACGCCGAGCGAGGATTCGACGCCAAGTTCTATGGACGCGTGACGATCGGCACGGCGCGCCGCATCGGCGGAACATGGGAGGGAACGGTCATCGCTCCCGCCCCGGGTCCCTCGGGCGGCACCTGGAGCGCCCAGCCCGCACGCGAGGACGAAGGAGAACCCCGATGACGACCGAACACGACGACCACCTTCCGCCGCCCGCGCCCGCCCGCGAGAAGGGCAAGCGCGCGGCGGCGCCCGCTCCGGCGGCGGCTCCGCCCCGCGCTCTCGGGCCGTGGGCCGACCGGCTGCTCTTCGCGTCCGTCGGCCTCCTGGCCGGCTTTGCCGCGGCCTATCTCTACATGGACCGGATCCCGCCCGCGCTCAACACCACGGCGGCTGCCGACCCGCACGCGGGCGTCCCCGGCGTTGGTCCCGGCGCGACGCGCGACCTCCCCGGCAGCGGCGGCGGGCAGCCTTCGCTCGCGGCCGACCCCGTCGCCCAGCGCAAGCTCGCGGACCTCGAGTCCGCCGCGGCGAAGGAGCCGGGCAACTACGCGCTCCTCGTCCAGCTCGGCAACACGGCGTACGACCTCGAGAACTGGCAGAAGGCCGTCGACGCGTACGAGCGCGCGCTGAAGGTGCAGGGCGGCGACCCGAACGTCATGACGGACCTCGGCGTCGCGTACCGGAACACCGGGAACGGCACGAAGGCGCTGGAATACTTCGGAAAGGCGCTCGCGAGAGACCCGGCCCACTGGCCCGCGGCGTTCAACCAGGCGATCGTCTACGGCGTCGACCGCGGCGACAAGGCAAAGGCGAAGGAGATCCTGAACAAGATCAAGAAGGAGCACCCCGAGGTCAAGTCGGTCGACGGGCTCCTCGCCTCGCTGGACCAGAAGGGGTAATGGCCGAGTCTCCGGGCGACCTGTTCGACGACGAGCTTCCGTCGCCCGGAGCCGAGCCCCTTTCCGACGCCCCGCTCGCGGACCGCATGCGGCCGCGCGAGCTCTCCGAGGTCGCGGGGCCGTCCGACCTCGTGGGGGAGGCGTCGTTTCTCTCTCGCGCGATCGCGGCCGACCGCGTCCCGTCCCTCGTCTTCTGGGGCCCGCCCGGAAGCGGAAAGACGACGCTCGCGCGGATCATCGCCGCGAAGACGAAGGCGCGCTTCCTCGCGTTCTCGGCCGTCACCTCCGGCATCAAGGAGATCAAGGCCGTCATGGAGGAGGCCGCGCGCGCGCGCCGGCGCGGTCGGCGCACGCTCCTCTTCGTGGACGAGATCCACCGGTTCAACCGCGCGCAGCAGGACGCGTTCCTGCCGTTCGTGGAGGCGGGCGACATCGTCCTCGTCGGCGCGACGACCGAGAACCCGTCGTTCGAGCTGAACGGGGCGCTCCTCTCGCGCCTGCGCGTCGTCATCCTGCCGGCCATCGAAGAGAAAGACCTCGTTCTGCTGATGAAGAGGGCGCTGGCGGACCCCACGAGGGGCCTCAACGCGCTGGTGACGGTGGATGAAGATTCCTTCGAATGGTTAGGACGCTTTGCCGACGGCGATGCGCGGCGAGCACTGACGGCGCTCGAAGCTGCGGCCGCTCAACTCCTTTCAGAAGAAAATTCTTCTTCTTCCTCCTCTCCTCCTCCAGTTCTCTCGGTCCCCGTCCTCGAAGACCTCTTCAAACGAAAAGTCCTTCTCTACGACAAGTCCGGCGAGGAGCACTTCAACATCATCTCGGCGCTCCACAAGTCGCTGCGCGACTCGGACGTCGACGCATCGCTTTACTGGCTCGCGCGGATGCTCGAGGCGGGGGAGGACCCGCTCTACGTCGCGCGCCGCCTCGTGCGGTTCGCCTCGGAGGACGTCGGCCTCGCGGACGCCGGCGCGCTGACCCTCGCCGTGGCTGCGAAAGAGGCCGTGCATTTCATCGGGATGCCCGAGGGCGCGCTCGCGCTCTCGGAGATCGCGGTCTACCTCGCGCTCGCGCCGAAGTCGAATGCGCTCTACACGGCGTACGGCGAGGCCGTGGACGACATCCGCGAGCAGCCGAATCTCCCGCCGCCCCTCGCGATTCGCAACGCGCCGACGAAGCTCATGAAGGACGCGGGCTACGGGAAGGGCTACCGCTACGCGCACGACCTGCCGGAGAAGACGGCCGGCCTCTCGTGCCTGCCGGACGCGCTCCAGGGGCGGAACTACTACCGGCCGGACGGCGAAGGGCGCGAGAAAGCTCTCAAGGAGCGCGCCGACGCCCTCCGGGCGCTGCGGGAAAGAATGAAGAAGAAATGACCGCGCATCTTCTCGCGCTGCTCCTGTCGACGGCGCCCGCGGGCCTCTGGCACGCCGCGCTGGTGCCGACGTCCGAGTACCCCGTCACCTTCGACGTGCGGATCGCGGCGGGAAAAGGCGGGAAGCTCTCGGGGGCCCTCGTGAACGCGGGCGTCGAGTCGCCGCTGTCGTCCGTGACGTGGGACGGGGCGACGCTCGTCCTCGCGATCGCGAGCTACGACATGACGATCACGGCGGCGAAGACGGGCGATGCGCTGGAGGGGACGTACCGACGCACGGTCATCTCGGGCGTCGCCGAGGTGCCGTTCACCGCGTCGCGCACAATGCCGCCGCTGCCGCCCGCTCCCTCGAACGGCAAGTCCCTCGCCGGCTCGTGGGCCGTCGAGGTCGGCGGAGCGCCCGGCAAGGTCGAGAAGTTGACAGGCGTCTTCGCGCAGAAGGGCGCGGCCCTGACGGGAACGCTTTTCTCGACCACGGGCGACCACGGCGCGCTCCACGGCTGGTTCGACGGCGAGCGGATGCTCCTGACGGTCTTCGACGGCGTCCACGTCGACCGCTACGACGGCGAGATCCTCCCCGACGGTACCCTCGCGGGCGAGGTTCGCTCGGGCACGAAGCCGCCGGTCTCGTGGAGAGCCTCCCGAACCTCACCGTGAAAAGCCGCCCCGTCAGGCGATACGGCCGGCGCGCAGGATGAGCGGCCAGGTGATCGTCTTCGAGTCCGCGGGATCGCCCCAGGCCGCGGCGAACGCGGCCTCGAAGTCGGCGATCGGGTCGCGGCCGGTTTCCTTCGAGCAGCGCTTCAAGGCGGACCACGTCGAGAGGTAGCCGAGCGTCCGTTCGAGGCTCCACTCGGCCGTCATCGTCACGGGCGGTACGGGGATTTCTTCGAATGGGAAGAAGAGATCGGCGTAGCGCCGGGCGACGAGCGCGCGCTCGGGGGGCCAGTGCGCCTCTACGGACGCGTGGAAGGCGTGGAAGACCTCCTCCACCGCGGCCGACTCCGGGATCTGGAAGAGATCGTAGGCCCATACCGCCACGGCGCCTCCGGGAGCCCCGACCCTGCTCACACTTTCGAAGAATCTCTTCGGATCGAACCAGTGAACCGCCTGACCGGCCGTTACGAGATCGACGCTCGCGTCGTCGAGCCCCGGATCCTCGGCGGGGGCCACTCGATACGAAACGCCCTCGCACGGCGTCGCGTGAGCGATCTGCTCGGCGCTGGCGTCCGTCGCGACGACCTCGGCGAAATGGTCCGCGAGGCCGCACGCCGCCTGCCCGCTGCCCGTGCCGGCGTCCCAGCAGAGCGTGTGCCGTCCCACGAGCGCGGCCACGGCGTCGAAGAGCTCCGGCGGATAGACGGGCCGGTAACGCGCGTAGTCGCCGGCGTGTCCCGAGAAGTGGTCGTTGAAGACCGGTCCGCTCAGATCTCTTCCCGGCGGTAGTTCGGGGCTTCCTTCGTGATGATGACGTCGTGCGCGTGGCTTTCCTTGAGCCCCGCCGCCGTGATCCGCACGAACTTCGCCTTCTTCACGAGGTCCGGAAGACTCGCGGCGCCCGACAGGCCCATGCCCGACCGCACGCCGCCCGTGAGCTGTCCGAGGAGCGTCGAGACGGGGCCCTTGTACGGGACCATGCCCTCGATGCCCTCGGGGACCATCTTCCGCGGCTCTTCCTCGTCCTGGAAGTAGCGGTCCGCCGAGCCCTGCTTCATCGCGCCGATCGAGCCCATGCCCCGGTACGCCTTGAACGTGCGGCCCTGGTAGAGGATCGTCTCGCCCGGCGCCTCGTCCGTGCCCGCGAAGAGGCTCCCGATCATCACGGAGTGGGCGCCGGCCGCGAGCGCCTTCGTGACGTCGCCGGAGAACTTGATCCCGCCGTCCGCGACGAGCGTCACGCGCGACTTTCCGATGCCCTTGATTGCCTCGAGGATCGCGTGGATCTGCGGGACGCCGGCGCCCGTGACGACGCGCGTCGTGCAAATCGAGCCGGGCCCGATCCCGATCTTCACGGCGTCGGCGCCTCGCCGGATGAGATCCCGTGTGCCTTCAGCCGTCGCCACGTTGCCCGCGAGGACCGGCGTCGACGGGAAGGCCTTCTTGAGCGCGGCGAGGCCCTTGAGGACGCCCTCGCTGTGGCCGTGCGACGAGTCGAGGACGAGAAGGTCGACCTTCGCCGCGATGAGCTCGCGGGCGCGGTCCTTGAGGTCGGCCGAGGCCCCGACGGCCGCGGCGACGCGCAGGCGGCCGAGCGAGTCCTTGCAGGCGTTCGGGTACTTGATCTGCTTCTGGATGTCCTTGACCGTGATGAGGCCCTTGAGGTTGCCGCCGCGGTCGACGACGAGGAGCTTCTCGATCCGGTGGCGGTGGAGGAGCTCCTTTGCCTGCTCGAGCGTCGTCCCGGGCGGGCACGTGACGAGGTTCTCCTTCGTCATGCGCTCGGAGATCGGGAGGTCCATCCGGGTCTCGAAGCGGAGATCCCGGTTCGTCAGGATGCCGACGAGCTTCCCGCGCTCGTCCACGACGGGAACGCCGGAGATCCGGAAATTCGCCATGACCTCGAGGGCTTCGGAGATCTTCTGCGTCGGGCGGCAGGTGACGGGGTCGACGATCATCCCGCTCTCGGAGCGCTTCACCTTGTCGACCTCGGCGGCCTGTGCCTCGATCGTGAAGTTCTTGTGGATGACGCCCAGTCCGCCGTTCTGCGCCATGGCGATCGCGAGCCGCGATTCCGTGACCGTGTCCATGGCGGCCGACAACACGGGGATGTTCAGCGAGATCCCGTCCGTGAGCCGGGTCCTGAGATCCGTGTCGGCGGGGTGGACACGGGAGTGGGCGGGGAGGAGGAGAACGTCGTCGAACGTCAGCGCCAGAGGGATGTCACGGTCGTTCACCATGTGGATTCATACCATACGGGGCCCGAGGGGGGCGTCTCGGCAGGAGTGGAGCGAGGCGGGCGAGCCAGACGAGCTCGGCCAGCCGGTATGCCCGTGAGCCCTTCGTCGCGGTTGACCGAGCGGGTCGAGAAGTGATCTCATGCGGCCACTCAGAACCGTCCAGCGATCCGATCACGCCACCGTGAAGAGGCCGGAAGGCCGAAGGAGCGCCCCATGACGAAGAAGGTTCTTCCCCCCGGAATCACCCGCCGCAGGTTCGCGAAGCTCACCGGAGGCGGCGCCCTCGCCGCCGGGATTGGCGGGCCCGCTTTCCTCTTCCCCCAGAGGGCGGCGGCCCAGCAGAAGACGCTGAAGATCATCCAGTGGAGCCATTTCGTCCCCGCGTGGGACACGTGGTTCAACGGCACGTACGTCAAGGAGTGGGGTCAGAAGAACAACACGAACGTGGTCGTCGACAACATCAACCTCGTCGACCTCGCCGCGCGGGCCGCCTCGGAGGTCTCCGCGAAGAAGGGCCACGACTTGTTCATGTTCCTCTCGCCGCCAGCGGCCTACGAGTCGCAGGTCATCGACATGTCGAACGTGTACAAGGAGGTCGAGAAGAAGCACGGAAAGAAGATCGACCTCGCGCACAAGTCCACGTACAACCCGAAGACGAAGAAGTACTTCGCGTTCTCGGACGCCTACACGCCCGACCCCGGCAACTGGCACAAGGACTGGTGGACGGAGGCCGGGTTCCCGAACGGCCCCGACACGTACGACGACCTCCTCAAGGGTGCGAAGAAGATCCGCGACGCGAACGGCCACCCGTGCGGCGTCGGCCTCTCGCAGGAGCTGGACACAAGCATGGCGATGCGCGCGCTCCTCTGGTCCTTCGGCGGGGCCGAGCAGGACGAGGCCGGCAACGTCACGATCAACTCGAAGCAGACGATCGAAGCCCTGAAGTATATGAAGGAGCTCTACACGCAGACGGAGACCGCGGAGGTCTTCACCTGGACGCCCCCATCGAACAACCAGGCGATGCTGGCGGGCCGCGTTTCCTATGTCGCGAACGCGATCTCGGTCACGCGCCAGTCCGAGCGGGAGAAGCTGCCGATCGACAGCAAGATCATGATCAGCCAGGCTCTGAAGGGGCCCGTCCGGCGGATTGCGGCCGAGCACGTCATGAACTGCCACGTGATCTGGGAGTTCGCGGAGAACAAGGACGGCGCGCAGAAGTTCCTGATCGACTTCATGGACCACTTCCACGAAGGCTTCGTCGCCGGGCAGTTCTACAACTTCCCGTGCTTCCCCTCGACCGTGCCGGACCTCCAGAAGGAGATCTCAAACGATCCGCGGGCGAACCCTCCGGACAAGTACAAGGTTCTTGGCAACGTCCTCGACTGGGCCACGAACGTCGGTTACCCGGGTTACGCGACGGCGGGCATCGCCGAGGCGTTCTCGACGTGGGTGATCCCGACGATGTTCGCAAAGGTCGCGCGGGGCGACGAGTCCGCGGAGGACGCCGCGAAGGCGGCGGAGGCCGAGTACAAGCGCATCTTCGCGCGCTGGAAGTAACCGCCCGATGGCGGTCGTCGAAACACGGAACCTGACCAAGGTCTTCAAGGAGGGAGAGCTCGGAGCCGTCAACGACGTCAGCCTGGCCACTGAAGAGGGGGAGTTCTTGGTCTTCCTGGGGCCGTCGGGCTCCGGGAAGACCACGCTCCTCCGCATGATCGCCGGCCTCGAGACTCCAACCTCCGGCGAGATCCTGATCGGTGGCCAGCTCGTGAATCACCTGTCCCCGCGCGAGCGGCGCATCGCCATGGTCTTCCAGAGCTACGCGCTCTATCCGCACCTCACGGTTTACAAGAACATCGCGTTTCCGCTCAAGGCGCAGAAGGTTCCGAAGGAAAAGCACGACGCGAAGGTGCAGTGGGCCGCGGGGCTCCTCGGGATCGGCAGGCTCCTGGACCGCAAGCCGCGGGAGCTTTCCGGCGGCGAACGGCAGCGCGTGGCACTCGCCCGCGCCATCGTGCGCGAGCCGGCGGTGTTCCTTCTGGACGAGCCCCTCTCAAACCTCGACGCCAAGCTCCGCGCGTCGGCTCGCGAGGAGCTCGAACAATTCCAGGCGCGCGTGGGGACGACGACGATCTACGTCACGCACGACCAGGTCGAGGCGATGGCGATGGGGGATCGCGTCGTCGTGATGGAAAAGGGGAAAGTCCGCCAGATCGGAACGCCGGCCGACGTTTACGACGAGCCGGCCGACACGTTCGTGGCGACGTTCCTGGGCTCGCCACCCATGAACCTCGTCTCCGCCGGGGGCACGATCACGGGCTTCCGGCCCGAGCATTTCCTCCCCGCCCGCGCCGCGGCGATCCCGGACTCCGTCCCGATGCGTCTCGCGTTCAGCCACGAGGAGTATCTCGGCGCAGAGCGAATCCTCTACGGGACGCTCGCGGACGGAAGCTGCGCGGGAGCAAAGGTCGTCTCGCGGATCGCCTCGACGCACGCCGGCGTCTTCGCGAAGGACACGACGTACGACTTCGCCGTCGAGAAGCGCCACCTGAAGCTCTTCGACGAGGCCACGGGGATCCGGAAACGATGAGCGCGGGCGCGAAGCGGGAGGAGCGCTGGCTGGCCCCGGCCATGTTCCTGCCGGCTGTGTTCTACATCCTCGCGCTCGTCGGAGTTCCCCTCGTCCTCGCGGTCCTCTACGCCTTCAGCGACGCGCGCATCGGCGGCTCCGGTTTTCACCTCGTCGGGCTGGAGAACTTCCGCAGCATTCTGCAGAGCCCGGGCTTTCGCAAGGCGATCCGGAACTCCATCGTGTTCACGCTGTCCGCCCAGGTCATCGTGATCGTCTGCTCGAACATCCTCGCGACGGCCCTGGAAGAGCCTTTCCGCGGGCGCGGCCTCGTGAGGTTCCTGATCCTCCTCCCGTGGGTCGCGCCGGTCTCCCTCGGCACGATCGGCTGGAAGTGGATTCTCGACTCCATCTACAGCGTCATCACGTGGGTGCTCGTCGCGCTGCACGTCTACAAGCCGTACAGCGCTCCGATGTGGCTCGGGGAGCCCAACCTCGCCATGGCCTCGGTCGTCCTCGTGCACTGCTGGCGGCTGATCCCGTTCTCCACCGTGATCATGCTGGCCGGCCGCTCGGCGATCCCGAAGGAGATCCCGGAGGCCGCGGCCATCGACGGCGCGGGCTTCTGGAGGACGCTCTTCCAGATCAAGATCCCGATGATGACGCCCATTCTGAGCGTGGCCGTCCTCTTCGGGATCATCTTCACGTTCACGGACATGACGGTCGTCTACATCCTGACCGCCGGCGGCCCCTTCGACTCGACGCAGACGCTGCCGTCGCTCGCCTTCGCGACCGGGATCGCGGGCAGCGACCTCGCCGCGGGGGCCGCAATCTCGCTCTTCCTGGTGCCGGTTCTCATCGCGGTCGCGTACCTGATGCTCCGCGTCGCACACCGCAGCGAGGTGGCCTGATGGAGCGCGGCGGGCTGCACCGGTTCGGCGCCCGGGCCCTTCACGTCTCCGTGCTGGGCTTCTTCGTCGTCGCGCTGGGCTTTCCGTTCTTCTGGATGCTCATCGCGGCCTTCAAGCAGAACATCGACCTCTACACGGTCGAGAACAACCCGTTCCTGTTCAACCTCCCGCCGACCTTCGAGCACATCCGGTTCCTGTTCGTGGAAACGCGGTTCATGCGCTGGCTGGGGAACACGGCGCTCGTGGGCTTCCTGGTCGTGGCGATCACGCTCGTGCTGGCCGTGCCGGCCGCGTATGCGCTCGCCCGGCTCGCCGGGCGCTGGGGGGAACGGCTCGGGATCGCCATCTTCCTCACGTACCTGATCCCCCCGACGCTGCTCTTCATACCGCTCTCGCGAGTCGTCGCGCTCCTGGGGCTCCAGGACAGCATCTTCTCCGTGGTTCTCGTCTACCCGAGCATGACGATCCCGTTCTCCATCTGGCTCCTGATGGGCTTCTTCAAGTCCATCCCGAAGGAGCTGGAGGACGCGGCGATGGTGGACGGCCTGACGCGATTCGGCGCCTTCTTCCGAATGGTCGTCCCGATCTCCGTCTCCGGAATCCTGACGGTCGTCATCTTCAGCTTCACGCTCGTGACCCAGGAGTTCGTCTACGCGCTGACGTTCATCTCGCCGGAGCGGAACCAGATGATCGGCGTCGGGATCCCGATCTACCTCGTCCGGGGCGACGTGTACTATTGGGGCTCGCTGATGGCGGCGTGCCTGATCGCGAGCCTGCCGATCGCCGTCGTCTACAACCTGTTCCTCGATCGCTTCATCGCGGGGTTCACGGTCGGCTCGGTCAAGTAGGGCGGCGCGTCCGGACGACGGGAAACGGCTCAGCCTACGGGCGCGTGAGCGCCGTGGCACTTCTTGTACTTCTTCCCGGAGCCGCAAGGGCAGGGGTCGTTGCGGCCGACCTTCGGGCCCGCGGCCTTCACGGTCGAGACCCCGAAGTCGCCGCCCGAGGTCGGGTCGTAGGCGCCCTGGTAGTTGAGGTCCTGTTCCCTGTGGCGGGCTTTCTTCTCGAGCTCGGCGGCCGCGCGGCGCGAGGACGCCGAGCCGGTCTCGGCGGCCTCGCCGGCCGAGACCTCGACCGCGACCTCCTGGTGAGAGGCGCGCTCCGCCGGGGCCTGCTGGACCTCGAAACGGAACAGGTACTGGAGGATCTGCTCCTCGATCCCTTCCTTCATCGCCTCGAAGAGCGTGAACGACTCCTTCTTGTACTCGACGAGCGGGTCGCGCTGGCCGTAGCCGCGCAGCCCGATGCCTTCCTTGAGGTGGTCGAGGCCGAGGAGGTGGTCTTTCCAGAGCGTGTCGACCGTCTGGAGCATGAAGAACTTCTCGAAGTCGCGGAGGACCTCGGGGCCGACGGACTTCTCCTTGGCCTCGTACGTTTCGCGCACGGCCGCCCGGAGGCTCTCCTTGAGCTCCGCGTTCGTCTCGTTCGTCGACATGCCCTTGGCGGAGGGCTTGAGGCCGTACGTCTCGGCGACGAGCGACTCGAAGGCGTCCCAGTTCCACTCCGAGACGTCCTTGCCGGCGGGGCAGTGACGGTCGACGTAGTCCTCCGAGACGTCCTCGGCGAGTGCCATCACGTAGTCGCGCGAGAGCTTGCCGGTCAGGATCTCCTTGCGGAGCCGGTAGATTTCCTCGCGCTGCTTGTTCATGACGTCGTCGTACTCGAGGAGGTGCTTGCGGGTGTCGAAGTTGCGGCCCTCGACCTGCCCCTGCGCTCGCACGATCGACTTCGTGACCCACCGGTGCTCGATCGGGACCCCTTCCTCCATGCCGAGGCGTTTCATGAGGCCCGACAGGCGGTCGGACCCGAAGATGCGCATGAGGTCGTCCTCGAGCGAGAGGTAGAAGCGCGAGGAGCCGGGATCGCCCTGGCGGCCCGCGCGGCCGCGGAGCTGGTTGTCGATGCGGCGCGACTCGTGGCGCTCGGTGCCGATGATGTGGAGGCCGCCGAGCTCGACGACCTGCTCGTGGGCCTCGGCCGTCTCCTTCTGGAGCTCGACGAGCAGCGTCTTGTACTGCTCCTCGTCGTCCTTGGCCTTCTGGCGCGCGAGGTACTCGGGGTTGCCCCCGAGGAGGATGTCCGTGCCGCGGCCCGCCATGTTCGTCGCGATCGTGACGGCGGCCACCTGGCCTGCCTGCGCGACGATCGTCGCTTCCTGCTCGTGGTACTTCGCGTTCAGGACGACGTGCGGGACCTTCCGCTTCTTGAGCATCGTCGAGAGGTGCTCGGACTTCTCGATCGAGATCGTGCCCACGAGGACGGGCTGGCCCTTCTCGCTCTTCTCGGCGATCTCCTCGACCACGGCGTCGAACTTCTCGCGCTCGGTCCGGTAGACGAGGTCGTGCTCGTCGATGCGGACCATGTCGCGGTTCGTCGGGATCACGACGACGTCGAGCTTGTAGATCTTGTCGAACTCGGCGGCCTCGGTGTCGGCCGTGCCCGTCATGCCCGACAGCTTGTCGTACATGCGGAAGTAGTTCTGGAGCGTGATCGTCGCGAGCGTCTGGTTCTCGCGCTCGATCTTGACGCCTTCCTTCGCCTCGACGGCCTGGTGGAGGCCGTCCGACCAGCGACGCCCGGGCATGAGGCGGCCCGTGAACTCGTCGACGATGATGACCTGCCCGTCCTTGACGACGTAGGCCACGTCCCGCTTGTAAAGCGTGTGCGAGCGCAGGGCCTGCTGACAAGCGTGCAGGAGGTCGATGTTCACCGGGTCGTAGAGGTTTTCGACGCCGAGGAGGCGCTCGCACTTCGTGACGCCTTCCTCCGTGAGCGAGGAGGTGTGCGCCTTCTCGTCGAGGAGGAAGTCCCCGGTCGTCGTCTTGTTCCCGTACTTGTCCTTGACCTCTTCGCCGCGAACGAGCTTCGGGACGATCCGGTCGACCTTGTAGTAGATGTCCGTCTCGCCCTCGGACGGGCCCGAGATGATGAGCGGCGTCCGGGCCTCGTCGATGAGGATGGAGTCGACCTCGTCGACGACCGCGAAGACGTGCCCGCGCTGGACCATCTGCACGAGCTCGAACTTCATGTTGTCGCGCAGGTAGTCGAAGCCGAACTCGTTGTTCGTGCCGTAGGTGATGTCGCAGCGGTAGGCGTCACGGCGGTCCTCGTCCGGCATGTCGTGCTGGATGCAGCCGACCGTAAAGCCGAGGAACTTGTAGATGCGGCCCATCCACTCGGCATCGCGCTTGGCGAGGTAGTCGTTGACCGTGACGACGTGGACGCCGCGTCCCGAGAGGGCGTTCAGCGACACGGCGAGCGTCGCGACGAGCGTCTTGCCCTCGCCCGTCCGCATCTCCGAGATCTTGCCCTCGTGGAGGACCATGCCTCCCATGAGCTGGACGTCGTAGTGGCGCTGGCCGATGGCGCGCCACGCCGCTTCGCGGACGAGCGCGAACGTCTCGACGAGCTCCTTGTTCAGCGTTTCGCGCGCGAGGGTGCGGCGCTCCTCGACTTTCTCGGGAAGGGTCTTCAGGGCGTCCTGGATGCGCGTGCGGATCGCACCGACGCGCGCGCGCAACTCGTCGTCCGAGAGCGGCTTGATCCCGGCCTCGAGCGCGTTGATCTCCGCCACGCGGGGCCGCATGGCCTTTACGTCGCGCTCGTGCTTCGTGCCGAAGACTTTAGAGAGGGCCTTGTCGATGATCATGAAAGGAGGGCCCGCGCATGCACAGCGCTGGGACGGGGGATGTTAGCAGAGGGGGCGGAGGTCAGAAGGCGTTCAACACGTAGTCGAGCGGGTTCGACGGCTTGCCGTCTACGCGCACCTCGTAGTGGAGGTGCGGGCCGGTCGAGCGGCCCGTGGAGCCGACGAGGGCGACGAGGTCGCCCCGCTTGACGCGCTGGCCTTCGGCGACACGCGCCGCCTGCAGGTGTCCGTACAGGGTCGTCACGCCGTACCCGTGGGCGATCTGGACGAACCGCCCGTAGCCCTTGTCGATGCCCACCTTCACGACCGTGCCGGAGGCGGGCGCGACGATGCGGTTGCCCGCGGGCGTCGAAATGTCGATTCCGGGGTGGTACTCGGGATGTCCGGTGAACGGGTCGGGCCGCTGGCCGAAGCCCGCCGTCAGGACGCCGGCCGCGGGAGCGATCGTCGGCGTGAGGGCGAGCTGGTCGGCCTGAGTCGCCAGCCGCTTTTCGACGAGCTGGAGGCGCGACGAGAGGAGGGCGCCGCGGCGGCCGGCCTCGGTGAGCCCCGTGTCCGCCGAAGCGGACGGGTCGATCGGGGCCGCGGACAGGCCGCCGACGCCGCCGGTGCCGGGGTCGCGCACGGCCGAGAGGCCGGCGACGATCGAGAGGCGGCGGGTGCGGTCCTCGAACTCGGCCAGCTGTTTTTCGAGCGACTCGAGGCGGGCGTTCGTGAGGGCCGCGCGGGTACGCAGGTCGGAGTTCTCGGCCAGGATGGCCGTGACCTCGCGGTTCTTGTTGATGGAACGGACCCAGAGGATCGAGAAGGTGGCGCCCAGGAAAACGGCCGTCAGGAAGGCGGCGCCGAGACCCCAGAGCAGCCGCGAGGAGACGTGGAACTGCCTGAAACGCGCTTTCGCGTGGGGGACGAAGATGATCGTGTGCTCGCGCTTCGGCATCTCGTCTCGCTCCCGGGCAAAAGAATGCACGGCCTACCCGGGAAGGCCTTTTCGATATGCGAGGCGAATTTGAGGCCCCGGCCGTGGCCTGTCAAGTGAATTGGATGCATCATGGAAACCGGCCGTGTTTCAACGACTTACGGTGATTCGGACGTCTCGCGCCCAGGCCTGAAGCGCAGCGCTTCCGCCACCTCCGCCGCCCCGACCGAGGCCCTGCCGGCGAGGTCGGAAATCGTCCGGGACACCCGGAGGACGCGCTGGTAGCCGCGGGCCGAGAGCGTGAGTCGGTCGACGGCCCGGTCGAGAAGGGCCTTGGCGTCGGGGGTGGGCTTCAGAGCCGCACGTCCGGAACGGCCGGACAGGGCCGCGTTGACGAGCCGCGGATCGCCCGTGCGGGCCCGCTGGACCTCCCGGGCGGCCACGACCCGGGCCCGCACGGCACGGGAGGGCTCCCCGTCGCCGTCCGCTCCGAAATCGGAAGACGAGAGCGCGGGCACCTCCACGTGGAGGTCGATCCGGTCCAGCAGCGGGCCCGAGATCTTCCTCCGGTAACGGGCCACGTCGCGAGGGGAGCACGCGCAGGCGCGCCGCGGGTCGCCCCGATGGCCGCAAGGGCACGGGTTCATCGCCGCTACGAACAGGAAGCGCGCGGGGAAGGTCCGCGCGCCGGCGGCGCGGGCGACCGACACGACTCCGTCTTCGAGAGGCTCGCGGAGTGCCTCGAGCGCGTCGCGCCGGAACTCCGGCAGCTCGTCCAGGAAGAGGACGCCGTAGTGGGCGAGAGAGAGCTCGCCGGGATGCGGATCGGCGCCGCCCCCCGTGAGCGCCGCGGCCGACGCGCCGTGGTGCGGCGAGCGGAACGGGCGCTGGACGAGGAGGCCGCTCCGCGCGGGCAGCCGGCCGGCGACGCTCCAGACGCGGGTGACTTCGAGGCTCTCCTCGCGCGAGAGCGGCGGAAGGAGGCCCGGCAGGCGCCGAGCGAGCATCGTCTTGCCCGACCCGGGCGGCCCCGTCATCAGGAGATTGTGGCCGCCGGCGGCGGCGATCTCGAGGGCGCGCCGTGCGACGGCCTGGCCGCGGACGTCCGCGAGGTCCTGCTCTGGCTTCGCCTCCACGAAGGACTCCTCGGCAGGAACGGCCTTCGGGAGCGGGAGTTTTCCGAGAAGGTGGGCGATGGCGGCGCCGAGATGGTCCGCGGCCCGGACATCGAGGCCGTGAATCGCCGCCGCTTCGGGGGCATTTTCCGTGGGAACGACGATTTGCCGCCCTTCGCGGAAGGCCGCCTCCGCCAGAGCGAGAACGCCGGGCACCGGCCGGAGGGCTCCGTCGAGCCCGAGCTCGCCGACGAGCATCGTGGACGCGAGCGCCTCGGCCGGGACGTCGCCGTTCGCGGCGAGGATGGCGAGGGCGACGGCGAGGTCGAGCGCGGTGCCCGACTTCGGAAGGTCGGCGGGCGCGAGGTTCACGACGACGTTCTTCGACGGGGCGGGGAAGCCGACGTGGCGGAGCGCCGAACGGATGCGCTCGCGGCTCTCCTTCACGGCGGCATCGGGCAGGCCGACGATCGTGAGCCCCGGCAGGCCAGCGCCGATTGCGCACTCGACGACCACGGCCACTCCGTCGAGGCCGACGACCGTCGCGGAGTGCGCCCGGGCGACCGTCATGTCACCGCATGTTTACACCAAGCGCGCGAAGGACGCAGAGCAATAACCAGCATGGTGCGACCTTCGCCGACTGCCTAAACCGCCTGGCAGGAAGCGAGACGCCCGGAAAACCGACGCTGATTCGTTTGCATCCCTTGACTGCCGCCGAAGCTCGGCCGCACCGGTTACTCATTGAGCTTGCGAGTTCCGAGCTTCGCCGCGTTGCTGCCAGGGCGAAGGGCGCAGCAACTTCAAAGGAGTCGAGATGGTAAGAAGAGGGTCGTTGATCTTGACGTCATGCGTTTGGATTGCGGGCACATGCACCCCTGCGATGGCCTCTGAGCATGAGCGCGCTGTCAAGCCTGCATGGCTCTGGTCGGACGAGGAGCGTTTCACGGCGAGGTTTGCCCCGGGCACTGCCGAGGCGCGAGTGAGCGCCGCGGCTTCCATGAACGTGATCCCTCAGCAGACCGGCCCCAAGGCACTCGCGGCTGGCGTGGCGGCGTCAGGTTCAGGCCCGATCGTCACAGATGTGATCGATGGATCTGTTCACCCGGAGCTTCTCATGCCCATCGAGCTCTTTAACGATGTAGTGCTCATGCGCTACCTTCCGGAGGGGCCGCCGCCGAGAGACGACGCAATAGCGCGCTGGCGAGAAGTGGGGATGGCAGAGGACCCTGACGCGCTATTGCGTGATGTAAGCCGGGGGATGGTGTCGATTCTGCGCGAGAGGAGCCGGCGTGCGACCCGGGAAGAACGAAGTCCAGCAGAGGCGGGAGACCTACGGGACGGGCCGCGCGAGCTCTACTGTCGAGTCGCAGCGGACGCCTTCGAGACGCTGCGAATCAAGCTGGGAGGCGGCGAATACGAGCGATTCCTGAGGCTTCTTTACGAGGGCTTTGCCCCCGGTCGGAGAATGCTGGTGTTTGAATCACCGCTGCAGACTGAGAATGCGCTTCGGTCGCGAGTGCGGGGTTGCCGATGAGTGCCTGCCGGAGGTTCCACGTGCTCGTCGCTGTCTTGCTCTCGGCGGTCGCGTCGCCAGCAGTCGCGCAGTCAGGCTGGCCGTTTGTAAACGTCATACTCTCGAACTCGCAGGCTCGGACGTTCGCAGCAGCGACGCTATGGGACGGCCAGCTCGACTATTCATGCACGGTCACAGCGAAGATATTCTTGGGTCCGGTGGACGGAAGCGGGTACCCATATCCATTCTTGCGTGACAGCCAGACAAGCACAGGCCAAGCTCAGGCAAGCGTCGACTTCCAATTCAACCCCGCCCTGTGCTATTCGGCGCTAGGTAGCGCTACCTTCGAATGGCCTGCTTCCCCGCCCTTGCCTCCGCCCGGTGTCACGATGTCAGGTCCGACGCGATCTCTCAATTGCCCGCCCCCCTCGGGCGGTGGGAGTTGCGGCGGAACGCCCGAGGGCGGTGGGCTTGATTACCAGGATCCGGGACAATGCGACCCTGGTGAACCGTGCTGCTCCTCGCCGATCATTGTCAACCTCGATGGCCGCGGTTTTGATTTGTGTGGCCCGGCCGATCCTGTGTCATTTGACCTCAACGCCGACGCACGACCCGAGAGAGTCACTTGGGTGGCCCGAGGAAGTAGGGACGGCTTTCTCGTCCTCGATCGTAACGGGAACGGTCAAGTGGATAGTGGGGCTGAGCTTCTCGGGAACCACACACCGCTCCCCGATGGATCGATTGCCTCGAATGGCTTTTCCGCTTTGGCGGCATTTGACAGCCCCGTAAATGGCGGAAATGGTGACGGAATTATTGACGGGCGGGATGTGATTTTTGGCAGCCTGCGCGTTTGGGTGGATGTAGACCACAATGGGCGTGCCGACGCCGGGGAACTCTTCACGCTAGAGGATCTGAACATCGTGCGGATCGGGTTGGATTACCGAGAATCACGCCGCCACGATGTTCACGGGAACCTGCTCCGTTACTGGGGTCACGCTATCCTAAGGGATGAGCGCGGCCGGGATAAGCGCGTCGATACCTGCGACGTGTTCTTTATTATCGTGCACTAACGAGGGCGGTTGAATCGTGGCGCGAGCCTGGCGGATTCTTCTTGCTGCTTGCTGCCTGTTCGGGTGCGGGGGCGAAGAGTCGTCGCCCCCGGAACACGTCCCGGCAGGCGCGCTGCGGGTCGCCGGCCAGGGCCGGCCCAGTTGGATCTACTGCACACCGTTGCCGGAGGCAAACCCTGCCGTTAACGGACGGACATCCTGGTTCCATTGTGTCGTCTTTGAAGAGCAGCTCTCGGGCCCTGTGCTCGAGGGCGACTTTTTCTCGGCCTTTGACCTAAGGCCGGTTCGCGAACCGCAGCCCGCATTCATGCCCGTTCGTCTTCGCGCCGCACCGAGACCGAAGGAAGTGGTGGGCGCAGTCATCCGGCTCGCATATCCCGAAGTGCTGGCACCGGAGGGTTGGGTCGAGCGGAGAGGCCCTAATGGGCAGGTTTCGCGCTTCCTCTACCGAAACGGTCTCGCGGTCAGAGAACAGGGGGGCGAGTGATCAGTTCAGGACGGCGAGAGTGAGGGTCAGCGTCTGGCCCGCGCGGAGCGACCGGGCAGAGCGCAGGCGGTTCTCGTGGAGGATCGCGTCGGTCGTCGTCCCGTACCGAGCGGCGAGGGAGTAGAGCGTCTCGCCCGGCTTGACCGTGTGCGTGACCTTCCGGGCCGCGGCGCTGCTGGCCGCGACGGCCCGCGCTTCGGAGAACCCCTCCGCCGGGATGTCGACGCGCGCGGGGAGTGCGGCGGCTGCAGGGGAAACCGGAGTCGCCGCGACGGGCGCCGCCGTGAACGGGCCGACGTCCGACGCGCGCGTGATCGCGGACGCGGGGGTCGGGACGCTGCGGATCTCTCCCTGCGGAGTCGAGGACTTCGCGGCGAGCTGCTCTCTTGGGTGGCTCTTCGGACGGGAGGGGACGACGAGGACGGTGCCCTTCTGCAGCTTCGCGGTCCGCGGGATGTCGTTCCAGTCGCACAGCTCGCCGACGGAGACGCCCGCACGCGCGGCGACCCTCGTCAGCGTCTCGCCCTTCTTCACCGTGATGCGTTTCTCGGCGACCTCGGGCGCGGTCGGAAGGCCGGGCAGCCGAGCGACGACGAGCGCCGCGGTGCCCGGCGGGACCCGAAGGCCGTACGACGGGATGCCGTGCGGCGTCGAGCGCGTCCGGAGCTCGCTGTTGAGGAGCTGGAGCTCCGGAAGCGTAGCGCCGACGGCCCCGGCCACGCGCCCGAGGTCCACCGGTTTCGTGATGGTCACGGTGTCCCACGCGATCGGCGGGTCGGGCACGACGTCGAACCCGAAACGCGCCGGGTCCTTGGCCATGAGCGCGGTTGCGAGCACGAACGGAACGTAGTCGCGCGTCTCGCGGCGCAGCGTCGAGCCCTGTGCGAGCCCCCAGAAGTCGCGGGCCCCGGTCCGCTGAAGACCTTTCAGGATTCGGCCCTCACCGGCGTCGTACGCCGCCATCGCGAGGTGCCAGTCGCCGAACATCTCGTAGAGGTCGCGGAAATACGCAGCCGCGGCGCGCGTCGACTTCACAGCGTCACTGCGCTCGTCGTATTCGCGCGTGCGGTGGAGGCCGTAGCGGCGGCCGGTGCCTTCGATGAACTGCCAGAATCCGTGCGCCGCGGCGCGCGAGTGCGCCTGGTACTTGAAGGCGGACTCGACCATCGCAACGTAGACGAGATCCTCGGGGACGCCCTCTTCCTTGAGGATGCCGCGCATCAGGTCCATGTAACGGCCGCTGCGCTTGAGAGCTGTCGCGAAGCCGAGCGGGATGCGGAACTGGTAGAAGGCGACTGCCCGCAGCACCTGCTCGTTCACGACGATCGGGATGTCGAACGACACGCCCGAGGGGATGGCGGCGATCTCCCTCCTGGCCTTCTCGAACTCCTCCGGGCTCGCCGTCGGCGCCGCGGCGACGAGGCTGTCGCGTGGGTCCTCCGCCGGCGCGCGCTCCGGTTCGGCGGTGCGGGCGGCGGCGTCGAGGACGGGCCGGTAGACGGCGACGCTTTCCCACAGCTCGCCCGCGAAGGCGACATCGAACCCGTTGCCGGGGCGGGCCGCCGCGCGAAAGGTCTCGAGCGCGCCGCGGAACGCCTCGCGCGCGCAGTCGGCGTCGCCCGCGAGGGCGAAGGCCTTGCCGCGGTAGAAGAGGTTTGTCGCCTGGGTCCGGGCCGCGAACGCGAGGGCGTCGGGCGACGGGGGAGCCGGCGCGGCGGCCTGCTCTCCGGCCGGCGCGGACGCGCAACCCGCCGCCGCGAGCGCTCCGAGGACGGCGAGAAGACGCGCGCCCTTCATTCGGCGCGCACGTTGAACTTGAGGGAGAGCAGGAGCTTCTGGAGGTCCTGCGACGCGGCGAGCTCGACGTCGAAGCGCTTCTCCGGGCCGATTGCGGCGCCGGTGTCGTCGGCGAAGCGCAGGGCCACGGTCACGCGCCGGCTCTTCGCGAGCGCATCGCGCGGAACGAGGACCTCGAAACTCTGCGCGACGTCCTTCTTGTGGTTGCGCGTGGAGCCGAGCAGGTCGTCGAGCGACACGTCCGCGGCGCTCCGGACCTTCTGGGCGGGCGACACCGGCCTCTGCGTCGCGATCTTCCGCAGCTTCTCGAGCTCCGAGAGAATGTCGACGTTCGTACGCACGCGGACGTGCTTGACCGACGAGTCGGGCGGCGGATCGTCCGGCGGCGGCTGGATCTCGGCGAAGCTCACTTCGGCGGCGGGATCGTCCGCGGGCGGCAGGTTGGCGGCTTCGAACGGGGCGTCCTGGGGGCCTCCGTAGGTCCCCGACGTCGCTGTGGCGGGAGGGGTGAGGGCCGCGAGGCTCGTGCCCGAGGCGCTCGCCGCGTGCAGGTCGACTCCCTGGCGGTGAAGCGACTGGAGCCGCTGCAGGCGGGAGATCGTGGAGTCGTACGGGTTGCTTGCCTCGGCCGCCGGCTTGCCGGCGCCGCCCGCTTCCCCCAGCGACTCGATGGCGGCCGTGATCCCGGAGGTGCGCGCGCCGAGGGCCCCGGCGTGGAGCGCCGCGGCCGGGATCGGCGCCGGCGTCTCGCCCGACACGACGACGGTCGGACGGCGCTGTTCGACGGTCATGCGGCCCTTGAGGGAGCGCAGGGTGAGCTTCGAGATCGCCTTGAGCGTCTCGAAAACTCCCGTTCCGTTCGTCGCGGAGGCCTCGTAGCCCTCGACCGACCCGTCCGCGTTGAGCGACTCGTTGAGCTCGTCGATCGAGAGGATGTTCGTAAGGTCGCGCTTGTTGTACTGGAAGACGCGCGGGACGCTCTCGAGCGTGAGGCCGATCTCGGCGAGGTTCTCGCGGAGGTTCTTGAGGCTCTCGACGTTCGGATCCCGCATCGGGCGCTGCGAGTCGGCGACGAAGACGATGCCGTCGACGCCCTTGAGGACGAGCTTGCGGGTCGTGTTGTAGAACACCTGGCCGGGAACCGTGTACAGCTGGAGGCGGGTCTTGAAGCCCCCGATCACGCCGACGTCGAGCGGGAGCAGGTCGAAGAACAGCGTCCGGTCCGTCTCGGTCTCGAGGCAGACCATCTCCCCGCGCGACGTGGGCGCCGTGCGCCCATAGATCACGTGGAGGTTCGTCGTCTTCCCGCAGAGGCCGGGACCGTAGTACACGATCTTGGCGGCCATCTGCATCGTCGCGTAGTTGAAAAAAACCATCGAGTCTTCGCCAAACCTCCGGTGCGGAGCACTTTCCATCTTACACCGCGGGCCGCAGGCGCTCCGCGCGGAGCGCCCTGAAACCGGGCGCGCGGCGCTCCGGTGGAGGGCCTGCCCGTTTGTTATCATCCGTGTGCACGGTTCTCGGAGCCTGTGGGCGTTCTCGGAGGCGCAACTCGCCGCACATGATTAGTGAATTCAAGGGGTTGGACGGCCGATCCCGCGAGGTGCTCGCGTCGGTGATCGTCGCGTACATCGAAAGCGCGGTCCCGGTGTCCTCGCGCCAGCTGACGAAGGGCGGGAAGTTCGGCCTCTCGTCGGCCTCGCTGCGCAATGCAATGGCCGACCTCGAGGATCTCGGCTTCCTCACGCACCCCCACGTTTCGGCCGGGCGCGTTCCTACGGATCTCGGCTACCGTGCTTTCGTGCGGGAGCTCATGACGACGCGCCTCCCGAGCGCCGAGGAGCGCGCCCGGATCGCGGAGGAGCTGGCCCCCGAGCCCTTCGAAACCGACCGCTTCTTCCAGGCGACGTCGCGCGTCCTCTTCCGGCTCACGGGAGAGGTCGGGGTCGTGGCGGCGCCCGCGTCCGCGCGCTTCGTCCTCGATTCGGTCCATTTCACCCGCCTCTCGGAGCGGCGGATTCTCGTGGCCGAGGTTTCCGACGCCGGCCTCGTCGAGAGCCGCCTGATCGAGACGCGCGACGACTTCGCGCAGGCCGAGCTCGACGCGATCTCGCGCCGCCTCACCGTGGACTACGCGGGCAAGACGCTCGACGAGATCCGCGCCCTCCTGCTCGACGCTCTTGCCGAGGAGAAGGTCCGGATGGACCACGCGCTCGCCCGCACCCTCGAGCTCGGGAGGCGCGCCTTCGCGGAAGGCCGCCCCGAGGGCGACGCGGTCTTCGTCGACGGCACCGAGTCGCTGCTCGAGAAGCCCGAGTTCCGTGGCGACGTCGAAGCGCTCAAGCGGATGTTCCGCGCGTTCGAGGAGAAGGCCCGGCTCGTGAACCTCCTGACGGACTGCCTGTCTTTTGACGGGGCCCGGGTCGTGATCGGCTCGGACAGCGTCTTCACCGGCGAGACGCAGACGGCCGTGGTCACGGTGCCATACCGCAAGGGCGACCGTGTCCTCGGAGCGCTCGGCGTCGTCGGCCCGCGCCGGATGGAGTACGAACGCGTCGTGCCTCTCGTCGAGGAGCTCGGCCGCTACGTGAGCCACCGGCTCACGGAGGGCGCCGCGTGACCGGACGCAAGAGGCGCGACGAGGACGACGGGATCATCTTCCTCGAAACCGAGAGCCGCGACGCCGTCGCCAAGGCGCTCGAGGAAGCCGAACGCGCGATCGAGGCCGTCGAGGAGCGCCATCGCCAGAAGCTCGACGAGTCCGCGGCAACCCGCGTCCCTGAGGCGCCTCCCGAGCCTCCGGTGCCGCAGCCGCCGCAGCCGGATCCGCGAATGGCGGCGATCGAGGGCGAGCTGAAGGCCGCGATCGACCGCGCCCGCCGCGCCAACGACGAGCTCGAGGGCACGAAGGAGCGCGCGATCCGCTCCGAGGAAGAGACCGGCCGCCTGCGCGAGGCGCTCCTGCGAAAATCGGCGGACTTCGACAATCTCAAGCGCCGCACCGAGAAGGACAAGGCGGACTACTTCAAGTTCGCCCTCGCCGACACGTTCCACGACCTGCTCGGCGTCCTCGACAACTTCGAGCGCGCGCTCGCGCATCGCGGCGACGCGTCGAGCGAGGACTTCCAGGCGGGCATCGACATGATCGCCCGCCAGCTCGGCGAGTCCCTGCGCAAGTACGGCCTCGTCGAGGTGCCGGCGCTCGGCCTGCCGTTCGACCCGAACGTCCACGAGGCCGTCGTGAGGGAAGAAACGGCCGACACGGCCCCGGGCACCGTCCTCGAGGTGTTCCAGCGGGGTTATTTGCTGAACGAACGCCTCCTGAGGCCCGCGCGCGTCAAGGTCGCCGGAGCGCCGGGCAAGGAGAACGGGACCGCGAAGGAGGCCGCTCTTGGCTAAGGTACTCGGGATCGACCTCGGCACCACGAACTCCTGCGTCGCCGTGGTGGAGGTGGGCTCGCCCCAGGTCGTCCCCAACCGCGAGGGCGCGCGCACGACGCCGTCCATCGTCGGCTTCACGGAGGACGGCGAGCGCCTCGTCGGACAGATCGCGAAGCGCCAGGCGATCACGAATCCGACGCAGACGATCTACGCCGTCAAGCGCCTCATCGGCCGCAAGTGGACGGACGCCGAGGTCAAGCACGCCCGCGAGCACCTCTCGTACACGCTCGTCGAAGCGACGAACAGCGACGTGAAGATACGCGTCCGGGACCGGGACTACTCGCCGGAGGAGATCGCGGCGTTCGTCCTGCGCGAGATCAAGGATTTCTGCGAGGAAGCGCTCGGCGAGGAGATCAAGGAAGCGATCATCACGGTCCCGGCGTACTTCGACGACTCGCAGCGGCAGGCAACGCGCGACGCGGGCCGGATCGCCGGCCTCGAGGTCCTCCGCATCATCAACGAGCCGACCGCCGCGGCTCTCGCGTACGGGCTCGAAAAGAACCGGAAGCAGGAAACGATCGCCGTCTACGACCTCGGCGGCGGCACGTTCGACATCTCGATCCTCCGGATCGACAACGGGATGTTCGAGGTCCTCTCGACGTCGGGCGACACGTTCCTCGGCGGCGAGGACTTCGACCGCGCGATCATGGACTGGCTCCTGGCGGAGTTCCTGCAGTCGAGCGGGATCGACCTCCGGCAGGACCGGCTCGCCCTCCAGCGCCTCAAGGAGGCCGCCGAGAAGGCCAAGTGCGAGCTCTCATCCGCTCTCGAGACGATGGTGGCGCTCCCGTTCATCGCGTCGGACGCGTCGGGCCCGAAGCACATCAACAAGCTCCTGACGCGCGACACGTTCGAGGCGCTCGCCGCCGACCTCATCGCGCGGACGGAAGGCCCGTGCAAGAACGCGCTCGAGGCCGCCGGTCTCTCGCCGGACCAGGTGGACACGGTCCTTCTCGTCGGCGGCCAGACGCGCACGCCGAAGGTCCAGCAGATGGTCGAGACGATCTTCGGGAAGCCCCCGAACCGCTCGATCAACCCCGACGAGGTCGTCGCCGTCGGCGCGGCGATCCAGGCGGGCATCCTGCGCGGCGACATCAAGGACCTCGTCCTTCTCGACGTCACGCCGCTCTCCCTCGGACTCGAGACGCACGGCGGCATCTTCGTGAAGCTCATCGAGCGCAACTCGACGATCCCGACGAAGAACACGCAGATCTTCACGACGGTCGCTGACAACCAGACGACGGTCGAGATCCACGTCCTGCAGGGCGAGCGCGACATCGCCAAGGAGAACAAGTCCCTCGGCAAGTTCCAGCTCGTCGGCATCCCGGCCTCGGCCAAGGGAGTGCCCCAGGTCGAGGTCACGTTCGCGATCGACTCGTCGGGCATCGTGAACGTCTCCGCGAAGGACCTCGCGACCGGCAAGGCCCAGGGTCTCCAGATCAACCCGGCCGGCGGCCTCTCGCAGACCGAGATCGAGAAGATCATCGAGGAGGCGGCCTCGAACAAGGCGGCGGACTCCAAGCGCAAGGAGATCCGCCAGCTCAAGAACAAGCTCGAGGGCATGATCGCCGCGAACGACCGCATCTTCCGGGAGTTCGGGAATCTCCTCCAGCCGGACGAGAAGGACCGCGTCGACCGCACGCTCGCGAACGCCCGGGAGGTCCTGACGGGCGACGAGCGCGGGCCGATCGACGACGCCATGATCGACATGAAGGGCGTCTCGCGCATCCTCACGCAGGCAATGCTCTACAAGCCGGAGTCCAAGGAGCGCCGCGGCAGCGGCGATTCGGACAAGAACGCCGAGAAACCGGCCTGATCGGCGTCCCGTAGGATCCGTCCGTGAGCACGTCCACCCGCGACTATTACGAAGTGCTGGGCGTCGGCCGCGACGCGTCTGCCGACGAGATCAAGGCGGCGTACCGCAAGGCCGCCCTCCGGCACCACCCGGACAAGAACCCGGGCGACGCCGCCTCGGAGGAGCGCTTCAAGACGGCCGCCGAGGCCTACTCCGTCCTCTCCGACCCGGACAAGCGCGCGCGCTTCGACCGCTTCGGCCCCGAGGGCGTGCGGGGAGCGGGCGGCGGCCCGGGCTTCGACCCGACCCAGTTCGTGGACTTTGCCGACATCCTTGGCGACTTCTTCGGGTTCGGCGGCGAATCCTCGCGCGTCGCCCGGCGCAACGGGGAAGACCTCAAGGCCGACGTCACGATCCCGTTCGAGGACGCCGCGTTCGGCGCCGAGATCTCCGTCCCTCTCCAGCGGTTCGAGGCGTGCGAAGCCTGCCGGGGGCGCGGCGGAAAGGGCGGGGCGTCCGCGGCGACGTGCCCGACGTGCCGCGGCCAGGGCCGTGTCCAGTTCCGCCAGGGCTTCTTCGCCGTCGCGCGCCCTTGCCCCGAGTGCTCGGGCTCGGGCGAGAGGGTCAAGGACCCCTGTCCGGACTGCCGCGGCGAGGGACGCGTCCGAAAGTTGCGCACGCTGACGATCGGCATCCCTGCCGGGGTCGACGACGGCGCGCGGCTGCGCCTCACGGCAGAGGGCAACTCGCCCCGGCCCGGGGGGCGCCCCGGCGACCTGTACGTCCTCGTTTCCGTGGCGCCGCACGAGATCTTCCGGCGCGACGGCAGCGACGTGATCCTCGCGTGGGCCGTCCCGTTTCACCTCGCGGCGATGGGCGGCTCGATGAAGGTGCCGACGCTCCACGGCGACGCGACGTTCGACCTGCCCGCCGGCACGGCGGCGGGGCGCGTCTTCACGCTCAAGGGCAAGGGCATCCCGCGGCTCGACGGCCGCGGCAAGGGCGACCAGCACGTGCTCGTCACGATCCGCGTGCCGAAGAAGATGACCCACGCGCAGAAGGAGGCCGTCGAGAAACTCGCGGCCGCGTTCGACGGCGAGGCCGGCGCGCCGACGAAGGACGAGAAGGGTTTCTTCGAGCGGCTGAAGGACTTCTTGGGGACGTGATCGAGTCGCGCGCGGTCCGCATCGAGGTCCCAGCGGCGTTCGCTGCAAAGCTCGAAGAGAACCAGGATTTCTTAGAAGGTTTAGGGGGACTGGAGTTTTCGTCTGCGGCTGCGCCTGGAGGCGGGCTCAACGTGTGGGTCGACTCCGAAGACCTCCCGGTGGCCCTGGCCGCACTCGACGCGCTCGGAGCTTCCGGCCTTTCCGCCTTCAAAGAAGAATTCACCGACTGGGTGAGCGCATCGGCTGCATTGAGGAGATCCGTCCTCGTCGACCGCTATCTGTTCGACCCCCACGACGGCGACCTTGCGACGCCCGCGCCTTCCGGCGTCCGGCGCCTGGTTCTCCCCGCCGTCCGCGCGTTCGGCACCGGCTCGCACGAGTCCACGCGCCTCGCGGTGCGGCTCCTTCTTGCCGAAGACCTCACCGGCGCCCGGGTCCTCGACGTGGGGTGCGGGACGGGGACGCTCGCGTTCGTTGCGGCGCTCGAGGGCGCCGCGCGCGTCGTTGCCTTCGACCTCGACCGCGAAGCGGCCTTCGCGACGCGCGAGCAGGCGTTCGCGAACGCCGTCCCGCGCGTCGCCGCGTTCGCGGGGCCGCTCGAGGCGATCCGGCCCTCCGCTCGCTTCGACGTCGTCGCCGCGAACATGGTCCACGAGGAAACGGCGCCGCTTCTCCCCGCGCTGCGCGCGCATCTCGCGCCGGGCGGGAGGCTCCTCTCCTCCGGTCAGCTCGTCGAGAGGGAAGGGGAGTGGGAGGATTTGCTCCGAAAAGAGGGTTTTAGGCAGGTCCGTGCGCTTCGGGAGAACGAATGGCTCGGGACGGCATGGATTTCCTCGAATGAGTGAGAAGGAGGCGCCGCGCCCGCCGCGGGTGCTCGTGCCCGATCTGGCGGAGCACCTCGCAAGGCCCGAAGAGCACCTGAAGATTTCTTTGAAGGTGGAAGAACGGGAGCACGTGCGCTCGAGGCGACTCAGGGACGGCGACGAGGTGGTCGCGATCGACGGCAAGGGCGCCCGGGCGAGGGCCGTCCTCGTGGGGGGCGGCTCTGCCATCGCTCTATTACCTTCTAAGAAAACGTCCTCTTCGTCTTTGTCTTTGTCTTCTCTTCCCGGCGAGCCTGCGAACCGCGTCGTCGTCGCACTCGCGTGCGCGGAGCCGGCGCGGATCGAATGGGCGGTGGAGAAGGGGACCGAGTGCGGTGCGGCCGGCTTCATCCTCCTCGATGCCGAGCGCTCACAGCGCGCGCATGTCGCGGCTCTCGCGAAGCGCATTCCGCGGCTCGTGCGGATCGCGGAGGAGGCGACGAAGCAGTGCGACCGGACGATCGTGCCGTTCGTGGAGGGTCCGAAGAGCACCGAAGAGTTTCTTGGAAGGGTAAGAGGGGGAGAGGAGCTTGTGGTCCTGGAACCATCTGGCGGTGCCGCGACGCGCCCCGGCCCCGCCGCGGCCAGGTTCGTGGCCATAGGCCCAGAGGGTGGTTTTGCTCCGTCGGAGCTCTCCTCATTCGCAGAAAAATCCCCGGTCTTTCTCTCTCTCGGCCCCCGCATCCTCCGCCTCGAGACGGCCGTGGTCGTCGCTCTCGCCCGGTTGGTCGACCGGGGCTGATCGAGCGGCCGATTCTTCGGAGCTTTCGGTTAGGATCTCGGCCCGGAGGCCGGAATGAGCTTCGAAAACGTCAAGAAGATCTGGATGAACGGGAAGCTGGTGGATTTCGCGGACGCGAAGATCCACGTCTTCACGCACGCGCTCCATTACGGCTCCGGCGTCTTCGAAGGCGAGCGTTGCTACAACACGACGCGCGGCCCCGCGATCCTGCGGCTCGACGACCACCTCGACCGCCTCTTCTGGTCCGCCAAGATCTACCGGATGACGATCCCCTACACGCTCGAACAGCTGCGCGAGGCCACGCTCGAGGTCGTCCGCGCGAACGGCTTCCCGGCCTGCTACATCCGGCCGCTCGTCTACCGCGGCTACGGCTCTCTCGGCGTCAACCCGTTCCCGAACCCGGTGGACGTCGCGATCGGCTGCTACGAGTGGGGCAAGTACCTGGGTGCGGAGGCGCTCGAGAAGGGCGTCGACGTGTGCTGCTCGTCCTGGATGCGGATCGCGCCGAACACGATGCCCGCGATGGCGAAGGCGACGGCGAACTACGCGAACAGCCAGCTCATCAAGATGGAAGCGATCACGAACGGGTACCACGAGGGAATCGCCCTGGACCACAACGGGCGCATCTCCGAGGGCTCGGGCGAGAACCTTTTCCTCGTCTGGAAGGGCCGCCTCTACACCCCGCCGCTCTCGGCCTCGACGCTGCCGGGCATCACGCGCCTCTCCGTGATCCAGCTGTCGCGCGAGCTCGGGTTCCAGATGGAAGAGAAGACGATTCCGCGCGAGATGATCTATGCGGCCGACGAGATGTTCTTCACGGGCACCGCGGCCGAGATCACGCCGATCCGCTCCGTGGACCGGATCCCCGTCGGGAACGGA
>Ga0315271_10000198_pt1 | contig 30669 bp, 35 predicted proteins | sample C3_top_MG_FD_204664 | JGI IMG/M metagenome (GOLD analysis project Ga0315271, IMG submission 204664) | Sediment microbial communities from Yellowstone Lake, YNP, Wyoming, USA - C3_top | ecosystem: Environmental > Aquatic > Freshwater > Lake > Sediment | place: USA: Wyoming | collected 2017-08-01
ATTCCACTTATCAACAGAGTGGCTCTTCCAAGAGCAACAGCCGTTTATTCGTCAAAAGAAAGAGAATACTGGGTTCACTACGCACCAAATGGTTCATCATCGCCAACAAGAGGAATTGTTTACCATACTGACACTGGTCAATATTCTCTCAGACATTCACTAACAGAAGATGACAATTACTTGTGGGCTTTTACAGCACTTGCAACTGACCCGACAGGTAACATCATCATTGGAACACAGCCAAAGTGGACTGCTGACCCATTTACACTCAACCTCAGTCCAAAAGGTTACCTCGTAGGTTTGCACGTTTGGTCAGGCTATCCTGGGTGGGGAAAACAACTGCAACTTACTTCAATCACACAGTCATCATACGTTTATACTGTAACAGACGTGGCAAAACCTTCATGTCGCTGGCAGTCTGATTGGTTTGACTTTGGTGATAACAGCATTAAGTATCGTGTGTTTAACGTTGAAATGGAAATCATTGGCTACGGTGACACTCTAATGAATCTGACATGGCAAAATGACTACAGTTACGAAGTTAACGATGCCGGAAATCAGAAGATGGCAAAATCAGAAAAACTGTTTACAGTCAATGAAGACCCGGTTGTTGGAGCTGATAACGGTGCATCTAAAAACTACTTTGCTCCTGGAAAGCATGCACTTCAAGAACCAAGAAGAATGAGACTGAGGTGGGATGTGAATACGCAACTTGTCGATACGTTTAAATTTACAGTATCTTCAGCGACGACATTCCATGTTCTTGGTGTAGACGTCAACTACGAAGCAGTTGCAATAATCCCACTAAACCAGAGAATCAACCTACAACGAGGGCAATCACAGTGAAAGTATGGACAGACCTTCCGCTTCACCAGAATGAGGCAACAAAACCACAAACTTTTAACAACAATTTCGAGAAGGTGCTCAATGAATTCAACGGCAACCTGAATGGCAACAACTTTCCTATGTATGCTGTTCAGACAAACGACATTGCTAACCCTGGTCAAGCAACTGGATTTTCTGGTGCAGTAAGTGGATTTGAAATTGAGTTAACTTCTCAAGGTTTTTACAGCATTAGACGCTCATCTTCTTTTGAAGGTTCAACTGATGTGTACACACCGATTCTTGTTCTTGACCTGAAAACAGATGACTGGTCAAAAGGTTGGAACAACCTCAACTACTTCAGCGGTTTTTCACAATTTGGACTAAACTTTGATGCAAGAGAAGGAATGCTCGTAGGATGTGCAACAATTGATTGGGCACATGGAACTGATACTTTGTCTGCAACCACCGGAGACCCACCCGTTTCTTTCCAAGCAGTTCGTGGACATGACTGGGTTTCACAGTGGGGTGTATTCGTAAATGACGTAATGGTTGGCAGAACTGGAGAAATTCCACCAAAGCGCCATACATGCTCAATTCCATTCAGCATCCCTTGTGGTTCACAAAATATCAAAGTAGATGTACGGTGGATTTCAAATATCTCAGACTATAACACAAGCGGGGCGCCTCATGGAACAGTGTTCGAAGTGTACTCAGCTGAAATCTGGACAAGGAACGTGGTGAGATAATGACAATAGTAAATAAAAAAACATTTTTAACTGGTGACATTCCAACTGCTGCTCAGTTGAACTTGCCATACAATGACCTTGCAACAGCATCATCAAACATCAAAGGAGACAACTCTGCCACAGGATGGATAACACACCGTCATCTTGAAACAGACGACACAGGCCAGTCAGTATTTAACCAGTGCAAACAATATGCACAGACTACTGGAACGTCAAATTACACAAACACTAGTTATTCAACAATCACATTCGGCGGTAATCCTGCACGGATTACGTTAGGTTATACACCTGATGTTGGAGAAATTGTTCGATTTGCAGCAAGTGGAATGACTGGCGCACACACTGTATCTAAAGACTACGATTATGCAGCAATCTCACCATATATTGGTCCAAACAGAGGCAAACCAAATTTCTACGCATTTAGACTACTGCTAAACCACACAACAAACAGTGTGCCTGGTACAATAAATCTTGGCGAGTGGGGCTACAGTTTTACAACAAAAACAAACGGGACACTTACATTTGCTCTTTCAGGTGGACAGGTAACTGCACAAATTAACTGGCAGCCATTTGCTTTCTCAACACTCTATCGTCAGTCTGTGCTCAGAACACTGGACTCTGTTGAACTTCAGTGTAAGGTATTTGATGCGACAAATACACTTCAGATTGAACGTCACCAACTTTACGCTATTAGAGGAAAACGCTAATGCCCTACGTTAAGCCTTACACCTACGTTGACGGAACAGTGGTCACTTCGACTAATCAAAATGACAATGATGAAGATGCACAAATCTACGTCAACCAAGATATTATTCAAGCTGATTATGATGATGCAGTTTTTGAAACAAGCGATATCCAGCGTGGAGAACTTGACCCAATCACTAACCATCACCAGTTCACAAGTGGAGATGTTTGGGGACGTTTTAACGATTCAACTCCACGTGACAGAGCATACTGGACTGCTCACACTAAAACAAATGACCTTACACAAATTTCAGCAACTTCTCAGCAGTATCAGTCTCTATATGAATGTGGTGACACAGTCGTACTTGAACACGCTGGTACCGTATTTTTCACATTTGGTGCAAACCTTGTTTCATCTTCAAATGACCAGAACACTAAAGGAAAGTGGGACAGTCGAATCTATCTTATGTACGCAACTGAAGCAGCACCCCAGCCACAGTTTCTTCAGGGGACACGATGCTATTCTTATGAAGAAACAACAGCGGTTGCATCAGCTGGTTCAACCGACCCAGGTTCTGACAACTACACAATTGGCACACCAGCTGCAAAGAATGCGTTCAACCAGAATAGACGATGGATTCAATTTCAGTGGATGGTGCAAAATTTAGCAGCAGGCACTTACCAGTTTTTCGTAGCAGTCAACCCTAAAGTTGAGATTGGATTTGCAAGTGCAAGACAATTTACAATGGAAATCTTTTATGACGAAAAGTTTCAGCAAGGCTGAGAACAAATGAATACTTATCTACGAGGAGCTTGATTTATGGACCCAATTACGTTAGCAATTCTAGCTGGTACGGCAGGAACAGCCGCAGGTCAGCTACCTCAACTAATTCCATCAAAGTTTGAAAGGCAAAACAAGGCTCGACTCGAAGCTCTTCAGCGTCAGCAACGAGCAGGAACTCTTGGACTAACAGGTGGAGAAGAAGCGCTAATGGAAAGGCAACTTGCAGGTCGTTCTCAAGCTGCTGCCCAAGGTGCCGAAGCTGAAAGAAACAGATTGCTTGCTGGCAGTGGCGGAGCAATGGCTGGTGGAGCGCTTCTTGGAGCCCAGCTTGCAGAAGAAGAGCGTCAAAGAGCTGAAGAAAGAATCTCCACAGACATTATGTCAGCTGACCTTCAGCGCAAGCGTCAGCAAGAAGAAGAGATTAGAGCTCTCCAGGCTGCTGAAGGACAACGTCAAGCAGAAGCTCAGGCAGCAGCTGGTGCCATTATTGGAGCTGGTGTAGAAGCTGGTGTTACAACTGCTGCACAAGAGAGACTTTTTGCTGGTGCAAGGTCTCCTTCTACACAAACGGTTCAGGCTCTATCTCAATCACTTGGTGTTTCACCTGATGAAGCAAGAGGATATATTGAGCTTTCAATTACAAATCCTGAAGTGTTTAAGTATTTGACAGCCGTTCAAGGCGGCAAGATGGGAGGTCAATAAAAATGGCGATTAGACAAGTTGGTGGTGTCCCAGTCTACGTAGTAGAAGTAGACGTTCCTAAAGTAACAGACTCACGAGGTAAGGGATACGGCCTTCTTGTCTCAGACCTCAGATGGAAGCTTTGGGAAGAAACGCAAAATTCTCAACTTCAGCAAATGAAGTTTGAGCAAATGTCAAAGCAGGCTCAGCTTGATGTTCTTGAGCAAAAGCAAAGAGACATCTCTCGTGCAATTCGTGACGCAAGAGAACTTCAGTCAAAAGTAAAATTAGGCGGAACTTCTGCATCAGAAGCAGCACGTGTAAATCTTTCAATTGCGAAAGCAACACAAGGCAAAACTGTTACAAGAACTTCTCCTGCAATTGACCCATTTACTGGTGAACTTATTCCAGGAGAAACAGTTCAGGTTGTTACAAGAACGCAGCCTGACGTTCTTGATATTTCGCCCGTTGCCGCTCCATCAGCCGAAAGGGAACTTGCTTCTGACAAAGCAAGAAGCGAAGCATTTGATAGACAAATGGACGAACTTGACCAGTACATTGCAGATTTAGAAGCAGAACAGTCTCGAACTGGAGAAGAATTTGGAAAGTTTGCAGGAGGTCTTGCAGGTTCACAAGACATACTTTCAAGAACTCGTGAAGCTTTCCAGTCACAAATTGGTGAAGGCGGTTTCGGTATCGGACGTCGTCCACTCCGTCAGCTTCCTCGATTTGATGAAGCACAAGCTGCAGGCAGAATCAATGAAACAATGGCAAGAGAAGAAGCTGCTCTTCTTCAAGAAGCGACCCAACGCAAATCACAAAATGCAGCAAAAAGAATTGCTGAATTTGAGGCAGCTGGCGGACTAAGGTCAGATGACCCAGAAGCTTTTGCAAAATTCGAAAGTGAACGTGACAATCCATCTCTCACACTTGACGAAGAACGAAAGGTAAAAGACCTTGCAAGAGAAAGACTTGCCCAAGGAATGACTGCTGCTGGTGCGACGCCAACTTCAAGAGCAGGCTTCCTAATGAAGGATTTTCCTCCTGGTTCAGCTCTTTTGCCAAGAGAAGAAACTCGTTTTCCAACTGGAAGAATGCGTGATGACTTTGCTGTAGCAAGCGAGGCCGAAACGCTTGATAGAGAAACAGTTGTTAGAGGAGAGCTTGACCGTGTTGGTCTTGGTGACCCTGCTGCTGAAGGTTTGCTTATGGAGCTTGAGGACATTCGCAGGACTAAACGAGCACCTCTAAATGCGCCAAGTTCGATTCCTGAAGCTCAGCGTCGTGCGATTGAGCTTGACGCTCTTGGTGTTAGTGCTGAGGAGGCTCAAACACGCGGATTCATGCCACGTGATAGAGGGTTTAGTCTTCCTGTCGAAAGAATGGAAGAAGGCTTTGGTCAAACTACGACCTTTGGAACTCCAGGTGGTGGCCTTGATAGGCTCAACGTAGCCACTCGGAGGTCACCAGAAGCTCTCAGTCCTTCTCCAGTAAGAAGTCCAATGGAATCCCCTACACCTTTACCTGGTGCTACCACAAGTCCTTCAGTGATTCCAGAGGAAGAGATTAGTTTCGGAGGTGGTGTCGTTCCTCCAATTCGGATGGAACCTACTCCTCCAGAAATTGTGCCAGATTTTGAAGAAGCCGAAGACCGTGTAAAAGTTGGTGGAAGAAAACCACTTCCTGGAGAAGGTGCTAAAGAACTCTATCAGTTCTACGCTCCTATCACTAAAGACTCTCGTGGTAAAGATGTCCTTCTTCCACTTTCTGACAAAGAAAAGAAGGAAATCCACAAAATGTGGACAGATGAATCAGAAACAACCTCAGGTCTAAGTGAAGAAGAAGCACGAGCTTGGTATGAAGGTGCTGTTCAAAAAGTTCAGACACCACGCTCTGGCAAAACAATTCCTCAAAGAAGAGAGCTCTATGCAATGAAGATTGCAACAGAAGGAGCCAAACTTGCTGATAAACCAAAGCAGTTTGCCAGACTTGCAAAAACTACTTCACCTGATTCAGCTCCTGACTATGTGAAACTTGTCAATCAGATTTATGAACTAAACTCAACAAAGGGTGATAAATTCAAGCTAACGTTTGACGAAATTGCAAAATTCTACAAAGATGAACCGAAAGTAAGAGAAAGGGCTCATGCATACTTAGTAGCAAAGGACATGTTGGAAAGTGGTCTTACTAAACCTCAGGCCTAAATTTGCAATTATGAAAGTGCCAACGCATCATCGACATGTGTTGTCCAGTCTTTCCGCAATGAGGGCAGATTGCATGAAGTTTTGTTGTTCTAGTTTTAGATGGCTTATCCGTCTCATTTTCAGAATAAGTTCCCCAAGTAGTGTGGAGGACACAGACAAACCCATTCTCTCTTTTATGAGCCTGAGAATCATTCTTACAAAGATGTCTGCACAAAGCTTTCTCAAACGGAGGGGGACCTTCTCTTTGTTCGAGAAACCATCTAGCTTTACTTACAGCACTAGAGCCTGCTAAAATCTCACCAGTTCTGCAGTTTCGAGCAGGAATGCAATCAGTCATATCAACCTCTATAATTAATTCTAAGAATCTGTAGGAGATTTACAAATTGGCACCTCAAACCAAATCTCAAGACACATCTGCATCACTTGACGATATCAAAATCACTGGAACTCAAGTCGCAAAAGGACGTGAAGGTCTTGGACCTGGAGAACTTGTAAGACGAGCTAAAATTAAAGCAAGGGCACAAGAACTAATTGCTGGAGGCATGCCAATGGCTCAGGCAGCTCAGCAAGCATTTGGTGAAATTGGAATCGGCATTCTTACGCCAGAAGAAAAAAAGCAAAAAGCAATTGATGATGCAGCACTTGCTAGTAGACAAGCAACACAAAAATTAGAAAACACGAGAGCTGCTTATGTTGACCAAAGAGCAGAAGTTCTAAAAGAAAGTGGCATCACTGAACCTGTTGCTAGAAGCCAAGCAGAACAGGAATTTGAAAAAGACTACCTCTCTCCAGTTACGTCTCCATATGGTGAACTTTCTGAACGTCAGGTTGGTGGTGCGGTTTTTGGTGCTGGAAAAATAAAAGCAGCTCCTCCAACATCTGTCAGTCGTCAACCTGCAACTCTTGGAACTGCGCTTCGTCCACAAACTGTCATTCCAGAAAGCGCAGTACAAACTGAAAGGGCAAGAGCGCTTGAACCTGGCTATGCTGGCATCATTGGAGCTGGTCCTGACTATACAAAAATCAACGAACAACTTCTTGATGATGGTCTAACACCAGGAGATGCAGCATCACAAATTGCTGCACTTCAATCTGCATACAACACGAATCTTATTAGAGCAAAATCAGAAGCACAAAGAAACAAGCAAGCACTTTCACCTGATTTCCTTCAGCAAATCTGGACACAAACAGTAGAAGAAATTAAGGATGTTCCACGCGTTCTTGGAAACAAGGAAGGGTATGTAAAAGACTACAAGCCAGAAGGTCCTCAGGACCCTCTCTTCCTTGCATTCTCTAAGCAGGTAAAGGCTGGAGAAGGCGTTCCTTCAGTTACACCAGGACAAGGAAAGTATATCGCAACGCTTGCAGCTGCTGATAGAAGAGAAGCAGAAAAGAGAATCAGAGATGAATACAAAGACAAGCCTTTGGTTATCACTGAAACTGAGGCTGTTGAAGGAATTCGTGGCGCTCGTCCTCTTACTACTACTCGCGAACTTTCTGGTGCAGATAAAGATGCGGAAATTGCACGTATGGCTGCTGCTCAGGTACAAACTCCTTGGTGGACAAATCCTGCAGAAGTCGAAAAAAGACTAGCTAGCCCTGACCGCTTTACAACGCCAGGCGTCTTTAGTGAAGAAACTGCGTTTGGTACTCAGCGTGAATCTTCTGTTGGATATGCACTTCGTTCTGCAATGGCACCTCTTAACGCAATCGCAGGTGCAGTATTCCCAGAGCTATTTATTGGAACTGGTGAAACAAAAGAGGCTGTAGAGGAAGCCCGACGTAGAGCTCGTCCTCAGGCTTACAAAGATTCACCGATTCTTCTTAACATTGCTGAAGGTCGTGGTTTCGTAGGCGAAGCTTCAGACGTAGCAAATATAACTGGATTGAACACAGACAAAGTTCTTGGCTCTATTACTCTTGGTGATATCTACAAAGCAGGAGCGTTTGCAGCAGACCTACTTGACCCATCACTTGACGTTCTTATCGCTGCAAATAGAGGAAGAGCTGTTGGAATGGGAGCAGCAGCTGCTGCAAAGGCTGCAGGAATTAAACAGCCGCTATCATTTGCTACGTCGCAAGGACTTAAAGAAGCTGGTAAAGCAGTTGTATTTGAGAATCCAGCGCTAAGCACACTTAATGAGCTTGCATCTTTTGCAAAGATTCCAAAGCTAGAGCCTGGTGATATTCGAATTGCAATCTCAGAAAAACTTGCTGATGAGGCAACAAGTGTTCTTGGAGCCGGTCGTGCAAGAACTCCTAACGTTGCAAGAATTTCAGAATCGTCAGTTCTAAAAGCTGCGGATGCAAAGCTTCAAGCACTTGATGATGCGATTAGCGGAACTGCAAGTGGTAGACCAGGACTAACTCGTGAAGATATTCGTAGCGCAGTTGGCGAAGCTCTAACAAGAAACCCATCGATTGTAGTTTCTGATATCAGAGGATTCAAGATTCTTGATGAGCTAAAAACAAACGATGCTCTCTACAACGCTACCCAGAAGGCACTTTCTGACAATGCTGTTCGTAGAGGAGTATTTGAAGCAACCAAAGATTCAGTGTTAAAAAGCGGAATCGTTTCTGTTACGCCGAAAGTATTCGCAACACGTGACCAAGCGAAAAAAATAATTGCTGACTATCGTTCTACTCCTTTTGCAAAAGAAGTTGGAAAGATTACAAGCTCACAAAATTATGGCTTCGTAAGACAACAACTTCCAAACCGCCCAGGTGATACCGTTGCACCAACAGTCGTTAGACAAGGTTTCAATGTTACTGACCCGACAGTAATTTCAAATGAACTACGTAGGTTGTCAACAAAAGGTCTTCTTAGTCCTGAAAGAAGCGCTGAGATTAGCGGGAGACTTTCAAACAACTTTATTAGCTCAACAGACCTTAGAGCACTTATTGACGCTGGTATTGAAGAATCAGCTGCAAAATTCAAAGTTATAAAAGGCGCAGACATTGCTGAACTCAACCCTATCGTATCAAAAGAACTTGCAAAGCCAATTGAAGTTAGAGACCTTTCAGCTCCCCAATTTCGCAACTGGATTGCAAAAAGAGGTGGGCTAGATATTCCAAAAGAAGTCTTAACAGCATCTCAGCAAGGATTCGTTGACGAAGTTATTGGAACTGTCTCAAACCTTGATAAAAGACTGCGTGGTGATTTAGAAAAAATTCTAAAAGACCCAGCATTCAGAAGCGCATATAACGTTCCTGAAGGTGTTTCTTTGACTAGAGAAGAAGCGATTGGATATCTTATCGCTGGTCCTAAAGGATTCAACAGAGACGAAATCGCAAATACACTGAAACTTGCAGTTGATAAAAACTTCTTTCAAGAAGCTTATGTCAATGATATTTTTGACGTCCTAAAAGGCGTTAAGCTCAGTGAATCAACTGATGTGTGGTCGCAGGTTGGTCGTGATAGACTCAAGCAGCTTGCAAGAATTGCATCATCTCGTGTAGCAGACAACCCAGCTACTTTCTATCGTGAAATGAACGAGCTTGTTAAAGATGCAAAAGACTTGCTTGGTGACGCGGCAAACTTAAAAGTTCCAGCATCACAGATTAAATCTCCAAAGGGAGATTCTACGTCACAAACTCTAGTTGCATCTTACTATGAGGCAGAATCTGCAAAAGCAATTAGAGAATCCTTAAATAAAATAGTAAATAGCGATGGAGAATCAGTATATAGCGCAGGGTTATTTAGCACAGTTGATGATATTTTAGGACCAATGCCAGTTCCTGTTGATGAAGCAGACCTTCAAAGAATTTTAAGAACTCGTAGTCCTGGTGCATTTTTGCAAAAGTTTATGCCTGATTACGTTCATGCGCTATTGACTGACCCAGGATTTGATACGCTTACTGCAATTGAACGTTTCAACAGAATCGCTCCTGGAAGAAGTGCAAGTCCCGAAGCTGTGTCTAAACTTATTGCTGAAGCTGATGGCGCAGCAAGAAAGATTATGCGCAACAACCGCTTTGACCCAATCAGAAACCCAGTTGATGATGTCACTAGTATTGTTAGAAAAGCATTTGAAGACGAATCACTTGCTGCAAGCGTTGATGCTCTTGTCGGCAAAGAAGTAGCTAACCAAATTAGGTCTTCACTAAATTCTGGAAGCTCTAATTCCATTCAGGCTCAGCTATCAAGACTAATCAGTGAAAGTCACAAAGACCCTACTGCAATGTCTGTACTTGGCTCGATTTATGACGCTATGATATCTTCGTTCTACACTCTCGTTCTAACTGCTGCACCAAGATTCCACGGCGCAAACATTATCGGAGCTCCAGGACTTATCTACTCAACAACTGGAAGAATTCTTGACCCGCTTTCTTTTATCGATTCGTTGAAAGTAACAAGACTTGCTGATACAGCAAGAGGCGGAACAACAATCGTTACAGACCCTGCTGGCAGAAAGTACTCTGCGAATGAGCTATACAGAATCATAGGAGAAAGAGGTGGTCAGTCTGTGTTTAAAGCAGACCTTCCATCATTGCAGGCAAGAACTGCAATGGCTGCAGTTGCTGAAGGAAAGTCTGGTTCTTTAAAAAGAGGAATTGATTGGGCTCTTTCTACGCCTGAAAAGGAAGACGCAGTTTTCAGAACTGCAGTTGCTATCAGCGCACTAAAAGAAGGTAGAACAATCGACGATGCAGCAAAGCTTGCACGTGAAAGCTTGTATGACAAAGGACTTATCACAGATTCAGAAGCTCAACTTCAAAAGTTACTTCTGTTCTACTCGTTTACACGTGGCAACATGGTAAACCTTCTAAAGAATCTTTCCACTCCTAATGGATGGAAGAGAATCGTTAACACTGCCAAATTTAAGCGCGGTGTTGAAGAAATGCTTGTTGACCCAAATGAGCGTAAGTGGGCTCCAGAAACTGCTGCAACAAGGGTTATACTTGGTAGGCTCGGAACTAAAGACGTAGGTGAAAAAGGCGTAATGCTTGCATCTCCTCCAGATTCAACCTTGTCTGCAATCGAAATGCTTATCAATCTTGTTGGTGGAGATATTGCTGGTGTTGCATCTGGCATGATGAAGCCAGGTCAGTCGATGCTGTTCAAAGAATCTGCAGATACAGAAATGGATAAAATTCCTGCTGAGCACATTTTCATCTATGATAAGCTTGCAGACATCACTGGAAGCTCGGTGTCTGATATTCTTGAAGCCATTACTGGCGAACAAATTACTCCTGTAAGAAGCAAAGACCCCGATGCAATTGACGGGTACATCTATCCAATGCTTAGCAAAGAATCAAGAAGCAGATATAAATTGATGATGAACATGACTGGCTACGTAGGTCTTGGAAGAATTATGACTGATTATCCAAACATCATTGGTGCAGAAGGTGGTAAAGCAGCAACATCATTTGCTCCTGGGCCCACTGGTGAATTAGCAAAACTTGCATACAAAATTGGATTTGCAGCTCCACTTAAAACGCTTTCTGGAGAACAGCAGCGTTTGAAGAACCTCATCGCTCAGGATGCAGAAGGTCGTAAGCTTGTTAAAGACATTGACGGCATCATGCTAGAAGGAAAAATCACTCCTAAGCCAGGCGACATTGAAGGTTACGCAGAAAGAATTGAGAGCGGTAAAGAAAGAAGGGCTGAAGGTCGACTTGGAATCGAAGAACTTAACCGTGAAAAATTGCGTCTTAAAGCAGAGATTGACGGTATTAGAGCTAAAATTATGGCAGACCCAGCACGTGAAAGACGCGAAATCTACAAGCAAGAAATTTACAAGCGTCGTGACAGAATCAATGAAATCAGAAATCTTGAGAAAGAAGGTCAAAAGCAAGAGCCTAAATAAAAAGGAGGAAGAATGCTAAAGCCCGGTTATCCAATTAAGATTAGAAAACAAGGAATGCCTAAAAGGAGATTTTACTAAATGGCACGTGCAAAACCCGCACCTGGAAAGTCAAGGGCGAAAGTTGTAAAGAACCCAAAGACTGGAAGAACCAAAAAAGTTTCTTATGGACAGGCTGGAAAAACACCACGACCTGGAACTAAGAAGGCTGATTCATACTGCGCAAGAAGCGCAGGTATTGCAAAGAAAATGAAAGATAAAAGCAGGAATTCACCTAATGCTCTTAGTCGCAAACGGTGGAAATGTCGGGGGAAAAAATCGACAAAATAGATTTGCAGTTATCGAAGTGATATCTTTTCATTCCGATTAATTGTCCAACTTTACCACAATGTGGACACTGAACTTTAATTAGACAAGAATGCGTGCCGTTTTTCATAGCTGATGCTGATATTTTACGATAGCATTCTTGTCTAACGTTCTTGTTAATGTCTAAAGCATTTTCTGAATACGTTCCCCAAGTAATATGATTAGGATTACCACAAATAAAATCATTTATACCTTTTGCATGAGCGTAGCTGTCACACTTACACAAGTGTCTTACCACATATCTTCTATCATCAGGAGGCGGTCCTTCTTTTTCAGTTAGAATTTTTCTAAGCTTACGACAACACGAACCACCACGAGCATATGAACCATTATTATTTAAAGCAGGAATACATTCAGTCATCGTTACCTCGATATTTAATTCTACTAAACCTGAGGAGGTTTATAATGGCGGCAAAACGTGGGCTCTATGCAAACATCAATCGTAGAAAGAAAGCAGGAACCAGTCGTTCAAAAAAGAAGTCGACGATTTCTGACAAGGCTTATAAGTTTATGAAAACAGATTTCGGTCGTAAGAAGAAGAAGAAAGCAAAGAAATAACACTAACGTCTACGCCAAGTAGAAGGAGAAGAAAATGGCTAAAGTCGGTAAATTTACGCACAACAGCGCTCATGCAATCAACATCGCAGCGACCACAGGATATGCTGCGGCAAGAAGTCACGCACTTACAAATTTGGGAGGTGGAACTGGTGGACTAATCGGTCCTCAGCGTGGCTATTTCCTCAGAACACTTTACGTCAAACTTGACACCCTCGCAGGTCTAAGCGCATCACCTACACTTACTGTTCGTCTTTGTAGAGATGCTAATGGTGACAATACAATCGTTGGAGATGTAACAGCTTCAATTTCTCTTGGTGTCACAACTGCAACTGAAGGTGATATCACTGTCGCAATTGACTTCCTTTACAGTCACAATGACGTAACCGGAATTACAAGTGATACACTTGTTTGTTTCTGGAAGCTTGACCAAGGAACTGCAAACGTTCGTCGTGTCGAACTAACAACTGAGGAGTAATCAATGCCGCAATCATCAAATAACGTTAGTGCTGATAGCGGTAACTCTGTTACAAAATCTAATAACGTCTCAGCTGCACAAACTTCTGTCACTTCAACAGCAGTTGCTCAGCTAAGAAGTGTCGGTGACCTGAGCTCTGGTTACACATTTACTGATACTGCTGCTCTACAAAACAGTTACAGCTACAACAGTGTCACTGACGTCCACACATTCGACCTTGCAACAATTGCAGTAGGAGCTGAAACAAACAGCTTTCTTTCAGGTGCAAATTTCACAGGTCCAAAATATAGAGCAGCTCTCACATATGCAGACGGCACAGCTGTACTTGCTGGTGACGCATTCTCTATGACAGTGTTTGTAGAAAGCTTGACACCAGGTCTTGTTCGTTCATATGTTATCGCTGTAGGCGTCGCTCAAACAGCTTCCTCGACAGTCTTAGGAACAATGAGAGGTTCAGGTATCTACGCCATTACATCGTCTGTAGGAACCCCAGGAGTGGGCGGTTGGGAAGAAAATGTTGGAACAGCATCAACTGTAGCTTCAATGACCAAAGGTATTGGAACCCTTTCTTTTACAGGCACACCACAGAAGTATCGCGTTGGCTCAAGCTTTGGTGTCATGTCCGCAACCACCGGTAACGTAAGCAACCGAGTTGGCGGTGGTCAGTTCTCTGTTGCTGATGCGACGCAGTTAGGTCTTGTAGTTCTAGTTGGCAGTAACGGCACAGTTGCAACCACAGGTGGTGTTATCTCAGTCAGGCTTCGTTATGCCCTCACTAAGCTATCTTAAGGAGAATACATATGCTAGTCACATCAGTTGCAAAAGGCGCAGAGGTTCCAAACCCAGACGACAGCTATTCTTCTGGATTAGTTGTTACGATAGTCTATACTGACGAAGAGATGGAAACACTACTTGCTAACTATGATGAGGCAAGTGCCACTTCCCCTTCAGCTGTTGTTTGTCGCCCTACCCTTCGAGCAATCCTTAATGCAGTGAAGGCATAATGTCTTTAAGGAGGACTCCATCTCCTCCTAATCATCGTGCAGAAAAACCTGCACACACTAACAACATGCCTGTTGCAAAAAGTGCTTCAACAACTACCAAAGTAGTCATGGTGACAGATACTACTTTGGCAAGTTCATTACAAGCGCAACTTGTAGTGGTTGGAGCCCTTCTTGCAGCTGCGCAAGCTCAGATAGTTACAGATGAGGCTGCTATCGCTTCTCTTGAGGCACAAGTGATAAGTATACAAGCCTCTCTTGCAGCTTCAAGCCTAAAATTCTACATCAAAGTGATTTCAGGATACGTTACTGATGAAGGTGGAATCTACGTTCCTCCCAGTTACGTAGATGAGACGGTGTCGTACACATCTATTTTCAAACCAAAAGTCAAAACACTTTCGCTATATACTGTTACAGGGGGAGGATACCCGTAGAATGCCAAACATTAGCAGCCCATGCACTTGGGAAATGAGCGCCGCTCAGATAATTTCTCCAACAACTTCTCAGCTCGCGCTTGTTAATGCCCTTCAGGCTTCTGTGGTTGCATCTACAAATTGGGTTGTTAATGCCACGGGCACTAGTTCTATTGGCGCAAAATACGTAGAGATTAAGCCAGCTAATACGCAAAGTCTCTACAAAGATTACAGAATTCTGATTGTTGAAAGGGTGAACACGGCTACAAACAAAACTTTTCCAACAAGCGATGGTGGTTCTTTTAACAGCACTGGATTTGTGTATCTGCTTTTTAGTCCTGACGGTGGTTCGGCTCATGTAACACCAACATTCTCCAACATTGAAACCTCCTCAGACGTCTATGTTGGTTCACGTTATAAGAGCGGAACGTCTTCAGTCTGGCTCACACTGCCAGTCCCTTGCACTGCTACTTGGCTCTATCTCTGTGATGGAGCTCTTTGGATTGTTGACCGTGCTGGAGCGGCTTCTCATACGCTCCTTGGCGTCGGTCAAGTACAAACACTGACTGGTTTCACTGACTACAATACTGGAGGTGCTGAGGTTGGTGTTCCAACCTTCTTTAAAAGAGCAGGTCTTACTTCAGCAACAATGATTACGCAAGTAATGAACACTGGAGCTCAGGCTTTTTGGCACGGAAGTGGAAGCACCTCTCGTACGTTTGTAACCATGACAGGTGGGAGTAATGCACGTCTCTTTGGAACTGACAGCAACGCATCATCGAACTACTTCCTAAGCGCAACAGCACTACCAGCTACAGGCGCAAACATCTCAGCGATGAGCTTTCCTCCTGTCGCTTACTGGTACAACTGGTCTGCTGGAAGTGGAGGTCAGTCTGTTGTTGTTCTCAGAGGCGTCCACTTTGGATTTGGACAAAAGACACGTACAACTATTCAGTCTGGTGGGTCAACTGCTGGCTTCACATTCTATCCTGATGATGCTGCAAGCGGCAGCGCTCTTGCAACTTTTTGCTTCATGAATACCTGAGGATTACGATGACGACTTACAGAATGACAATCACACCCGTAGGAAGTGCAGCACCCGATTGGGTCTTACGATACAGTCCAGATTCAGCTACGCCTTTTACAACGATTGAAGGCTCCGAAGAAGTTTGGGTTTGGGACTTCATTGGAGGAGCGCTGATGAAGGGTGGAGAAATTCTAACCGACCACACAATTACAATCGGTATTTGGGAGGATGACTGATGGAAACTGAAACTCTACAATTAATTCTTTCAGCTGTCGCAGGTCCTGCTTCAGGAATAGTTGTAGCCCTTCTATCAATGATAGGATTCGGGTGGTTTATGACGAAACAAATTTTTCCGCGTCAAGATAAATTCATTGACGAATTCGTAAAAGAATCTCGTGCAAACAGAAAAGTGTTCGTTGACGCTGTAGAAATTATGGGGAGAAGACTTGACAAAGTTGAATACGAGCTTGAAGGAATCGGCGAAGACATTGCGACAATCAAAAGCAAAATCTGAAGAGACTAAAACTCAGTGGGTTCGTTGTTTAATGTCTGTTGAAGTTGATAAAAGTGCTGCTGAAGAATTATGGGAAATGTTTCAGATTCTAGAGGAGCTTCCACGACCACTTGTAGCCAGTGATTGACTGAAGACAAGCAAGAAGATTTTCAGCATCTGTGATGTCTTTGACGATAAATCCATCATGCATTCGGAGAACGACATGCTCTTCACCCATTCCCCTTATCGCAATGTCAATGATACGCTGTTCGATAGACGTGAAGTACAGGTGTGGATTAGAAACTCCTGCACCTTTTAGGACGTCAATGATGTAGTCTGATAGTGTGTCATACCATTCGACTCCTGAACGACGAGGACGACGACCACTTTTTGGTGGGTGAAAAAGTCGTGAACGAACGACCTTTGCAGCATCACGACCGGTTTCTCTTCCTCGTGGATAAAGCTTTCGGTAAACATCATCACCGATACAAAACTGCAAGAAATCCTCAGGATGCTTTACCATTAGATTCATGTAATGGTTGTGAGTGAGGCCTTTCAGCATTTCATTAAAGAAGATGTTTGGAAAACAACCAACAATATCAATATCATGCATTCCTGCATAAATCTGAGACTTGTCTTCACGACTGAGATTTTGTAACCAAATGTAATGGCGAGCTGATTGGGGCGTTTGCTTGTAGTTCATTGTGTGGGCTCCTGGAGAAGTGTTTCCGATTAGCTCATAGTTGTGGTTTGAGTTATCTAATTCCTTAATAGGTAAGTATAGCCTGTTAAGGGTTATAAGATTGATGAACAGTGCGTCAAATGCGTCTGTGTAGCCGGTGACCAGGTCGCACTTACCGCCAAGGTGATTGCTGTAACCTTTCATCTTAAAGCATGCTTGTCTGAAAGGAATATAGTTGTCAACAAGTTTTTGCATTGTTGCTGATGGAATCCAAACTTCATCATCCCCGTTGATTTTTGGATTGCGCTTTTTGAAATTAACAAAGAGTTCCATCAACTCGACCATTCTTTTTGAGACCCTTTTGACCTCAGGAATGTGCGTGCTGATAAAACTCTTTATTAATTGCGTAGAAGTTGAGGCAACTGGGAATGACATGAAATCTCCGGAAGGGAAAGTGGTTAAAGCTCCCGGAAATCACCACTTTCCCAGTTGCCTTACTACTATATATTACGTTCCAAGTAGTATTGTATCCATAGTAGCATTTTTATTGCAAAAAAAAAGCTCCCCCTCAGTTCATTCCTGAGAGGAAGCTTATTCTCTTCAGCATTACAGGATGACAGTGACAGTGTGAGGCATTCACACATCTAAACCAGACCACCCGATTTAGATGAAGAGATATTATTTTGAAGTTTTTGTTTGTATAAGTAAATGAGCGCTTTCTTCGAGATATTTATTTCAAGGAGCGCTATACAAATGAATCGTCAAGAATATTACGACCTCGGCAATGACACTGAAAGATGGTGGCGTGAACATGTTAAGAGCATCATGCCACATCTCAGACACACTCCACGTTGCAGAGGATACGACTTCAAGGGAGAATTTGAAGGCTCTACAGTCTACATCGATGTGAAGTTTTGCCGCTCACTCTATCGTCAGCAAGGATGGATGGAAGTGAAAACATGGGGGAAGCTGACAGGAATCATCGAGACTGCAAAGGAGCACTACAACAACCCCAATGTAGACGTGATGATGGTCGTACTTCATTGCGGAAAGTTTCATCTCGTTGACGTAAAAGAAATCCTTCGTTCTTGGCAGAAGGGAGAGCTTGAACTTCTGAAGGGGACATCAACCGATGACAACGGAGAGACAACCGAAAACAGATATTTCAGACTGAACGGTTTCGATGACCCACGCTTTCAGATTATCGAGGGAGCGATGAAGCCCGAACTGTGGAAGCCTACAACCTCGATTGGAAAGAAGGTCGATATCGGACTCTGGATGAAGGGTAAATGGAGCGAAGACTAATCGCGTTATTTACGAAACAAATGATGAAGCCCACTCATTGCAAAAAGAACTGCGAGTGGAGTAACACAAGGACCTAAAGCCTCGTAAGTAGCCCACAGACCTAATCCGATAAGGACAAGCCAGACAGCATTTTCAAGAATAAAACCAAAGACGCCAAACACCAAGAAAAACAAAAACTCGCCAATCTTGTCAAGCATCATCGTCTCCATTGCTGATTAGACCGCCACACACCACCTAATAATTCGGTGGGAAGGAAAAGGGAAGGAAACGGTGTCAAGTTTTTTTGAACTATTTTCCGTTCCCTAAAAACGAGCACTTTCTCGAAGATACTTAGTCTTATGGAGGCTCTCATGGGCGACTACTTCTACCACACAACTCAATGGAGCGGACGATGACAGGAATCTTTAGGACTTGTAAAACCTGCGGGGCTGTACACCCCCTCTGGCATTTCAACCATCTCTACGTACCTCGTACTCCTGAAGAGAAAGGGTGGCTCTGTCGTCAGTGCCCTAAGTGTTTCTCTGAAGGTGGAGCACTTGGTGAGACCGACTACATCGATGCGAAGATAGCAGAAAAAAAAGAAGCAATGGGGACACTCAAAGAAGAGATTCACGAACTGACATCGATTCTCAGACACATCAACAGAAAAACGATTGCAATTGGAGACAACTCAAATGAACCCTAAGAAAAATAAAAGAGCATACGTCACCGATATCGCAGGCAAACAAATTAACGAGATTGCTGAGGAGATGGACGCCTCTGTAGGGTGGGTCACGAAGGTGATTTCGTCTTTTCTCACGACTACAGCATCTCAGGTCTTACGAATGCATGACCAACCACTTACGAATGACCGAGTAAATAGACTTGCTTTCGACCCAGCCTTCTACGAGATTATCTCAGGGGTTCTCAGAGACACTCCGGTTAAAGAGCCAATAGATTCCATTACAATCTTAAATGGAAGTCACTCAGTCAAATCTCGTGAATCGGAGGGATACTGAAGATGTCAGGCGTAACATTCAAAGAGAGCGACTATAACAAAATAAATTATAGGTGGCCTAAGAAGGGGGAAGTAATCTCGTGGACGTCTACGCAAGGGGGCAAGCGTGTCAGTCTTGTTGTAGATGACTACCCAGACCTAAAGGCGCCAGATGGTGAACCACTCAGATTCCAAAGTTCTCTACCATCTGCAAGTTATTACCTGTACTCTACTACAACACCGTCTGAAGCATTGTATGTAATGACTGGTCACGAGCTTCACTATCTTTGGTCTCGTCCCTCTGACTTAGAGATAATCGGTCATTATGCAGCACCTCCACTAGACGGCTAAAAAAGTTCTCTACATACTGTTCCTAAATTCCAATCCCTCAGTTTCCCAGTCTACAGTAAAATGTATGGCATCCGTCACTGGGGGATAGTTTTTATCTGGACGGTGTCTCTGGATGTCTCGGTAGACCTGGCGCCCGCCGCTAAATGTAAACAAGAAAATAGCGGGACAAGTGATTTAGCGGAACTGTTCTCTCATGTGTTCTCATTGTGTATAGTCACAGTGTTCTCCGAGAAATCAAGTACTCAAGAAATAACAGTGACTATGCAAGAACTCTGTTACTGTTTGTGTTTGGTGACACCCGTGTTACTGCTTGTATTCGGAACTCAAGGAAAGAACACGCTTGGTCGCCGTCATCATGTACATCGCTCTCACCCATAGGCGCCGGAAGCCGTCACAATCCCCTCAGTCACAAAAAAATTGGGTCACTGGTCACTGCGTTCAATCATGACCTCGCCATGCCGCACACGTTGAACGCGGCCCGGCAATCAATGATTATTGCGGGACCCGTAGGCGCAGAAAGCCGTCACAATATGATGTGTATTTTTTTTAGCACCCACTAAGTTCTCCGTAACATGTTATTCTTATATTCTTTGTTCTCGCTAAATAACAGGCCCTCATTTAAGGCAGTAACACGAGTATTTAAGGAGGCGGAGCGTGCTAAGTTCTTTGTAACAGTGAAATTTACCGCCGTTCTCCAATAGTCACTGTTACGGCTTTAGTTTCTCTGTTACTGTTACTTTTTTAATTTCGGTAGGCCTTCACATCTTAAGTTCCATAGTAACAGTGCTAGTCCCCCGAAGGTCTCACCCACTGCAGGGGAATCTGAATGTAGTCACCCTCTCAAAAATTTCCCGCGCTCGTAGAGAAATTAGAGTCGGGGTGGGAACATTGGTGTATATTTATTTGCATGGAGGGAACATGCCACGTAGAGAAACAGTTGGTATTGCAGCAAGAAGAGCTTACCGTAACCGTGACGTTCACCAGTTTGTCTGGTCAATGCTAAAGCTTACTGAGGAAGAAATTGAAAAGGGTGTGCCAGGAAAGTCCCGAACATTCTCAGGCCGAGACATTGTGGGCTTCGTAAATACGCTCGTCAACCTTGAGAGGGTGCGAAAGGAGATTCAATCTGATGATGACAAGGCTTCAGACGACTACGGAAATTGGGGCTCTCCTCCCCTCTCAGTTGTGGATGATGATGAAGAAGAAGAGGATGAATAATGGCTGGTCCTCAAAGTGGTCGGTCGGGTGGTGTCCCCCTACGTAAGTCTCTGAAGGGACCTTGGGGAGCGACCCTTCTCGACCCAATCGAGTTCATCTCCAAACTTCAGATTGTAGATAAGAAGGGTGGCAGGGTGGCCTTGATTCCAAATGACGAACAGATGGAAATTGTGGATGCTCTCCAAGGCGATGGCGATGTCCTTGTTCTTAAAGGTCGACAAATTGGCTCATCTACAATTATTGTTGCTTGGCTTTTCTGGAAGGCATTTGTCTCTTTAGAACCTGTTACACTTGCAACAATGAGCCACAAAGCGTCCTCAGCACGACACCTTCTCCAAATTGTAAAGAGGATGAATGACTCTCTTCCTCCTGCTCTTCAGCGTCCAATTTCTGTTGACAACGGTAACGAACTTCGATTTGCTGATACAGGTGCAGGAATCATTGCTGTTTCTGCTGAAGGTAAGGGCGGTCTTCGTTCATTCTCTTGTAACGCTCTCCACATTTCAGAATTTGCATTTGCTGACAACAGTGAAGAATTAAAAGCAACAGCAATTGCAGCTCTGAACGGTGGTAAGATGATAATGGAGTCAACTGCCAATCGTTGGGGTGATGGTCTTCATAAAGAATGGATGAGGGCCGAACGTGGAGAAGCGGATTGGAATCGTCTCTTTTTTCCTTGGTGGAGTCACAGGGCCTACAAGACACCTCTACCACTTGAAGAAGATGGCTCACCCATTCCCCTCAGTTGGCGTCCTGATGAAGAAGAACTCCGTGAGGAGTACGAACTTTCAGAAGAACAGCTTCTTTGGCGACGTTCAACAATCGGAAAATTAGGCATAGAGAAATTTAGAAGAGAATATCCTGCTTCAGCCGAAGAAGCTTACCTTGTTGCTGGTGCTACGTACTTTAAGGAAGAAGATTTTGAAGATGTCGAGGTCCTCTCAATTGATGACCCATCCTGGTCAGTCTTTGAAGAGCCAAAAGAGAATGACGCCTATGCTGTCGGTGTTGACGTTGCAGCTGGCGTAGGTCGAGACTACTCAGTAATCTTTGTCCTCTCTAAAATGACAGGTTCACCAGTTGCAGTGTGGAGAAGCAACACTGTTGAGCCGACAAACTTGTCTGAAGTTATTATCGACATTGCAACAGACTACGGGGGCGCTCTTGTCTTAGTAGAAGCAAACAACTTCGGTGGCATTGTTCTTAACCAGATGCGCCATGAGAGCTGGGGCAAATTTTGGAAGGGTCCTGACGGAAAGGATTGGGTAACATCTGCTAAATCAAAGTCAGTCGCATTCGAAAAGTTAAAATCTGTGATACAATCTGGTGAGATGCGCCATATTGATAAATTAACGTATGAAGAACTGCGTTCAATTACAGTCTCTGAACGTGGAACTATTGAACTTCCAAGAGAAGCAGGCAGTCACTCAGACTCTGCTGTAGCACTTGCACTTGCTTGTGTATGTTTAGACAAAGTCAGATTGCCAGACATACATATTTTGCCAGACTGGATTAAACAGAGGCGTGTCCAGAAAATAATTCTAAACCACGGCGCGGGTTGCGGCCCGAGTAGGAGATATTAGTGAACAAAGAAGAAACCATCAAGCTCATCAGAATCATCAAGGGCGAGCATGAGGATTACTGGCAACAGAAATCTTCTGAGATGCGCAAGTATCGTGATGTTTATGAAACGAAATTCTGGAGAACGTTACAGGCTGATGACACGATGATTCGTGTCGAAACTCCAGATGCTTACACCTACATCGAATCCTACATTGCAAGTCTTTTTACAAGAGCTCCTGCAGTTGTGGTCGGTAAGGATATTGCTGCAACTGGAACTGGTGCTGCAAACCCTGAAGCTGCTCAGGCAATTGCAAACAGGTGGCTCTACCAGAAAAGAGAGCAGATTGAGAATGCATCTCGACTTGCGCTAATTTACGACTACTCAGCACTAAAGCTAATCCCTCAGAAAACTGACAAAATGCTTGATAAGTCTGAAGTTGTTGCAGTTCCGCCTTGGGAAGTAATTGTAGACCGTGATGCAGGCTCTCCTATTCAGCAACGCTACATTGGTCACACATACTACCTGAATGTAACTGAAGCAAAAGAACGCTATGGCGCCAAGAAGTTCACAGCAATTCCAAAGATGGACTACTTTGACGAATACGGTGGGGATGGAAGCAAGCCTCGTTACAATGGTCAGGCACGTCGTTCAATCGATGACCTGCCAGATTCGTATCTCTATATTGAAATTGTAGAGCTCTACGACCTTGTTAGGGACCGTGTTTACTTCTGGTCTCCTCAGTGGCAAAATGGCGAATCACTTCTAGAAGATGCTGAAATTCCTCTCAGAACATATGACAACCAGCCACTGCCTCCAATCAGGACGCTCTACTACAGTAGAATCCCAGACTCTCCTATGGAAGGCATCTCTGCTATGGGTCGTGTTTACGACCAGTTCTACGAAAAGAACATCCTCAGAACCTACTGGGCAAACTCTGTCCGTCGTGACTCTCGTCAGTACATCTACAAAGAGGGCACAATGGATGAAGAAGCTCTCGCAAAGATTACAGCGGGTGTGGATGGTGCTATGATTGCAGTAGACACTGACTCACTTGATGGCGTCATTAGAGAAGTTGGGGTCACCCCAATCTCATCAAACTTTGACCGTTACCAAGCTTACATCGAGGCTGACATCACAAGAGGTTCAGTTATTCAAGCATTCGCTGGTCAACCCACTAAAGCTTCAGCAACTGAGATTACTGCTATTGCATCATACGCAGCTTCTGAAATGGGTAAACTTGCAAGAGAGCGTGACAACCTTATCGAAGGTATTACAGAATGCTACCTACGCTTTGTTCACCTACTTTCGCAAGATGGTGACACTGCAGTTGTTGAAGCTGGTGGTCGAGCAGTTGTCATTACACCTACAGACATTGATTCACAATTCAAAATTGCAGCTCTTGACCAGGGCTCACAGCCACTTGCAGATGCACTGAAGAAGCAGAACCTTGTTGCTCTACTTCCAACCCTTCAGTCTCTTGGTGTTCCAAGCAACTTGCTTCTAGATGAAATCGTCAGAGCTTACGAGCTTCCAAAAACATTTACTGATGCAGCTGCACAAGCAATCGCAGCAGCAAGTGCTCCAACAGGTGCTGTAAAGGCTCCAACCGGTGCTGCTGCAAGTAGACTAGAAGCTGGTCCGACAGGTCAGATGAATTCAGCTGCACAAATCGTCAATAAACTTTAAGAGGTAAACTTTGCCACTATTTGATTTTAGAATCTACACACAAGAAGGCATTCCTACAGAAGACGTTTTTGAGAAATTCTTCAAAAGCAATGTAGACGTGCCAAAGAAACTTGTTGGAGAGAATGGAACTTATGCCCTCAGAATTCCTTCACTTCCAGCAAAGACTCCAGGACTTTGGCATGGGGGCTGGTCAAATGGTCTTGACGGTGGTCAGTGGTCATCAGCTCTTGGACGTAAGGTTGCAAACACACATGAAGAAGCAAAGGCGATGAAGGCAAAAGGTTTCATCGCAGAATCTGACCTCGGCCATGGCTGGGTTGAATCAACACAGAATAAACTTTCACAAAAGTGGCAGAAGCAAGCAGACTACGCTTCAGCATATCAAGAAAATCTAAAAACTATGAAACCTGAGGATGCAGTTGCTGCAACTTGGAGTGCAAAAGATTGTCTGGATGGGACAGTCGATGATACTTACAAAACGGAGGTTCTAAAATGATGAAAATGATGAAGGGCGACAAAATGAAGAAGATGCCAAAAGTAGAAATCGAAGTAGAGATGGAGGGCCCAGCTTCTGGTATGGGTGATGCTGCCACAGAAGCAGACGATGAGACCTACGCAACAATTGCACCAAAAGGAAAGTTTACGCCTAAAGGACTGGGTCCGCTTGTAAAAGCTACAAACATGCTTCTCCCTCTATTTGGTCAGTCTCCTGACTACCCAAGTATCACAGAAAACATCACAGAGCTTCCTACAGATTTTGTAAGGGTTCTTTCAATGTTTGTTGCTGCAGTTGATGACGCAATTGCGGCAGACATGCTTGATGAAAGCATGGCACTTTCTTTTGACGGAATCACTGATGACCGTGCTCTTATGCTCATGGCAGCAAAGCTTGGTCAGATTGGGAAGTCAATGGAATTTAAAAGATTCCTAAAAGAGCCAAAGCCTGAAGAGGAAGAGACTTATGATGAAGAGCGCACCCCTATGCCAGAAATGGCTGATGAGGCTGCCGATTCCCTAATGATGGGCAGAATGTAATGAAAGACAAAGTTAAAATTCCGTGGTCACTTGTTGGTATTATTATTGGAGAACTTGTTCGTTCAGCCAGAGGCGGAATTAGCAAGGAAGAAGCTGAAGAACTACTTGGTCACCTTGCAGATATCATAGCAGACGTTTCGATACAAATTGGCGCACAATACTAACCGGAGAAAAAATGTTTGATGAAGGAACTGAGACCGTCGCCGACGATACCTCAGTAGAGACAGCTAGCGACGAACTTGACATCACTATTGACGAAATCATGGGTCTTACACAAGAAGACTACCCAGAATTGACCGATGATGCAAATCACAAAGGAATGAAACCACTTGCACATTGGATGGCACACGTTCCTGAGGATGTAAGAAAGCACATTGCAAACCTTAGGGCTGACTACAGCAGAAAGACTGGTGCACTTTCGCAAGAAAGAAGGGAGATTGAGCGTCTTCGTCAAGAAATAACAAACACAAAATCTGGTGTTCTTGATGGTCCTCTTGCAAAAATGGTCAAAGAAGTAGACACAGAAACAGAACATGACCTCTATGACCCAGAAGGAATGAAGAAAGAAATTAAGAGACAGGCTACGCTAATGCTTCAGGAAATGCTTCGTCCTGCACAAGAGCAGGTTCAGGCAGAACAAAGAAAGTTTGCTCTTGAAAATTTCAAAAGAGAAAACCCTGAACTTACTCAGCCAGAATTCCGTGCACCAATTCTTCAAATGCTGCAAGAGCGTCCAGAGCTTAAACTCGAAGATGCTTTCTACATCGTAAAGGCAAAGATTGATTCATCCCGACTCTCTGAGGAAAGAAAGCGTATTGCAGAACAGAAGAACACAAGAGCCCAAACACTTCAGAAAGTTGGTGGTGGTTCAGCAGGAACTCCAAAAGGAACTCCAGCATTTAAGAATGCATACGATGCATATCTCTACCACAAATCGATGTCTGATAACAAAAGATGAATAGTCGCAAGTGACGTAATACATACGAATATAAGCCGCAACCTTTCCCGGGCTACAGAAGCAACCCTTCAGGACACTGTTTCGACAATTGGGGAGGAGGTCTTTAACAGGAACCCGAATTGGTCGGACAATCCACAAACTTTAGAATGCAAAAATTTAACTAAAAGAGGTATAACATGGCTATCAGTAATGACCTCCTCTCCTCAACCCTATACAGCATCAGGGACGGAGAGGTTGACGAACTCTACAAGAAAGTTGCTCTTCTCGATGGTATCCGTAAGAACGGTGGCGTTGAGACTGAAGACGGTGGTATCAAAATCCAGCGTCCCCTCGCTCTAGCTGAGCATTCACAAATCACCCAGCTTGCTACAGGCTACGAGCCCGTTTCACTCGCTGTTAACGACATCCTCCGTCCAGCAGTTTACGACTGGTGCGATTTTACCGCTCCAATCGTTGTAACCAAGAAAGAAGAGCTTGAGAACTCCGGTGACAAGGCAGTCGTTAAGATTGTTGAAGCCCGTATGCGCTCAGTTATGGGTATGCTCCGCAGAGAAATGAACAAGCAAATGCTTCAAGGCAACTCAACTGTTCTTACTGCACTAAACACCCTCAACGGTGACACTGCTGGTGGAAATGGTTTTATCGAGCCCGAAGCTCCAGCTGCTCAGACCAACGTTGTTGGTGGTATCTCCAAGGTCACCTTCCCCGTCCCAGGCTGGCAGAACCAGTTCTTCGACGTTGCTGGCGCCTTTGCTACCAACGGTCTTCGCGGTATGACTGAACTTGGTGTTGCTGCTTCTGTTGTTGCTCCTATGGGCGACATCAAGCACGTCATCATGAGCCAGAAGTCATTCTCACTCTACCGTGAGAGCCTCCGTGCTCAAGAGCGTTACGTTGATGAGAAGACTCTTAACGGTGGCCGTCTTGCTCTAGGCTGGGCCGGTGCCATTGTTGAAGCTGACCCAATCATGGGTTTCGCTGCTAACTCTTCTTCAGCTGGTGCAGGTTTCTACTCTGCTTACCTGCTCAACTACGAAGGCATCAAGCTTGTCTTCCACTCTGATGCAGACTTCGCAGTCTCTCCTTTCGAATACATTTCGGGGACCACTGCTCGTGCAGCTCAACTCTATGTTAAAGCTCAGCTTATCGCTGACTTCCTCGGTGGACAGGGTCTCCTGTTCGACGCCGAGAGCTAAGATTAAAGTCTAAAAGGAGAATAAAAAATGGCTACTTCAAATCTTATTCAGAATCTAGACGCTACCGCGTTTGAATCTTCAAAAACTGTTCCAGGCAGCTATACCGCAGTTTCTACACCTGACGTTTCGAACCGTAGACAGGTCGAGACATTCATCGCAGGTGCAACCGTTGCTGTAGGTGACTGGCTCATGTTTGACACCTCTAAAACTGGTGCTGCCCGTGTACTCACCGTAATCCAGGCAACTGCTGTTGCTACTGGAAACCCTCTTGTGGTTGGTGTTTGCCTTGGCTCAGCTGAGAGTGATGGCTTGCTAACTGCAGGAAACAAAATCAACGTTGTAGTCGGCGGATACGCCGAAGCTGTAAACGTTAATGCTGCCGTAGTTGCTGGTTCCCCTCTTTCAGTAGTCGCAACAGCTGGTCGTGCAGATGTCGCAACTGCAGCCGACGTTCCAGTTTGTGGAGTTGCTCTTGAGGCTGACTCTCCAGTTAACAAAGCTGCAGTTTGGGTTTACAAACGCTTTTAATCTTTGATTAAGCTTTTGGCTGCCTCACTCTTTCGGAGGTGAGGCAGCTTTGTATTTGACACTCATAACGGGTTGCATATATAATTGAGACAACGAGGAGAATTTACAAAATGAACCTGACAGCACTAAGAGAGAAGGTAAAAAACACTCTTGACTATTCTCCAGACCTTCAAGGCTTTAATGACCAGGTTGACCAATTACTAAATGACGCTTATCTGAACATCTGGTCACTGAAGCGCTGGACGTTTTCTCAGAAACTTAAGCAGTTTAAATTTCTTCCAGATATCCTCCCAACTCGTGACACTACTACAGGAACTGCTGTCAATGCTTCAGTGACAAAAGGTAGCCGACAGGTCACTTTCTCAACAACAATGGATAGATTGACTCCTGATGATTGGGAAGGCGCTATCTTCGATTTAGATAATTATGAATACATCATCTCTAAGGTTGTAAGTGGTAGTGAAATTCTTCTTGACCAAGTTTTTATTGGCACAACTGATGTTGATTCTGAAGCTTGGGTAATTAAGAAGCGTTACTACTCGCTTCCCAACGACACGCTAGAGCTCCTCTCTCTATCTCATAGAGACAATCCTTCGAACGTGGGCTCGGGCGCACTGCCTCCCTACGGTAAATTAAAAGCAATCTTGCCCAGACGAGATGAGGAGCTCAACCTTCGAACTGACTACAAAGCAGCATATGCTGAAGCTTTCGTGTGGACACCTCCACAGTTTATTGCACCAGGTGAGACACTCTCTCTAGAGTCTGGGTCTCTTGCAAACAACGAAGGATTCGCAAACAACACAAGTCTAGAAGTATGTTGGGCGTTCATCAAAGATGGACAAATTGGCGCACTTTCAGAACCAAAAACTATCAAATTTACTTCTGTTCAAACACCTCCTACAAGTTACAGTCTAACAATCAAATTTCTTTCTTGGGACAACCAAGAAATCATTGCTGATACATTTCAGACAAAAGATACTCAGCCAACTCAGTGGGAAGGCTACAAAAAGATTATCTTTTGGAATGAAAACTTTGACCGTTCTACTGGTTTAAGACTTGGTCTTCCAGCTTGGAAAACATTCAACAACTCAGGAATGTCAGCAACAAGAAACGTTCCAAACTACCTCTTTCCGATTTTAGTAGTTGACACTCTATCAACCGTAACAATTACAAAATTCACTTGTATTGACAACGGTAACTCTCGCTACGTTGAGATTGATGGACAACATTTAAGGATTCGTCCTTATCCTCGTGTTGATGCTTTTGACGTAACTGTTACTCGACTTGCTTCTGATGCTAATTTCTCAAAGGTTGACCAGAACTTCATTCGTATTGGAGAGATGCGATACGTCTACAAACCACCTCTTCTTGCTGAAGCTACAGATACTCCTCAGATGCCATACGAATTTCATCAGTTGCTTGTCTACAAAGCTCTTGAAGAAATCTACCTGAAGCTTGGTAACATGGCAATGTCAGATACATACCGTCGCAGAATTGACAAAGACGTAAAAACACTAGAAAAAAGATACACTGACCATATCGATTCTGATGTGGTTAGAGGCAGATTTGGTATCGGTGGCGGTAATGGTTATGCTCCTTACGATAGCACATCACTAAGAAGGTTAAACTAAATGGCTGCGCAAGGTAAGCAAAAACTAAGTTTTAATAACTTAGCAGGCATTGAGCAGCGTTGGCAAGCACCAACTCAGAATGCTGCTGATGATGTTACTGCTGCAAGGGTTGACCCGCAAGGTGGTGGGTGGCTTTTTGACAGAGGAATAGAGCCTTGGTGGAATCCAGAAGCGTCTTTCACACCAGGACTTGACCAAACAAAGTTTAAGAAACTTTTCAATTCTAAAGTTGATGCACTATTTGTGTGGGCAAAGCAGAATACTGAGCAGGTCTATTACATCGCAGAAAGCGGTGGAGCTCTCTACTACTGGTGGGGAAACAAAGGCTCTTCATCTGTAGCAGCATTCTACAATGACTGGGTTCTAATTGCTGATGGAAGACACATTCCAAAGCTGAATGAGCCTGGGACGCAGTTTATTCCTTACGCAAACAGACTCCTAATCATCAACGGTTATGATAAGCCACTGTGGTTCTACGGTAGAGAGCGCACTAGAGACTTTGGTTTCACACTTCCAACTCCACCACCTCAGCCTCTTGATATTCAGCCTGATTATCTCGATGGAACAGATGACCTCAACTTAGGTGTTGCAGCCCCTAACTTTAGCTCAAAATCAGCAATTGGTCTTGGATTCGCTGCTGCTGCAGAACCAAATAACTTTGACTGGAAGATGACATTCATTACCGACACAGGTTCAGAATCTCCTCTTTCTTCACCTTCTGGAATTTCTTGGGAAACTGATTCATCTGCAACACAAAGGAAGTTTGGTGTTGTCATCAGCAATCTTCCTACTGGACCTGCAAGTAATGGAATTGTTGCAAGACGACTTTACAGAACAAAAAACCAGCGTGTTGATACAACCACTGGGGCAGGTGATGCTGTCTATTACCTCGTAAATCAAATCAATGATAACGTATCTGAATTTTATGTCGACGTTATTCCAGATGGTCAGCTTGTTGATACAGCGCCTTCAATCTCAGATACATCAACAATTCAAAATGGTTACGCTTTTGGTGCCACTTGGAACAGTTCAATCTGGCTTGGTGGTGGAAGCTCAAACCCAACAAAAATTATCTACTCGAAACAAGGTTTACCTGAGCAGTTTGGTGGATTTGACTACTTCGACATTGGTAACACTGCAGGTGGAGCAATCACTGGAATTGCTCCCTACTACAACAACCTCATCATATTCAGACAGAGAGCAATCGACATTTTAAGAATTGGAAACGGCGGAATGTATCAGGTTTCGCAGCTTAATCCAGAAATTGGAACAACAGCAGTGAACACAATAAAGCTTGTTCCTGGTGTCGGTCTTGTGTTTATGGGTTACGATGGAATCTATGCAATTACTGGCGGTCTTGACGGTGGTTCATCAATCACCGTTCAGCGAATCAGCAGCGGTCTTGCTAAAGAAATTCCACTTATCAACAGAGTGGCTCTTCCAAGAGCAACAGCCGTTTATTCGTCAAAAGAAAG
>Ga0315271_10000199_pt1 | contig 30628 bp, 25 predicted proteins | sample C3_top_MG_FD_204664 | JGI IMG/M metagenome (GOLD analysis project Ga0315271, IMG submission 204664) | Sediment microbial communities from Yellowstone Lake, YNP, Wyoming, USA - C3_top | ecosystem: Environmental > Aquatic > Freshwater > Lake > Sediment | place: USA: Wyoming | collected 2017-08-01
CCGGCGTGCACCGCCTGGTCAGGAAGAGCCCGTTCGACTCGGCCGGCGGCCGGCACACCAGTTTTGCCAGCGTGTTCGTCTCGCCCGAGGTCGACGATACGATCGAGATCGACATCAACCCGGCGGACGTGCGCGTGGACACCTTCCGCGCCTCGGGCGCTGGTGGCCAGCACATCAACAAGACCGACTCGGCCGTGCGTCTGACGCACCTGCCGACGAACATCGTCGTGCAGTGCCAGAACGACCGCAGCCAGCACCGCAACCGCGACGAGGCCTGGCAGATGCTGCGCTCGCGGTTGTACGAGCACGAGATGCGGATCCAGAAGGCGGCGCAGCAAAAGCTCGAAGACAGCAAGACTGACGTCGGCTGGGGCCACCAGATCCGCAGCTACGTGCTCGACCAGAGCCGCATCAAGGACCTGCGCACCAATGTCGAGATCAGCAACACGCAGAAGGTACTCGACGGCGACCTCGACGCCTTCATCTCGGCCAGTCTGAAGCAAGGCGTGTGATGTGGACCACACCCGAAGCGGCTTCGCCGCTCCCCCTCAAGGGGGCAACGCTGGCGGACCGGCGAAGCCGGATCCGCGGCGTTTGCTTGGAAAGGGCTCGGTGCGCCTGATGCAAGTGCGTGCGTTGATCTTTGACATGGACGGCACGATGATCGACTCGATGGGCCATCACCGGCTGTCGTGGATCGAATTCGCGCGCCGCCACGCGCTGGCGATCGAAATCGACGATTTGATGCGCCGCACCACCGGCCGCACCGGCGCCGAATGCATGAACGAGTTGTTCGGGCGCGACTTCAGCCACACCGAGTCGTGGGCCCTGATCGCCGAGAAGGAAACCATCTACCGCGAGTCGTTCGCGCCGGTGTTTCGCGAAGTGGCCGGCTTTCGCGCCTTTGCCGCTGCGGCGCACAGGCAAGGCCTGGGCCTGGGCGTCGGGACTGCGGGCGACCGCCACAACATCGCCTTTGCGATGCAGAACCTGGCGATGGACCCGACGCCGGGCGTCATCGTCGGCGGTGACGAAGGCCTGGCCGGCAAACCCGAGCCGGCGATATTCCTCGAAGTGGCGCGGCGCCTGGGCGTGGCACCAATCGATTGCGTGGTCTTCGAAGATGCGCCGCTCGGCATCGAGGCGGCACGCCGCGCCGGCATGGCCGCGGTAGCCGTCTGCACCAGCCACGGCGCGCATGACCTGGCCGGGCCGCATGTGCTGGCCGCGATCGACGACTACCGTGGCGCCACCGCCCGCGCTCTGCTACAACGCCTGAGATGAAGCCCCCATGCTCACTGCGCTCGCTGCCCCCCCCCGAGGGGGCGTGCAGTCCCTTGGGAACGGCCCGGCGGGACTGAAATGAAGCCCCCATGCTCGCTGCGCTCGCCGGCCCCGGAGACACCGCACCATGCCGCGTGAAGGCAATGCCCCGCTGATTCGCCGCGAGGACTACCGCGCGCCGGCGTTCTGGATCCGTGAAGTCGACCTCTGCTTCGACCTCGACGGCGCCAAGACGCTGGTGGCGAGCAAGCTGAGCGTCGAGCGCAATCCCGCCATGCCGGCCCAGCCCTTGCGCCTGCACGGCGAGGCCTTGACTCTGCTGCGCGTGATGGCCGACGGCCAGAGCGTGTCGTTTCGCCACGAAGCCGATGGCTCGCTGGTGATCGACAACCCGCCCGCCGGCGAGACCTTCACGCTCGAGATCCGCAACACCTGCGCCCCCGACAAGAATACCCAGCTGTCGGGCCTGTACAGCTCGGGCTCGGGGCTGTTTACGCAATGCGAGGCCGAGGGCTTTCGCCGCATCACGTACTTCCTCGATCGCCCCGACGTGATGGCCGTCTACACGGTAACGTTGCGCGCCGACAAAGCACGCTTCCCGGTGCTGCTGGCCAACGGCAACCTGGTCGCGCAGGGCGAGCTGGAGAACGGCCGGCACTTTGCGCGCTGGCATGACCCATTCCCGAAACCGAGCTACCTCTTCGCGCTGGTGGCGGGCAATCTGTCGGTGCGCAGGCAACCGATCCGCACCCGCGGCGGCAAGGAGCACCTGCTCGAGGTCTACGTCAAGCGCGAGGACCTGGGCAAGACCGAGCACGCGATGGCCTCGCTGGTGGCCGCGGTGGTCTGGGACGAGGCCCGCTTCAAGCTGCCGCTGGATCTCGAGCGCTTCATGGTCGTCGCCGTCAGCGACTTCAACATGGGCGCGATGGAGAACAAGGGGTTGAACATCTTCAACACCAAGTTCGTGCTGGCCAGCCCGGCCACCGCCACCGATCACGACTACGCCGGCATCGAGTCGGTCGTCGGCCACGAGTACTTCCACAACTGGACCGGCAACCGCATCACCTGCCGCGACTGGTTCCAGCTCTCGCTGAAGGAGGGCCTGACGGTCTTTCGCGACCAGGAATTCAGCATGGACATGGCCGGCAGCTCGTCGGCCCGCGCCGTCAAGCGCATCGCCGACGTCAAGACCCTGCGCGAACGCCAGTTCCCGGAAGACGCCGGCAGCATGGCCCATCCGGTGCGGCCCGATGCGTACGTCGAGATCAACAACTTCTACACGCCGACGATCTACGAAAAGGGCGCCGAAGTGGTGCGCATGATGCAGACGCTGGTCGGCCGCGAGGGCTTCGCGCGCGGCATGGCGCTGTACTTCGTGCGCCACGACGGCCAAGCCGTGACCTGCGACGATTTCGCGCAGGCCATCGCCGACGCCAACCCTGGCAGCGCCCTGGCCGACAAGCTCGATGCTTTCAAGCGCTGGTACGCGCAGGCCGGCACGCCGCATGTCACCGCGCGCGGCCGCTACGACGCGCCGAGCCGCACCTACACCCTGGGCTTCGAGCAGCGTGGTGTGCCCACGCCCGGGCAGCCGATCAAGCTGCCGTTCGTGATTCCGCTGGCTGTGGGCCTGCTGGACCGCGCCGGCCGGGCCATACCGGTGCAACTCGAAGACGAAGCGCCGTCCGCCGCCACCGAGCGCGTGCTGGTGCTCGATGAGGCGAAGAGTTTCTTCACCTTCATCAATATCGACAGCGAACCGGTGCCGTCGCTGCTGCGCGGCTTTTCGGCGCCCGTGATCTTGGCCGAGCCGCTGGCCGACGCCGACCTGCTGGTGCTGCTGGAGCACGATAGCGACCCGTTCAATCGCTGGGAATCGGGCCAGCGGCTGGCGTTGAATCGCCTGCTCGCTGCGGTGCGCGGCGAACGCGAGCCGGTGCTCGATGCGCCGTTCCTCGCCGCAATGCGCGCCGTGCTGCGCCACCCACAACTCGACGCCGCGTTCAAGACACTGGTGCTCGAACTGCCCGACGAGAGCATGCTCGCCGAGCAGCTGGCCGCGGTTGACCCGCAGCGCATCCACGCCGTGCGCGAGGCGATGCTAGCGCAATTGGCGCGCGAGCTGCGCGACGACTGGGTCTGGGCCTTCGGTGCGCACCAGGTCGTGGGCGGCTATACGCCAGATCCGGTCAGCGCGGGCAGGCGCGCGCTGGCCAACCTGGCGCTGGCCATGCTGTGCCACGACGCGGCAACGACGGCCGATGCGCACTGGCCCGGCCGCGCCTACCAGCTGGTCAAGGACGCCGGCAACATGACCGTGCGCCTGGGTGCGTTGTCCGCGCTGACGCAGTCGCATGCCGAACTCGCCGACCGCGCGCTGGCGCACTTCCACGCCGTGTTCCGTCACGAGGCCCTGGTGATCGACAAGTGGTTCGCGCTGCAAGCGCAAGTGCCCGAGCGCAGCGACGGCCGGGTGTTCACGCGCGTCAAGCAGTTGATGCAACACGCCGACTTCACGCTGAAGAACCCGAATCGCGCACGCAGCCTGATCCAGGCCTTCTGCAGTGCCAACCCGGCCGGCTTTCACCGCAGCGACGCGGCAGGCTACGTCTACTGGGCCGACCAAGTGCTGCAGATCGACGCGATGAACCCGCAATTGGCGGCGCGCATCGCGCGCGTGATGGACCGCTGGAGCCGGCTGGCCGAGCCCTACCGTTCCGCAGCGCGCATGGCCATTGCGCGCGTGGCATCGAAGGCGGAGCTGTCCAGCGGAGTGCGCGAGATCGTCGAAAGGGCGTTGGCACAGGAGTAGTTCGTTGCCGGCAGAGCGCTGTCGAGCGTTGCCCCGCAGGCACTAGATGTGTCGCACGGCGGTCTGCACTGTCGCAAACTCGGCGCGTCGCGGCAGGCGGCACCGGGCAGGGGCTCATGGTGGAGCGGTCGGCGCGTTGCGCCGACTCCACCGCGGTGCTCGGCCTTGTGGCCCGTCGCACAACTCGCTGCGCTCACTGCGTTCGCTACGCTCAGACAGGGTGCGACAGATCAGATTACGTGGCGCGCTGCGCGCGCGGGCCACAAGACCTGCGCTCCTCGGCGCCCCGCAGGCGCGCTGCCACCCGCCCGGGCGCGCCTTTGCCGCGCCTATCTGCGGGCGGGCAAGATAGAGGTCAAAGTAAAGAAAACGGCTGGTTGCTGAGCGCTGACCGCATCCGCCTCGGTCACAAGGTCACCGAAGTGCCTTCGCCACCGGCACCGCCCTCAACCGCGTCGCCTGCGGCAATCCGCTGCCGAGCAGCGGGCGCAGGTAGCACAGGAACGCCGCGGTCACGTCGTTGCCCGCCGGCGCGATGAATGCATCTTCCATCACCTTGGTCCTGGCGGCCACGATTTCGAGTGGCTGCAGCACGATGTCGATCGCGTAATCGCCGATGCGGCGGATGGCGACCGAGCCGTTGCGCTCACCCAGCAGGGCGAACTGCACGGCGCGCTCGGCCACTTCGCGCGCTTCGCGGGCATCGACGTCGCTGACGCAACCCAGGAAGCTGCGCTGCAGGTAGCCGAAGGTGTCCCCACGCACGCGCTTGATGCCGAGCTTGGCCTTGATCTCGTCGCACAACAGATCGGCCAGCGCGCCCGTGCCCGAGAGCTGCACGTTGCCGTGCGCGTCGCGCTCGACCGTGGCGGCGAGCCGTGCTGCGATCGATTCACCGCTCGCGTCGTGGATGCCTTCGGAGACCGCCACCACGCAACGGCCCAGCCGTTCGTGCACGGCTTTCACGTCGGCGAGGAAGCTGTCGATCTCGAACGTGCGCTCGGGGAGGTAGATCAGGTGCGGGCCGTCATCGGGCAGGGTGCGCGCCGCGGCCGCGGCCGCGGTCAGGAAGCCGGCGTGGCGCCCCATCACGACCGCGACGTAAACGCCGGGCAACGCCGCATTGTCGAGGTTGGCGCCGGCAAAGGCCTGCATCACGAAGCGCGCGGCCGAGGGAAAACCGGGCGTGTGGTCGTTGCCCATCAGGTCGTTGTCGATGGTCTTGGGCACGTGGATCGCGCGCAGCGGGTAGCTGGCCTTGGCGGCCTCGTCGGCAAGGATGCGCACCGTGTCCGACGAGTCGTTGCCGCCGATGTAGAAGAAGTGTGTGATGCCATGTGCACGCAACACCGCCAGCATCTTCTGGCAGTAGGCCAGGTCGGGTTTGTCGCGCGTGGAGCCCAGGGCCGAGGCCGGCGTCGCGGCCACGCGCTCGAGCTGCAGCGTGGTCTCCTGCCCCAGGTCGACGAGGTCTTCATTGACGATGCCGCGCACACCGTGGCGCGCGCCGTAGATGCACTCGACCCGGGCGTGGCGCCGCGCTTCGAGCACCACGCCCGCGAGCGACTGGTTGATCACGGCCGTGGGGCCGCCGCCTTGGGCGACGAGGATGCGGGCTGCGGACATGTGCGGGGGCTCCTGAACAGTGCAAGGCCTGCCATTGTGCCCACCCACGGCGCTCGCCCACCCGGGCGACGCCACCCGCCGAAAGCGCCGTCACAATGCCCGGCCATGGGAACCCTGTACCTCGTGCGTCACGGCCAGGCCTCGCTCGGCGCTGCCGATTACGACCAGTTGAGCCCGCTGGGGCAGTTGCAGAGCCGGCGCCTGGGCGCGTGGCTGCGCGAACGCGGCTTGCGATTCGACGCCGTGCTCACCGGCACCCTGCGCCGGCATGCGCAGACACTGGCCGGCATCGAGCAAGGCCTGCAGTCGAGCCACGCTGCACTGGCGCTGCCGGGCCTGGACGAATACGACGGCGACGCCGTGGTGCGTGCCATCCGGCCCGGGCCGTTCGTCGCGCCCGACACACCCGAACGTGCGCGCCAGCACTTTCAACTGCTGCGCCAGGGACTGCGGCAATGGATGGCTGGGGCCACGCAACCCGAGGGCATGCCCGCGCACGGCGATTTCGTGGCCGGTGTCGTGCACGCACTTGACCATGTGCGCCGCGAGCACGCCGATGGCGCGGTACTCGTCGTCTCCAGCGGCGGCCCGATCGCCGCGGCCATCGGCCATGTGCTCGGCCTGGGCATCGACGCGACCATCGAGCTCAACATGCACATCCGCAACACGGCGCTGAGCGAGTTCAAGGTCAGCCCCCGTCGTCACACGCTGCTCACCTTCAACACCCTGCCCCACCTCGACGGCGACCCGGCCTCGGTGAGCTATGCCTAGCCCCGCTGTCGCGCTCCCGGTGCCGATGCCAGCCCCTTGCCGGGCGTCGGGCAGCCAGCGGGCTACGGCACCTTCGTCGCCGCCGCCGTGAGCTCGGATTCGAGCCACGGCACCAGCGCGTCGAATGACTGCGCGACCGCGCGCGACATCGCCGCCGCCGCGGCAGCCGAATCGGCGGATGCTGTCGGCACGGCAGCCTCGAAGTTGCGGCGCGCGACGCGTCGGCGGTCGCGGCGATCAAACAACTCGGCGGTCAGGGCCAAGCGCGCTTGCCCTGGCGCCACGCTGATGTCGTGGTGCAGCGTGTCGACCCCGATCGTCAGCAGCCAGTCGGCACGCAGCGGATCACCGATCATGCCAACCGTGGCGGCGACACCTCGCGCCTGCAACCGCTGCTGCAGCAGCCTGGGCAACTGGCGCACGGGTCGTTCTGTCCAGGAAGCGAGCTGGTAGAGGGCGAATTCGTCGGCGCGCGGCGAAAAGGCCATCGACAAGGTATCGGCCAGTGCGTCCGCCGGCAGTGCCTGAATCAACAGCGCCGGCACCAATGGTTCGGCGCGCCGTGACATCGCCACGCCATCATCATGCAGACGGTATTGGACCTGCCGCGGCACATCGCCACCGACGCCCACTGAAATGCAGCCCGCCAGCACGAGTACAGCGCCCACGGCCAAGCCTGTTCTCACGGCAGCTTCTCCCCCGGCCCGAGTTGCGACTTGGCTGGCCCAAGCAACGCGGCGTGGGGGTCACGCAGTCGGTCGAGCACGCGGGCGGCGCTCTCGACGCTCACGCGCATCTCGGCCACAGCCGCGGCGAGCTGGTCATCGACGTTGCTGGCCGAATCCTCGAGCCGGCGCGCCGTGGCCGCAGCCTGTTTCTGTACCGCAGCGCTGGCCTGGGCGACCTGCAGCAAGGCCGCGCGCGCCTCGGCCAGCGTGCGCTCGGTCTCGGTCAACGTGACATCGAGCCGCTCGGCGCCGCGCTCGGCGACCGCGGCGATGCGGCTGCCGGATCGGCCCAGTTCGGCCGCACCTGCGCCGACGTCGGTCGCGGCGGCGCCCACACGCGCCAGGGTCTTGTCGAGGGCACCCAGCCTTTCGTTGAGGCCGGCCGACAACTCGCGCAGGTTGCGCACAGTGGCCATCACGGCGGCGCGGTTATCCGCATCGAGCAACTGGTTGACGTTGGTAAGCGCGATCGAGGCAATCTCGCCGACCTTGCTGACGCGGCCGGCGATCTCGTCCAGATCTGAACGACCTTCGCCAATGACCGGATAGGTCTCGCCGTCGGGCACCTCAGTCAGCGGCTCGCCCGGTGGCTCGCGGTTGACGAGCGTAATGGCAGCAATGCCGGTCACAAAGTTGCGGGTCACGACCGCCACCGTATTGATTCGCACCGGCGCGCGCCGATCGATGCGCACTTCGACGCGCACCCGGTTCAGCTTGGTACCCGACAGTGCGTAGTCCTCGACGCGACCGACCTTGATGCCACGCAGCGTCACATCGGCGCCGATCTCGAGTCCATCGAGCGCCTGCTGCTCGAAGTGGATCGCGAATCGTTCGAAGTCGCCCCGGCCACCAACATTCTTCAACCACATCAGGCTCGCCACCAACGCGGCAATCAGCAGCAGCACGCCGGTGCCGACTGCGGTATAGCGGGCCTCAGCTTCCATGGCCGGCGATTCTACGGACCGAAAAATAGTCGCGAATCCAATCGTCGTCGACGGCCATCACTTGCGCCACGGTGCCGTCGGCCAAGACCCGGCCGCGCGCCAGCACGATCAGTCGGTCGACGACGCCGAGCAAGGTGTCGAGGTCGTGCGTGACCAGGAGCACCGTGAGCCCCAGATCGTCGACCAGTTCCCGCACCAGGCGGTCGAAGCCGCGGGCAGTAATCGGGTCCAGCCCCGAGGTTGGTTCGTCGAGGAACAGCACCTCAGGCTCGAGAGCGATCGCGCGCGCAATCGCCGCGCGCTTGCGCATTCCGCCCGACAGTTCGCTTGGCATCTTCGCCCCGACATCGGGCGCCAGTCCGGCCTGCATCAGGCGCAGCGCCACCAGGGCCTCGATCGTGGCGCGACTCAGGCGCGTGTGCTCGTGCATCGGCACCGCGACGTTCTGCGCCACCGTCAGCGAGGAGAACAATGCGCCGTCCTGAAACATCATGCCGAAGCGCCGCCGCACGGCGTCGAGTTGGTTGGCTGGCGCGCTCCAGATGTCGGTGCCCAGCAGGCGCACATGCCCACCGGTCGGGCGATGCAGGCCGATGATCTCGCGCAACAACACTGACTTGCCGGTACCACTGCCGCCAATCAAACCAACCAGCGTGCCGCGCCCGACGGAAAATGTGACGCCGTCGTGCACCGTCTGGGCACCAAAACGCGTGACCACGGCGTCGACCTCGATGACTGGCGCGCTTCCGTCCATCACAGGTCCAGCGCCTGCAAGAACACAGCAAACACAGCGTCGAGCAGGATCACCGCAACGATGCTCTGCACCACCGTCGACGTGGTGGCTGCACCGAGGGCCCGCGTGTCGCGGCCGACGGTCATGCCCATGCGCGCACCGATCACCGCAATGACGAGGGCGAAAACCGGCGCCTTGACCAGGCCCACAAACACGTGGCGGGCGTCGAGCGCCTCGCGCAGGCGAGCCAGAAACGCCGGTGGCGCGATGTCGAGCATCGGCCCCGCGATCGCCATCGCGCCGACCATGCTCATCACGTCGCCGACAAAGACCAGCAGCGGCAACGAAATCATCAGCGCGAGCACGCGTGGCAGCACCAGCACTTGCATCGGCGACAGACCGAGCGTGCGGATGGCGTCGGTTTCTTCGGTCAGCCGCATGGAGCCGAGCTGGGCGGTGAAGGCAGCGCCCGAGCGTCCGGCGACGATCACTGCAACGATGATCGGCGCGAACTCGCGTGTCGCCCCGATGCCCACGCCATCGACGACGAAGATGTTGGCGCCGTACTTCTCGGCCTGCAGGCCCAGCAGGTAGGCGATGACCACGCCGATCAGCATCGTCACCAGCGCGACCACCGGGATCGCCGCCAGGCCGGCCTGCTCGATTTGCACAGTCAGCTCGCGCTGCCGAAGCCGACCCGGGCTGCGCAAGAGCTCACCAATTGCGGCCATCGTCGCGCCCAGGAAGTTCAAATGCCCGACCAGCAATCCTGCCAGCAGGCTCGCTTGGCGACCGAGATGCGCCAGCAGGGTCTCACGGCGAGTTGCAGGCGCAGATGGCGCCGTGTAGAGGTGCACCTGCACTCGCTCGATGATGCGGGCATTGACAGCGCTGAACCCGACCCAGTTCAGGCTGCCTGCCGGTCCCTGTGCGCGATGCAGTGCGCGCAACAGCACCAGCGCGGATGCCGAGTCGATCTCCGCCAGCGTGTTGCCGTCGACCTGTGCAACAGGCGGCAGCACCAACCCCAGCAGTGCGGCTTCGATCTCTGCCAGACGCTGCAGGCGCCATGCACCGATCAGCTTCAGGCTCGTGCGGCCATCGGGGGCCTCAATTTCGAACCAGGTTGGATTGGACATCTCAGGGCACCCGCCTGCAAATTTCTTGATTCGCGGACCGCGGCAATTGCCGTCGCAACCTGAGGATAGCCCGGCGGCGGACCCCGGACGCGACGTCATGCAGCCGCGCCGGCTGCCCACCTCGACGGCGACGTGGCCTCGGTGAGCGATGCCCAGCCCCTATAATTTGCCGGCTTTGAAGCGCCGGCGTAGCTCAGTTGGTAGAGCAGCGCATTCGTAATGCGAAGGTCGGGAGTTCGACTCTTCTCGCCGGCACCAGTCAGTCCGCAACAAGGCCCGGCCCGCAACGCTGGGCCTTGTTGCGTCCGCGGCACCCACGTGCGGTTTCCGAGCATCCGCCACCTCCAAGACATGCCATGTCGACCCTGCGTCAGCGGCTCCTCATAACCTTGGTCCGCGCCGTCAACGCCGCGCGCGCCTGGCACATGTTGCTGGCCCTGCTGATCGTCCTCGTGAGCTGGCTGGCGTTGACGCCCAGGCCGCCGCCGGAGATCGATTTCGGCTGGGACAAGTTGAACCACATACTGGCCTTCACGGCGCTCGGATTCTCGGCCTGCATGGGCTGCGCCGGTGAGCGCCGCGCATGCCTGCGCTGGTCTGCCGCACTGCTGGCGTTCGGCGGGCTGATCGAAGTCTTGCAACTGTTCGTGCCGGGGCGTTCCTGCGAGTGGGGCGATCTGCTCGGTGATGCGTTGGGCATCGCTTGCGGCGCATTTCTCGCGCTTGCCGTGCTGCGGGCTGCGGCGTCGAAACGCAGCGGCTGACTCGGCAGGGCGTGTCGTCCGACCGTTAAGCGTCAGCGCTTGCCCGCCGCGTAGGCCGCTTCGAACTCGCGCCTTGCCCGGATGAAATGGTTGGCGCATTCGACGATGGTGTCGCGGCCCGGGTTGACGTCGCATTGCGCCGGCTTGACGTAATACCTGGCCCAGGCCCGCTCCTTTGCTTCGTCAGCCCGTTGCAGCGCGCGCTGCGTGGACACGGCTTCGGCGTCGCCGCCCTCGCCCGCCGCCGGGGCGGTGGTCGAGGGCGGCGGCGACCCCGGCACGGCCGCTGACGCATCGCGCTTGTCCTGCCGCGCGGCATGGTTCTCGGGCCCTGACGCCGCTGGCTGGGGCGCGAGCGCGCCGGCCGGAGCAGCAACATGCCCCACCCGCTGAAGCGCGCGCGCCGCCACAGACAGTCCTTGCTGCGCCATGCCGTGGTCGAGCACATAGACCAGCGCGCCGCCCAGCAACATGCCGACGATAACGCCGGTGGCGATCTTCCATGTGGTGGCGGTGTCGAGCGCCCCCCGGCGCGCCTGGGCGCCCAGTTCTTCCCAGTCTTGATCCTCGAAGTTCGCCATGCTCGATGAGGTTGCAGCAGCAAGTCTGTCATGCTGCAGTGTCGCCGGCAACGCAGGACACCCTGGATTGGCAGGATCTGCGCGCTCCGGCTCCTGACAGAATCGGTGCCTGAACGCATGATCGCTGGTCATGCGCGGCAGCCGGAGAGTCCATGAAGATCGTCTGCATCGGCGGCGGCCCCGCCGGCCTGTATTTCGCCCTGCTGATGAAGCAACTCGGGCGAGAACACGGCGTTGCGCACGACATCAGCGTCGTCGAGCGCAACAAGCCCTACGACACCTTCGGCTGGGGTGTGGTGTTTTCCGATGCGACGATGGACAACATGCGCGAGTGGGACCGCGACACCGCCGACGCGATCGAGGCCTCGTTCGCGCATTGGGACGACATCGAGCTGCAGTTCAAGGGCCGGGTGATCCGCTCCGGCGGCCACGGCTTCGTCGGCATCGGGCGCAAGAAGTTGCTCAACATCCTGCAGGCGCGCTGCGAGGCGCTGGGCGTCAAGCTGGTGTTCGAGACCGAGGTCGACTCCGACGCCGATTACCCGGACGCCGACCTGTTGATCGCCAGCGACGGCATCAACTCGCGCATCCGCGCCAAGTACGCGGCGGTCTTCAAGCCCGACATCGTCGTCCGCCCGAACCGCTTCATCTGGCTGGGCACGAACAAGGTCTACGAACCCTTCACCTTCTTGTTCGAGAAGACCGAGCACGGCTGGTTCCAGGCCCACATCTACCAGTTCGACAAGACGACGAGCACCTTCATCGTCGAGTGCCCGGAGTCCGTCTGGCTGGCGCATGGCCTGGACCGTGCTGACCCGGACCAGTCCGTCGCCTTCTGCGAAAGGCTGTTTGCCACGAACTTGCAGGGCGCCAGGCTGCTGACCAATGCACGCCACCTGCGCGGCTCGGCGTGGATCAACTTCCAGCGTGTCAAATGCGAGCAGTGGTCGCACTTCAACGGCACCAGCCATGTGGTGTTGATGGGCGACGCGGTGCACACCGCGCACTTCGCGATCGGCTCCGGCACCAAGCTGGCACTCGAAGACGCCATCGAGTTGACGCGGCAGTTCAAACAGCATGGCGACACGGCCGAGCACATTCCCGAAGTGCTGGCGCAATACCAGACCTTGCGTGCCGTCGACGTGATCCGGCTGCAGAACGCGGCCTGGAACGCGATGGAGTGGTTCGAGGTCTGCGGCGAGCGCTACTGCGACCAGCTCGAACCCGAGCAGTTCATGTACTCGATGCTCACGCGCAGCCAGCGCATCAGCCACGAAAACCTGCGCCTGCGCGACAAGGGCTGGCTCGACGGCTTCGAGCGCTGGTTCGACACGCAGTCGGGCGTGGCGGCAGCGAAGCCGGTGCCACCGATGTTCACGCCGTACAGCGTGCGCGGCGCGACGCTGAAGAATCGCGTCGTGGTCTCGCCGATGGCGCAGTACTGTTGCGTCGACGGCGTGCCCGGCGATTACCACCTGGTGCACCTGGGCGCGCGCGCGCTGGGCGGCGCCGGCATGGTGGTGGCCGAGATGACCTGCCCGAGCGCCGATGCACGCATCACGCCCGGCTGCCCGGGGCTTTGGAACCAGGCCCAGTGCGAGGGCTGGCGCCGCATCGTCGACTTCGTGCACCGCGAAACCGACGCAAAGATCGCGATCCAGCTCGGCCACGCCGGCGCCAAAGGTTCGACCAGCGCTCCCTGGCAAGGTGCCGGCGCCGACCAGCCGCTGGCCACGGGCAACTGGCCGCTGATTGCGCCCTCGCCGCTGCCCTACCTGGCCAACGGTGCCGTGCCGCGCGAGATGACGCGCGCCGACATGCGCCGCGTGCTCGACGACTTCGTGCGCTCGACGCATTACGCGGCCCAGGCCGGGTTCGACTGGCTCGAGTTGCACTGCGCGCATGGCTACCTGCTGTCGGCCTTCATCTCGCCGTTGACCAACCGACGCGGCGACGACTACGGCGGCACGCTGGACAACCGCCTGCGCTACCCGCTCGAAGTATTCAGCGCGGTGCGCCAGGCCTGGCCGCAGGAAAAACCCATCTCGGTACGCATCTCGGCGCATGACTGGGTCGAAGGCGGCATCACACCGGACGACGCAGTCCGGATCGCCTGCGCCTTCAAGGCCGCCGGCGCCGACATGATCGATTGCTCGTCGGGCCAGGTCAGCGCCGAACAGAAGCCGACCTACGGCCGCATGTACCAGACGCCGTTCGCCGACCGCATCCGCAACGAAGCGGGCATCGCGACCATCGCCGTCGGCGCCATTTCCGAGGCCGACCACGTAAACAGCATCATCTCGGCCGGCCGCGCCGACCTGTGCGCGGTGGCGCGGCCGCACCTGGCCAACCCGGCCTGGACGCTGACCGAAGCGGCGAAGATCGGCTTTGCCGACATCGAATGGCCCCGGCAGACCCTGAGCGGCAAATCGCAGATGGAAACCCTGTTCCTGCGCGAACGTGCGGCACTGGCCGGCAAGAGCTAGACAATAGCGCTGCGCTGACCGCGAAAGACCCACCATGCAAGCTCGCGTCGATCCCACCCTGGCCGCAGGCAAACGATGAACGTGTTGGAACATCTGCGCTGGCCGTTCTTCGAAGACCGCCACCGCGCCTTCGCCACGGCGCTCGACGGCTGGGCCGCCGCCCACGTGCGCGACGCGCATGGACCCGATGTCGATGCCCTCTGCCGCCGCCTGGTGCGGCAGCTGGGCGATGCGGGATGGTTGCGCACGACCGTGGCCGGCACTGCGTACGGCGGCACGGCCGACGCGATCGACACGCGCATGCTGTGCCTGGCGCGCGAAACCCTCGCGCGCCACGCCGGGCTGGCCGATTTCGCGTTCGGCATGCAGGGCCTGGGCTCGGGCGCGATCTCGCTCGCCGGCTCGCCGCAGCAGAAGGCACGCTGGCTGCCGCTCGTGGCCCGTGGCGAGGCCATCGCCGCGTTTGCGCTATCGGAGCCCGACGCCGGCTCCGACGTCGGCGCGATGCAATGCGCCGCGCGCATCGACGCAGACCACGCGGTGCTCGACGGCGAAAAGACCTGGATCTCCAACGGCGGCATCGCCGACTTCTATGTCGTGTTCGCGCGCAGTGGCGAAGCCCCTAGCTCGCGCGGAATTTCGGCCTTCATCGTCGAAGTCGGCACACCGGGATTCGAGATTGCCGAGCGTATCGACGTCATCGCACCGCATCCGCTGGCGCAACTGCGTTTCAAGAACTGCCGCGTGCCGCTCGCCAACCGTGTCGGTGCCGGCGGCGAGGGCTTCAAGATCGCGATGCGCACGCTCGACGTATTCCGCACCAGCGTGGCCGCGGCCGCGCTGGGCTTCGCACGGCGGGCGCTGGAAGAAGGCCTGCGGCGCGCGACCACGCGCAAGATGTTCGGCCAGACCCTGGCCGACTTCCAGCTCACCCAGGCCAAACTCGCGTTGATGGCCACCACCATCGACGGCGCGGCACTGCTGACCTACCGCGCCGCGTGGCAGCGTGACCAGGGCGACAGGGTCACGGCGCAGGCCGCGATGGCCAAGCTGGCGGCCACCGAAGGCGCGCAGCAGGTCATCGACGCCGCGGTGCAGCTCTTCGGCGGCCTGGGCGTCGTCAGCGGACACCCGGTCGAGCGCCTGTACCGCGAGATCCGCGCGCTGAGAATCTACGAAGGCGCGACCGAGGTCCAGCAACTGATCATCGGGCGTGAACTGCTGAAGGGTGCCATGTCATGACCCACCGCGTGCTGCAGCCCGCGCACTGGGCCCGCCCCAGGGGCTATGCCAACGGCGTGGCCGTGACGCTGGCCCGGGGCCGCCAGGTCTTCGTGGCCGGCATGATCGGCTGGGATGCACAGGGGCAATTCCAATCCGACGACCTGGTGGCGCAGGTACGCCAGGCGCTCGCCAATGCGCTCGAGGTGCTGGCCGAGGCCGGTGCCCGGCCCGAGCACATCGTGCGCATGACCTGGTACCTGACCGACAAGCGCGAGTACCTGCGGCGCGGCAAGGAGATCGGCGCCGTGTTCCGCGAATTGATTGGCAGCTTCAATACCGCGATGACGGCAGTGCAAGTCGTGGCACTGATCGAAGACCGCGCCCAGGTCGAGATCGAAGTCACCGCCGTGATTCCTGACTGACTCACTGGATAGAGAGAAACCAACCATGGCCAGCAAAGCAAGCTTTCATTGGGACGACCCCTTCCTGCTCGATGCGCAGCTCAGCGCCGATGAGCGCCAGGTGCGCGACGCCGCACAGGCCTACTGCCAGCAGCGCCTGGCGCCGCGCGTGCTCGAAGCCTTCCGCCACGAGACGACCGACCCGGCCATCTTTCGCGAGATGGGCGAGCTGGGCCTGCTCGGCCCGACCATCCCCGATACCTATGGCGGCGCCGGCCTGAACTACGTCTGCTACGGCCTGGTGGCGCGCGAAGTCGAGCGCGTCGACTCGGGCTACCGCTCGATGATGAGCGTGCAGTCATCGCTGGTGATGGTGCCGATCAACGAGTTCGGCACCGAAGCGCAGAAGCAGAAATACCTGCCCAAATTGGCCAGCGGCGAGACGATCGGCTGCTTCGGCCTGACCGAGCCCAACCACGGCTCCGACCCCGGCAGCATGGTGACGAAGGCCAAAGCCGTGGCCGGCGGCTACGCGCTCAGCGGCTCGAAGATGTGGATCTCCAATTCGCCGATCGCCGACGTTTTCGTGGTCTGGGCCAAGGACGACGCCGGGCAGATCCGCGGCTTCATCCTCGACAAGGGCATGAAGGGGCTGTCAGCGCCGGCGATCCACGGCAAGGTCGGGTTGCGCGCTTCGATCACCGGCGAGATCGTGATGGACAACGTGTTCTGCCCGGAGGAGAACGCATTTCCGGACGTGCGCGGCCTGAAGGGCCCGTTCACCTGCCTGAACAGCGCGCGCTACGGCATCGCCTGGGGTGCACTCGGCGCGGCCGAAGACTGCTTTCACCGCGCGCGCCAATACGTGCTCGACCGCCAGCAGTTCGGCAAGCCGCTGGCGGCCAACCAGCTGGTGCAGAAGAAGCTCGCCGACATGCTGACCGACATCGCGCTCGGCCTGCAGGGCTGCCTGCGCCTGGGCCGTATGAAGGACGATGGCAGCGCGTCGGTCGAGGCCACCAGCATCCTGAAGCGCAACAACTGCGGCAAGGCGCTGGACATCGCCCGCATTGCACGCGACATGCTCGGTGGCAACGGCATCAGCGACGAGTTCGGCGTTGCCCGCCACCTGGTCAACCTCGAGGTCGTCAATACCTACGAAGGCACCCACGACGTGCATGCCTTGATCCTGGGCCGCGCGATCACCGGCATCGCCGCGTTCTGAACGGAGGCCTGCGATGACCATGCCTGTGCAACCGCTCGACACCGAGCCCGGGGCCCTGGGCGCCGAGTCCCTGATCGAGCAGATCACCGAGCTCGTGCGCGCCAAGTTGCCCGCCGAGCAGGCCGCCGAGGCGGCCGAGTTCGCGCGCCAGTACTACGGCCAGGTGGCGACCGAAGACCTGGCCGAGCGCACGCTGGCCGACCTGTACGGCGCGGCGCTGTCGCACTGGCACTTCGCGCGCAGCTTCGCCGGCGGTACGGCCAAGCTGCGGGTCTACAACCCGCGCCTGGACGAACACGGCTGGCAGTCGACGCACACCGTGATCGAGATCGTCAACGACGACATGCCGTTCCTGGTCGACTCGATCGCGATGGAGGTCAATCGCCAGGGCTTGACGATGCACCTGATCGTGCACCCGGTGATGAAGGTCAGGCGCGATGCCGAGCACCGGCTGCTGGGCGTGGCGCGCCAACGCGACGAGCCCGAAGGCCGCTTCGAATCGTTGATCCACGTCGAGGTCGATCGCCGCACTGATGCCAAGCACATCGGCGAGCTGCGCGACGGCCTGCTGCGCATCCTCGGCGACGTGCGCGCCGCGGTCGAAGACTGGAAAGCGATGCGCCAGGCCGTCATCGACACGGCGAGTGAGCTGCGCAAGAACGCGCCGGCCGTGCCCGCCGACGACCTGGCCGAAGACCTGGCCTTCCTGCAGTGGCTGGCCGACGGTCACTTCACCCTGCTCGGTCAGCGCGACTACGACCTGGTCGCAGCCAAGGGCGAGGACACCCTGCGCGTGGCCGGCTCGGGCCTGGGCATCCTGCGCGTGGCCGGCGACGCCGCAGCGGCGTCGACCACGTTCGCGGCCTTGCCCGCCGAGGTGCGCGCGCTGGCACGCGATCCGCGTGTGCTGCTGCTGACGAAGTCGAACGCGCGGGCCACCGTGCACCGTCCGGGCTACCTCGACTACATCGGTGTCAAGCGCTTCAACGCCAAGGGCCAGGTGCTCGGCGAGCGGCGCTTCGTCGGCCTCTACACCTCGACGGCCTACAACGCCGATCCGGCCGCGATCCCGCTGCTGCGACGCAAGGTGGCCGCGGTCACCGCACGCGCCGGTTTCCTGCCCAACAGCCACGCGGCGAAGGCGCTGGTCACGATCCTGAATCAATACCCGCGCGACGAGCTGTTCCAGATCGAGGTCGGCGAGCTCTACGCCACGGCGATGGGCATATTGCGCCTGGGTGAGCGCCAGCGCACGCGTCTGTTCGTGCGCCGCGATGCCTTCGCGCGCTTCGTCACCTGCCTGGTCTACGTGCCGCGCGAAAGCTTCAACACCGGCCTGCGCACGCGCATGCAGGCCCTGCTGACCGAAGCCCTGCACGGCGTTTCGTCGGAGTACTCGGTCCAGCTGTCGGATTCGCCGCTGGCCCGCGTCATGATCGTGGTCCGCACCCGCGGCGCCGTGGTCGCGCAGATCGACGTGCGCGAGCTCGAGGCCCGCCTCGCCGCCATCGCGCGCAGTTGGGACGACGAGTTGCGCAAGGCGCTGGTCGAGACCTGCGGCGAGGAGCGCGGCAATGCGCTGTGCGAGCGCTACGCCCGCGGCTTTGCCGCCGGCTACCGCGCCGACCACGCGCCGCGCGCCGCGGTGCGCGACATCGAACTGATGGAGTCGCTGGCCGGCCCCGACGCGCTGGCGATGAGCCTGTACGTGCCACTCGAGGCGCAACCCGATCGCCTGCGCTTCAAGCTGGTGCGGGCCGGCGAGCTGGCGCCACTGTCGCAAAGCCTGCCGATGCTCGAGCACATGGGCGTGCAGGTGCTCGAGGAGCGGCCGTACGAGGTCAAGCGCAGCGGCCAGGACGGCGGCGCCGACAACGAGCTGTGGATCGACGACTTCGGCATGCGCGTGCCCGGCAGCGAGGAGATCGACGTCGAGCGCCTGCGCACACGCTTTCAGGAGACGGTGTCGCGCACCTGGCGCGGCGACAACGACAACGACGACTTCAACCGCCTGGTGCTGCGGGCCGGGCTGGACTGGCGTGGCGTGAGCGTGCTGCGGGCCTACGCCCGCTACATGAAGCAAGGCGCCATCACGTTCAGCCAGACCTACATCGAACAGGCGCTGGCCACGCACGCCACCATCGCAGCCGACCTGGTGGCACTGTTCAAGGCCCGCTTCGACCCGGCATTGGTGGAATACCGCGACACGATGCAATCGCGCATCGTGGTCCGCATCAAGGCCGCGCTTGACCGCGTCGCCAACCTCGACGAAGACCGCATCCTGCGCCAATACCTGGCGCTGATCGAAGCCACGCTGCGAACCAACTTCTTCCAGCGCCTGGAGGGCGGCGGGACCAAGCCGGTGCTGTCGCTGAAGTTCGATCCGTCCAAGGTACCCGGCTTGCCCGAGCCGAAGCCGATGTTCGAGATCTTCGTCTGTTCGCCGCGCGTCGAAGGCGTGCACCTGCGCTTCGGCCGCGTGGCACGCGGCGGCCTGCGCTGGTCGGACCGGATGGAGGACTTTCGCACCGAGGTGCTGGGCCTGGTCAAGGCACAGCATGTGAAAAACGTGGTCATCGTGCCGGTCGGCTCCAAGGGCGGTTTCGTGTTGAAGCGTGCGCCGCCACCGGGCGATCGCGACGCGCTGATGAAGGAAGGCGTGGCCTGCTACCAGGCCTACCTGCGCGGCCTGCTCGACGTGACCGACAACCTGGTCGGCGGCAAAGTCGTGCCGCCGGTCGATGTGGTGCGCCACGACGGCGACGATCCGTACCTGGTGGTCGCCGCCGACAAGGGCACCGCCACCTTTTCCGACTATGCCAATGCGGTGGCCGCCGAGTACGGTTTCTGGCTCGGCGACGCGTTCGCCTCGGGCGGCTCGGTCGGCTACGACCACAAGAAGATTGCCATCACCGCGCGCGGCGCCTGGGAGAGCGTGAAGCGCCACTTCCGCAGTTTCGGCCACGACACGCAGACACAGGACTTCAGCGTCGTCGGTGTCGGCGACATGAGCGGCGACGTGTTCGGCAACGGCATGCTGCTGTCGCGCCACATCCGGCTGGTGGCCGCCTTCGATCACCGCCACATCTTCATCGACCCGACGCCCGACGCGGCGAGCAGCATTGTCGAACGCGAACGCCTGTTCGCCTTGCCGCGATCGTCATGGGCCGACTACGACCAGAGCAAGCTTTCGGCCGGTGGCGGCGTCTGGCCGCGCAGCGCCAAGTCGATCGCGCTCTCAGCCGAGGCCCGCGCGGCGCTGGGCATCGCCGCCGAGATGCAAGCCATGACGCCGGCCGAGTTGATGCGTGCGATCCTGCTCGCGCCGGTCGACTTGTTCTACAACGGCGGCATCGGCACCTACGTCAAGGCCGGCAGCGAGAGCCATGGCGATTGCGGCGACCGCGCCAACGACGCCATCCGCGTCGACGGCGCCGAGCTACGCTGCAAGGTGGTGGTCGAAGGCGGCAACCTCGGCTGCACCCAGTACGGGCGCATCGAATTCGCGCAGCGCGGCGGGCTGATCAACACCGACGCGATCGACAACTCGGCCGGCCTCGACTGCTCGGACCACGAGGTCAACATCAAGATCGCGCTCAACGCGGTGGTGGCCGACGGCGAGATGACCGTCAAGCAGCGCGACAAGCTGCTGGCCGAGATGACCGACGACGTGGCCGCGCTGGTGTTGCGCGACAACACCTTCCAGAACCAGGTGCTGGCGGTGACGCGCTCGCGCGGCGTGGCGCTGCTCGACGAACAGGGCCGCTACATGCGCCATCTGGCCGCGCAGGGCAGGCTCAACCGCGCAATCGAGTTCCTGCCCGACGACCACGCGCTGGCCGCGCGCCAGCAGTCCGCCAGCGGCCTGACGGCGCCTGAGCTGGCCGTGCTGCTGGCGTACTGCAAGATGGAGCTGTACGACCTGGTGCTGGCTTCCAGCGTGCCCGAAGACAGCTACATCGCAACCGCGCTGCAGCGCTACTTCCCGTCGCGGCTGCAGGCGCAGTTCGCGGCCACGCTCGTGCGCCACCCGCTGGCGCGCGAAATCATCTCCACCCACGTCGTCAACAGCCTGGTCAACCGCGTCGGCCCGACCTTCGTGCACCACCTGCACGAAGAAACCGGCGCCAGCGCGCCCGACATCGTGCGCGCCTACATGGCCACGCGGCAGGTGTTCGACCTGGTCTCGCTGTGGCAGGACATCGAAGCACTGGACAACGCGGTTGGCGAAGCGACGCAGAATGCGATCGTGCTGGCCAGCGTGCGCCTGCTCGAGCGCGGCACGGTGTGGATGCTGCAGCAGCGCGACACGCTGCGCGACCTGGCCGCGACCATCGCGCGCTTCGCGCCGGGCGTGGCGGCGGTTGGCGCCGGTCTCGAACGCTGGCTGGCTCCGGCCGAACGCGCCGCGCTCGAGGCCGCCACGACGCACCGCGTGGCGCAGGGCGTGCCATTGGCGCTGGCGCAGCGCGTGGCGCGGCTCGACGCGCAGGTGGCGGGGCTCGACATCGTCGAGGTCGGCGCCGAGATCGGGGCCGACGTCGAGACCGTGGCCGGTGTCTACTTCGGTGTCGGCGGCCAGCTGGAACTGGGCTGGGTCTCGCAGCAGATCGCGGCGCTGCCCTCCGATGCCCATTGGCAGGCGCTGGCGCGGGTGGCAATGCGCAAGGACTTGTCGTCGCTGGCCAGCGACCTGACGCGCTCGGTGCTCAAGTCCGGCGCGCCGGCCAGCGAACCGGCAGCGCTGATCGACCGCTGGGAGGCCGGACGCGCCAGCCAGATCGCCCGCTGCCAGCAGGTCCTCGCCGACATCAAGCCCGCGCCGCTGGTCGACATGCCGATGCTGTCGGTACTGGTGCGGGAGTTGCGGTCTCTGGTTTGACTGCGTAGCCCTGCTGGCCCGCGTTGCCTTGCCGGGTCCCGCCCCGGCAAAGCGACGCAGTCAAAGCGATGCAATCGGAATGCGGCGCTGCCCGCCGTCGGGCGAGCGGGCACGCAGCTGGCCGCAGCCGGCATCGACGTCCTGCCCGGCCGACTGGCGCAGCTTGGTCAGCACACCGCGTCGATTGAGCGCAAGCGCAATGGCCGCGGCGCGTTCGTCGGTCGGGCGCCGGAACGTCAGTCCGTCGATGCGGTTGTACGGGATCATGTTCATGATCGCGTACTTGCCCGCCAGCAGCGCAATCAGGGCCTCGACCTCGTCGTCGCCGTCGTTGATGCCTTCCAGCAGCGTCCACTGGTACTGGATCGGGTAGCCGGTCGCGCGTGCGTAGCGCTCACCGCGCTCGATCAGCTCTGCCGGATCGATGCGCGGCGCCCGCGGCAATAGCGCGGCGCGCAATGCGGCCTTGGTGGTGTGCAGCGACAAGGCCAGCGCGGGCTTGACCGGGCCCAATGGCAGCCGTTCGAACACCCGCGCGTCACCGACCGTCGAGAACACGATGCTCTTGTGGCCGATGGCGCCGTCCTGGCCCAGCAGCTCGATCGCCTGCATCGCGTTGTCCAGGTTGTGCGCCGGCTCACCCATGCCCATGAACACCACCTTGCGCACCGGCTGTAGCCTGCGCGCCAGTGCCACCTGCGCGACGATCTCTGCGCTGCCGAGCTGGCGTTGCAAACCGTCGCGGCCGGTCATGCAAAAAACACAGCCGACGGCGCAGCCGACCTGCGTCGACACGCACACACCGCCGCGGGGCAGCAGCACGCATTCGACCGTCTGGCCGTCGGCCAGCCCGACCAGCAGGCGCGACGAGCCGTCCGCGGCCGGGTGCTCGGAGCACAGCTTCGCCAGCCCGGCCAGTTGATCAAACAACGCCGGCAATTCGCTGCGCAGCGCCTGCGGCAGGAAATGCTCGATACGGCGGCGGCCGCTTTCCTGCGGCCGGGCCTGCGCCCAGCGGCGCAGCACATGGGCCTGGTGCTCGGGGCCGGCGCCCAGGTCCAGCAGGCGCTGGCGAATCTGCTCGATGCGCATCGGTACGGGGCGGGGATGTGGCGGCGGCCTCTGCCCTCAGCCCAGGTTCAGGCGCAGGGCCTGCTCGCTCAACTCGGCGCGGAATTTCGGGTGGGCGATCGCGATCAGCTCGCGCGCACGCTGCTTGGCCGATTTGCCGCGCAGTTGGGCCACGCCGTGCTCGGTGACGACGTAATTGATGTCGTTCTTGCTGGTGCTGACATGGGTGCCCGGGGCGAGCACGGGCACGATGCGCGAAATGCTGTCGTCCTTGGCGGTCGACGGCAGGACGATGAAGGCCTTGCCGCCGCGCGAGCGGTTGGCCGCGCGCACGAAGTCGGCCTGCCCGCCGGTGCCCGAATAGGGCACGTGAGCCAGGCTCTCCGAGCCGCATTGCCCGAGCAGGTCGATCTGCAGCGTGGCGTTGATGGCCACCAGCTTGTCGTTCTGCCCGGCCAGCGCCGGGTCGTTGGTGAAGTCCACCGGATGAATCTCCAGCATCGGGTTGCGCTCCATGAAGCGGTACAGCTTGTTCGAGCCGAGCGCGAAAGTGGCCACCATCTTGCCGGGCAGGTAGTTCTTGCGCCGGTTCGTGACCGCGCCGCTCTCGACCAGCGTCAGGATGCCGTCGCCGATCATTTCGGTGTGAATGCCCAGGTCGTGCTTGTGCGTCAGCTGCATGACCACCGCGTCGGGGATGCCGCCGTAGCCGATCTGCAAGGTCGACCCATCCTCGATCAGGTGGGCCACATGCTCGGCGATGGCCTGCTGCACCGGGCCGATCTTCGGCAGGCCGACCTCGAGCACCGGCTCGCTGCTCTCCACCAGCGCCGCCACCTGCGAGATGTGCACGTGGCAATTGCCGAAGGCGTAGGGTACGTTGGGGTTGACCTCGAGCACCACCGCGCGGGCCTTGGCGATCGCCGCCATCGTGTAGTCGGCGCCCAGGCTGAGCGCAAAGCGGCCTTCGGCGTCCATCGGCGAGGCCATCGAAAAGACGACGTCGGCCGGAATCTGGCCACGCGCGATCTGCAGCGGAATCTCGGAAAAGTAGTTGGGGAGGAAGTCGACCCAGCCTTCGCGCCCGCCCCAGCGGGTCGCACCGCCATAGAAGAAGGCGACGTGGCGCACATGCTCCGTGGTGGCCGGGTCGATGTAGCCGTACTTGCGCACGGCCAGGATCTGCGCCACCTTGACGTCACGCCACCCCAGCCGCTGCTCCGACAGCGCCGTCAGCAGTGTCGGCGGCTCGCCGACACCGGTCGGCACGATGATGAAGTCGCCGTCGCGCACCAGGCGCACGGCGTCGGCGGCAGGAACGCGCTTTTGCAGGTACTGGCTTTGGAACGACATCTGCTCACTCCTGTTGCTGCGACCCGGCCCGCACGCTGACCCGGCTCGCGCCGACCACCACCTCGTCACCGGGCCGCAGCTTGCGCCCGCGGCGCGTCTCCACGTCGCCGTTGACACGCACGCCGCCGTCGGCGATCAAGGACTTGGCGCCGCCACCGCTGCTGGCCAGGCCATTGGCCTTGAGCAGGGCGTCGAGCGTGATGTACTCGCCGCGAAGCGCGAACTCGATGGCTGTCATTCAGTAGACCACCACCGCGCGGATCGACTCGCCGCGCTCCATCAGCTCGAAGCCACGGTTGATGTCTTCGAGCGTCAAGGTGTGCGTGATCAGCGGGTCGATGGCGATCTTGCCGTCCATGTACCAGTCGACGATCTTCGGCACATCGGTGCGCCCGCGTGCGCCACCGAAGGCCGAGCCCTTCCAGACCCGCCCGGTCACCAACTGAAATGGCCGCGTCGCGATCTCCTGCCCGGCCGCCGCCACGCCGATGATCACGCTCTGGCCCCAGCCCTTGTGGCAGCACTCGAGCGCCTGGCGCATGGTGGCGGTGTTGCCGATGCACTCGAAGCTGTAGTCGACGCCGCCGTCGCTGAGCTGCAAGATGCCATCGACGACGTTTTGCACCTGCTTCGGGTTGATGAAGTGCGTCATGCCGAAGCGCCGCGCCATCGCCTCGCGTGCCGGGTTCAGGTCGATGCCGATGATCTTGTCGGCGCCGGCCATCTTCGCGCCCTGGATCACGTTCAGGCCGATGCCGCCCAGCCCGAACACGGCCACGTTGGTGCCGGGCTCGACCTTGGCCGTGAACAGCACCGCGCCAATGCCGGTGGTCACGCCGCAGCCGATATAGCAGACCTTGTCGAACGGCGCGTCGCTGCGGATCTTGGCCAGTGCGATTTCGGGCACCACGATGTGGTTGGCGAAGGTGCTCGTGCCCATGTAATGCAGGATCGTCTGGCCGGCGATGGAAAAGCGCGACGTGCCGTCGGGCATCAGGCCCCTGCCCTGCGTGGCGCGGATCGCCTGGCACAGGTTGGTCTTCCTCGACAGGCAGAACTTGCACTGCCGGCACTCGGGCGTGTAGAGCGGGACCACATGGTCGTCGCGCTTCAAGCTCGTGACGCCGGGCCCGACCTCGAGCACCACGCCCGCGCCCTCGTGGCCGAGGATGGCCGGGAACAACCCCTCGGGGTCGGCCCCCGAGAGTGTGAACTGATCGGTATGGCAGATGCCGGTGGCCCTGACCTCGACCAGCACTTCGCCGGCCTTCGGGCCTTCGAGATCGACGCTCTCGATCGTCAGCGGGGCACCGGCCTTCCAGGCCACTGCGGCACGCGTCTTCATGGGTTGGCTCCGGTGGACAAGCGCCGCAAGGGTAATCCATGCGCGGCGAAGGCACGCCGGCGTCGCAATTCGCGTCGGATCTTGAAATCGACCACACTGCGCCCATGTCATGGGGCGCGCGGCGCCCGAGATGCTGCCCCGCTCCCTGAAGGAACCAACGATGACGATGAAGCCCTGGTTGATGGCCGCCTTGGTGGCCGGACTGGCCCTGACACTGGCCCCCACCATGTCCGAGGCCGCGCGCCTGGGCGGCGGCAAGCCGGCCGGCATGCAGCGCGTCGCGCCGGCAAAGCCGGCACCGACCACGCCGCCGTCGAACGCGGCAACGCCCGCACCTGCGGCCACGCCGGCCACACCCGCCGCTGCCCCGGCAGCGGCACCCGCGCGCTCGTGGATGGGCCCGCTGGCGGGTCTGGCTGCGGGCCTGGGCATCGCGGCGCTGTTCAGTCACTTCGGCATGGGCGAGGGTCTGGCCGATTTCGTCATGATCGCGCTGCTGGCCGTGGCGGCCTTCGTCGTCATCCGCCTGCTCATGCAACGCTTTGCCGGCGCCGGTGCGCAGCGCCCGCCGATGGCCCTGGCCGGGGTCGGGGCTCAAGGCCAGATTGCCAGCACGCCGCGCTTCGTCGACGAGCGGCCGGGGATGCAACGTGAAGCCTTGACGCCGGCGATCGGCTCCGACCTGAAGCCGCCGCTGGCGATGCCCGGCGCGGCGAGTGCCGCTGAAGTCGCAGCCCCTGCACTGCCGGCCGGCTTCGACCGCAGCGCGTTCGAGCGCCTGGCCAAGATGATCTTCATCCGCATGCAGGCGGCCAACGACAGTGCCGACTTGAACGACCTGCGCAACTTCACCACGCCCGAGTTGTTTGCCTCGCTGCGGCTCGATCTGCAGGACCGCGCCGATGCCCGGCAGCAGACCGATGTGGTCAAGGTCGACGCGCAGTTGATCGACTTTGCCGAGGAGGCCGAACGGCAGATCGTCAGCGTTCGCTTCGATGGCCTGATTCGCGAGGTGCCCGGCACCGAGCCCACGCCGTTCAGCGAGATCTGGCACCTGGTCAAGCCCGCCGACGACAGCCGCTCCTGGGCCATTGCCGGCATACAGCCCGTTCAGTAGGCGGGTCGCCCGGGCACGGAGCAGAGCGCAGGGTTCGCGGCTGCCGCCGCGAGCGTCGACGCGCTATGCGCCGCGGCGCTGGTCGAACGCCACGCCCGCGCTCAGCGCCACACCGACGACGTACAGCAGCCAGGTGCTCGATATCGCATACGGGTAGAGCATCAGGGCCACGCCCAGCCACAGGGACCACGGCCGTTTCGGCTTGCGCCCGCGGCGCCACGCGAACAGCCCGACCAGGCCGAAGACGACCGCGCCGACGATATAGGCGGGACTGGGCAGTTCCAGCCCGAGCGACTGCAGCGCAGCGAGTTCGTTCATCAGGTAGAGATCCGCAGTGTGGTTGTCGAGTCTAGGCCGCCTGCGGCATGGCTGCTGGCCGAAGCTGAGACCAGCGCTTCAGGTGGCTCGAACGACGCAAGCAGATTAGCGGGCCACGCTCGGCGAACACGGTCTGCACCATGTCAGCATTCGGCGCGGTCGATCAGCGCGGCAAACTTCAGTCATCGACCCGAAGCACAAGTGGCAGCAACCGCAGGAATCAGCCGCCTACTTCCGCTTGAGCGTCCACTCGTAGTCGGCTGCGCTCTTGCCCTTGAACAGGTACTCGCGATCGCTCGGATCGAAGCGGAGGGTCACATCCTTGACGTTGCATCCGTCGAACTTGACCACGCCCGTCGTGATCGTCACGTCACGTTCACATCCCTGGGAAAGCGTGATGTTCCGGAGCTTGCCAGTGACCTTGTCGCCCCTGGCCTCGAACATGATCTCGGTCACGCCGGACCCAGAAGGTCCCTTCCAGTCAGCGCGCCAGATCGAAGTCCCAAGCAGCATAGCCTTGATGTCATCCACCTGGCCCACAGCGGCCGGAACCTGGGCGACCACTGGCGCGACAGCCAGCAGCGAGGCAATGAACAGTGCACCGAACTGGACAACGACAGAACGTCTCATCGGGGTCTCCCTTGTTGACATGTCATCTAACGGCTGCACGCTTGAGCGTCGGCGCCTGCACAACCGTGCCCGCTCGCCGCTCGCTGGCTTGGCAATGGTCCGCCGGCCACGCAAGCCGGGGTTGATAAGCCTCAAGGGGACTGAAGTGCCCAGAGACCGATCTTCCAGCGGGATGCCGTTCGGCATGGGCGCCACGCCAGCCAACTGAATGGTCTGCGTGTCGAAGCTTCGCCAAACATGTGTGCAGACCCAGCAAGTCGATCGGTCGGCGACCAGCCGTTCAGCTACAACCGTTCGTGGCCGAGGGCTGCCTGTGAGCTGACGCAAAGCAGCGGCGGCTGTCTGGCGCATTGCCGTCATTGAGCCATCAAGGTCGGGTATGCGGCGCATAGCTGCCGACCTGCGGCGCGAATCCAATACCGGCCCCCGACCCTAAGCGGAAGTCAGCACCGCCCCGTAGCAGGCGCTCCGGACGCGCCCCACCGCAAATGGCCGGCGCAAGAAATCAGGAACGCGCCGATCTTGAGTACGTCACCTTCGGGCGACGCAGCAGGTTGTCGCCGACTGGCGTCGTTCTCTATTTCGTGCGCTCATACGTTATGACGGCCCGAGCCACACGGTTGTCAGGGCGGGCCGCCCAAGCTGTGATCTCTTGCAGTCGGTCGCCGGTAACTCGAAACGATCGGGCTTGTTCCGTGCCAACCCAGGCCGGATTCGCTGACACATCCACCGTCGTGATCCACTTGTCGCCTTCGACGCGGTATGGGCCCGTGTACGCGACCAGCGAATTGAGAAGGCCCGCGCGATCCTGGTCCGTGGTCGGCGCTTTGCGTCCCTCACCCGTGATCACCACGGCCATCGGTCCCACGGAGGGGAACAGGATGTAGCCCGTCGGAACCTTGCCCATCGGGTATTCGCGTTCGCCCGCGGACTGGTACTCCCGCTCGAAAGAGACCAGTCGCCAGCTGCCAACAAGGGCATCCTTGTCGGCAGCGAAACCCGGTGCCATTGCCATCGCCATGAGCGGACCCAATGCCAAAGACTTGAACGTAGCCATGCAGTTTCTCCTCTAAGCCTTGCCACGGGCCACCGACGGATACCGCGGCCAGCCAAATTTCACGATAGCGATTTGGCAAAGCGAGGTGTTGACGGTTGTCACTGCGGGGCTTGTCTCGGCGCAGCCCTTGCCGCGTTCCTTCGAGGCGTCACCCGATGTCTACAAGGTCATCGCCGAGAACAACGAGTACCGCGTCATCGCCGTCACTTGGAAGCCTGGACAACGCGACGTTCAACATTCGCATCCGGCGTCGACTGTCTACTACCTGACCAACAGTGCCCTGCGAATCCACGCGCAAGACGGCAAGTTCCGAGACGCCAACCAGTGAGCCGGCGCAGTCATTGTTCAGACCCCGATTCCAGGCCACGTACTCGAGAACATCGGAACATCAGACTGCAAGCTCGTCATGTTCGAGCCTGCATAAGTCTTCAGTTTCGGAGACTTCGTGGCGTTGAATGGGGGTGTGGCCCAGCCCCGAGATCAAGGGGCCTTCCACGGTTTGGACCGTCGAAGCATTCTGGCCCCGCGCTCCGCTTCGCTGCGCAAAGCCATCGTCGGGCTTTCTTCCAACGACTGTTCCTTGCAGACTGCCGGTGTACTCAAGCGTCAGCTGTCTGGTTGCTCACCCCGGCCGTCAGGCTTCGGGTGGCGTGATCAGTTCAGGAAGGAACAGCTGGCGACCCATAAGGGACATGGCATCGCCGAGTCTCATCGTCGCAAAGCCGTCATAGCCGAAGCCCATGCTGCACGACGAGAAACCACTCTTCGAGGCCAGGCCGGCGGTCGCCAAGACAGTGGCGGCGGTGAAGAACGGGTCGGCTTCCTGGGTCGCCGAGGTGGCTCACGGATAATGGATCGCAGGTACCTGGCCTGCGCGCGTTGCCATAAGCACGGACGCTGCCGCCGGACATATCGCGCATCGCTCGCAACGCCAGTTCGATGCCGCTGACTTCTGTTGCCCATTGATCAACGCGCAGGCGAATCGACGTCTGCACAGTCTGGAGCGTGCCTGATGACCGACGACGTGAAGGTCGACGTACATCGCAGCGGCCGTCGCTTCGAAGCCGAGGCGGTGCTCGACCTCGTTGCCGACGCGCAAACCGTGTGGGACACGATCACCGACTACGACGCATTGTCGAGTTTCATGCCGGGTATCCGCGCCTGCCGTGTGATCGAACGTCGGACGCTGACAAAGACGGCCGAGCATCTGGTCGTCGAGCAGCACGGCGAGTTCCGTTTCCTGCTGTTCGCCCAGGCGATGACGGTGCGGCTCAATATTGAACATCAGCTGCTTCGCGTGGCTGAGGCGAAAGCCGTGAGCTTTGACCTCGGAATGTTCAAGCGCCGTGCAATCGATGTGTTCGAGGGTCGCTATGAGTTGACGCCGCAGGACGCGCGCCGAAGCGCGCCGCGGACACAGTTGCGCTATACGGCGGTGATCGGACTTCGGCTGCCGCCGCCGCCCGCCGTCGGCAGCATTGCGATTCGGCAGAACCTCTCGGCCCAGCTCGAGGCGGTGGCCCAGGAGGTCGCCCGCCGCAGCGGCCGAACGGAATCGACATCGATCGGTGGCTAGTGCAGAACCCTCGCTTGCAGTGATGCCGATTTCACCGTCACCCTCTGCCATGTCCACCGATACCCCAATCCTCGATCAAGGCGTGCGGGTGTTGGTGTTCGGCGCCACTGGCTACATCGGTGCGCATCTCGTGCCGCGTTTGCTGCGCGAGGGTTGCGCGGTACGCGCCAGCGGGCGCAATCGCAAAGTGCTCGCGGCACGCGATTGGCCGGGAGTCGAACTGGTTGAGGCCGACGCGCTGATGCCCGATTCGCTAGCAGGCGCGCTGACAGGCGTGGACACTGCCTACTACCTCGTGCACTCGATGGCGGCCGGGCAGGATTTCGGGCGCCTGGACTTGCAGGCAGCCACGAACTTCGCCGCGGCTGCGGGCCAGGCCGGTGTGCGTCGCATCGTCTATCTGGGAGGTCTGGTGCCTGACGACGCCGATTCCGAACACCTGGTGTCACGTCGCGAGACCGGCGAGCGGCTCCGCTCGGGTCGTGTTCCGGTGACCGAGATCCGTGCCGGCATCATCGTCGGCCCCGGTTCCGCGGCCTACGAGGTGGTCCGCGACCT
>Ga0315271_10000200_pt1 | contig 30617 bp, 25 predicted proteins | sample C3_top_MG_FD_204664 | JGI IMG/M metagenome (GOLD analysis project Ga0315271, IMG submission 204664) | Sediment microbial communities from Yellowstone Lake, YNP, Wyoming, USA - C3_top | ecosystem: Environmental > Aquatic > Freshwater > Lake > Sediment | place: USA: Wyoming | collected 2017-08-01
CGCCCGCCGATGTTGTCGCGCAGAAGTTCGGCGCCTTCGCGCACGGCGGTGAGCGGAGTCTTCAATTCGTGCGACACATGGCGCAGGAAACGGTTCTGCTGCTCCTCCAGTTCGCGCAGGCGGGTCCTCAGCCATTCGAGCCGCTGGCCAACGTAGCGCAGGTCCTGCGGCCCGTTCACCTCGATCGCGTGCGTGAAGTCCGCCGTGCCCATGCGCCGGATGGCCTGGTCGAGCTGGCGGATCGGACGCGCGATGAGGACGGCAAAGAAGATCGCGAGTGCCAGCGCGATGGCGGCCGCGGCCAGCGTCAAATAGATCCACTTTTCGCGCCCCTGGTCCGCCGTGTCCTGCAGCCGTTCGATCGCGCGCTGCGTGAGCTGGTTGGTCGCGGTCAGCATGCCCTGCGCGCGCTCCACCAGTTGCGCGTAGCCGTCGGCCAGGTTCCGGATCGTGTCGGGGGTGCGCACCGGCGATACCAGCTGGTTGTAGAGATTGGTCTCGATGTCGGAGAGCTTGGTGAGCGCCGCGAGCTGCGCGCTTTCCAGCGGCAATTGCCCGAGCTGGCTCGTCGTGGCGCGGAAGTCCTGGCGCACGCGCGCGTAGTCCTCGAGCAGTGCCGGGTCCTCGAGGATCAGCTGCTGCCGCGCGAGGCGCTCGAGCGTGGTCGCCTGCTCGAACAGCAACCGGCTCGAACGCCCGGCCTGGGCGGCCTGCAGCACCTCCTGGCGGCTCTCCGACGCCAGCCGGTCGAGCGAGTAGATCAGCTCGCCGAGCGCATAGAGCAGCGGCAGGCTGACGAGCAGGAAGCCCAGAAGGATGAACTTGAGGAAGGAGCGCGGGTAGTACACGCGAAATAGGCGTTCCGAAATGGCGATCCGGTGCGGCGAACCGATCTCTCCAGCACCGTGGCGACCGTTATAATCGCACGCATTATGACAGCACTCGCGCTGATCGCCGCCGTGGCGAGGAACGGCGTCATCGGCGGAGGAAACACCCTTCCCTGGCGCCTGCCCGCCGACCTCAAGCGCTTTCGCGCGCTGACGACCGGCCATACGGTAATCATGGGACGCAGGACCTGGGAGTCGATCGGGCGCGCGCTGCCCGACAGGCAGAACATCGTCGTGAGCCGGCAGCCAGGGTTTTCCGCCGATGGCGCGTTGGTGCAGACTTCGCTGGACGAGGCGCTGCGCGCAGCGACGCTGCCGGCTCCGGTGTTCTGCATCGGCGGCGGCGAACTGTATTCTCTCGCCTTGCCCCGGGCGGCCACACTGCACCTGACGGAGATCGACCGGGATTTCGAAGGCGACACGCGGTTTCCGGATTTCGACCGCGCGGCGTGGCGCGAAGTCGCACGCGAGGAGCATCGCGCACCCGAGGGCTTCGGCTACGCTTTCGTGACCTACGAGCGCCGCTGAAGACTGCGGCGCGCAGGATTTTTCAACACCCACACAACAGGACCAGACCATGTCGGAAGGTTTCCACGTACACGGCCCCCATGATCACGAAGTCGAGCATCAGGCGCATTCCCGCGACCCGATGGCCGCGCGCGTCGCCGTCATGACCGCGATACTCGCCACCATCGGCGCGCTGATCAGCTACCAGGGCGGTGCCACGCAGAACGCCGCGCTGCTGTACAAGAACGAGGCGGCGATCAAGAAGACCGAGGCGTCGGACCAATGGAACTTCTACCAGGCGAAGAGCAACAAGCAGAACCTGGCGGAACTGGGCGCGACGCTGGCCACCGGCAAGGCCTCGGACGACTATCGCACCGAGGTCGAGCGCTACAAGAAGGAAAAGGAAAAGATCATGGCGGACGCCAAGGCACTGGAACAGGCCAGCCGCGACGCCGACACGAAGAGCGACGAATCGATGCACGTGCACCACCGCTGGGCGCAATCGATGGCGCTGATCCAGGTCGCCATCGCGCTCGCGGCGATCACGCTGCTCACGCGCCAGAAGTGGCTGCAATGGATGGCCTACGGCGCCGGCATCGGCAGCCTGGTCATCGCCGCGCTCGCCTTCGCGCACATCTGACGCTACCAGGCCGGGCAAATGCTGCCGGCGACGGACGTTTCGAAGGATAATGCCGGCCTCGCGGCACGCAACACATCGGCCCGGATGGCGAAATAGGTAGACGCAAGGGACTCAAAATCCCTCGGCCGCAAGGCCATGTCGGTTCGATTCCGACTCCGGGCACCAACTGACGGCAGGCGAGGCAAACGGTTGCAGCACCCCATGTCCGTTCACACGCTTGCCGATTTTGCGTATGACCTGCCGCCCGAGCTGATCGCGCAGGCGCCCTCGCCGACACGAACCGGCAGCCGCCTTCTGCACGTCGCGGGCAACCGGCTCGCCGACTTGAGGTTTGCCGACCTCCCGGACCTCCTGCGCGCGGGCGACCTGCTTGTTTTCAACGACACGCGCGTGATCAAGGCGCGCGTGCATGCGCGCAAGTCCACCGGCGGCAAGGTCGAGATCATGGTGGAGCGCATCGTTGCGGACGACGAGGCCTGGGTGCAGCTGCGCGCAAGCCACGCCCCGGCTGTCGGGGGGACGCTGCTCCTTCCGGGCGACGCGACGGCGACGGTCGTTGCGCGCGACGACCGCTTCTGGCGATTGCGCTTCGCAGGCACGGGGGCGCTCGTGGCGTGGCTGGAGCAGCACGGCGACATTCCGCTGCCCCCTTATATCGCTCGCTCTCCCGGACACGACGACGACGCGCGCTACCAGACCGTCTATGCCCGCGAACCCGGCGCAGTCGCGGCGCCGACCGCCGGACTGCATTTCGACGAGCCGATGCTGGCCGACCTGGGCCGTCTCGGCGTCGAACGGACATTCGTCACGCTGCACGTCGGCGCAGGCACGTTCGCGCCGGTGAAGTCGAACGACCTGGCGCAGCACCGGATGCACAGCGAGTGCTATCGCATTCCGGAGGAAACGGCGCAGATGGTACGCGCGTCGCGTGCGCGCGGAGGCCGCGTCATCGCCGTCGGCACGACCAGCCTGCGCGCGCTGGAATCGGCCGCCGGCGCGGATGGCCTGCAGGCCGGCCCGGGCGAAACCTCGCTCTTCGTGACGCCAGGTTATCGCTTCCAAGTCGTCGACGTATTGCTCACCAACTTCCACCTGCCGAAATCAACGCTGCTGATGCTGGTCTCGGCGTTCGGGGGATACCAAAACATCCGCGCGGCCTACGCGCACGCCATTGCCGGAAAGTACCGGTTCTTCAGTTACGGAGACGCGATGTTCCTCGAACCTGCGCCCGGCGCGGCGGCCAGCTGACGCCAAAACCCGACACACGCACGCAGAAGCGTCGTTGTTTGGCGACAATCGCGTTCAAGGCTGCTCCTTGTGCAACAAAACCGATCAGCGGAAGGCGCCGGCCGGCCGGTTTGCCTTGGCAACATCGGGGTAACGCGCTACTCTCACAGCAACCTAATTCGTAGCGGAAATCGCCCCGACTTTCAATTCGGGACACAGAGTCCGCGTTTCCATGAAATCTGCCTCGTCCCCTGCCGGTCGTCGCCTGGCCGCAGTATTCGGAATCCTCGCCTGCTGCCTGACGACGCTCGCTGCATCGCCGGCGTACGCCGCACGGGTCGGCGTCCTGTCCAACAACTATGCGGCAACGACGGCGGCAGACTTCGCTGCCAAGATTGCCGGCCATACCTTCACTGGCGTCGACACCTCGGCGAGCGTGCCCACGCTGGGGTCGCTCACTTCGGCGTTCGACGTGCTGCTCGTATTCGAGGACGGTGTCTTCACCAACTCGACGGCCGTCGGCGACGTCGCGGCGGCGTTTGCCAATGTCGGCCGGCCAGTCGTCGTGGGCACGTTCTACGACCAGGACCGCAGCGACCGCGCCAACCCGGCGCTGGTCATCCCGGCCCACGGCTGGGGCGCGCTCGAAGGCATCGACCCGTCGACGACCGACGGCATCGGCGTGCGCACTGATGGCACGGGCCTGCCCAATCTTCCGCGCGTCCTCAACGCCGCCAGCATCGTGCCGCACCCGCTGACCAAGGGCGTGACCGCGCTGGGCGCGACGTCGGGCTTCGCCGGAGGCAACGAGGCCAAGGCCGGTACCATCGTTCTCGCCAACTGGACCGAGCTCAACGCGCACGGTCTGCCGGATCCCGCCATCGCCTATCGCGTCACCGGCGCGGCCTGCGTCATCCAGATCGGCATCGCCCCGGACTACGCGGTCGGCGTCGGTACCGGCTACGGCAGCTTCACCGGCAATTTCTACACGGTCTGGGGCAACGCGTTCGATTTCGCGGCCAATTCATGCCAGCCATGGACAGGCATCCCCACGCTTTCGGACGATGGCATCGCGCTGACCGTGCTGCTGGTCCTGGCCGTCGCGTTCTCGCAACGCCGACGCCTGCTCGGCAGCCGCTAGCCGCCGCGCCGCCCGCGGTCCGCGGGCCCGCATCGCGTCCTCAAGATGCGCTTCTCCGTCCTCGCCACGTCGGGGGCCGCCCGCCGCGGCCGGCTCGAACTCGCGCATGGTGTCGTCGAGACGCCGGTATTCATGCCGGTCGGGACCTATGGCACGGTGAAGGCGATGGCGCCGCGCGAGCTGGTCGAGCTCGGCGCGCAGATCGTGCTGGGCAACACGTTCCATCTCTGGCTGCGCCCGGGCCAGGAGGTCATCGCCGCCTTCGGGGGGCTGCACCGCTTCATGGGCTGGGACTGGCCGATCCTGACTGATTCGGGCGGCTTCCAGGTGTGGAGCCTGGGGCCGCTGCGCAAGGTCGCCGAAGAGGGTGTCGCGTTCGCGTCGCCGGTGAACGGGGACAAGCTGTTTCTTACGCCCGAGCTGTCGATGCAGATCCAGCGCACGCTCGACTCCGACGTCGTGATGGTGTTCGACGAGTGCACGCCCCACCCCGCCACCCGCGACGAGGCGGCAGAATCGATGGTGCTGTCGCTGCGCTGGGCGCGGCGTTCGCGCGACGAATTCGACCGTGCGGACAACCCGAACGCGCTGTTCGGCATCGTCCAGGGCGGCATGTACGACGACCTTCGCGACGAGTCGCTGGCCGGGCTCGCGGAGATCGGCTTCGACGGCTTCGCGATCGGCGGCCTCTCGGTGGGTGAGCCGAAGGAGGAAATGCTGCGCGTGCTGGGCCACGTGGCACCGCGGCTGCCCGCCGACCGGCCGCGCTACCTGATGGGCGTGGGGACGCCGGAGGACCTGGTCGCCGGCGTCGTCGCCGGCATCGACATGTTCGACTGCGTGATGCCGACGCGCAATGCGCGCAACGGCTGGCTGTTCACGCGCTTCGGCGACATCAAGATCCGCAACGCCCGGTACAAGTCCGACACCGCGCCGCTGGACGCCACCTGCGGCTGCCACGCCTGCCGCAACTTCTCCCGCGGCTACCTGCATCATCTCAACCGGATCAACGAGATCCTGGGCGCGCGGTTGGCGACCATCCACAACCTCTACTACTACCACCAGCTGATGGCGGACCTGCGGGAGGCGATCGCCGCCGACGCCCTCCCTGCCTGCGTGGCGCGATTCAAGGCGGACAGGGGCCGCATGGTAGAATCGTAAGCTTTACGCCGGCCTGATTTGCAGGGTCGCGGCACTGGAGGATTACCCGTGTTCATCACCAACGCTTACGCTCAAGCCCCCGGCGGTTTCGCGGGCGGCGATCTGATGACGTTCCTGCCGATGATCGCCATCTTCGTCGTGTTCTATTTCCTCCTGATCCGGCCGCAGCAGAAGCGCGCCAAGGAAACCCGGGCGATGCTCGAGGCGCTGCAAAAGGGCGACGAGGTCATCACCGCCGGCGGCCTGGTGGGCAAGATCAGCAAGCTGACCGATCAGTACGCCTCGGTCGAGATCGCGCCCAACGTCGAGATCACCGTGCAGCGCGCAGCGATCTCGCAGCTGCTGCCCAAGGGCACGATCAAGGCGCTCTGACATCACGCCGGGCTTGGGTTCGTTCCCGCCCGGCCTGCACGCAATCCAACAAGCCGTTCCGACCCTGGCTCCCATGATCCCGCGCGCAGTTGCGCCGGTGCACCCCACCTGAAATCGGCCGTTCGCCATGAATCGCTATCCGCTCTGGAAATACATCGTGATTGCCGTCGCGCTGATCGTCGGCGTTCTCTACACGTTGCCCAACTTCTTCCCCGAAGTGCCGGCGGTGCAGGTCAGCACGACGAAGGGGAAGGCCGAAACTTCGCTGCTCGGGATGGTCGAGGACGCGCTCAAGGCCGGCAACATCCCGTTCCGCGGGGCCGCGCTGGACAGCACCGGGGTCAAGGTGCGCTTCGCCGACACCGACACGCAGCTGAAGGCGCGGGACGTCATCCAGGCCAAGCTGGGCGACAGCTACATCGTCGCGCTCAACCTCCTGTCGTCGTCGCCGGATTGGCTGGCATCCGTCGGCGCGCTGCCGATGTACCTGGGGCTGGACCTCCGCGGCGGCGTGCACTTCCTGCTGCAGGTGGACATGAAGGCCGCGCTGGACAAGGCCGGCGACCGCTACTCGACCGACATCCGCTCGCTGATGCGCAGCGAGAAGATCCAGTACGGCGGCATCGCCCGTGACGGCGCCAACGTCGTGATGCGCTTCAAGGACGGCGCCGAACGGCTGAAGGCGCGCAACGTCATCGAGAAGACCTATCCGGACCTGGCGCTGCGTGACGGCGACGGCGCCGGCGGCGACCTGCTGCTCATCGCCGGACTGAAGCCCGAGGCGCAGAAGCGCATCCAGGAAAGCGCAGTCCAGCAGAACATCCAGATCCTGCGCAACCGCGTCAACGAGCTCGGGGTAAAGGAGCCGATCATCCAGCAGCAGGGCGCCGAGCGCGTCGTCGTGCAGTTGCCCGGCGTGCAGGACACGGCCCACGCGAAGGACATTGTCGGACGCACCGCGACACTCGAGATCCGGATGGTCAACGACGAGCCGGGCGCGCTGGAAGCGGCAATCGGCGGCAGCGTGCCGTTCGGCAGCGATCTCTTCGTCGAGCGCGGCGGCCAGAAGATCCTGGTCAAGCGGCAGGTCGTCCTGACCGGCGACCGGATCAATGGCGCGCAGCCCGGCTTCGACCAGCGCAACAACGAGCCCGCCGTGCACGTCGATCTCGACGGCGCGGGTGCGCGCATCTTCAAGGAAGTGACGCGCGACAACGTCGGCAAGCGCATGGCGATCGTGCTGGTCGAGAAAGGCAAGGCGGAGGTCATCACGGCGCCGGTCATACGCGAGGAGATCGGCGGCGGGCGCGTGCAGATCAGCGGCCGCATGTCGACGCGCGAAGCCAACGACGTCGCGCTGCTGATGCGCGCGGGCGCACTGGCGGCACCGATGGAAATCATCGAGGAGCGCACCGTCGGCCCGTCGCTCGGCCAGGACAACATCGACAAGGGCGTCAACTCGGTGAAGTACGGCTTCGTCGTGCTGGCCATCTTCATGTGCGCCTACTACATGCTGATGGGACTGATCTCGACGATCGCGCTGTCCTTCAACCTGCTTCTGCTGGTCGCGCTGCTGTCGATGCTGCAGGCCACGCTGACGCTGCCCGGCATCGCGGCCATCGCGCTCGCGCTGGGCATGGCGATCGACTCCAACGTGCTGATCAACGAGCGCATCCGCGAGGAGCTGCGCTGGGGCGCCACACCGCACGCGGCGCTGCAGGCGGGCTACGAGCGTGCCTGGGGCACCATCCTCGACTCGAACGTGACGACGCTGATCGCCGGCGTCGCGCTGCTGATCTTCGGCACCGGACCCATCAAGGGCTTCGCCGTGGTCCACTGTCTGGGCATCATGACGTCGATGTTCTCGGCCGTCTTCGTTTCGCGCGGCATCGTCGCGCTGATCTACGGCAGCCGCAAGAAGCTCGACAAGATATCGATCGGCCAGGTCTGGCGGCCCGACGCCGCAACCCTGCCGAAGGTCTAAGGCGTCGCGACCGCACCAAACCGGCACGGCGCGAACCAAGGAAAAGGTCAAACGATGGAATTCTTCAGGATCCGGCGCGACATCCCGTTCATGCGGTACGCGCTCACGTTCAACGTGATCTCGCTCGTGACGTTTCTGCTGGCCGTGTTCTTCCTGGCCACCCGGGGTCTGAACCTGGGCGTCGATTTCCGCGGCGGCACGGTCATCGAAGTGACCTACGGCCACGCGGTGGACTTCGGCCGCGTCCGGGCCGCGCTCGACAAGCTGAACCTGGGCGAGTATTCCGCGCAAAGCTTCGGACGTTCCGACACCGCGCTGATCCGCCTCCCGCTCAAGGAAGGCGTGTCCAGCGCCCAGCTGTCCGAACGCGTGCTGGGGGTGCTGCGCGCGGACGACCCTTCGGCGACGCAGCAGCGGGTCGAGTTCGTCGGGCCCCAGGTCGGCCGCGAACTCTACGAGAACGGCGCCCTGGCGCTGCTGCTGGTCTCGTTCGGCATCGTCGCCTACCTCGCCCTGCGCTTCGAGTGGCGCTTCGCGGTCGCGGCAATCGTCGCGAACCTCCACGACGTCGTCATCATCCTGGGCTTCTTTGCCCTCTTCCAGTGGGAATTCTCGCTGCCGGTCCTGGCCGCGGTGCTCGCGGTCCTGGGGTACTCGGTCAACGAGTCGGTGGTCATCGCCGACCGGATCCGCGAGAACTTCCGCAAGATGCGCAAGGCGACGGTGACGCACGTGATCGACAGTGCGATCACCAGCACGATCTCGCGCACCATCATCACGCACGGCCTGACCCTCATGATGGTACTGTCGATCCTGTTCTTCGGCGGCGAGACGCTGCACTATTTCGCGCTGGCGCTGACCATCGGCATCTGCTTCGGCATCTACTCGTCGGTGCTGGTGATGGCTCCGCTTGTGATGTGGCTCGGCGTGTCGCGCGAGGACCTGGTCAAGCCGGAGAAGAAGGCGGGCATCGGCGGCGAGAAGATCCTGCCGTAGCCGCGGCCCGGGAAACGCTGCCGGCCGGACCGCGACACACATGCTGACGACGCTATTCTATTCGCTGCTGGCGCTCGACCAGACGCTCGTGACGGTGGCCGGTCAGTACGGCCCGTGGATCTACGCGCTGCTGTTCTTCGTGATCTTCGCGGAAACGGGACTGGTGGTGTTCCCGTTCCTGCCGGGGGATTCCATCCTCTTCATCGCCGGGACGATCGTCGCGACCGCCGGCCTCAACGTGCATCTGCTGGTCACGCTGCTGATCGTCGCGGCCATCCTGGGAGACTCGCTGAACTACGCGGTCGGCCACTACATCGGTCCCAGGATCTACGACAAACCCGATTCGCGGTGGTTCAAGCAGGCGCACCTGCAGAAGACGCAGGCGTTCTACGACAAGTTCGGCGGCGTGACGATCATCATCGGGCGCTTCATCCCGATCATCCGCACGTTCGCGCCGTTCTTAGCCGGCGTGGCCGGGATGACCTACCGCAGGTTTCTCTCCTACAACGTGGTCGGCGGCGTGATGTGGATCGGCCTGCTGGTCTACGCGGGCTACCTGTTCGGCAACATTCCCTGGGTCAAGCAGAACCTGTCGCTGATCGTGATCGGGATCGTCATCGTCTCGCTGATCCCGGCGGTATCGACATTCGTCGCCGAACGCCGCCGGCGCAGCTGACGCGGATCAGACGCGCTTCGCCAGGTCGGCGGCCTTGCCGATGTAGGTCGATGGCGTCAACGCGAGGAGCCGTGCCTTGGCGTCTGCAGGCAGGTCCAAGCCCGCAATGAATGCGTGCAGCGATTCGCGCGTCATGCCGGTCACGCCGCGCGTCAGTGCCTTCAGCTGTTCATAGGGGTTGGCGATGCCGTGGCGGCGCATCACGGTCTGGATCGGCTCGGCCAGCACCTCCCAGTTCGCGTCGAGGTCGGCCGCCATGCGGGCGGGGTCGGCATCGAGCTTGCGCAATCCCTGCTGCAGCGACACCCAGCCGAGCAGCGCGTACCCCAGGGCCACGCCCATGTTGCGCAGGACCGTCGAGTCCGTCAGGTCGCGCTGCCAGCGGGAGATCGGCAGCTTCTCCGCCAAGTGGCGCAGCACGGAATTGGCCAGACCCAGGTTGCCTTCCGAGTTTTCGAAGTCGATCGGGTTGACCTTGTGCGGCATCGTCGACGAACCGACTTCGCCTTCGACGACGCGCTGGCGGAAATAGCCGATCGAGACGTAACCCCAGATGTCGCGGTCGAAGTCGATCAGGATGGTGTTGGCGCGGGCGATCGCGTCGAACAGTTCGGCCATGTAGTCGTGCGGCTCGATCTGCGTCGTGTACGGCGAGAATTCCAGGCCCAGCCCCGCGACGAGCCTGGCGGCGAGCCGCTCCCAGTCGACGTCGGGATACGCGGCAAGGTGTGCGTTGTAGTTGCCCACGGCGCCGTTGGCCTTGCCCTTGACCGGCACGCGCTCGATGGCGACGATCTGCCGTTCGATGCGGGCGTAGACGTTGGCGATTTCCTTGCCGAGCGTGGTCGGCGTGGCGGGCTGGCCGTGCGTCCGTGACAGCATCGGCACGCCGGCATGGGCATGCGCCAGTTCGCGCATCGTCGCCGCGAGGTCGCGCAGCACCGGCAGCAGAACGTCCTTGCGCGCCGCGGCCAGCGCGAGCGCATGCGCGAGATTGTTGATGTCCTCCGACGTGCAGGCGAAGTGGATGAACCCGGCCACGCGCGCGATTTCCGGGACCGACGCCACGCGTTCCTTCAGCCAGTATTCGACGGCCTTGACGTCGTGATTGGTCGTGCGCTCGATTTCCTTGATGCGCGCGGCATCCGCCGGCGCGAAGTCCTGTGCCGCCTGTTCCAGTGCCGCGCGCGCGGACGTCGAAAAGGGCGGCACCTCGGGAATGGCCGGCTCGTCGGCCAGCGCGATCAGCCACGCAATCTCGACCCGCACGCGGTAGCGGATGAGTCCGAACTCGCTGAAGTGCTCGCGCAGCGCGGCGACCTTGCCGGCATAGCGGCCGTCCAGCGGCGACAGCGCGGTGAGAGTGGAAAAATGCGCGGGGAGGGATGCTTCGGCGGCCACGTCGGATTCGCTCGCAGGAGGCGTTACGAGTGTAGCACGCGGCGCCTTCGCGGCAGCCGCGTCCGCCTGCCCGGTTGACTCAGCTTGCCCAGGGTTGCCTCAGGTTATCTGAGGTTACCTGAGGTCGCGATGATATAATTTTCCTCCGACATTTCCGAAGAAAAATCCCTGCCCGTGCTCAAGCTGATCGCGTCGCCGACGAGTCCCTACGTGCGCAAGGTGCGCATCGCGCTCGCCGAAAAGAAGATCGAGTACCAGATGGTCGAAGCCGCGCCGTATGATCCGGTCAATCCGGTGCACGCCTTCAGTCCGCTCGGGAAAGTGCCGGTGCTGGTGCTGGATGACGGCACGAACCTGTTCGACTCGCGCGTGATCGTCGAGTACATCGACAGCGTGAGCCCGGTATCGCGTCTCATACCCGAGCCCAATCGCCAGCGCATCGAGGTCCGGCGCTGGGAAGCATTGGCGGACGGCATTTGCGATGCCGCGCTGGCTATCGTCCTGGAGTCGCGGCGCCCGGCCAAGCAGCAGAGCAAGGACTGGATCCAGCGCCAGCGGCAGAAGGTCGACGCCGGCGTGGCCGAGCTCTCGCGCGAGCTCGAGGAAAAGGCCTGGTGCGACGGCGAGTCCTACACGCTGGCCGACATCGCCACCGGCTGCGCGCTGGGCTACCTCGACCTGCGCTACCCCGATCTCGATTGGCGTCGCGATTACCCGAACCTGGCCCGCCTGGCGGAAAAGCTCGCGAAGCGGCCGTCGTTCCAGGAAACAGCCCCGCCCGTCGCCTGACGCGGCTGCCGCTCTCAAGCGGTTGCAGCCCGGGGCCGAATGCCCCGGTACCGCGCCCCCGGCTGAACTTCTTCGGTTGACCTCTCAGTTGACTTGCTTCAACTGGTCCAGGATCGCCGGATTTTCCAGGGTCGAGGTGTCCTGCTTGATCTCCTCGTCCTTGGCGATCGAGCGCAGCAGCCGGCGCATGATCTTGCCGGAACGCGTCTTGGGCAGATTTTCGCCGAAGCGGATGTCCTTGGGCTTGGCGATCGGGCCGATCTCCTTGGCCACCCAGTCGCGCAGTTCCTTCGCGATCCGGTCGGCCTCGGGACCTTCCGGCCGCACCTGCTTCAGGACGACGAATGCGCACACTGCCTCGCCCGTGAGGTCGTCGGGGCGGCCCACCACCGCGGCTTCGGCGACCAGAGGGTTGGCGACCAGCGCGGACTCGATTTCCATCGTGCCCAGCCGGTGCCCCGAGACGTTGAGCACGTCGTCGATGCGGCCCATGATCCGGATGTAGCCTTCGAGATCGCGGCTGGCGCCGTCGCCCGCGAGGTAGTACTTGCCCTGGAAGTCCTCGGGGTAGTAGCTGGTCTTGTAGCGGTCGGGATCGCCCCAGATCGTGCGGATCATCCCGGGCCACGGGCGCTTGATGACGAGAATGCCCCCCTTGCCGAACTCGACGGTGTGGCCGGTCTCGTCCACGATGTCGGCGATGATGCCGGGCAGCGGGAACGTGCACGACCCGGGCTTCAGCGGCGTCGCGCCGGGAAGCGGCGTGATCATGTGGCCGCCGGTCTCGGTCTGCCACCACGTGTCGACGATCGGGCAGCGCGTTCCGCCGACCGTCTGGTAATACCACATCCACGCTTCCGGATTGATCGGCTCGCCGACGGTGCCCAGGATGCGCAGCGAGGAGAGGTCGTACTTCTTCGGCAGGTCGCCGCCGGCCTTTATCAGCGAACGGATCGCGGTCGGCGCCGTATAGAACACCGTGACCTTGTGGTCCTGGATCATCTTCCAGAAGCGGCCGGCGTCAGGATAGGTCGGCACGCCCTCGAACATGACTTCGGTCGCGCCGCAGGCGAGCGGACCGTAGGCGATGTAGGTGTGGCCCGTGACCCAGCCCACGTCCGCGGTGCACCAGAAGACATCGGTCGGCTTGTAGTCGAAGGTCCACTTCATCGTCAGGATCGCCTGCAGCAGGTAGCCGCCCGTCGAATGCTGGACGCCCTTGGGCTTGCCGGTGGAACCCGACGTGTAGAGGATGAACAACGGATGTTCGGCGCTCACCCAGGTCGGCTCGCAGGTGTCAGGCTGGCTGGCGACGGCTTCGTGCCACCAGACGTCCCGGCCGGCCTGCATCGGGATCGCCGATCCGGTGCGCTTGTACACGAACACCGTCTTGATGCCCTCGCATCCGCCCAGCGCCAGCGCCTCATCGACGACCTTCTTCAGCGGAATCTCGCGCCCGCCGCGGAACTGCCCGTCGGCGGCGATGATCGCCACCGCGCCGGCATCGACGACGCGCTCCTGGACGCTCTTCGCGGAAAAGCCGCCGAACACCACGGAGTGCGTGGCGCCGATGCGCGCGCACGCCTGCATCGCCACCACGGCCTGGATCGACATCGGCATGTAGACGAGGACGCGGTCGCCCTTCTTGATGCCCTTTGCCTTCAGCGCGTTCGCGAAGCGACAGACATCGTGATAGAGCTCCTTGTAGGTGATGCGCGTGATCGTGCCGTCATCCGCCTCGAAGATGATCGCGACCTTGGAAGGTTGCGTTGCGAGGTGCCGGTCGAGGCAGTTGTACGAGGCGTTCAGCTCGCCGTCCTGGAACCACTTGAAGAACGGCGCGTTCGATTCGTCGAGCGTCTTCGTGAACGGCTTCTGCCACAGCAGTTCCGCGCGCGCGTGCTTGGCCCAGAAGCCCTCGAAGTCGCGTTCGGCTTCGGCGCACATCGCCTTGTAGGCGGCCATGCCGGAAATGTTGGCCTGCTTGACGAAGGCCTCGGAAGGCGGGAATACACGGTTTTCCTGCAGGACCGACTCGATACCGGACGACATGGGACGATCTCCTCCGTGAATGGCGCCAGTTTTATGGAAACCTGGCGTGTGGACCTTGGAGTCTAACCACACCGCGCCCGGCGATGCAATGACGCAGGACAAACCTGCGCGTCGCCGCGTCCCGGGGCCGGAATGGGTTGATTTCCCGGGGTAGTCCGGGGGGTCGGGCCTGCGGAGGCAACGGCCTCGCTCCCGGTGCTAGACTTTAACGCTGCGCCGAACCGCAACCCTCCGTCGAGTCCGACCATGACCACCATCCGCCAGCAGGACCTGATCCAGAGCGTCGCCGACGCGCTGCAGTTCATCTCGTATTACCACCCGCAGGACTACATCGAGGCGCTCGGCGCCGCGTACCACGCCGAGGAGTCGCCCGCGGCCAAGGACGCGATCGCGCAGATCCTGACCAATTCGCGGATGTGCGCCGAAGGCCACCGGCCGATCTGCCAGGACACCGGCATCGTCGTCGCCTTCGTCAAGGTCGGCATGGACGTCCGCTGGGAAGGCGCGACGATGCCGCTGGCAGAGATGGTTAACGAGGGCGTGCGCCTCGCCTACATGGATCCGGACAACCGCCTGCGCGCATCGATCGTCGCCGACCCGGCCGGCGCCAGAAAGAACACGCGCGACAACACGCCCGCCGTTGTCTACTTCGACTTGGTCCCGGGCAACACGGTGGAGGTGAAGATCGCCGCCAAGGGAGGCGGCTCGGAGAACAAGTCGAAGTTCGTCATGCTGAATCCTACGGACTCCATCGTCGAGTGGGTGGTGAAGACGGTGCCGACGATGGGCGCCGGCTGGTGTCCTCCGGGCATGCTCGGCATCGGCATCGGCGGGTCCGCCGAAAAGGCGATGCTGATGGCCAAGGAAGCGCTGATGGAGCCCATCGACATGCATGCGCTGCTCGCGCGCGGACCGGCCAACAAGACGGAGGAGTTGCGCATCGAGCTGTACGACAAGGTCAACGCGCTGGGCATCGGCGCGCAGGGCCTGGGCGGCCTGTCCACGGTGCTCGACGTCAAGATCCTCGACTATCCGACGCATGCGGCGAGCAAGCCGGTCGGCATGATCCCCAATTGCGCCGCGACGCGGCACGCGCATTTCACGCTGGACGGCTCCGGCGTCGCAAAGCTCGAGCCGCCCGATCTCGCCAAGTGGCCCGACGTGCAATGGTCGCCGTCGGCGAGCGCCCGGCGCGTCAACCTGGATGCACTGACGCGTGAAGAGGTTGCAACGTGGAAGCCGGGCGACACACTGCTGCTCAACGGCAAGATGCTCACCGGCCGCGATGCTGCGCACAAGCGCATCGCCGACATCTTCGCGAAGGGCGATCCGCTGCCGGAAGGCGTCGATTTCACGAACCGCGTCATCTACTACGTCGGGCCGGTCGATCCGGTCCGCGACGAAGTGGTGGGTCCCGCGGGCCCCACCACGGCCACGCGCATGGACAAGTTCACCGAGATGATGCTGGCGAAGACCGGTCTCATCGCGATGATCGGCAAGGCGGAGCGCGGGCCGGTTGCGATCGAGGCCATCCGCAAGCACCGCGCCGCGTACCTCATGGCCGTCGGCGGCGCTGCGTATCTCGTGTCGAAGGCGATCCGCGCCTCGCGCGTGGTGGCGTTCGGCGATCTCGGCATGGAAGCCATCTACGAATTCACCGTCAAGGACATGCCGGTCACGGTCGCCGTCGACGCCCGGGGCACGTCCGTGCACCACACCGCCCCCCGCGAATGGCAGGCCCGGATCGGCAAGATCCCTGTCGCGGTGGAATGATACCGATGGCGACGCCATGCGCCTGATGTCCGGCAGCGACCGGGCATGAAGATCGGCAGCCGCCTGCGCCGCCATCTGTCCCCGCTCGCGGGTGACTCGGTGTCCACGCTCGACCTGCCACCGGTCCGGATGGGGCTGCTCACCAAGCTCAACCTGCTCACCGTAGGACTGATCTTTCTCACGGCCGTAGCGCTGTCGGTGCTGCATTTCGCGCAGCAGTGGCGCGAAGACAAGCAGGAGCTGCGCAGCCACGGCAACACGATGCTGGGCGTGCTTGCGCCGCTCGCGGAACACGGCATCGACACGTCGGACCGGCCGTTTCTCGAGCAGATGCTGGACAGCGTCGGCAACAATCCTGACGTCGCGTACGCGAGCGTGTTCGACGGCAGGTACCAAGTGATCGTCGAACGCCGCTTCAGCGCCGGACTCACGAAGGAAAAGCTGCCGCCGCTCGATCCGCTGCCCGCGCCGTCTGCAAAAGGACGGGCCGTCGAGCGCGACGCCTTGATCGGCGACAAGCGCTACATCGAATTCATTGCGCCGGTCACGAAACCACGAGCCGTGGCGGCCCCCTCCGGCGACGTTGCGCCGCCTGTCGCGCACGGTGCCGGCGCGGACGCGGTGCCCATCGGCTACATCCGCCTTGGCATGACCCAGGACGTGCAGCGCCGGATGTTCCGGGAGCAGATGGTCGGCGCCATCGCGGTCGTGCTGGCGCTGCTCATCTTTGCCATCCTCGCCACGCTGCTGCTCACGCGGCGGCTCGTGGCGCCGATGCACCGGCTGATGCGTGCCGCGCGCGCCGTCGGCGCCGGACGCCTCGACGTGTACGTTCCCGCCAGCTCCTCCGACGAGCTTGGCCTCCTCACGCACACGTTCAACCACATGACGCAGAAGCTCGGCGAATCACAGTCCGAGGTCGCCAACTACCAGCGGACGCTGGAGGACAAGGTGGTGCAGCGGACCAAGGAACTGGAGGTCGCGACAGCCCACGCTTACAAGCTGGCGCAGCACGACATCCTGACGGGCCTGCCCAACCGGTCGCTGCTCAACCAGCGCCTGAAGCAGATCATTTCGCTGGCGCAGCGTGACGGTCGGCACGTCGGGTGCCTCTTCCTCGACTTCGATCACTTCAAGCGGATCAACGACACGCTGGGCCACGACGCCGGCGACCAGCTGCTGGTGTCGATCGCGCAGCGGCTGATCAGCGCCGTGCGTGAAAGCGACACGGTCGCGCGCCTGGGCGGCGACGAGTTCGTCGTCGTGCTGCCCGGCCTCGATCCGGACCAAGCGGCCTACGAGGTGATGGCCGTGCTGACTCGAGTACGCGAATCATTCATTGCGCCGTTCCGCCTGTCCGACCAGATGCCCACGCTCACCTGCTCCATCGGCGTGGCAATGTACCCGATCGACGCAGCGGACGGCGGCAACCTCATCAAGCAGGCGGACACGGCGATGTATGCGGCCAAGGAAGCCGGCCGCAATGCGTACCGCTTCTACACGGCCGACATGAACGCGCGCGTGCAGTTGCGGCTGCAGCTCGAGACAGACATGCGGCGCGGGCTGATGGACGACGAGTTCTTCCTCGTCTACCAGCCGCAGATCGAAATGAAGACCGGCCGCGCGTGCGGCGTCGAGGCGCTGCTGCGTTGGCGGGACCCGGGCCGCGGCGTGATCTCTCCGGCGGAGTTCATTCCCATCGCCGAGGAATCGGGCATGATCCAGGCACTGGGAGCGCGCGTGCTGCGCGACGCCTGCCGCCAGGTCATGCAATGGCACCGCCTCGACATGCCGTTGCGGCTTTCGGTCAACCTGTCCGTGCAGCAGTTGCAGCACGACAGCTGGCTGGGAATCGTCGAAGAAGCCCTGTCGGCGAGCGGCCTCGCGCCTGCCCACCTCGACCTCGAGATCACCGAGAGCGTCATCATCACGCATCCCGAGAAGGCCGTCGCCACGCTGATGAAGTTGAAGCAGATGGGCGTGTCGATCACGATAGACGACTTCGGCACCGGCTACTCCAGCCTGTCGTACCTCGCGCGCCTGCCCATCCAGGGCGTAAAGATCGACCAGCGATTCGTCCACGGCCTGGAAAAGAACCGCAACGACGAGGCGATCACGCAGGCAATCATCGCGCTGTCGCATTCGCTCGGCCTGCGCTGCATCGCTGAAGGCGTGGAGACCGCCGCCCAATTCAACTTCCTCCGCTCGCACGGATGCGAGGAAGCGCAGGGCTACCTGATCGCGCGTCCCCTTCCGGAGGCGCAGCTGCGCTCGTGGTGGCGGACGCAGGAAGAGCGGCGGCACGGCCGCGACCGCCAGGCCGACCTGTGGCAGCGCGAGGCGGACGACTGACGCTCAGTTGACACTCAGTTGACACTCAGCCGGTGAGGTCGCCGGGCGCGTCGACGTCGCGCAGCACGCCGCCGTCAGTGACTTCGATCAGTTGCATTGATTCGCGGTGCGCGGCGAGGACGGACTTGGCACCCTCGTCGCCGGTGAGCCCCGCCAACGCAGCGTAGTGCACTTTCGCAAAGCCGACCGGATGACCGCGCACGCCGATGCGCGACGTAGCGGCGATTCCTGCGCCCGCGTTCAGCGCGTCGGCGACCAGCGCGATCGTGGCGGGCGCGATCCACGGCATGTCCGCCAGCGCGACGACCCAGGCGTCGGCATCCCGCGCTTCCATGATGCCGCACGCGAGGCTGGCGCCCATCCCTTCGCCCGCGCGCGAACACTCGACGACCCGCGCGCCCGCAGCACGCAGTTGCGTCGCGAGGATCGAATCACCTGGCCGAACGACCGCCACGACGTCGGGCAGTGCCGAAACAAGGTGCAGGCACGCCGCCACGCCGATCGCCGTGCCTGCGCCGACGCCATGGGATGCCGCGGGCAGCGGCGCCAGCAGTTTCGCGCCGCCGAAGCGCGCGCCGCTTCCGGCGGCCAGAAGGATACCGGTCAGGCGCATCGCGCGCCGCTCAATCCGCGAGCAACCGGAACTTGCCGTCCTTGATGACGATCAGCACGCGCGCGCGGTCGTCCATGCCGTTGTGGTTGGTGGCCGACATGTTGAACACGCCCTGCGTGCCGACAATCTCGCGTTCCTTCTCCACCGCGTCGCGCAAGGCGCTGCGAAACGCTTCGGTGCCGGGCTTGCCGGCCTTGAGCGCGGCGGGGATGGCGCGTTCGAGCAGGATGCCGCCGTCCCACGTGTTGGCGCCGAACGTCGCGGGCTTGGTGCCGAACTGCTTCTCGTAGGCGGCGATGTAGGCCTGCGCCACCTTCTTCGTGGGGTTGGAGTCGGGAATCTCGTCGATCACCAGCATCGGTCCGGCGGCGAGCACCGTTCCTTCGACCTTCTCGCGGCCGAGCTTGATGAAGTCGTCGGTCGCCACCGCGTGCGTCTGGTAGATGCGCCCCTTGTAGCCCTGGTCGTACAGCGTCGCCTGCGGCAGCACCGCGGGGCCGCCAACGGCGGCGATCAGCACGGCGTCGGGCTTGGCCGCCATCAGCTTCAGCACCTGTCCGGTCGTGCTCTGGTCGTTCCGTGCGTAGCGTTCGTTGGCGACGATGGAGATTCCGGCCTTCTCGGCCATCGGGACGAACACCTTGTGCCAGTTCTCGCCGTAGGGATCGTTGAAGCCGATGAAGCCGATCGTCTTCACGCCGTTCTTCAGCATGTGCTTCAGCAGCGCGCTCGCGATGATGTCGTCGTTCTGCGTGGTCTTGAACACCCAGCGCTTCTTCGCGTCGAGCGGCTCCACCACCGACGACGTGCCCACGGTGGCCATCATCGGCACCTTCGCGTCGGCGATGAAGTCCAGGATCGCCAGCGCGTTTGGCGTCGTCGACGGGCCGATCAGCGCGTCGATGTTGTTCTCCTGGATCAGTTTCTTGACGTTCTGCACCGCGCGGGTCGTGTCGCCGCCGTCCTCCAGTTGGATGTACTCCACGGTCGCGTCGCCGATCTTCTTCGGCAGAATGTCCCCGGTGTTCTTCTGCGGGATGCCGATCGCCGACGTGGGACCGGTGGCCGAGACCATGAGGCCGACCTTGACCTGACCGTAGGCGGCGATGGAACAGGTGAGCATGATTGCGGCGACGACGAGACGAACGGACACGGGAAGCTCCTGGAAAAATGGCGGACCAAACAGCGAATGCTATGCCGAACCACGGGTCCGGGACAAGTCGGGACAAGTCGGGAGAAGTGGCGCGCGGCACGATGGCCGGTTACGCGAATTGTCCGGCGGCGTGCCCCGACGCCCACGCCCACTGGAAGTTGTAGCCGCCGAGCCAGCCCGTGACGTCGACGACCTCGCCGATGAAATACAGGCCGGGAACGTCCGTCGCGCCCATGGTTTTCGACGACAGGCGGCTCGTCGCGACACCGCCGCACGTCACCTCCGCCTTCTGATATCCGAGCGTGCCCGAGGGCAGCACGCGCCAGTCGTGCAATTGCGCCGCCACCTCCCGCAGCCGCGCCTCGCCCAGCTGCTTCATCGGCGTCGCCGCGCCGTGCGCCGCGCACCATTGCTGCGCGAAGCGCTTCGGCAGCTTTTGCGCGAGAAGCGTGGGCAGCTGCGCCTGCGAGTTGGCCTGCGCGCACAGCCATTCCGCGGCGTCCTCGCCGGGGAGCAGGTCGATCGACAGCGCCGTGCGGCCGTCCCAGTACGACGAAATCTGCAGGATCGCCGGACCGGACAGGCCGCGATGCGTGAACAGCAGGTTTTCGCGGAAGCGCCCGCCGTTGCAGGAAACCTCGGCATCGACCGAAACGCCTGAGAGATCGCCATAGCGCGCCAGCGCCTCCGGCGCGAACGCCAGCGGTACGAGTCCCGGGCGCGGCGGCACGACGGGGAGGCCGAATTGCTCCGCGATCCGGTAGCCGAACGGTGTTGCGCCGATCTTCGGCACCGACAGCCCGCCGGTGGCGATGACGAGCGAAGCGCAGCGCACCGGTCCCTGCGGCGTCGCGACCTCGAATCCGTTCTCCGTGCGCACGACACCATCGACGGAGCACGGCATCCGCCACTGCACGTTGCCGCGGTCGCATTCGGAATTCAGCATGCGAATGATGTCTTGCGCCGTGTCGTCGCAGAAGAGCTGGCCGAGCTTCTTCTCGTGGTACGCAATGCCGTATTTCTCGACCAGCGAGATGAAATGCCGCGGAGTGTACCGGGCGAGCGCCGAACGGCAGAAGTCCGGGTTCTGCGACAGGTAGTTGCCGGGACCGGCGCCGGAGTTGGTGAAGTTGCAGCGGCCGCCGCCGGAGATGCGAATCTTCTCGCCGAGCAGGTGGTAATGCTCGATCAGCAGCACGCGCCGCCCTCGCTGCCCAGCCTGCGCCGCGCACATCATGCCGGCCGCGCCTGCACCGATGACGACGACATCGTAGTCAACCATCAGGATGCCGGCTTGGTGGCCTTTGGAAATCCCATGCGGTCGATGATCGCCTGGTAGCGCGCGTTGTCCACGAGTTCGGGGCTCAATCCCGGCATGATGGCCGTGAAGGCCATGTTCGTCGTGCGGTCCGCGTAGCCCTTCTCGTACCACATCAGCGACTCGTCCATTTCGCCAAGCGCGCCGTGAATCTGCGCGAAAGTCACCGGATCGACGTATTGCTTTTCTTCCAGCGCATGGAGCTGTTCGAGCTTGTCGCGCGCGCGCGCGGCATCCCCACAGAGCGCATAGGTGACACCCAGCCACGACCACGACAACGGCGCCACCCCGCCCGCGAGCCTGCGCTCGGCGATCTCGGCCTGGGCAAAGGCTTCCGTGCACTTCTTCTGGAGGGCCAGCGTGCGCGCGAGCTTGATGTAGCCCCACGTCCAGTTGGGGTCGATGTCGATCGCGCGACGAAATCCCGCGGCCGCTTCCTCGTAGTCGCCACGAACCATGGCGAAGATCGCCAGGTGGTGCACGGGACTTACCGAGAGGGGATCGAGCCGCGCGGCTTCGCGTATCAGGCCAAGCCCCTTATCGACCCGGCCCATGATGCTCAGGAAATATCCGTACTCCTCGTTGGCCGCCTGGCTGCCCGGGTTCAATTCGAGCGCGCGCCGCAATGCGGCGTCCGCTCCCTCCCAGTCCCATTCGAAGTAGAACCGGACGAGGCCCTGCGCCGTGTGCGCCTCCGCGAGATCCGGATCGAGCTCCAGCGCCCGGGCCACCGCAGACCGTGCCTTTTCCACGAACGTGGCGCGATCGACCGCGCGAAGGTGGGCCTGCGTGGTGTAGGCCTCGGCCAGCCCGGCGTAGGCCATCGCGTAATCGGGCGCGCGGGCCACCGCCTGCTGGAAACAGTCGACGCTCTTGTCCATCTCCTGCTGGTTGCCGCAGAGAAAAGCACGGCCCCTGAGGTAGAGGCGCCACGCCTCCGGGTCAGAGGTCTCGGCGCGGGCGAGCCTGGCCTTCTCGCCGCCGCTCAGCTTGCGGCGCAGCGTTCGCGCGATGGTGGCTGCGATCTCGCCCTCGACCTGCATCAGGTCGTCCGCCGGCCGCGCATATCGTTCGCCCCACAGTTGCGTTGCGTCGCCGACCCGCACGAGTTCCGCGGTGATCGCGACGCTGGGCCCGCGCTGGGCGAGGCTGCCGAGAACGATCGCGTCGACGCCGAGCTTGCGACCGATCTCCGTCGGTTCCATCGCCTTGCCCTTGAACGCGAACGCGGACGTTCGCGAAATGACGCGAAGTCCCTTGAGGCTCGAGAGCTTGTTGATGAGGCACTCCGCGATGCCGTCGCTGAGATAGTCGATCGCGGGGTCGCCCGTCGTATTCTCGAACGGCAGGACGGCCACGAGATCGATCGCGTTGGCGTCGCGCCGCGGTGCCGCCGCCGGCGTCGTGCCTGGTCGCGGCAGACGGGCGGCGGACGCAACCTGATCGCCCGAGGCGAGCAGGCGCGCAACCCGGTTGACGAAATCGGCCGGCACCGCGCCCGCCTGGAGGTAAGTCCACTGCACCTCGCGGAACCGGTCGGGAACGAGCGCATCGGCGTCGTGCGTGGCGTCGATGACGACCGGCAGGAGGAACGCCTTCTCGTCGGCCATCAGGTGGGAGCGATCGACCGCAAGCTTCCACTCGAGCCGGAAATAGCCTTCAGGGCGAGCGCGCGTGTTCGCGGATATGACCGGCATGAACAATGCGCAGGCCCTGATCTGCTTCCTGATCGCGGCGTCCCAGGCGTCCCCGCCGCGCAGTTCGCTCGTGTCGAGCCAGACTTCGACGCCGGCCTCGCGCAGCGTTTCGCCGATACGGCGGGCCGCGTCGGCATCCTGCGACGCGTAACTGAGGAAGACAGCGTTGGTCGGTTCGTTCATCGGCGGCGCATTGACGAGTTCCGGCAATGATAGCGCCATTCGCTTGGCGCTCAAGCCGCGGGGCGAATCGATGCAGGATCAGGCGTTGCGCCCGCTTGACCGTTCCGTGGCTCAGCCAGTTGAGCATGGGCGGCAGCGCCAGCGGCTTCAGCAGCATCTTGACGGCCATCGACGCCGGATAGTGCCTGCGTACCAGCGTCGTGGTGCGTGCGACCGTGCTGCAGTTCCTGCGGCTCCCATTGTCCGGTCAGCCACGACGACACCTCGGGATCGTCTCGGAATTGCTCGACCAGGTTGCGGGTGTACAGATCAGACGCGGTCTCGACGAACGACGCGCCGGCGAGCAGCAGGAACAGCTCCGCGTTCGACCTGACGCGCGTCGCGTCGACGCAATGCAGCGGAATGTCGTCGAGCGACCAGCGGCCGCCGTTCGCGTGTTCGCCGCTCATTGGCCAAAACTCACTGTCCAAAAAAATCGCGCACCTTGTCGAACCAGCCCTTGGCGCGCGGATTGTGCTTGCCGGGGTCTTCCTCGTTGATCTTCTCGAATTCGCGCAGCAGTTCCTTCTGCCGATGGGTGAGCTTCACCGGCGTCTCGATAGCGACGTGGCAGTACAGGTCGCCCTGCACCGAGCCGCGCACCGGGCGGATGCCCTTGTTGCGCAGGCGAAACGTCTGGCCCGATTGAGTCTCCGCCGGAACCTTGATCGTGGCGTGGCCGTCGAGCGTCGGAATTTCCAGCTCGCCGCCCAGTGCCGCCGTTGCGAAGCTGATCGGCATCTCGCAGTGCAGGTCCGCGCCATCGCGCTGGAACACCTGGTGCGGCTTCAGGTTGACGACGACGTAGAGATCGCCCGGCGGCCCCCCGTTCCGTCCCGCCTCGCCCTCCCCGGTGAGCCGGATCCGGTCGTCCGTGTCCACGCCCGCGGGAATCTTCACCGACAGCGTCTTGTGTTTCTTCACGCGGCCAACGCCGTGGCACGTGGCGCAGGGCTCGGGGATCACCTTGCCGGTGCCGCGGCAGGTCGGGCACGTCTGCTGGATCGAGAAGAAGCCCTGCGAGACGCGCACCTCGCCGCGGCCGCCGCATGAACCGCACGTCTTGGGCTGCGTGCCCGGCTTCGCCCCCGTGCCGTGGCAGGTTTCGCACCCTTCCATCGCGGGGATGCGGATCTTCACTTCGGTGCCGCGTGCGGCGTCCTCCAGCGACAACTCGAGGTTGTAGCGCAGGTCTGCGCCGCGATACACGCCGTTGCCGCCGCCCCGCCCCTGCTGCCCGAAGATCTCGCCGAAGATGTCGCCGAACGCGTCGGCGAAGCCGCCGAAGCCTTCCGGTCCGCCCGGGCGTCCGCCCATTCCGGCCGACGGGTCGACACCGGCATGCCCGTACTGGTCGTAGGCCGCGCGCTTCTTGCCGTCGGTCAGGACCTCGTAGGCTTCCTTGGCTTCCTTGAATTTCTCCTCGGAGCCCTTGTCGTCCGGATTGCGGTCCGGATGGTGCTTCATCGCCATCTTGCGATAGGACTTCTTGATGTCCTCTTCGCTCGCGTCGCGGCTTACGCCCAGTGTCGTGTAGTAGTCCCGCTTCGCCATGATTCCGAATGCCCCTTGCAACCTATGAAGCCCTCGCGGGCCGAGAGTCTTGATGAAATCTTGCCGATGCTACAACAGCAAAGGCCGGATTGAGGGGCGCCGCGAGGCGACCGCTCCAATCCGGCCAGATATTACGTCGCGCGTCAGCGCTGCGGTTTCGAAATCATGCGGCGCGACGGAATATCAGTTACTTGCTCTCTTTGACTTCCGTGAACTCGGCATCGACGACCTTCTCTTCCCCGTGATGCCCGCCCGCGCCGCCGGCCGCTTCCGCCCCAGCGCCCGCGCCGCCCGCAGCCGCGCCCGCCGCAGCCTGTGCCTGCGCGTACATCACCTCGCCCAGCTTCTGCGACGTCTTCGCCAGTTCCTCGGCCTTGGCTTCGAGCTGTTCCTTGGTCGCGTCGTTCTGCTTCAGCAGTTCCTCGGCGTCCTTCAGCGCGGCCTCGATCTTCGCCTTGTCGTCGGCCTCGACCTTGTCGCCGTACTCCGTCACCGACTTCTTCACGCTGTGCACCAGCGCGTCGAGGCTGTTGCGGGCCTGCACCGTCTCGACCATCTTGCGGTCGTCCTCAGCGTGCGCCTCGGCATCCTTCACCATCTTCTCGATCTCGGCCTCGGACAGTCCCGAGTTGGCCTTGATCGTGATCTTGTTTTCCTTGCCGGTCGCCTTGTCCTTGGCCGACACGTGCAGGATGCCGTTGGCGTCGATGTCGAACGTGACCTCGATCTGCGGCGTGCCGCGTGGGCTGGGCGGAATGCCCTCAAGGTTGAACTGGCCCAGGCTCTTGTTGCCGCCGGCCACGTCGCGCTCGCCCTGCAGCACGTGAATGGTCACCGCGCCCTGGTTGTCGTCGGCCGTGGAAAACACCTGCTGCGCCTTGGTCGGGATCGTCGTGTTTTTCTTGATGAGCTTGGTCATGACGCTGCCGAGCGTCTCTATGCCGAGCGACAGCGGCGTCACGTCGAGCAGCAGCACGTCCTTCACGTCGCCCTTCAGCACGCCGCCCTGAATGGCCGCGCCCACGGCAACCGCCTCGTCCGGATTCACGTCCTTGCGCGGTTCCTTGCCGAAGAATTCCTTGACCTTGTCCTGCACCTTCGGCATGCGCGTCTGGCCGCCGACCAGGATGACGTCGGAGATGTCGGACAGCTTCACACCGGCGTCCTTGATGGCGACGCTGCACGGTCCGATGGTGCGCTCGATCAGTTCCTCGACCAGCGCCTCGAACTTGGCGCGCGTGATCTTCATCGCCAGATGCTTCGGCCCCGATTGGTCCGCCGTGATGTACGGCAGGTTGATCTCGGTCTGCTGCGACGACGACAGCTCGATCTTGGCCTTCTCCGCCGAGTCCTTGAGCCGCTGCAGCGCCAGCACGTCGTTCTTCAGGTCGACGCCGGATTCCTTCTTGTACTCGGTGACGACGTAGTCGATGAGCCGCTGGTCGAAGTCCTCGCCACCCAGGAAGGTGTCGCCGTTGGTCGACAACACCTCGAACTGGTGCTCGCCATCGACGTTGGCGATTTCGATGATCGAGATGTCGAACGTGCCGCCACCCAGGTCATAGACCGCGATCTTGCGATCGCCTTCCTTCTTGTCCATGCCGAAAGCCAGCGCCGCCGCCGTCGGCTCGTTGATGATCCGCTTGACCTCGAGGCCCGCGATCTTGCCGGCGTCCTTGGTCGCCTGCCGCTGCGAGTCGTTGAAGTACGCCGGGACCGTGATGACGGCTTCGGTGACTTCCTCGCCGAGATAATCCTCGGCCGTCTTCTTCATCTTGCGCAGGATTTCGGCCGAAACCTGCTGCGGCGCGATCTTCTTGCCCCGCACCTCGACCCAGGCGTCGCCGTTGTCCGCCTTGGTGATCTTGTAGGGCATCAGGTTGATGTCCTTCTGCACTTCCTTTTCCTCGAACTTGCGACCGATCAGCCGCTTGATCGCATACAGCGTGTTCTTGGGATTGGTGACCGCCTGCCGCTTGGCCGACGCGCCGACCAGGATTTCGCCGTCTTCCTGATACGCGACTACCGACGGCGTGGTGCGCGCGCCTTCGGAATTTTCGATGACCTTGGGGGTGCCGCCTTCCATGATGGAGACGCAGGAGTTGGTCGTGCCCAGGTCGATGCCGATGATCTTGCCCATGATGTTCTAACCTCCGTGATTCGAATTCGAATGAATGTATGCAGTAAAAAGCGGCTTGTCCGTCAGATGGGGATTTTCCGTCCCGGATCAACCCGGAGCGGTGCCCGGGCGCGGAATGGCTAGGTGTTTTCGGTCCTGCCCTTGGCCACGGTCACCAGCGCGGGCCGCAGTACGCGGTCGTTGATGAGGTAGCCCTTCTGGAAAACGTCGACGACGGTGTTGGGCGGTTGCGCGGACTCGACCATCTGCATCGCCTGGTGCCTGTGCGCGTCGTAGTTCTCGCCCACCGGATTCAGTTCGACGACCTGAGCCCGGTCGAAGGACGCCTGCAGCGCCTTCAGCGTCAGCGCCGCGCCGGACTTGAGGGTCTCGAGTGGAACGTCGCCGGCGGCAAGCGTCTGCTCGAGGGCGTCCTTGACCGGCAGCATGTCCAGCGCAAAGCGCTCGACCGCGTACTTGTGGGCCTTGGCGATGTTCGCCTCCGCCTGCTTGCGGACGTTCTCCGTTTCCGCCTTGGCGCGCAGGAAGGCGTCCTTGAGCTCCGCGACTTCCGCTTCGGCCTTGATGAGTTGTGCGGCGATGTCGTCCGGACCTCCCGTTTCGCCTGTGCCGGCAACGGACTCCGGGCCCGCGTGGGAGTCCTCGGTGGCGACCGGCGCGCCGGTATCCGTTTCGTTTTGATGTCGTTTCATGCGGTTCTTCCTGGAATCGATTTTGCTATCCGCACGCACGTTGGGGTCATTCGGCGCGATTCAACCCCTCCCCCGAAAGGCAGGGAATAAATTATTCAAAAACAATGGGTTGGCATGCGCCTTCGCAGGCGCCTGCCGGGCTCGCTTCAGGCTTTGGCGCCCAACGCCCTGGCGCGCAGCTGCGTCGCCTCCCGCAACGCGTGGCCGGGCGGCTCCGCCAGCCAGCCGTCGAGTTCCCGAAACACGATATTGGCCAGCGCAGCGATCCACGCCGGATGTTCGTTGAGACAGGGGATCACGTTGAATTCCTTGCCGCCGGCTTCCATGAACGTAACCCGTGCCTCGATGCCGATCTCCTCCAGCGTTTCTAGGCAATCCGCGACAAACCCGGGACAGAACACGTCGACGCGCTGCACACCCTCGCGGCCCAGCGACGCCAGTGTCCCGGCGGTGTAGGGCTCAAGCCACGGCGCCTTGCCGAAGCGCGACTGGAACGTCAGCGACCATTGTTCCGGTGCGAGCCCCAACTCCTGCGCGAGCAGGCGGCCAGTCATCTGGCACAGGCAATGATAGGGATCCCCGCGATCCAGCGTCCGGCGCGGCAGTCCGTGGAACGACATGACGAGCCGGTCCGGGCGGCCGTGCTTCATCCAGTAGTCGTTGACGTTCTGCGCCAGCGCCTTGATGTAGCCCGGATCGGCATGGAATGTATCGATGAAGCGCAGCCCCGGGACCCGGCGCATGTGGAGCAAATGCTCGGCGACCGCGTCGAAAGCCGACGCCGTCGTGCTGGCTGCGTACTGCGGGTACAGCGGCACGACGAGGACTCTTTCGCAATGGGCGGCGCGCAGGCGATCGAGCGCGTGCCCCACGCTCGGATTGCCGTAGCGCATCCCGATTTCGACGGGACACAGATCGGCCGGGTAGCCTGCGGCCTTGAGGCGCTGCCCCAGGTAGCCCAGCAGCAGCGACCGCTGCTTGATGCTGTGCACCAGCAGCGGCGACCCGTCCTTTGTCCAGATTGCCGAATATTTCCTGGCGGAGGCGGCCGGCCGCACCAGCAGGATCACGCCGTACAGGATCGGCTTCCACAACCATGGCGAAATCTCGATGACGCGCGGGTCGGTCAGGAATTGCGCGAGGTAGCGCCGCACCGCCGATGGCGTGGCCTCGTCGGGCGTGCCGAGGTTGACGAGCAGGACGCCGACCCGCGGCAGCCTATCGTGCGAGAACGGCGGTTCAGGTGCGTGGGGCATGCGATGCCTTGGAGAGGTTGGTCATCGTGCAGGCGCCTCGCGCGGGTGGCGAGCGATCCACGCATCGAGGCCGCGCCGCGCCTGGCGCCGAACCGCGTTGCGCAACGTTGGCGACCAGCCGAGCAGCAGACCCTTGACGCCCAGCGCCATGCGGCTCCATCGCCACAGGTCGAACGTGTCGACGTGGCGGACGATCCTGCCGGCCTCGAACGTGAATGCCGCATCGATGACGTTGTGCACCGGGCGGCCGGTGGCGGAAAACGTATAGCGGGGTTCCCAGTGCGCCTGCCCCACGCTGTCGTCGGCGTCGATGTCGCGCCATTCCACGCGCAGGTCGGTGGCGCGCTCGCACAGCATCGACCACATGGCGCCGACTTCGCTGCCGGCCAGGTCGAACACCGGGTCGGTGAAGCGGGCGTCGGGCGCATAGCAGGCCGACATCGCGGCGCCGTCCCTGCGCGCGAATGCGGTGTAGAACCGCTCGAGCATCACGGCGTTGGGGTGCAGCTCACTCATTCTTCATTCAGCTGCGCCGACATCGCATTGGAAAGCAGCCTGGCCGTGATGTCGACGATCGGGATCACCCGCTCGTAGGCCATCCGCGTCGGGCCGATCACGCCCAGCGTGCCGATCACCTGGCCGTTGGCCTCGTAGGGCGCGGTGACGACGCTGTATTCGTCGAGCGGTGACAACCCCGATTCGCCGCCGATGTAGATCTGCACGCCCTGGGCGCGCTGCGACACGTCGAGCAGATGCAGGATCGACGTCTTCTGGTCGAACATGTCGAAGAGCCGGCGCAGGCGCTCCATGTTGGATGCCAGGCCGTCGGCGTGCATCAGGTTGCGCTCGCCGGTGACGACCAGCGACTCGCCCTCCGCATACGCGCCCTCGCCGGCGTCCACCGCCGCGGTCATCAGGCCGGCGATATCCTGGCGCAGCGCGCGCAGTTCGTCGGTGATCCGGGCGCGTATCGCCGTCAGCGGATGGCCGGCGAAGTTGTGGTTGAAGAAATTGGTCGCCTCGACCAGCTGCGATTGCGAGTAGGCGCGATCGGTGTGCAGGATACGGTTCTGCACGTCGCCCTCGGCCGTGACGAGGATCAGCAGCACGCGGCGCTCGGAGAGCCGCAGGAATTCCAGGTGACGGAACGCCGCCTCGCGCCGCTTGGGCGTCATCACGACGCCCGCGAACTGCGTCAGCTGCGACAGGAGTCCCGCCGCCGTGCTGACCAGCTGCTGCGGACGGTCGGCGACGAGTTCGCCCTCGAGCCGGCGGATCTCCTGCTGGTCGAGCGGCTTGGTGACCATCAGGCTGTCGACGAAGAAGCGGTAGCCCTTGGGCGTGGGGATGCGGCCGGCGGACGTGTGCGGGCTGCTGATGAACCCCATCTCCTCCAGGTCCGCCATCACGTTGCGGATGGTCGCCGGCGACAGCTCCAGCCCGGAGTGGCGCGACAGCGCGCGCGAGCCGACCGGCTGGCCGTCGCTGATGTAGCGTTCGATCAGCGTCTTGAGGAGGTGCTGCGCGCGCGCTTCCAACATGGGGCGATTTTACCGCGCTATGTCGGCTCGGGGCGGGACGATCGCCATTTGGCGTCTTCCTTTCACCATTCGCCGTTTCGACCGCCATGCACTTTCGGATGGGGTTGCAATGGCGCGGGCTGTGGTTTAATCGCGACCATGTCCGCCGCTGTCCCCGCGCCCGTCTTTCCCCGCGTTGCCATAGTCGGTCGCTATGCGAGCCCGGGCCTGGCGCCGCCGTTGTCCCGCCTCGCGAGCTACCTGACCGCCAAGGGCCATTCGGTCGTCCTCGAGAGCGAAACCGCGCACTACGCGCCGCTGCCGGGTTATCCGACCGTGGCGCCGGAGAACCTGGGCCGCGTCGTCGACCTGGCCATCGTTCTGGGCGGCGACGGGACCATGCTCTCGATCGCGCGCCAGCTCGCGCCCTTCGACGTGCCGCTGATCGGCATCAACCAGGGGCGCCTGGGGTTCCTTACAGACATTCCGCTGAC
>Ga0315271_10000201_pt1 | contig 30593 bp, 21 predicted proteins | sample C3_top_MG_FD_204664 | JGI IMG/M metagenome (GOLD analysis project Ga0315271, IMG submission 204664) | Sediment microbial communities from Yellowstone Lake, YNP, Wyoming, USA - C3_top | ecosystem: Environmental > Aquatic > Freshwater > Lake > Sediment | place: USA: Wyoming | collected 2017-08-01
ATCGACTTCGGGACGGCGCCCCTCAAGGACATCCCCCTCAAGGACATCGCGCTCGCCGGGTCGCCGCTCAAGGACATCCCGCTCAAGGACATCGACCTCGGGGCGGCGCCGCTCAAGGACATCCCCCTCAAGGACATCGACCTCGCGAGCACGCCCCTCAAGGACATCCCGCTCAAGGACATCGCGCTCGCCGGGTCGCCCCTCAAGGACATCCCGCTCAAGGACATCGACTTCGGGGCGGCGCCCCTCAAGGACATCCCCCTCAAGGACATCGACCTCGCGAGCACGCCCCTCAAGGACATCCCCCTCAAGGACATCGCCTGGGCCGCCGCCGGGCTCGGTGCCGCGAACCTGCTCAAGTTCGACCTCTCGAGCGCCCCGCTCGCCTCGATCCCGATCACGGCGCTCGCCAACGCGTCGCACGTCGCCGGCTGCGCCGCGGCCGTGCCGTCCACGTGCGCCGACGGCGAGACGCTGGGGGCGGCCGCCGCCGCCAGCGACATCGGGCCGGGCGCGACCCTCGCGGACGTCGGCGCGTCCGGGTTCGCGACAGGCGGCACCCTGCCGGACCTGCTCGCGGCGCGGATCGCGGGCTCGGGCGTGGACCCGTCGCTCGGCGACCTCCGGCTCGACCTTGCCGCTCCGGGTGCGCCCGACACCACGATCGCGGTGCTGCTGGGTGCTCTCAGCGCGTCCGTGACGGCCCCGGTCCTCGGCGACCTCGCACCGTTCCTCCCGACGCTGCCGACGCTCGGCGACCTGCGGCTCGACCTGCTCGCGAGCGGCCCCCCGATGACCGTCGGCGACCTGCTCGCGGCCCTGGCCTCCGGGACGCCGGACGTCCTGCTGGGCGACCTGCGGATCGACGCGATGGCCAATCCCCCGGCGCTGACCCTGGCGGGCTTCTTCGCCTCGCTGCAGAGCACCACGCAGGCGTCGGTCACGCTGGGCGACCTCCGCCTCGACACGGCGACCGGCGTGGACGCCTACGTCCTCAACGCCCTGTCCGGCTTCCTGCTCGCGCCGGACGCGTTCGCGCCGTACCTGCTCGGCGCGCTCGGCACGTACACCACCATCACCGGCCACGAGATCACGCTTGGCGAGCTGGGCACGTGGAAGCTCGGCACGGGCTCGGACATCACGCTCGGCGACCTGGCCAAGTACCTCGACGACTCCGTGTCGCTCTCGGACGTGCTGCTCGGCCTCGTTCCCGCCTCGCAGTTCCCCTACGAGAACTTCCCGGTCGACAGCCTGGGCCTCGACTCCGGGCACCCGGTGATCAGCCCGCTCTCGCCGCCAGGCGGCGGCGACTACGCCGCCTCGCCGATCTCCCCGCCGGTGCTGCAGTTCAACCAGCGCTTCGAAAACGGCACTCCGTTCGACGCCGCCCCAGCCGACCTGGTGTTCACGCTGCCGCCGGGCGCCCAGTTCTCCAGCGTCTCGACCCCGGACGGCAAGGCCTCGCAGGTGACGCGCGACGCGTCGGGCAGGGTCCGGGTCGTCATCCCGAACGTCTCCATGGGCCACGACACGCTCTACACCATCACCATCGCGTGGCTGCCCGGCATTCGGCTGGGCCAGTCGGGGTTCGACGTCGCGGTCCTCGACCACGCCACCGGCGTCGTTGAGGGCTCCCAGACCAACGCCTCGCCGAGCGTCATCGACGGCTCCGAGCCCAACACGCCCCTCGAGGCCCTCGCGTTCGGGACCAGCAGCCCGGCTGCTCGTCGCGTGCCGCAGGTCCCCGTGAACGCGAACGGCTGCTCGTCCGCGAACAGCTCCTGCACGGGCCGCGCCACCACGTACGCGGACGCCCTGCTGCCCGGCTACATCGACCGCACCGGCGATGCGGACTGGTACGCCATCCCGAGCGTCAAGGCCGGCACGCGGATCACGGCTGACCTGACCGACCTCCCCGTGGACGCGGACCTCGTGCTCTACGGACCGGCGGGCATCGGGACCACCCCCGCGGCCTCGGCCTTCGCGACGTCAGCGCAGGGCCTGCCCGGCACGCTCGTCGAGGACCCGGGCCTCGGCGTCGGCCAGGCGGCACGGGCCCTGTCGGTCAACGGGCTCAACGACCTCCATCTCGACAAGGGGTACACCGACCCCTTCCTCCCTGATCCCATCCCCGCCATGACGCCGCTCTCGATCTCCCAGCACAGCGGCACGGATCCCGAGAGCGTGGGCGTCATCGCCCCGGTCGACGGCGCCTACACCGTCCAGGTGACCGGCTACGGCGCTGCGACCTCGCCCAACCCGTATCTCCTCCGCGTCCGCGCCTTCACGCCGGCCGACGAGGCCACCTGCCCGGCTCGCGTCTTCGCCAACGGCGCGCCGACGTCGACCTCGTCCATCCCGACGATCGGCTCCGATGTGAATGCGCTCATCCTCACCAACCCGAGCCGCCTCGCCGCCACCTACGGCGCAGGTGCGAGCAGCGTCGGCACGTCGCTGGCCGACCTCCGAACGTGGCTCGCTGATCCGGCGCAAGCCGCCGTTGCCACCAAGGCGGCCGTCGTGCCGCTTGATGCGTACACGGACGTCCAGACGGCCTACCAGGCGTGGGACGCCAACCCGTGCTCCGTGTCGGCGGCCAACCAGGTCGCGAGCTCGGTCACGGCGGTGATCGCCGGGATCCGGGCACAGCACCCGGGCATCTCGTCGATCACGATCGTCGGCGGCGACGACATCATCCCGATGGGTCGGGTTGCCGACCTCACCCGCGTCAGCAACGAGTCCGAGTACGCCTCCACGTTCGCTGCGAGCCCGAACCCGCTCTCCGCGGCCGAGGCGGCCGGCTACACCCTCACCGATGACAACTACGGCGACCCGAGCCCGACGCCCATCGGCAACGGCTCGAACGTCTACATCCCGCGCCTCGCGGTCGGCCGCCTCGTCGAGACGCCCGTCGAGATCACGGGCCAGATCACGAAGTTCAAGACCAATAGCGGCGTGCTCTACACGCCGACCGGTCTCGTGACCGGCTACGACTTCCTCGCCGACGGCGCCAAGGCCGTTGCCATCCGGCTGGCGAACGGCCGGAACATCGACTCCTCGCTGATCGACGACGGCTCGGCAGCCGCACCCTGGACCAAGGCCCAGCTCCAGAGCAAGCTCTTCCCGAGTGGGGGAGCGATGCCGCTGGTGGACTCGATCAACGCCCACTACGACCACACCGCGCTGCTCACTGACGCGGGCCTGGTCAACGGCACCCATGACGTGCTGAACACGACGGAGTTCGCCAGCGGGGCAGCAACGACCAGCCTCGTCGGGCGCATCCTGTTCACCATGGGCTGCCACGCCGGCCTGTCCGTGCCGGACGCCTACCTGCTGGCCACCGATCCCAACGCGAGCGCCCTCGGCAAGGACTGGGCGCAGACCCTGTCGGGCCTGGGCGTCGCGGTGTACGTGGCCAACACCGGCTTCGGCATCGGCGACACCACGAGCGTGGCGTACTCCGAGCGTCTGATGGGGCTCTACGCCAAGCTGCTTGACGGCTCGGTGTCGGCGGGCCAGGCGCTCGCCTTCGCGAAGCAGGCGTACTACGGCAGCCTCGGCGCCGTTGGCGTCTACGACCTCAAGATCCTCCAGCAGGCCGAGTTCTACGGGCTGCCCTTCTGGCGCGTCAGCACGGCCGCGGACCCGAGCACGGCGACCGTCGTGCCCGTGCCCTCGGTGCCGACCCTGCCCGGGACCATCGGGACGGACGCGACGACCGGGCTGGCGGCGATGCCGCTGTCGATCTCGCCCGGCGCCACCCAGTTCCCCATCGGGGCAACGGGCATGACGCCGCGGTTCTGGACGACCTCGACCGACGACCCGCAGGTCACCCAGTTCGAGCCCATCCAGCCCAAGTCCACGACCTCGGTCGTGACCACCGGCCGCACGGCGCACGGTGCCCTGATCACGGGCCTCGTCTCGCACGACGTGCTCGGCGTCGTGCCCGTCATCAACACGCCCACCGCGGACACGACCTCGGCCACGCCGCAGGTCCGGGCTGACTCGGCCGCATGGCCGGCGAAGCTCGCCACCGTCACGACGTCCCAGGCGCCGTACGGGCGGGCCCAGAGCCTCGTGCTCCTGCCCGGCCAGTTCTTGGGCAACACCTATGACGGGACGGGTGTGGAGCGCGTCTTCGACACGGTGGGCGTCAAGGTGCTCTACGCCCCGGACGGCAGCACCGACTTCACCGCCCCGGCCATCTCGGGCGTCATCGGCTCCGTCGGCGGCAGCTCGGTGACGTTCAGCGCCACCGCGACCGACGACGGCTCGGTCAAGGCGATGACCGTGGGCTACCGCGACCTCGAGGGCACGTGGAGGTTCGCCCCGATGACCGGCGGCCCCGCCGCGTTCTCGGCGACCGTGACCCTCAGCCGCGCGCTCACGGCAGCTGACCGGACCGTCTTCTTCGTCCAGGCCGTGGACGGTTCCGGCAACGTCGGGACCGCCGCCGGCAAGGCTGATGGGTTCGTCGCGAGCGCCGACCACACGCCCCCGACCATCACCGCCACGCTCGACAGCACGCCCAACGCCGCCGGCTGGATCAGCGCCAGCTCGGCGACGGTGACCTACCACTGCACCGACGCCGGCTCGGGCGTGGACCCGGCCGAGTGCCCGGACCCCCGCGAGGTCACCCTCCAGGGCACGACCGTCGTGACGGACAGCACCATTGACAGGGCGGGCAACGCCGCCTCCGTCACGACGACGGTGAAGCTCGACGGCAACGCTCCGGGCCTCACCGCCGACGTCTCGCCGTCCGGCTGGAGCAACGCCTCCTCGGCCACGGTGACCTTCACCTGTCTCGACACGGTCAGCGGCCTCGACGCGAGCGGCTGCCCGGTGTCCAAGACCATCACCGCCGAGGGGGCGACCCCGGTGCCCGCCACGGCCACGGACCTCGCCGGCAACACCGCGACCGTGACCGCCACCGTCAAGCTCGACCGCACGGCGCCGCAGATCTCCGCCACGGTGGCGCTGGCGGCGAACCCGGCCGGCTGGTCGAAGGGCGCTTCGGCCACCGTCACGTTCTCCTGCTCGGACGCCCTCTCGGGGGTGGCCGGGTGCACGGACCCGGTGACGGTGGGGCAGGGGACGACCAACGTCCTCGGCATCGCCACCGACACCGCGGGCAACTCGACGCCCCTCAGCGTCACCGTTCGCGTGGACGGGGTGAGCCCGACCATCACGGCCCAGGTGACACCGGCGCCCAACGCGTCGGGCTGGAGCAACGCCGCTTCGCAAACCGTCAGCTTCGCCTGCGCGGACGCCCTGTCCGGCATCGCGAGCTGCACGACGCCCCAGGTGATCACCGCCGAGGGCCAGACGCCCGTGACGGGCACGGCCGTCGACCTCGCAGGGAACTCGACATCGATCACCTCGACGGTCCAGCTCGACCGGACCCCTCCGGTGGTGACGGTCGTGTTGTCAGCCGTGCCGACGGCGGCCTCCTGCCAGACGTCCGACCCCCTCTCGGGCGTGGCCGTGAACGCCACGCTCACCCAGGCCACCGCACGGGACGCCGACGGCATCCCGCAGACCACCGCGACCTGCTCGGGCGCGGTCGACAAGGCCGGCAACGCGCAGGGCGCCGCGGTCTCGCGGACGTTCGTGGCGCCGATGGCGTTCGGCGGGCTCCTCAGCCCGGTCGACGCGCCGCCGGTCGTCAACACCGGCAACGCCGGCCGGACCTACCCGGTCAAGTTCCAGCTCAAGGACGCCAAGGCGGCGTTCATCAGCAGCCTCAAGGCGGTGGGCTCGGTGACCTCCGCCTCGGTGTCGTGCAGCGCGTTCTCCAGCGTGACCGACGCCCTGCCGACCACCACGACCACCAGCACGGCCGGGCTCCAGTACGACCCGGCCGCCAACCAGTACGTGTACACCTGGAAGACGCCGAGCGCGGCCGGCTGCTACGTGCTCAAGGTCGCGCTCCTCGACGGGAGCTCGTACTTCGCGGACTTCAAGCTCAAGTAGGGCCCTGCCGGCCACCGGCCCCCGAGGAACTGCGTTCGAGGCCCGCCGTCGAGGCGGGCCTCGCCGCGTCCGGGTCCGGAGGTGGTAGGCGAGGTCGGGGTCGAACCGACACGCCGCTCACGCGGCACCGGCTCCTAAGGCCGGCGCGTCTGCCATTTCGCCACTCGCCCGTGCAGCCAGTCTAGCGCCGTCGCCGTCCCGCCCCGGCGGCGGCCCGGTGATGGGCCCGCCCGTCCTATACTCCCCCGGCGATGAATGTGACCGCCAGCCCCGCCCCCAAGAGCTCCATCCTCCTCGAGGTCGAGGTTCCCGCCGACCGGCTGGACCGCGCCGTCCGTGAGGCCACCAGCCGCCTGTCCCGGCGAACCCGCGTTTCGGGCTTCCGTCCGGGCAAGGCGCCGCGCCCGATTCTGGAGCGCGTGCTGGGCCCCGGCGCCGTGCTCGACGAGGCCGTCGAGCAGCTGGTGCAGACCGCGTACCGCGACGCGATCATCGAGCAGGGGATCATTCCCCTCACGAACGCCGACGTGGAGATCCTCGAGGCGGTCGAGGGCCAGCCCCTCAAGTTCAAGGCCACGGTCCAGGTCCGCCCCGAGGTGACGCTCGGCGACTACGCGAACTTCACCTTCGCCCCGGAGATCGAGTCGATCGACGAGGCCAAGGTGGACAAGGTCATCGAGGAGCTGCGCGACCAGAACGCGACCCTGGTGGCCGTCGAGGGCCGCGCCGCGGTCAACGGCGACTGGGCGGTCATCGGGTTCCGGGGCACCAAGGACGGCGAGCCGTTCGAGGGCGGCACGTCCGAGCGCATGCCGCTGATCATCGGCGAGGACCGGCTCATCCCGGGCTTCGAGGCGAACATCGTCGGCCTAAAGATCGGCGAGTCCAAGACGTTCGACATCACGTTCCCCGACGACTACGCCGAGGCCAGCCTCGCGGGTCAGGCGGTCCAGTTCGAGGTGGACGTCAAGGAGCTCCGCGAGAAGGTGCTCCCGGCCGCGGACGACGAGTTCGCGCAGAGCATGGGCGACTACGCCGACCTGGCGGCGCTCAAGGTCGACGTGGACGATCGGCTCCACCGCAATGCGCTCGACCGGGCCCGCCACGAGTTCAGCGACAAGATCATCGAGTACGCGGTGGCCAACGCCACGATCGAGCTCCCCGACATCCTGATCGATCAGGAGGTCGAGGTGATGCACGACGAGTTCCGCACCTCGCTCGCGCGGCAGGGGATCACGGAGCCCGCTTACCTCAAGGCCACTGGCCAGTCCGAGGCGGACCTCCACGCCGAGTTCCGCCCGCGGGCAGAGCAGCGCACCAAGGTGCTGCTGGTCCTGTCCCGGATCGCGGACGAGGAGGGGATCACCGTCTCCGATGCCGAGGTCGAGGAGCAGGTCATCCTGGCCCGCGCCCGCTATCAGGACCCCAAGACCGTCAAGTACTTCGAGTCCGAGCGCGGCCGCAACTTCATCCGCAGCACGCTGCGGCGCTCGCAGCTCGTGGAGTCGCTCGTCAGCCGCTGGCTGGCCGCGCATCCCGAGCACCCGGCGCTGCCGCACCTCGAGGACGACGCGCCGTCCGCGCTCGACACGCCGCAGGCCGAGGCCTCGGCGTCCATCGACGCGACCGACCCGGGCGCCATCCCCGGCCACCTCCACGAGGGCGAGCCCCACGACCACGGTGACGCCGAGGCCGAGGGCGAAGACGCCGGCGCCTGACGCCGCAGCACACAAGAGAAGTCGATGCCGCAAGGCACCGCAGGGAGACCGTCGATGCTCGTCCCCATGGTCATCGAGTCCACCAGCAGAGGCGAGCGCGCCTATGACATCTACTCGCGCCTCCTGCGCGAGCGGATCATCTTCCTGGGCGACGCGATCGACGACCACCTCGCGAACCTGGTGATCGCCCAGCTGCTGTTCCTGGAGTCCGAGGACCCCGAGAAGGACATCAGCCTCTACATCAACTCGCCCGGCGGCGTGGTGACGAGCGGTCTCGCCATCTACGACACCATGCAGTACCTGCGAGCACCCGTGAGCACCATCTGCATCGGCATGGCCGCGTCCATGGCCGCGGTGCTGCTCTCGGCGGGCGCCAAGGGCAAGCGGTACGCGCTGCCGCACAGCCGGATCATGATCCACCAGGGCTCGGGCGGCTTCAGGGGCAACGCGCCGGACGCGGTGATCCAGATGCGCGAGTGGGAGCACCTGGTCCAGGTCAACCACGAGATCCTCGCCAAGCACACCGGTCAGCCGATCGACAAGGTTGTCAACGACACGAACAGGGACAACTTCATGGGCCCTGACGAGGCCAAGGCGTATGGCATCATCGATGCCGTGTACACGCTGACTGGCGACTCGCTCATCGCGCAGGCCCACGATCATGGCCTGGTGGGCGGCGAGGGGTCGGCGGCGGGGTCGGGCGACGGTCAGCCCGGGCCCGCGACGGGCCACTGAGCGCGGGGGACCGAACGCGTGACCACGACGGGGTCCAAGGGAACCAAGGTCCCGTACCGCTGCTCCTTCTGCGGCAAGAGCCAGGAGCAGGTGCGCAAGCTCATCGCAGGGCAGGGTGTCTACATCTGCGACGAGTGCATCAACCTGTGCCAGGAGATCATCGAGGAGGAGATGCTGGAGGCGCCCAAGCAGCGCACCCCCCAGCAGAAGCTCCCCAACCCCCGCCAGATCACGATGAACCTGGACCAGTACGTCATCTCGCAGGAGAAGGCGAAGAAGGTCCTCTCGGTCGCCGTCTACAACCACTACAAGCGGATCAACGCCGGCAACGCCGTTGACGAGGTCGAGCTGCAGAAGTCCAACGTCCTGCTGGTGGGGCCCACCGGCTCCGGCAAGACGCTGCTCGCCCAGACCCTCGCCCGGATCCTCGACGTCCCGTTCTGCATCGCCGACGCGACCAGCCTCACCGAGGCGGGCTATGTGGGCGAGGACGTCGAGAACATCCTGCTGCGCCTCATCCAGGCCGCCGACTTCGACGTGGCCCGGGCCCAGCGGGGCATCATCTACATCGACGAGATCGACAAGATCGCCCGCAAGGCGGACAACCCCTCGATCACCCGTGACGTGTCGGGCGAGGGCGTCCAGCAGGCGCTCCTCAAGATCCTCGAGGGCACGGTCGCCAACGTGCCGCCCCAGGGCGGCCGGAAGCACCCGCACCAGGACTTCATCCAGATCGACACGACGAACATCCTGTTCATCTGCGGCGGGGCGTTCGACGGCCTGGAGAAGATCGTCGAGGAGCGGGTGGGGAAGCGCTCGATCGGCTTCGGCTCCGAGGGCGCGATCACCAGCGCCGACCGGGCCAAGATCATCGAGAAGCTGATGCCCGAGGACCTGCTCAAGTTCGGGCTCATCCCGGAGTTCATCGGCCGTCTGCCGGTCATCGTGACGCTGTCGCCGCTCACCGTGGAAGACCTCTGCCGCGTGCTCACCGAGCCCAAGAACGCCGTCGCCCGGCAGTTCCAGAAGTTCCTCCAGCTCGACAAGGTGGAGCTCGTCTTCACCGACGGCGCGCTGCGGGCCGCCGCCGAGGTGGCGCTGGGCCGCAAGACCGGCGCCCGCGCGCTGCGCTCCATCGTGGAGGAGGCGCTCCTCGAGGTGATGTTCGACATCCCCGAGCGGACGGACGTCCGGCGCTGCATCCTCACTGAGGAGACGATCCGCGACGGGCGCGCCCCGCTCCTGCTGACAAAATCGGATGTGGACAAGGGCGTGGACGAGACGAACTACCAGGGCTGGCTCGCGGAGCAGGGCGAGACCGCCTGAACCGGGCGCTCCAGCGCACCTGACGGGCCTGACTGACGCCAGCCGGGCCCGTTTCGATTCCCGGTGCCGTTCGGCGCGCTGCTACCCGAGGATGGCGAAGGCGTCGATGTCCACCCGCGGCCGCCCGGCGGTGCCCACGACGACGACCTTGACCTTGTGCGTCGCGCTCGACGACCACGCCTTCGACCACACGATGCGCCGGAAGGTGTCGGTGGCGGAGTAGAGGTCGATGGTAGCGGCCAGGGAACCGTCGACGTAGACCCGCGCCTTGCCCCGGTTGTACGACAGGGTGCTCACCAGGGCCACGCTGCGGCCCGTGAAGCTGTACGTCGCGCTCGTCCCAGCCTTCGTTGCGTACTTGGCGCCGCCTCCGGAGAAGTCGAACGAGGGCGCGGCGTGCCACCCGCTCGAGTAGGTGATCGACGACGCGGCCTCCTGGACGAGTCGCAGCGCCGAGCCAGGCCCGTACGTCATCGACCCGACGTTCCCGGCCACGTCCACGCCCCGCGTTCGGAAGCGGTACGTCTTGCCCGGCGCCAACAGCACCGACGCGGAGCCTGATGTGTAGTTCCGGCCCAGGACTGTCCACGAGGCGCTGTTCACCTGCTGGCCGAGCTCGTAGCGGTCGATGCCCGAGCCACCCGTGTCGGCTCCCTTCCACGCCACGCGCACGGGCACCGACGACCCGACCAGGGCCGTGCCGGAGGGGATCGACGCGCGGAGTCCCGTCGTGGTGGGCGCCGCCGTGTCGTGCGTCACCACGATGCGTCCGATGCGGGCCGGGCCCGCGGTGACGTACCACATGGCACCATCCGGGCCACGGGTGATGTCGATGATGCTGGTGGCGCCGAAGGGGTTGGGATAGCTCGTGACCACGCCGCTCGTGGTGATGCGCCCGATCCTGCCCGAGCCGCCGTTGGCGAACCACAGCGCGCCGTCCGGGCCGACGGCGATCCCCTGGGGCGCCATGATCGAGGGCGAGGTGAAGGTCTTGATCGAGCCGCTGGTGGTGATCCGCCCGATGCGGCTGTTGCCGTAGCTGGTGAACCACAGGGCGCCGTCAGGCCCGGCGACGATCGCGAACGGGGCGTAGATAGCGGTGCTGGCGTACGTCGTGATCGCGCCGGTCATCGTGATCCGGCCGATCGTGCTGCCGGTGGTGTTCGCGAACCACAGGTTGCCGTCCGGTGCCGCGGTGATGCCGTTGGCGCCGTTGACCTTCGATGACGTGAAGGTGTTGAACTCGGGCGGGCCATTGGGCAGCGCCCACCGGCCGATGGCGGCGTTGCGGGTGAACCACGCGGCACCGTCAGGCCCCTCGGCGACGCCGTTGATGGCCGAGAACGCCGGGTTCACGTCGTAGATGCAGCTGTGCCCGACGCTGTCACAGCGCATCGCCGTCCCGGGCCGGATCGACGCCCATACGTCCCAGAATGCCCTGCCCGTCCCGAGCGCCCATGCGCCCGGATAGGCCCCGAGCAGGCCCAAGTTCGTGACACCGAGGGCGTTCAGCCAGGTCATCGTCCCGCCCACCGGATCCGTGACCCACAGGCTGCCGGCTCGGCCGCGGGCGATCGCGTGGTAGGACGTGAGCGGCGGGCCGAACATCGACACCGCGCCTGTGGTCGCCCCCGTGGTGATCCGCCCGATGGAGTTGTTGCCGGCATTCGTGAACCAGAGCGCATTGCCGGGCCCGAACGCGACGGCGTACGGGGCGCTGATCCCGTACCCGGGGAAGGCGGTCGAGACCCCGCTCCGGGTGATGCGGCCGATCGTGTTGGTCGCGCTGTTCGCGAACCACAGGGCGCCGTCCGGGCCCTGGGTGATCCCCCGCGGCGAGGTGATCGCCCCGCCGGAGTAGGTGGTGATCGAGGCGTTGACCGGTATCCGCGAGATCGTCGGCGAGCCCGCGTTGGTGATCCACATCGCGTCATCGGGCCCGCGCGTGATCGACTCGGGAGACGAGATCGCGCTGGGGTCGCCGGAGCTGAAGATGTTGATGCCGCTCATCGCCGTGTTGACGGCATCGACGGTGTCGTTGCCGCGGTTGGTGAACCACACCATGCCGTCCGGGCCGGCCGCGATGCCCTCCGGGTCGTTGATCACGCCCGGGTTGCCCGCGTAGTGCGATGTGACCCCGGCCTCGGTGATCCGTCCGATCGTGTTGTTGCCGGCGTTCGTGAACCACACGTTGCCGTCCGGCCCCACGGTGATCGCAGTGGGGCCGCTGATGTCGCCCGCGTTCGTCGCGGTGAAGGCCGTGGCGGCGGAACCCGAGGTGGCCGCCGTGTAGATCTCCGCGATCGTGTTGTTGTCCGCGTTCGTGAACCACATCTCGCCGTTCGGCCCGGCGGTGATGGCGGTCGGGCCTGCGATCGTGGCGTCCTTGAACAACGTGACGACGCCCTTCGGGGTGATCCTCCCGACGGCGCTCGAGGAGTAGCTGACGAACCACAGGTTGCCGTCCGGGCCCGACGCGATGGACGTCGGGGCAAGGGATCCGGGTGTCGGGTAGTTGGACACGGTGCCGGTCGCGGCCGTGGCGACGCCGGGCGAGGCGATGAGGCCGCTCGTGGCGAGACCCGCAGCCAGGCACAGGAGAATGGACCGGCCTCGAGTGGCCGCCGCGCTGCCCAACGTCGTCTCCCTCGAGGGCGTTCGGCGGGTGCGGGACGCTGGCGCCTGCGGCCGAGGGGCCGGGGCGCCGGACCGCCGACGTGCCGCGGATCATCTCGCACTGCGATGACGATGTCGAGGGGTCGCGCCAGCCCGTTACGGCGTCGCCGCAGGCCCGCCCTTCTCGACAGCGCCGGGGTCGGCCCAGATCCCGCGGACGTGGCCGATGTGGCGGCGCATCAGGGCTTCGGCGCCGTCGACATCCCGCGCCGCGATCAGGTCCAGCAGTTGGGCGTGCTCGTGGAACGAGGCGAAGGCGGCCGATCCCTCGGGCAGCTGGTGGAGGCCGGCGAGCCGCGAGCCCTGTCGGAGCGAGCGGACGATCTCGACGAGCCGGGCGTTGCCGCCGAGCGAGAGCAGGCCCAGGTGGAAGTCGAGGTCGTAGGTGACGCGGGCGATGAAGTCCCGCCGGCGGGCGGCGTCCTCGATGGCAGCCGCGACTGGGCGCAGGGACGCGAGCGCCTCGATCGGCACGCCGTCCGCGGCCAGGCGCCGGACGACCGGGACCTCGAGCAGCAGGCGGATCTGCGTGAGGTCGTCGAGCTCGGCCGCGGACAGAGAGACCACGCGGAAGCCCTTGTTGGGCACGACCTCGACGAGGCCTTCCTTGGCGAGGTCGAGCATCGCCTCGCGCACGGGGGTCGACGACACGCCGAACCGCTCCGCGAGCGATGGCGCCGAGTACACCGTTCCAGGAACCAGGTCGGCGGTCATCACCGCGCCCCGCAGGATCGCGGTGATCTCCTCACGCAGGCTCCGGCGGCCGCGCAGCGAGGGCAGCGCTCCGAGGCCGGTGGCCGGGTCCACTCCGGCCGTCGAGGCCGGGCCCGTCGCCGTCAGGGCCGTGCCCGCCGCGACCGTCACAGCTCGAAGCCCTCGGGGAACGGGTCGGACGGGTCGTACATGTACTGCGCGGTGCCCGTGATCCAGGCGCTGCCGGTGATCGTGGGGATGACCGCGGGCACGGACCCGGCGACCGTCGTCTCCCCGACCAGCCGCCCGATGAACGCGCGGCCGATGAACGACTCGTTGCGGAAGTCCTGGTGCAGCGGCAGCTCGCCCCGGGCGTGGAGCTGCGCCATCCGGGCCGAGGTGCCGGTCCCGCAGGGGGAGCGGTCGAACCAGCCGGGGTGGATCGCCATCGCGTGGCGGCTGTGGCGCGCGTCGGAGCCGGGCGCCTGGAGGTACACGTGGTGGACGCCGGCGATCTCGGCGTTCTCAGGATGGACGGGCAGGTCCACCACGTTGATCGCGTCCATGATCGCGAGCCCTGCTGCCAGCAGCTCGTCCTTGGCGGAGCGGTGGAACGGCAGGCCCAGCTTCTCGGTCTCGACGATCGCGTAGAAGTTGCCGCCGAACGCCATGTCGTAGGTGACAACGCCGTACCCGGGCACCACCACCGAACGGTCGAGCCCGACGGCGAACGAGGGCACGTTGGTGATCGTGACGGCCTTGGCGGCGCCGCCCTCGACCCGCACCTCGGCGACCACGAGCCCGGCGGGCGTGTCGAGCCGGATCGTGGTCACGGGCTCATGAACCTCGACCATGCCCGTCTCGACGAGCACCGTCGCCACGCCGATCGTGCCGTGCCCGCACATCGGCAGGCAGCCCGAGACCTCGATGTAGAGCACGCCGAAGTCGCAGTCGGGACGCGTGGAGGGCTGGAGGATCGCGCCGCTCATGGCGCTGTGGCCGCGGGGCTCGTTCATGAGGAACTTGCGGATCGAGTCCATGTTCGCCATGAAGTGCCGCCGCCGGTCGAACATCGTGACGCCGGGGATCACGCCCACGCCACCCGTGATGACTCGGGTCGGCATGCCCTCGGTGTGCGAGTCGACCGCGTGGACGACCCGGTTCGTGCGCATCTCGCCGCCCGCCCCGTCAGGCGAGGCCGGCCGCGATCGCGGCCTCGGTGGCGTCCCGGACGACCCGCTCCTGCTCGAGCGTGAGCGGGACGCGCGGCAGGCGGCACGGCCCGCCATACCGGCCGACCATGTCCATCGAGAGCTTGATCGCCTGGACGAACTCGGTCTTGCTGTCCCAGCGGAGGAGCGGGTGGAGGACCTTGTAGAGCGGCAGCGCGCGCTCGTGGTCGTGGGCGAGCGAGGCCTCCCACAGGTCGGCGCAGGCGCGCGGGAACGCGTTGGGGTAGCCCGCGACCCAGCCCACGGCGCCATTCATGCCGAGCTCCATGGTCACGTCGTCGGAACCGCAGAGGATGTCGAGCCCCGGGGCCAGCTCCTGGATCTGGTACACGCGCCGGACGTCGCCGCTGAACTCCTTGACGCCCACGATCAGCCCCTCGTGGTGGAGCTCGGCGAGGAGCTCCGGGACCAGGTCCACCTTGGTGTCGAACGGGTTGTTGTAGGCGACGATCGGGACGCCGGCTCTCGCGACCTCGCGATAGTGGGCGATGACCGAGCGCGTGTCGGCGCGATAGGCGTTGGGCGGCAGGAGCATCACGCACGGCGCGCCCGCCTCGGCCGCCTGCTCGGTCCAGGCCCGCGCGTCGTCCGCCCCGTACGCGGCCACGCCCGGCATCACGACGAAGCCGTCCGGGGCGGCCGCGACCGCGGTCTCGACAACGCGGGCACGGTCCTCGCGCGTCAGCGTCTGATACTCGCCGAGCGAGCCGTTGGGGACGACGCCGTGCGTGCCGTTGGCGGCGAGCCAGCGCACGTGGTCGGCATAGCCGTCGAAGTCGACCTGGAGCCGGCCGCCGTCGTCAGGGCGGAGCGGGAGCGCGGTCGCGGTGAGGATTCCGTGCCAGGGCTTGCGGGTCGGGGTCATGCGGATACCTCCTCGGGCGGGGCGACGGGGATGGGTGGAGTCTCGAGGCTTTGGGCAACCGGCCCGGTGGCGAGCGCGCCGAGCGTGATCGGGACGGCGATGGGGCGGCGGGTCGTGGCGGCGAGGTCCCCGGCCGTGACGGCTCGACCGCTCGCGGTGGCGACCAGGGCGGCCATTGCCGAGCCGCAGACGCGACCTTGGCAGAGGCCCATCCCGGCGCGGCTGAAGAGCTTGGCGGTGCGGGCGTCGGTCGCGCCCAGATCGGTGACGGCATCCCGGAGGGCGGCGGCCGGGACCTCCTCGCAGCGACAGACGATCGTGTCGTCCGCGAGCCATGTCTGCCAGCCGGGCCGGACGGGAAACGTCGCCGCGAGGAGCGAGGCGAAGGCGCGCAGGCGGGCACGACGCCGCTCGAGCATGGCGAACGTCGGTGCATCGAGCGCGAGGCCAGTGACGGCGGCAGCGGCCTGGAGCCCGGCCAGCTCGCCCTCGACGAGCGCCAGCGCCGACCCGCCGACCCCGCACGCCTCGCCCGCCACCCAGGCCCCGTCGACCGAGCTGCGCTGTCGCTCGTCGACCCGCACGACCATGCTGCCGTCCGGATCGAGCACCAGCTCGCAGCCGAGGTCCGCGGCGAGCTCGACCTGGGGCGTGAACCCGTAGCCGACGGCGAGAGCGTCGCAAGTGATGCGCTCTTCCGTGCCGGGGACGACGTTCCAGTCGGTGTCGAGCCGGGCGACGGTCACGGCTTGGACGGCATCGGTCCCGTGCGCCGCCACGACCGTCAGCCCGGTCCGATACGCGATGCGATGGCGCGCGAACGCCGACGCGTACCCGAGGCTCTCGCGGACCTTGCCCGCCCGGGCGACCGTCATCGGCCGTCGCAGAATCCCCGTCGGCCGCCCGGCCTCGAACACCCCGGCGACCTTCGCCCCAGCCCCGGCCAGCCCAGCCGCGAGTGGCAGCAGCAGCGGCCCGGTCCCGGCGATCACGACCCGGCGCCCGGCGACGACGCCCTGACCCTTGAACAGCGCCTGGGCACCGCCCGCGGTGAAGACGCCCGGGAGCGTCCAGCCGGGGAAGGGGAGCTGGCGGTCGTACGCGCCGGTGGCGATGATCACCCGTCCGGTGTGGATCTCCACATCGCGCTCATCAGCGACGGCGTGGACGGCATAGCCCTCGGCTGTCCGCTCGACGTGCCAGACGGCGTGCCCGGCGAGGTGGACCAGGCGCCCCGCGGAAGTCCCGGCCGCGACGCCATCGCGGAGGCGGCTGAACGCCGACCAGTCGTGGTGGAGGGCGCCGTCATCGGCGGGACGATGACGCCAGTACTGGCCGCCCGACCGCGGCGAGCCGTCGATCAGGGCCACGCTCGCGCCGCCGGCAACCGCGGCAACGGCTGCGGCCAGCCCGGCCGGTCCGGCGCCGATGACGGCGATGTCGAACGCGTCCGGGTCCCTCGTTCGCTCAGCAGGCGTCGTCGGCATGGCCGGCGCCCTCCTGGTGCTCCACCCGGTCGCCGCCGCCAACCTCGGTGAGGCAGGCGCGCCGCGAGGCGGTGCCGTTGACGGTCACGAGGCAGTCGAAGCAGATGCCGATGCCGCAGAAGAGGCCACGTGGCCGGCCGCCGACCCGTGTCGTCCGCCAGGAGCGGATCCCGGCGGCGAGCAGGGCGGCGGCGATCGATTGCCCGGGCTCAGCTGTCAGATCGCGCCCGTCGAAGGTGAAGGCGACCAGGCCCGTGACTACGCTGCTCTCGCCAGCGCGCCTTCTTGCGCTCATGCCGTGACCTCCCCGAACCGGTCCGGCCGGAAGGGCGAGAGGTCGACGTCCGGCGTGATGCCCGCCGCGACCTGCGCAATGAGGTGCCCGGTGGCAGCGGACAGCCCGATGCCCGCGCCCTCGTGGCCAGCAGCATGGATGAGCCCGGGTGCCCGGGGATCCTCGCCGATGACCGGGAGATGGTCCGGGCAGTACGGCCGGAACCCGAGGTACGTGCGCAGCAGGCTCACGCCCGCGAGGATCGGGAAGACGCCGATCGCTTGGGCGGCAAGGCGCCGCAGCACCTCCACGTTCATCGTCCGGTCAAACCCCACGCGCTCGCGTGACGCGCCGATCAGGATCGTCCCGCTCCGCGTCCCCTCGACCACCACGCTCGTCTGGATGCTCGCCTCGCCGCTCGCGACATTGGCGACGTACTCTGCCGTGTAGACCTTGTGGCGGATCAGGACGGGCAGCGGCTCGGTGACGAGGATGAAGCCACGGCGCGGCAGGATCGGCAGCGGCGCGCCGGCCATCGCCGCGACATCGGCCGCCCACGAGCCCGCGGCGTTCACGACCCACCGTGCGGTGATCGAGGGCAGGGTGGGGGAGTCCGTCGTGACGCCAGTGACCCTCTCGCCATCCCGGATGAGGCCCGTGACCGTGGTCCCACCCTGGACGGTCCCGCCTCGACCGCGCGCACGGGCAAGCAGGCGTGCGGTGGCGAGCATCGGTTGAACCTGGGCGTCCTGCGGGTACCAGGCGCCACCGGCCACGTCCCGGGCCAGGTTGGGCTCGAGCTCGAGCAGGCCTGCAAGGTCCATGTTCTGGACCTCGACACCGGCGTCCCGCTGGCCGGCCGCGAACGCCCGCAGAGCGGTTGCCGCCGCCTCGTGGCGGGCGACCACCACGCCCTCCTTGGCGTCGAACTCGAAGCTCTCGGCGCCGAGGTCAGCGGCTTGGCGCTGCCAGAGGCGCCGCGACAGGAGCGCGAGTTCGAGCTCGGCACCCGGGCCCTTGTCCGACACGAGGATGTTGCCCTCGCAGGCCGAGGACGTGCCGCCCGCGATGGCGCCCCGCTCGAGGACCGTGACACTGAGCCCGGCTGCCGTCGCGTGATAGGCGATCGAGGCGCCCATGATGCCGCCGCCGATGATCAGGACGTCCGCCGTGGGCGTGGTCACGGGCAGTAGTATGTCACACCGCACAGGGCTTGAGCGCAGCGAGGAAGGGGCACGGGCTCTGTCGTTCTGCCTCCGCTTCCGGCCGAGTGTTACACTCCCGTCCTCACGGTGGTGACCGAGAGGAGTAGGTCCGCTACGGCCTCCAAGCGAGCGCGGGACGGTGCGAGCCGCGCAGGCACGACGGGCCCAAGGTCGCTCGCGAGCCGTGCGGATGGCACCCGTTAGCGCGCCGAGAGCGCGTCTGGGCACGGCTCCCGCGATGAGCGGATCGGCCCCGGACGCGGAACCAGCAGGTGGTACCACGACCCCGTTCGTCCGCTGGACGAACGGGTGTTTTCGTTGTTAGGAGCCAGCGATGACCGAGCCGACCGGGACGCTCGCCAAGGCCTATGCGCCGGCCGAGTTCGAGCACGAGATCTACGAGCGCTGGATCGCGGCGGACGTCTTCGCGCCCGATGGCAGGGGGTCCCGCGCCGACTGGTCCAAGCCGAGTTTCACGATCATCCAGCCGCCGCCCAACGTGACGGGCTCGCTGCACCTGGGCCACGCCCAGCGGACGACAGTTGAGGACCTGATGATCCGGCACGCGCGGATGACCGGCCGCCCGACGCTCTTCCTGCCCGGCCTCGACCACGCCTCGATCGCCGCACAGTTCGTGCTCGACAAGATCCTCGCGGGCGAGGGGGAGAGCCGCGCCAGCCTCGGCCGCGACCGGTATCTCGACCGGATGCGCCTCTTCGTGGACGAGACGAAGACCACGATCCTCACGCAGCAGCGCCGCGTCGGCGGGTCCTGCGACTGGGGCCGCCTGCGCTTCACGATGGACGAGGTCTCGTCCAAGGCCGTCCGCGAGGCGTTCCTGCGCCTCTACCGCAAGGGCCTCGCGTACCGCGCCGAGGCACTGATCAACTGGTGCCCGGGCTGCCGGACGAGCGTGTCCGATCTCGAGGTGATCCCCACGCCCGAGACGGGCACGATCTGGCGGATCCGCTACCACCTGCTCGACGAGGCGACCGGCCAGCCCGGGGCGGCGACCATCACCGTCGCCACGACGCGCCCCGAGACGCTGCTCGGTGACACCGCGGTCATCGTCCACCCGGACGACAGGCGATACGCCACGCTCGTGGGACGCCGGGTGCGCATCCCGTTCGTGGATCGCGACGTCACGGTGATCGCGGATGCCGTAGTGGACCCCGCGTTCGGAACGGGAGCCGTGAAGGTGACCCCCGCCCACGACCACGACGACAACGAGACTGGCAAACGACACGGCCTCGCGATGCCGACCGTGCTCGACGACGCTGCCCACATCGTGAACACCGGTACGCGATACGACGGCCTTGAGCGGTACAAGGCGCGCTCGGCGATCCTCGAGGACCTGGCGGCGGCAGGCGACCTCGAGGGCGAGGCGGCCCACGAGATGGTCATCGGCCGATGCCAGCGCAGCAACGACGCGGTCGAGCCGCGCCTCAAGACCCAGTGGTTCGTGCGCACCGGGCCGCTCGCCGCGGCCGCACTCGAGGCCACCCGCTCAGGCCGCACAGCGATCCTCCCGGAGCGCTTCGAGAAGACCTGGGAGCACTGGATGACGAGCATCCGGGACTGGAACGTGTCCCGGCAGCTCTGGTGGGGGCACCGGATCCCAGCCTGGTATTGCCCCGATGGCCATGCCACCGTCAGCGCGGAGATCGAGGGGCCGGACGCCTGCGAGACCTGCGCCGCCCCGGCTCAGCGCCTGACGCAGGACCCGGACATCTTCGACACCTGGTTCAGCAGTGGCCTGTGGCCGTTCTCGACGCTCGGCTGGCCCGACGCCACCGAGGACGTGGCGCGCTTCTACCCGGGCGCGGTCATGGAGACCGCGTACGACATCATCTTCTTCTGGGTCGCCCGGATGATGATGCTGGGCATTGAGCTGATGGGCGAGGCGCCCTTCCACACGGTCTACCTCTCGGGTCTGATCCGGGACCCGTACGGCCAGAAGATGTCCAAGACCAAGGGCAACGTCGTGGACCCGCTCGGGACCATCGACGAGCACGGCGCGGACGCGCTCCGCTTTGGCCTCGTCCACGGCGCCACGCCGGGCCTCGACCAGAAGTTCGGCATGGGCAAGGTGGAGAACGCCCGCAACTTCGCCAACAAGCTCTGGAACGCCACGCGCTTCGTGCTCGGTGCCCGACCGGCGAGCATCCCCGCCGACGCAGCGCGCCAGGCGCCAGATCCCGCCCGCCTCGGCCCCGCCGAGCGCTGGGTCCGCTCGCGCGCCGCAGCGGCCGTGGCGGCCGTGGACAAGTCGATGGCCGACTATGCGTTCGGCGAGGTGACCCGGATCCTGTACGACGCCATCTGGAGCGAGTACTGCGATTGGGGGATCGAGCTCGCCAAGGTGCGCCTGGCGGACGAGTCGCTCGAGGCGGCCGACCGCGAGGCGACCTGGTGGTCGCTCGTGGAGGCGCTCGACACGTACCTGCGGCTCCTGCACCCGGTCATGCCGTTCATCACCGAGCGCCTGTGGAGCGCGATCCCGCACGCCGCCGACGACCCCGAGCTGCTCATCGTGGCGTCCTGGCCGACCGCCCGGGTGCGCGACGAGGCGGCCGAGGCGGAGGTGGGCGCGCTGGTCGATCTGGTGCGCGCCGTGCGGAACGCCCGCGCGGACGCCAAGCTCGAGCCCGCGGCGTGGCTGCCGCTCGACGTGTTCGTGGAGCCCGGGCTCGCAGCCTCGCTCGAGGTGCTGCAGCCCGCGATCGAGCGGCTCGCGCGTGCGCGGCCGTTCCGCCGCCACGCATCCCGCGACGCGCTCCACGAGGGCGCGACGGGTCTCGCGGTGATCGCGGGCCCGGCTGAGGCCGTCGTGGGCACCGGCGCCGCGGACCCGGCGGCGGCCGACGCCGACCGCGCGCGCCTCGAGAAGGAGCTCGGCGACGCCGAGCGCCTCTGGGAGGCCGCGCAGGGGCGCTTGGCCAACGAGGCCTTCATGTCGAAGGCGCCGCCGGCGGTCGTCGAGGGCTCGCGCGCCCGCGCGGCGGAGCTCGCAGAGCAGGTCGCGCGGCTGCGCGAGCGGCTAGGGCGTTGAACCTAGGGTGGTCACCTGCGTCCGCTGCTAGGATGACGGCGATCCGGCCATGCGCCGAGTCTGGGAGGATTCCGTGCCGTTCCTGAAGCGCCGCGGCGGTGAACCGCCGCCGCCGCCCAAGCCCGCGGCCCCGACGCGGGTCGGGCCGCCCGAAGAGGTCATCGCCCAGGACTTCGCGCTCAAGCTGTACTACGCGGGCAAGAGCAGCGAGGGCGTGCGGATGCGCGCCGGCCCGCGTGCGCTCGCCGAGCTGCCGGGGATGCTCATCGGGTTCGCCAAGAGCGACTCGGAGATCGTCGAGCCGCTGCAGCTCGAGTTCTCGCAGGCGATGCCCCAGATCGCGCGCCCGTCCGAGGCGATGCAGTGGCTGCACGCGCACCACGAGCTGAGCCCCATCACGCGCCACGCCCTGGTCGTGCTCGAGTCGATCGATGCAGTGGACCTCGCGTTCGACACGTTCTGCTGCGCGCTGCTTGACGGCGAGACCGACACGTCGGGCTATCCCGACTACAACGCGATCGTCGGCGGCGTGGCCTCCCACTGGGACGAGGCGACGGGCGACATGATCGTCCGAGCGGTTGTCGGGTGGGGCGGGCGAGGCGTGCGCGGTGACACCGACCGGATCGCCCAGAAGATCCTCGCCGGGATCCTCGGCAACGTGCTCGGCAGCCAGCACGCCCTCGGCCTGACGGCCGTCGACCGCCCGGTCCCGGCTGCCGGACGCGGCGGGCTCGTGTGCGCCCACTGCGGGTTCGCGTCGGGCCACGAGCGCGCCTTCTACTGTCCCAAGTGCGGCATGCGGATGCTCCGCGGCTAGCCGCGTCACTGAGAATCACCACCAACGATGCCTGTCTACGACTACCTCTGCACCGCCTGCGACCACAGGGCCGACATCCTCCACGGGATCAACGACCCGGCTCCCAACTTCTGCCCGTCCTGCGGCGCCGAGGGGACGATGCGCAAGCAGTTCTCCGCGCCGTCGATCCACTTCAAGGGCTCGGGCTGGGCCAAGAAGGATCGGGGCGGCAGCAGCAGCACCAAGGCCGCGGCCAAGGCGTCATCGTCCTCGTCCGAGTCCTCGGTCGGATCTGGCGAGTCATCGGGCAGCTCGAGCGGCTCCGAGCGCTCCGGCGACGAGCGCTCCGGCGACACGTCGTCACCTTCCGCGTCATCGTCATCGTCTTCGTCCGACGGGAAGGACTGACCGATGCCCTCCGCCGCTGACTGGATCACGCTGGCCGAGGCCGCCGAGCTCCTGGCCGCCGCGAACGTGCACTTTGCCCCCGCGACGATCGGTGGCTGGGCCCGAACCGGCAAGCTCTCGAGCATCAAGCTTGGCGGCCGGCGCTACGTCCGGCGGGGCGAGGTGAGGGCGCTGATCTCCGCGCCGCGCCGCATCGCCGCAGAGCACCTGCAGCCAGGGCTCTTCGAGGATTTGCCCTGACGCCATGAGCGACGGCGAGGTCCGGGGCGAGGTCGAGGATCGGATCGACGGGCTGCGCCGCCTCGCCGAGAAGATCGTCGAGCGGCTCGGCGGTCATCCGGGCGTGGTGCGGCTCCAGGCCGTGATGGACACCTACGATCGTGCCGGGGGCGGTCTGGTCGCGAGCGGCCTCGCCTACACGTCCTTGCTCGCCCTGCTGCCCGCGTTCCTGCTCGTGCTCTCGGTCGTCGGCTACGTCCTTCGGGATCCGGCCGTCCAGCAGCAGATCGTGGCGGGCGTCGCCGAGGTGCTGCCCCCGCTCGAGGATCTCGCCAAGCTGGCGCTCGCCGGAGTCAGCAGCAACGTGGTGCCGAGCGGGATCGTGGCCATTGTCACGCTGATCTGGGGGGCGAGCCGCTTCTATGCCAACCTTGACACGGCGTTCTCGCACATCTTCAGTGGGGCGCCCCGCCGGAACCCGGTCATCCAGACGATCCGCGGTGTCCTGCTGACGGCGGTCCTGGTCATCGTCCCGGTCGGGCTCGTCACGGCAGGCTCGATCGTGCAGTGGCTGGATCATCTCGCCCCCGGCGGCGTGCAGCTCGGCGTCGTCCTGACGACGGTGCTCGACGTCGCGTCGCCGGTCGGCTCGCTCGTGGCGTTCGCCTTCGTGGTGGCGGTCTGCTACCGGGTGGTCCCGAACGAGCATGTGCCGTGGCGTGCGTTGCGGCTGCCAGCCGTGTCGATCGGGCTCGTGCTCGCGGTCTTCACGCAGATCTACGTCTTCATCGCGCCGCGGCTCATGGGGCTGTGGGCCGTGTTCGGCACCGCGCTCGCCGTGTTCGGCCTGCTGGCCTGGCTCTCGATCGCGTTCAACGTGCTGCTGGTCGGCGCGGCCTGGACCGAGGTCCGGTCGCGGCTCGGCCCATACACCCTGGCGTCGATGGTCGGCTGGACCGGCGACCAGGCTCGACCCGCAGACGAGGCGCCGACAGCCGATCAGCCGACCGATCCGGAGGCGACCGCCACGGAACCGCCCAAGCCGGGCGGCTAGCCCTGGCGCGAGCCGCAGCGGCGGCAGAAGCGGGCGTTGGCGGACAGCGACAGGCCGCAACCGACGCATGGGCGAGCGGCCGGCGCGGCTGCCTGACCGCCCCCGGCGCCGCTACCGGTCAGCGGCCCGCCCTGGAGGACCTCCCGCGCCGAGGCCGCCCACACGTCAGCCGCGTTGTCGGGCGACATCAGCTTGCGGCCGCCGAGCGTGCCGCCCACGAGCGGCGGGCGGTTGGCCGACGGCCACGCGGGGACTGACGGGGCGCTCGGTCCACTGTTGTCGTCCGGTGCGACGGTGAGCCAGCCGGCGGCCATCTGCCGAGCCGGTGCGACAGGCTCGGCCGGTGCGACGGGCTCGGGCTCCGCGACGGCCTCGGCCTCGGGCTCCGGCTCTGCGACCATCTCCGGCTCCGCGACCAGCTCGATCTCCGCCGCCACCGCCTCGGGCTCCGGCTCCGCGACCAGCTCGATCTCCGCCGCCACAGCCTCGGGCTCCGGCTCCGCGACCAGCTCGATCTCCGCCGCCACAGCCTCGGGCTCGGGCGCAGCAATGGGTTCGGCGACGACCTCGGGCTCCGCGACAACGACCGCCTCCACTGGGGCCTCGGCGGCCGCCCCGGCCTCCTCGAGCACGAGTGACGCTTCGTAGGCAGCGATCGCATCCTCGAGGCTCTGCCCCGGGGTCAAGCCCAGGAGCGCCTCGACTACGGGCTCGACCGTTGCGGGCGTCGCCGTTACGGCCGGTTCGAGCGTCTCGGCGGTCGCCGCGGCCGGCTCAGGCTCCTCGACAGCCGTCTCAGCGATCAGGTCGGGCGCTGCCGCCGCTGCAACCTCGGCCGGCTCGACCTCGACGGCGACCAGCTCGGGCACGTCGGCTTCGGGCGGCACAGCCTCCTCGGCCTCCATGACCGCCTCGGACGTCAGCTCTGCCTCGGGTTCGGCGGGCGCCTCCAGATCTCTCTCGGGCCAGGCGCCGACCGCCGTCGCCTCCAGCAGGGGGGCGGTCTCGGGAGGCGGGGCGGCGATCGCCGCGAGCCGCTCCGCGATGGCGGCGGACGCGATCGGGGTGAGCTCCTCGGCGGTCTCGTCGACCTGGAGCGGCGCGCACGAGAGGCACCGGCCGTCATCGTTGTTCCAGCAGTTGCTGCAGGTGTACTGCCGGCAGTCGAAGCAGAAGTTGAACGTCTTGTGGAACGCGTCGAGCTGGAGGGCCGTCGCCTGCTGCTCTTCCTGGCCCCGGGCGTCAGCCATGGACTCGGAGAGGGAATCGTCGGACAGGACGTAGTTGCGGAGGCCCTTCGTGAAGGTCTTCGCCCGTCCAATACGGGAACTGCGGGGCCGTGCGGTCTCGAATGTGTAGCGAGTACCGCACCGCTCGCAGAACGATTCGGTGAGGATCTCCGTCATGTGCCCGCGGATCTCCGACGCTGGGACGCGCAACCCGATCTGTGTTCGGCAGGGCCAAGAGTATAGCCAGCGGCGCCGAGCAAGCCCTGTTCCGTGGTACCGGTGAGGCCGTCCGTTGGTTCGGCCCCAGTCGGGGTCCCCCGGTCGCCTCTGGTACGGTTGCGGTGCCATGGCCGCTGTCGCTGACCTCGAACGCTTCCTCGAGCGCGTGTTCGAGCGCACATCCGCACGGATCTTCCGCTCGCGCGTGCAGCTCGTGCAGGTGGAGCGCCGGGTGGAGCGGGCGATGGAGGCCGGGCGGACCGGCCGCGGCGCCTCGACCGTCGTTCCCAACAGATATCGCGTGCGCCTGCACCCGGCGGACCTCGACGACGTGGCTGGCCGAAGCGGCGGGTCGGACGTGCTGGCAGCGCGCCTCGCTGACGCTGCACTGGCCTTCGCGCGGCTGCACGCATACCACCTGCCCGCTCGCCCGACGGTGTCGGTCGTGGCCGACCCGATCGTGGAGCGGGGGACCGTCGAGGTCGATGCGAGCGTGATGCGCTCCGTCCCGCCCGTGGGTGTGCCCGAGCCCGTTCCCGCCCCGAGCCAGGCTGCATCAGCGGGCCCGAGTGCGTCGCCCGCCGGCGCCCGAGCCGTCGCGCCCAAGGCCGCTGTCCGGGCCGAAGCCGAGCCGGACGACCTCGCAGGCCTGGTCGCTCGGCTCGCTGCTCCCGAGGCGCTCGAGTCCGATCCAAGGCCGGCGCTCGCGGCGGAGGCCGCCCCGCCCGACGCCGTCCCGCCCGCGCCCGAGCCCGAATCGCCTGTCGATCTCGCCCCACCGCCCAGGGCAGTCCTGCCGCCACCCCTGCCCGCCGTGTCGGTTCCGCCGCCCGCCAGCCCCGCCGATGCAGCCCGGCCCGCCGCCGTGTCGCCTGCCGTGCCGAGCCTGCGCAATGCGTCGGACCGCCCGTACTCGGTCCGCCCCGCTGTCCCGCCGCCGGCCCAGGCGCTCCTCTGGGTGAGCGAGCCCGGCGGTCTCGAGCGCGTCCTCCACGTTGCTGGCCGCCCGCTCACGCTCGGCCGGGCGCCCGACAACGACCTCGTCATCGCCGACTCGCGGGTGTCGCGCCACCACGGCCGATTCCAGACGCGACACGGGACGCTCGTCTACACGGACCTCGGGAGCACCAACGGCACGCGGGTGAACGGGATCCGGGTGGACGACATCGTGCTCGGCGCCGGCGACCGCCTGCAGGTTGGCGACGTGGTGGTGGTCGTCGAGCAGTTGCCCCGCTGACCGTGGACGGCTTCGTCCTGGCGCTCTGGATCCTGCGCCTCGGGTTTCTGGCGCTGCTCTACGTGTTCCTGTTCTTCGTGGCGCGCGTGCTCCTGCGCGACCTCCGCGCCGCCTCGCGCGGCCCCGCCGAGCCCGGTCGCCTCGTGGTCCTGGCCTCGCCTCACGGCGAGCCGGCTGTCGGGGCGAGCTATCCGCTCGATGCGGTCACGACGCTCGGGCGCGACCTGACGAACACCGTCGTGGTGGACGACCCGTTCGCCTCGACCGAGCACGCGGTCCTCACGTTCCGGGGCCGCGTCTGGTACGTGGAGGACCGCGGGAGCACCAACGGCACCTTCGTGAACGGGCTGCAGGTTGCTGGCCCGACCGCGATGGGCTTCGGCGACCAGCTGCAGATCGGCGAGGTCCGGTTCCGACTCGACCGGGGCCGCTCGTGAGCGCCATCACGCAGGCGCACGCGACGGCGCGCCACATCCCGCGGATTCGCCCGCGCCCGCGGAACACCGAGCTCGGGCTCCTGGCGATCGTTGCGCTCGCGCTCGTCGTCGGCGGGGTGTCGCTCGGGGCCACGGAGCACTGGCTCAGGGTGCAGGCCGGCCACGAGAAGGTCGCCGCGTTCGGATTCGCGCCGCCCGACCCTCGGGGTCTCGGCGTCTACATCGCGGCACTGCTCGTGGTCCACGCGCTCTTCGTGCTTGCCGGGCGGCGCACCGACCAGATCCTGCTGCCAGCCGTCGGCATGCTCGGCGGCATCGGACTGCTCCTGATGCAACGGCTGCCGCAGGACCTCGTGACGCAGTCGCTCGGGTCGGCCGAGCTCAAGCTGGGCCAACTCCAGCTGCTGTGGCTCCTGATCTCGCTGGGCGTCATCACGGTGCTCGCGCTGCTCGTGCGCTCGGACCGGTGGCTCCGCGCCTACAAGTACACCTGGGCGGCGGCGGGCATCGCGCTCCTAGCGCTGACGTTCGTGTTCGGCTCGGACGTGAACGGCGCGCGGCTGACGCTGTCCATCGGCCCGATCAGCGGGCAGCCATCGGAGCTGCTCAAGGTCATCCTCGTGGTCTTCCTCGCGGCGTACCTGTCCGAGAACCGCTCGCTGCTCGCGGACGAGAGCACCCGGATCGGTCCGCTGCGCCTGCCGCCGATCCCGTACCTCGCCCCGATGGTCGCCATGTGGGCGATCGCGCTCGGCGTCGTCGTGGTCCAGCGCGATCTCGGCGCCGCGCTGCTGTTCTTCGCGGTGTTCCTCGCGCTGCTGTTCGTGGCGACCGGGCGCGTGTCGTACGTGATCGGCGGCGTGGCCCTGTTCCTCGCGGGCTCGTTCGTCCTGTACCACCTGTTCGGCCACGTCCAGGTGCGGGTGGACAACTGGCTCGACCCGTTCCGCGACCCGCTCGGGCAGGGGTTCCAGACGGTCCAGGCGCTCTACGCATTCGCGCGCGGCGGGATCCTCGGCGTGGGCCTGGGCGCTGGGCTGCCGACGATCGGCGGCAACCTGCCCGTGCCAGCCGTTCACACTGACTACCCGCTCGCGGCGCTCGGCGAGGAGCTGGGGCTGGTTGGCCTGCTCGCGATCTTCGGGCTGTACCTGGTGATCGTGGAGCGCGGGCTTCGGATCGCGGCAGCCGCGCACGATGACTTCCGGGCGCTGTTGGCGGCGGGCCTGAGCCTGGTGATCGGGATCCAGGCATTCATCATCGCGGCGGGCAATCTCAAGCTCATCCCGCTGACGGGGATCACGCTGCCGTTCATCTCGTACGGCGGCTCATCGCTGCTCGCCAACGCGATCGCCGTGGGGCTGCTGATCGCGCTGTCCGACCGTGGTGCGGTGCCTCCGCCCCCGCCCCGGAGCCGACGGTGGCGCGGGCTGCGCCGCGGGAGGGCTCAGTGACTGACCAGCCGATGCCGTCGGGCGCGCCGGGACCCGCGGGCGGGCCGAAATCCCCGCCTGGGCCGGGACCCGCGGGCGGCCCGGGACCGGCTGCCGGGCCCCACTGGACCGACATGCTCGAGCCCGTCCCGCCCGAGGCTCGGGCGGCTGCCGCACCGGTCGAGGACGAGCCGCCCGACTGGGCCTCTGGAGACGCTGACGCCGCCGGGGACGACTCGCTGGGCGCCCGGGCCCCGCAGCCGCCACCGAGACGCGTCGCCCGCCCGATCGGAACGAATGTCGTGCGGACCGGCATCGCGCTCATCGCCGCATTCGCGATCCTGGCCAGCGGCGCCGGCTACTGGCAGGTCGTCGACGCCCAGCGCCTGGCCAACCGGACCGACAACCCGTCCGTGATCGCCGCCGCCCGGCGGACCTTGCGCGGGGGGATAGTGGACCGCAAGGGCTCGTGGCTCGCGCGCAGCGTCCGCGACCAGAACGGCGAGGCGCAGCGCGAATACCGCGATACCAGCATCAGCTCGGTTGTCGGGTACTCATCGCGCCAGTTCGGCTCGGCCGCGCTCGAGCGCGCCTACAACGCCCAGCTGCTCGGGCTCACCACGGGCGACCCGCTCTCAGGCCTCGCGAACAAGCTGTTCCCCTCGACCAGCAAAGTGCTCGGCCTGCAGCTGGCGCTCGACCTGCGGCTCCAGCGCGCGGCGATCGCGGGCCTCGGGTCGGACCGCGGCGCGGTCGTGATGATGGACCCGAGCACGGGCGAGATCCTCGCGATGGTCTCCACGCCCACCTACGACGCATCCGCGATCGCTGACCCGGCCAGCGCCGCTGCGACGATGGCCGCGCTCAATGCCGACAAGAACCTGCCGCTCCTGCCCCGCGCCACCCTGGGCCAGTACGTGCCGGGCTCGGTGCTCAAGATCGTCACCGCGATCGCCGGGCTCGACAGCGGGGCCATCACGCCCGGCACCACCTACGCCCAGCAGCCGTCGGCCGAGAAGTCCGGGCTGCTCGTCGATGGCTTTCGGATCAAGGACGGCCACCATCCGCAGACGGGCTCGACCGCGCTCGACCTCGCGTCCGCCACCGAGGTGAGCTGCAACATCTGGTACGCGCTGACGGGGCTCCAGATCGGCGGGGACCGGCTGGTCGCCGAGGCGGCGAAGCTAGGCTTCGGCTCGGCCCTCCCGTTCGACCTGCCGACCGCCGCGAGCCGGCTCACCAATGGCGGCGGGCCGGCACCGGGCGGGTTCGCGGACGACGCTGAGCTCGCGTCCGCCGCGTTCGGGCAGGGCGAGACCGTCGTGACGCCGCTCCAGATGGCGCTCGTCGCGTCCGCTGTGGCGAACGACGGCTGGCTCATGAAGCCGCACCTGGTCACGGCGCTCACCGGCGATGCGCCCGGCGCCCGCACGATCGACCCCGAGGTGTGGCGGCGCGTCATGTCCGGTGAGGACGCGGCGGCGATCAAGGCTGCGATGGAGCAGGCGGTTGAGGGCGACCTCGGCAAGCTGTTCACGACCGGCGCGGCCGTCCCGGGCATCCCGACCGCCGGCAAGTCCGGCACGGCGCAGCTTGGCGGGACCGGCGAGCCGAACTCATGGTTCATCGGCTTCGCGTCGGTGGACCACCCGAAGATCGCTATCGCGGTCATCGTGGAGCAGGGTGGCCGGGGCGGGGAGCGGGCGGCGCCCCTCGCGGGAGCGCTCATGGCGAAGTACTTCGCCCTGTACGGGACGCCGTAGGCAGCGCGGGGTAGGCTCTGCGGCATGTACCCGCGTCCCGCCGCACCCGAGGATCCCGACCGGCCCGTCGACCGGCGACCGCGACCGATGATCGAGCGGATCGGCCTCGCGTTCGTGGCGCTCGTGATGGCGACGCTGTTCGCTGCGGTTGCCGCGTTCTCGTTCATCGGCGGCGAGCCGTTCTTGGGCGTCATGGGCGTGATCGGGACGCTGATGGTCCTGTGGGTGGGAGCGCTGACGCTGCTGCGCGGCTGAACTGCCAGCACCGCGCCCGTTCTGCTCGGACCGAGCCCGCGGCGCCCCTTCCCGGCGCCCCGTCTCGCGCCGAATCCCACAAGGAACGAACAACCGGGCCGCCGCGCTGTTACACCACGCCCTGGGGCTTGACCCCGAGGATGGGCCGGTGAGTCCGGGACAACGCGGTCGGTCCGGAGGGGGCCCGACGACCGCCCCTCGTTCGCAAGGTCCGGAAACCGGCGTTAGCCGACCCGAGCGCGCCCGGCATCGCTGCGAGCCGCCGCGAACGCTCGCGAGGTCGCGCCGAGCGCTCGCGAGGTCGCCC
>Ga0315271_10000202_pt1 | contig 30493 bp, 30 predicted proteins | sample C3_top_MG_FD_204664 | JGI IMG/M metagenome (GOLD analysis project Ga0315271, IMG submission 204664) | Sediment microbial communities from Yellowstone Lake, YNP, Wyoming, USA - C3_top | ecosystem: Environmental > Aquatic > Freshwater > Lake > Sediment | place: USA: Wyoming | collected 2017-08-01
GATAGGGAATGGTATTGAATACCCCGGCGGCGATTCCCCAGATTGCCGCATGCTCCAGGCCGATCCACAGAAACGCGAGCCAGGTCGTCACGCCTACCAGAACGCTGGTGAATACCTGAACCAGCAGATAGCGTTGAATCTGCCCGGTAATGTCATCCAGCACCCGGAGGGTTACCTTTTTCTTACTCAGGGTGGGGCCGGCAATTCTGACCATTTTGCGCCGGAACATGTCGCCCGAAACCATAATAAAGTACGCCAGAAACAAAACCATCGTTAGCTGACCGGCAAATCCGATCGCCCCTTTGGTGCCCATCCAAAGGTAGTCTTTGATGTTGAGTTTGGGCGTCTCGATCTGCACCCGCGTTACGCCGCTCGGTGCGGCGGGTGCCGGTGCGCCTGTCTCGCTCGCCGCCCGCTCGAGAAGGGTGGCGGCTTTTTGCACTTGCTCCATTGTGCCTACGGACGTTCCCCGTTCCTTGAGCAGCGCCAGGCGGAGCTTGCGTGCGGCTTCGGGCAGGGTTTCGATCAGATCGCCAGCATCGTCGCTGAGCGAATAGACCGCAGAGCCTGTCCCGCCCACGATCGCGAGCAGCAACACCGCGGCGCCAATGGCACGCGGGATGTGCCATTTTTGCATCAGGTTGACGGGGGCAGAAAGCGCATAGCTGATCATCACACCCAGCATCAGCGGAATGAACACCGCACTGGCCCAGTGCAGTGCGAAGACGACCGCGAGTACCGCCAGCACTGCGAGCGAAATACTGTACACATCCACTGGCATGCGCAGTGCGGACGCAGCCGGTTCCAGAGTACCGACCTTTCTGTTGCGACGGTCGCCAGATTTCCTGGTTGAGCGCTTTTTCATTTTTCCTGAATCCTCTTTACACGATTGCCAGGTACCACCTGGCAAAGAGTTAGACCATGGGGTCTCCCCTCATTAAATTATTGTCACTCAAGCTGATTGCCAGTATTGCTGCACAAGAAACAGCGCATGCATCACTTGCTTTTCGTCTCTTTTGTAGCGACCAACTGCGAAGGAGCACTGACCATTCCTGCGTTTGCCATGTTACACCAGTTTGCTGGCTGCGAGCGGCCCGTTGATCTTTGCGAGGCAATTGATATGCCGCATGGCCGCCATCGAGGCGGCGTTCTTGGGCAGCCGCTTGGTGTTTGCGAGTTCGGCCGTGGGTTGCATGACCGGATTGCCGTCACACAACATACCAACGCATCGAGCAGTGTCCACTCCGGGGTAAAGTCATGCGCCATCGCATCGATGGATTACTGGGGTCAGGCTAAATACGTAGAAGCCTCGCTAGCCACTCGTTGTGTTTCTCTTCTTCCCCGTCCGCGCCAAGATTTAGCTGCACGAGTGGCGGCGCTCGCCATCTGATTTCTGTCGTGTGCCTTGCCTTCGATTGCGTGCAGAGTCGCAACGAAGAGCGCATCGGATAGATGAACCGAGAACGATTGCACCGGTAGTGCTACAACGCCAGGGGCGTGCGGCGTGGTGAACGCCATGTTTCTCACGATCATTCAATGTGTGTATTATTTACGGTAGATGCAGTAAGCGCTTGAATCGAGAGGACGCAGGCATGGGTGCACAGTGGAAAACAAAGATCAAGGAAACGGCGGCGGCTGCCAAGGGCCGGATCTTCACCAAGCTGTCCAAGGAGATCATGGTCGCCGCGCGCGCCGGCGCCGATCCGGACATGAATCCGCGCTTGCGGATGGCGATGGAGCAGGCGAAGAAGGCGTCCGTGCCCAAGGATACCGTCGAGCGCGCCATCAAGAAGGGCGCAGGTCTGCTGGACGAAGGGGTGAATTACGAGAAACTCACCTACGAAGGTTTTGCGCCGCACCGGGTTCCCGTGATTGTCGAGTGTCTGACGGACAACGTGAACCGCACGGTCACCAGCATTCGCATGTTGTTTCGCAAGGGCCAGCTCGGCACCTCGGGCTCGGTGTCCTGGGATTTCGACTACCTCGGCATGATTGAGGCGACGCCGCAAACCCCCGGCGCCGACGCGGAGACGGCCGCCATAGAGGCCGGTGCACGTGATCTCGAGCCGGCCGAAAACGGCGCCACGCTGTTCTACACCGATCCATCCGAACTGGACGCGGTCGCACGCGCCTTGCCAACGCATGGGTTTACCGTGCAGTCCGCACAACTGGGTTACCGCCCAAAGAATCCGGTAACGCTGGGCGGCACGGAGCGCGCCGAGGTCGAGGCATTCCTGGAAGCCATCGATGCCGATGATGATGTGCAGAATGTCTATGCGGGGTTGGCTGATCAAGGCTGAAACAAAAAAATCTGACACTCCGTTCCCTATAGCTTCATTGCCTCAGTGGCCGGGCACGAAGAACCCGGCACATTCTGGACCACCTCGGCGAATCCACCGCACCATCGCATATCGCCACGCCCCGCCGATTGGCACAGCCTTGCTAGATCAATCCATTCTGGATACCGGATCCGAAGCCTCGCTTGCACCGCTCGGCCGAGCGAACACTGCGATGGCGCGAGCCTTTGCCCGTTTTCTTGACCCGTGACGGGTAGGTAGCTACGGTGAGTATGTAAGGGCGATTGATTTTCCTAATCCATCAAAGGGGCCTCATGATTGCACCACCAAAAGTTCTTTTCATAGGTCTGGATGCGGCCGATCCCGCACTGCTTGCGCAGGGTTGCGATGCCGGTTGGTTACCGGTATTGCAAAGTATGCGGCGCAATGGTGCGTGGGCGCAGGTGAAAGTGCCACGCGGCTTTGGCGATGGCGGCATATGGCCGTGTCTTTTTACTGGCGTTAATCCCGGCCGGCACGGCCGTTACTTTTACCATCAACTTAAGCTTGGCACTTACGAAAGTGAAGACTTCGTGCAGGATACGGATTATGGGCACAAGCCTTTCTGGGAGTATCTGAGCCAAGCCGGTCGCCGCGTTGCGGTCATAGACATCGTTAAGGGCCCACATTCGAAAGATATCAATGGGATTCAAATCTCCGATTGGATGGTGCACGGTCAGGAAAGGCCTACGCGAAGTTCGCCCGCCCAATTAGTGTCAGAAATCATCTCCCATTATGGTGCCGATCCGTTTAACGGTACGACCGATTTATTCAAGCAGCGAACCGCCGAGGAATACAAGACATTCCGCGATGCCATGATTGATCGCGTGCACGCCAAGACGTCACTTTGCGAGCACTACTTGAAACAGGAATCGTGGGATCTATTCATGATGTCGTTTGGCGACGCCCATGATATCGGTCATCAATGTTGGCACCTGCATGACCCGTCCCACGCCTTGTACGATCCCCGGTGGGTCGAACGGTTCGGAGACCCGGTGAAGGACGTCTATATGGCGCTCGACAGCGCCATCGGCAGGCTGCTTAAGTACACTGGGCCACAGACGACGACCGTTGTGTTCAGTGGACCGGGAATGGATCCAGCATACTCCGGTAACTACCTATTCGACCAAATACTGAGGCGCATTGATGGCAGGCCAGACAGAGACAGGAACCTTATCCCGCATGCCATTGTGAGCCGGCTGCGACCCGCGGCTCTCCAAAAGTTTGGCGAACGTATTAATCATGCGAAGCATCTGTACAGCATGAGCCGGCGTAAATGCTATGCGGTTCTACACAACGAGAGTGCCGGCGGGATCCGGATCAATGTCGCTGGACGCGAGCCGGCAGGACGCGTAAAGCCGGGAGCGGAGTACGAAGCCGTATGTGATTCGCTCACCAGAGATTTATTGGACCTGGTGAATGCTGACACGGGAAAACCCGTTATCAAGGAAGTAGTCCGCATTGCCGACGAGTGCCACGGGAAACGCCTTGAAACGCTTCCGGACCTTTTTGCGGTCTGGTCGCGTGATGCCCCCATCAAGGCGGTGACATCTCCCAAGATCGGCATCGTCAGAGGAACCCGTGAATCCGGTGCGCGCACAGGAGACCATAACTCGGATTGCATGCTTTACGCCCAGGGACCCCGCGTGACACGGCGTGGGCCGATTAACCCCATAAAGGTCGAAGACATCGCGCCGACGATTGCGTCATTGCTCGAAATTGCACTACCTGACTGTGAAGGCGTTCCCATTCGATTCGACAAGGAAAATTAATGAGGTGGGTAGCAAACAGAACGCGAAAACCCGGGTCAGTGAGGTATGGCACTTACTTAAGCCCTGAATGTAATAAACACAGTCATTCCCGCGCAGGCGGGAACGACGGGATGACGAGCGCTTAACTTTAAAAACCGGAACCTGGAAATGAAGCCTGGGCGGAGAAGCTGGATTAGCTCAGACACTACCTGACAGCGCTGGAGACGACAGCGGTCGCTGGTTGGCGAGAGGACGCAGTGCCAGGCGCGCCACAAGCGAAACTTGATCTGCACGATCTGCTACGGTGTCAGGCCGCACCTGCCAAAATGACGTCAAGAGTGATTTGGAGGCAGCGCCAAATATCTGATGAACAATGCTCTCGCCACCGTCCTAGCGTACCACCAGCGCACAAAACACCATTTGCAACGCTATGCAGCCGGACCGGCTGGATTGGACTGGAAAAGCCAACCGGATCCTTTTCGCAGTTTTAGCGGCAGTTCGCAGCTGGAACTACCTTTGCACACCGATGCGCTGCAGTCGCTCTATGCCGATCTTTACAAGCCGGGGAAGATCGCGCCGCAAGCGCTGACGTTGCCCAACATCGCTGCCCTGTTTGAACTCTCCTTCGGCCTGTCCGCCTGGAAGCAGTACGGCAGCGCACGCTGGGCATTGCGTTGCAATCCATCCAGCGGGAATCTGCATCCTACCGAGGCGTACGCGGTTACCGCGGGCTGCGATGGAATCGAGGATGGTGTGCACCACTATGTGAGCCGCGATCACGTGTTTGAGCAGCGCTGCCAATTCGACAGGGCTATCTACGGAGGCGAACGCGTCATGCCGGCCGATTCCATTCTGGTGGGACTGTCTTCGATCCATTGGCGTGAAGCCTGGAAATATGGCGAACGCGCCTATCGCTACTGCCAGCACGATGCCGGCCATGCGATCGCCGCCGTCCGCTATGCTGCGGCAACCCTGGGTTGGCAGGCGCACCTGCTGACGTCGTGGGGTGACGCAGAGATCGGCTCGATTCTCGGCCTTGACCGTGAAGCAGACTTTGGCGCGGCTGAACGCGAACACCCAGATGCGATACTGTTGGTGACGGCCCGGCAGTCAGGTTCGGCTGCCGAGGAGTTCGCCGCAGACGCGCTCGTGCGCGTTGCCAGGAGCGGCCAATGGCAAGGACGCGCCAATCTGCTTTCCGCGCACCAGCTTGACGACTGGCCGGTGATTGATGAAGTGGCCGGCGCATGCCTGAAGCCCACGACGCAGGAGGCCTGCTGGCCGGCACCCGTGCTGCCTGAGCCGGTGCGCAGCGACTGCGAGCACACGGCCGCCGCAATTATCCGGCAGCGGCGCAGTGCCCAGGCGTTCGATGGTGTCGGCACGATTTCCGCAAGCGCGTTCTACCGCATGCTGGACATGACCCTGCCGCGCCATGGCGTGCCACCCTGGGATTCGATAGGGTGGGAGCCACGCGTGCATCTGGCGCTGTTCGTCCATCGTGTCGACGGTCTTGCGCCGGGGCTCTATCTTTTCCTGCGCAATCCTCAGATTGAGGCGCAGCTGCGCAGGGAGTTCTCCGCCGAATTTGAGTGGCTGCGCGTGGAAGGGTGCCCCGAGCATTTCTTGCTGTTCCGGCTGGTGGCGGCAGATGCCCGCAATGCTGCGCGCACCTTGTCTTGCCACCAGGATATCGCCGCCGATGGAGCGTTCAGCTTGGGTATGCTGGCTGACTATGCGCCGAGCCTGACCCATGGCCCGTGGGTTTACCGCCAGCTGTTCTGGGAAGCCGGCATCCTCGGCCAAGTGCTCTACCTCGAGGCCGAAGCGGCGGGTGTGCAGGGCACGGGCATCGGCTGTTATTTCGACGATGCGGTGCATGACTTGTTCGGTATCAAAGGCGATGCGCTGCAAAGCATGTATCATTTCACAGTTGGTGCCGCGCAGACCGATGAGCGGTTACAGACGCTGGCGCCTTATCCGGTCGGACGATAGATAAATCGGTAATCGATCCAAACTGGTCTGGAGCTGATTCCAACGATTGTGAGCCAGAACCGTAATGACGACAGGACGAATGTAGCAGGGCTTCACATTTGCCAATTCTATTATTCAATCTGAAGGGCGTGCCCGATGACGAGGCCGAGGAAATCCGCGCCTTGCTGAACAGCAACGGCATTGATTATTACGAAACACCGGCCGGAAATTGGGCGGCGTCCGTACCGGCGTTATGGTTGAACGATGAGAGTCAGAGGCCACTAGCCAGGTTGCTCATTGATCAGTACCAGCGCGAGCGGCTGATTCGGGTAAGGGCAGAATATGCGCAACTGAAAAATGAAGGTAAACATCGAACGATCCTTAACCTCATCCGGGAGGATCCAATCCGGTTTGTCGTCTATTTGGCGGCGATTGCCGCCGTGGTCTATTTCTCCACGAAACCTTTTATGGATATTGGGAAATAACGGCCGGTATTTTGTGTGTTAGCGTTAGCGACGGTGTCAGGCCGCTCATTCCAGTAAGGGCGCGATGAAATGGGATGGAAGGATTAAACTTTCATTACTCTATCCGTTCTGCCCGGCAGGATGGGCATGTTGTTTGCGGTATCTTGACATAGGCGAACAGTCGCCTACCGGCACGGGGATTAAATCTGATGACAAGCAACAGCCAGAAAGTCCGGTTCTTCCGCGAACACATTCCATCGTTCGAGTGCAAACCCGGATGTCACGACTGCTGTGGTCCGGTCACCACCTCGAGCGAAGAGATGGCCAGGCTGCCGGTCAAAAGCGACGCGGAGCATGCAGCGGCGCTTGCCGAGCTCAGCTGTCCGCACCTTGGCGAGCATGGATGCCAGGTCTACGCCGAACGTCCACTGATCTGCCGTCTGTTCGGTACGACACCGCGACTCGCCTGTCCGAATGGCAGGCAGCCTGAGGTGATGATCGATCCGCGCATTGAACGCCAGATATACCGTTACCTTGCCGAGACGCGTCAGGTGCTGGTTTGATCCTGGAAAAAAGCAGTTAGCCGCAGATGAACGCAGATATTCAATGCGCTGCCTGTAATGGCCAGTCCACCAAAAGGGGGAATGGCTTCGGTGCATCCATGGCAAGATTTATTTGCATAAATCCGTGTTCATCTGCGGTTAAAGTCCGTTATTGAATAACCGACTCGTTTACACAAAAGTCGGCCAGCTGGTCCAGCATACGTTGCACTGCCCGATTTGCTGCGGTGACGCCGCCATAGGCGTTTTCACTGGCGGCATTTTCGGATTCGTCAAATTGCTTCACGGCCAGAACCTTTTGGCCACGCACATCAATCAGTTGTGCGCGTAGCGTAAGCTGGACCCGACTGGGTCGCGTCACGAAATCTTGCTGCAGGCGAATCAGTTCAGTATCGAGCCGTACATCGGCGGGAACCGCCCCCGGTCTCTGCACGACGGCACGGAAACTGCCCGCCTGTTCCATTGCCTGCACCAGCAGCGGCTCCAGCATGCGCGCAGGCGTGTCGGCCCATCGACTGGTGACGAAGTAATTCAACTCGTGCGGCTGCTGCACGTAAGCCATTTGGGGCGTGTCAAAACCAGGTCTTGTCTGTGGTTCGCTGACCGCCAAAACAATATCGTGTTTGATCTGTGCCGGCTTCGTTGCACGTTGCGCCTCCAGCACATAGATAGTCTGGCTGGTCACTGGCTGTGCAGTTAAGCCGGTGCAACCGGCAAGCAGCAGGACAGACGTCAGAACCGGAAAAACCCGGCACGGGATTCGCGAGTGTGCGTTGATCACGGTCATTGTACCCATCGGCAAGGTTATTCTCCGGGTCCGCGCTTTTCTGCCGGTTTGCCGTACAGCAGGATGCTGGGATTTTGTTCCAGCTGATTTCCGAAGCGCCGCAGTGACGCGGTCACGTCACGCAATTCCATCACCAGCTGGCGCACTTCCGGCAGAGTTTCACTGGTAAATTTCAGGCTAGCGCTCTTGCCGGCGTGGGCAAGCTCGTTTGACATGCTGTCGAAGATATCAGCGCTGCTGTTTATGCGTTGGCTGAGCTGTGGCAGTTCTTCACTGAGGCGCGCGGCGTTCTTCAAGATACGCGTCGCATCAACCAGGCTCTCGTCGAGCCGCACCATCAGCGAAGGCCCGGTGTTGATCACCGGATAGGACTCACCGTTCTTCGCTTGCAGCACAGGCGCATCGCGGCTGCCACCCAGCAATTCGACAAAGGCGATGCCGGTCAGGCCCTGCGTCGAGAGCACAGCCACAGTATCCACCTTGATGGGCGTGCCGCTCTCAATGGCAAGCGTCAGCTGCACTTGTTCGACATTGCCCGGTGCGAGTGCGATTTTTTGCACATGGCCTACCTCGACACCCCGGTAGCGCACCGACGCATTCAGGTTCAGTCCCGCGACCGATTCCTTCATGTATGTCTGGTAGAGGTCATAGGCTGTGCCATACGACCCGCCGCTGCTCAGCCACAGTACGCCGCCAATAAGTGCGGTGCCGAGCACCAGCACGAACACCCCGACCACGGCAAAATTTACTTTTTCTTCCATGCCTGCTCACGCGCAGCGCGTCCGCGCGGCCCATAGAAATATTCCCGGACCAGCGGATGATCCAGTTTGGAAAGCTCTGTCATGCTGCCAATACCCAGGATATGCCCCTTGTCCAGCACGGCGACCCGGTCTGCCGTTCGCCACAGCAGGTCGAGGTCGTGCGTCACCATCATTATGGTCAGCCCGAGCACGTCACGCAAACTTTTCACCAGTTCGTCGATGCCGCTGGCGCTGAGCGGGTCGAGTCCTGCGGTTGGTTCGTCGAGAAACAGCAGTTCCGGGTCAAGCGCGATGGCACGCGCGAGTGCCGCGCGCTTGCGCATCCCGCCGCTCAGTTCGTTCGGGTACTTGGCGCCGGCGTCGGCGGGCAGGCCGGTGAGCGCAATTTTAAGTGCCACGACCTCGTCGATTAATGATGCACTGAGTTGCGTATGTTCATGCAACACCATGGCGACATTCTCCGCCACCGTCAGTGAACTGAACAACGCACCGCGCTCAAACATCACCCCCCAGCGACGACGCAGCGGCAATGCCTTCTCGTCGTTCAAGCCGATGACTTCCTGGCCAAACACCCGGATCGAACCCGATGCCGGTTGCAGCAGCATGATGATGGCGCGCAGCAATGTCGATTTGCCGCAGCCGCTGCCGCCCACCAGTGAGAAAATCTCGCCCGGTTGCACCGTCAGGCTGACATCCTCATGTACCACGGCCTTGCCGTAGCGCGTGTGCAGTGCGCGGATGTCGATGACGGCGCTGCTCTCCTGCGGTTGTTTCCTCGCGGTGCTCATAGATCGAGCCAGTTGAAAATAATGGAAAACAGCGCATCGGCCACAATGACCAGAAAGATCGACTGCACCACGCTCACCGTCGTCTGTCGACCGACGCTGTCCGCACCGCCGCTCACCTGAAAACCCTGGAAACACCCAACCAGCGCGATGATCGCGGCAAACACCGGCGCCTTTATAATCCCGGTCAGGAAGGAGGACAGGCTGAGCGCATCTTCGAGGCGGTCGAGAAAAACGCTGAAGCTGATATCCAGCATGGAGTTCGCCATTAGCATGCCGCCCAGCACGCCGGCCACATCGGCATACACGGTCAGCAGCGGTAACGCGATAACCAACGCCAGAATCTTGGGCTGCACCAGCAGTTCTTGCGGCCCGATGCCGATGGTGCGCAGCGCATCGATCTCCTCGCTGATCTTCATGGTGCCGATTTGCGCCGCGTAGGCGGAGCCGGACCGCCCCGCGACAATAATGGCGGTCAGCAGCGGGGACAGTTCGCGCAGCATCGACAGCCCGACCAGATCGGCGATGAAAATATTGGCGCCGAAACGCTGCAGCTGATCGGCGCCCTGATAGGCGATCACCACCCCCATCAGGAACGACAGCAGACCGACGATCGGCAGCGCCTCGAACCCGGCGGTTTGCAGATTGTGGAGGATGGGCCGCCACCGGATACGCTGTGGTCGGGCGAGAGAATGCAGAAATGCAATCGCACTTTCCCCGATAAACGCGAGCATGCCAGAGGCGCCGAGCAGATTGCGCCAGGCCTGTTGTCCGATGCTTGCCAGCAGACCGACTTTGACCGGTGCCGCAGGTTCCGCCGTTGCGGCGCGCGCGGCAATCAGCTGCAGCAAGGTGTTGAACTCGGGCCGCAATCCATTGATTCGGACCGAGGCTCCACGCTGCTCCACTGCGCGCATCGTGCGGTGCAGCAACCATGCCCCCGCGGTATCCAGCGCGGATATCGCCGATCCGTCGATCACCCATTTCCCTGCATCGGAGGACGCAAGGGCCGCCAGGCGCAGTTCGATCGGAGCGATTCCCTGCACTGTCCATACCCCTACACAGCGCACATTGACAGTTGTCGGCACAGAGGCCGTATCCGTCTCGATCTCGAGCTGCGCAACTTGTATGGCTTTCATGGTCATGCCTGTACGCTATCCAGACTACCTGGCGATCCAAGGCCATTATGGCCTGCACATGGTGAATTGCATAAGGCCTTATTCGCACATCCGCAAGCTATAAGAGAGCAGGATTGTGCGTATTGCCCCGACCCGTCAGAAATAATACCGCATCCGCAGTTCCAGCCGCCGGTCGTTCTGTTTCTCGCCGAAGTCGGTGAGCTGGCCACCGGACAGGAACAAGAGCCACAGCCGCAGATCGAGGTTGGTGACGCCGGCGTAGGCGAGCTCAGGCGCGACCGAGGTGCTGCTGTCGTCCAGGTTCGCAATCACGGTCAGTGCCGGGGTGAAGTACAGGATGTCGAACGGTTCCTTCTGAATGACTCGCAGGTAGAGGTAGCGGCGCATCGGGGTGTGGCGCAGGTAGGCGCTTTGCACGCTGCGCGCCCGCAGGGTGGTGTCGCCGGTGGCCAGTAATTGGTTGTAGGCAGTGTGCACGAACGAGAGATAGTCGCGCATCTCGGACTCGCTGTAGCCGGCGCCGTTGTAGTAGTACTCGAGGATCGTGGTCGTGTCGCGCTCGCTCAGGTGGCGCGCCCCGAACAGTTAGCTCGTGGTGTCGGCGGGCTGCGTGGTCACGACGCCGCTCGCATTCACTACCGGCTTGGTGGCATCGGTAATCCGCGACCGCTCGATCGTGCGAAGGCCACAGCCCCTGACGCCATGAGGACCGCCAACGAGATGAGAAAGATACTCAGGTTTGAGAGAAAACCGGCCGCGGCCTCGAGGCTGGCGCCGACGGCGTAGCCCAAACCAAGATATGCGGACGTCCACAGCATGCGCCCGAGTACGGTAAACGCCAGGAATGCGGACAGGCGATAACGGCTCGCACCGGCGAGCAAGTTCAGCATGGCGCTCAGATGCGAGACGAGCGTGCGGCTTATGAGCACGCCGAGTCCGCCCCAGCGCTCGAAGACAAACGCCACGCGCACCTGCCGCGCCGGCGAATACCCGAGCCAACGCCCGTGCCGCTCGAGGAACTGCTGACTGAGCACGCGCCCAATGCCATACCCCACGGCGTCGCCCAATATCGATGCTGTCACCGCCACCGCCGCGGCCCATTCCCAGCTCATGCTCCCGCGCGCCGCCAACGAGCCCGCGAGGGCCACGGACAGCGCGGTCGGTACCGGCAAGCCGATCGCACCGAGCAGCAGCGTCAGTCCCAAGATCGGGTAGCCGTACACCAGCAGGGCCGAGAGGAACACATCGCCGACCGCGGCCAGCCAACCTGCGCCCTGGCCTCCACGATCGGTGGAACCGCTCGGCGCGACCTCAACCACTGCATGCTGTACTCGCTGCGTGTATTCGATCGGTGATCGTTCCTCGCGTTGTGCCAGCAACCTCAGGCTCGTGTCGGGATCGGTTTCTGCTGAAAGACCGAGGCGCGCAATCAAGGTGGTTTCCGGCGCGTGATAGGTTTCGGCCACATAGCGCAGCGTCATCCAGGGCCGGATGCTGCTGACCTCCGGTGTACCCGCCGCGTAGGCCGAGCGCAGCAGCAAGAACGAGTGGTAGGAACGAAGTCCGTATACCGCGGTCGCGAGCGTCGCGATCACGCACAGCGCCAGGATGAGCCAGTGCAGCAAAGGGCGCCGGGCTCGCATCATCATGGATGCTTGTCTCGCCCGGCTTCTGCGGGAAGGTAAACAACACCCGGGGTCCACAGTTTTCCGAATATGGCGGTGAGTAAAGCGCACGGCGGTGCCATGGGTTGTAATGCCCGTGGAGTGCGCCGGGGTGTGCTAACGACTCTTTGGCTCATCGCTGTCGTGCGCGACTGGTGTCTCATCATGACCCTTCTTTGCAAAGAGCCCCGAAACGAGTCCTATCATTCCATGAGCCGGTATGGACGCGACGGATCCCGATTGTACCTTACCTCCGCGCAGAAGCCTGATGAAGCCGAAAACGAATATCACACCGACGAAGATCAACATTGGCCAGGGGATGCGCGTGAGCACCGACGTCCACAGCGATGGCGTGCGGACGTCGATCGCGACGTGCTGTTTACGCAATGCCGGTATCAATGTCGGGTCGCCGACGTCCGGCGCTTGGGTGCTGAAGGCATCTCGCTGTGTGCCGTCCAAAGGTCGCTTGAAGTGGCCGTTGATCTCTGTACCCTGGAACACAACGCTAGCGACGTTGCCGGCCTCGACCTGATCGAAAAACGTACTGTAAGGTGTTGCGGTCGGTTTGCCGGCTGTTTCAATTACAACCCCGACGACGATGAGCAGAGCTGCCGCCGCGATGGCGATGAACCACACAGGCGGTCGCTTCCACCATGGCCGGTCACAATGTTTCATTTCATGTGTCATGCCGCTCTCCTTTTACGATTTCACTCGACTTTGAACGCCGCCTTAACGGGCAATTTGACTTGATCGAGGATCAAAGCGAAACCGGCGGCGGCCGCGAAGACCGCGGCGAGCACGCGCCACGGCAGCGGTTCCATCAAGATACCCGATATTGCCAGCGTCGAGACGATGGCGATATCCACCGCGGATGACGCCAGCACCCAATTGCCCGGTTTGGACGACCACAGATGGCGCCGTTCCCGCACTACGTACAGCAGGGCTTGGGCGCCAAACACGAGCGTGACGAACGCCAGTGTCTGCAACTCCCCTGCGCCCAGCCCGAGCTGATATTTTCCGAACGCCAGCACCGCGGTCGAGAACCCGAGCTTGCAGACACCCATGACAATCCCGGCAGCAGTGATGCGGCGCATTCGCCAGCGGCTAGGCGTCGGCGCGGGGCTGGCGCGATCGGTGGTGAGCGACATGGCAAGAAAATCGTTTGTGACCAGCATCAGTACCACGAGTGCCGGCGTCAGCACCGCATGGCCGGTCAGCACCAGACCGATCGCCAGAAAAAGCACAATCTCGATTTTCTTGACCAGCATATTGAACGTAAAGGCCAGCAGCCGTTGGAACGCGATCCGGCCTTCGCGAACGGCGAACACAATGCCGGCGAGCCCCGGCTCGGTCATGACCATGCCGGCCGCGGCTTTCGCGACGTCAGTGGCGGTCGATACTGCAATCCCCATCTGCGCCTGCCGCAGGGCTGGCGCATCGTTGGTACCGTCGCCGCACATGCCGACCACATGGCCGCGCCTCTGCAGGGCTTGCACCAGTCGGTATTTCTCCTCGGGCACGACGCGCGCGAACACGCTGAATTCGTCCGTGCTCGGATCGTCGGAAACGCGCTCCGGCGGGCAAACAGCATCGGGGATACCGACTTGGCGGGCGATGGCCGCCGCCGTGACCGACGAATCCCCGGTCACCATGATGGTGCGAACGCCCATGTCGCGTAGCGTGGCAATGAGTTCCGCCGACTCCGCGCGCGCCGGATCGCTGATCGCGATCAGGCCCGCGAGTCGCGGCGAGGTTGGCGGGCCCACAGCGACGGCGATGACTCGGTGTCCCTTCGCGGCCAGATCGTTCACCTCGTGCGGTGCGTCGGCTGGCATTTCTGCAACCAGGGCAACGGCCTCGAATGCGCCTTTGGCGATGCGCATCTCGGTGCCATTCCGATCCACGGCGAACGCCTCAGCCATCTTGGTCTCTGGATCGAATGGAACAAAACGGACGAGCCGTTCGGTCGACCCGTCATCTGCCGCCTTGGCCACGGCGGCTCGAATCGCCGCGTCAATGGGGTCTTGGTCCGCCTCGGAACTTGCTAGCACCGCAAGCGCCAGTACGCGCGTTCGATCGAACCCCGGCATCGCCACGACCTCGGCGACCTCCAGCGTATTGCGGGTCAATGTCCCGGTTTTGTCGGCGCACAGCACATCCATGGCGGCGGCTTCATGCACAGCGGAGAGGCGAGTCAACAGGACTCCCTGCCGGGCGAGTATCTGGGCGCCGAACGCGGCCGACAGCGTAAACGTGGCCGGCAGCGCCACCGGGATTGTCGCCAGCAGCGCCGTGAGGGCGAGGGGGATCAGGTCGTCGGATGGTATTGCCAGGGCGTACGCGTAAACGACGATGGCGACCGCGACGCTGCCGTTGACGATGGCGAGATTGCGCGTCGCCGCGAAAATGGCCGCCTGCTCGGTGCTGGCGGAGCGGGCCATGCGCACAAGCTCGGCCGCGCGTCCGAAGTAGGTCCGCGCTCCGGTCGCGGCCACTTCGGCGGTCGCCTGACCACGGCGGACCAGCGAGCCCGCGTAGACCGGGTTGCCGGGATTCGCATCGACCGGAACGGATTCGCCAGTGAGCATGGACTGGTCCACCAGCACCGCTCCCGACACAATGCGCGCATCGGCGGGCACCAGCGCGCCGAGCGGCAGCGCGATCACGTCGCCGGGTACCAGTTCAGACGCCGCAAGCCTGATCCACTCGCCGTCGCGACGCGCCAGGGCGGTCGGCGCGAGTCGCTTCCTGAGTGCCGCAAGCGCCTCGCCCGCGCGGCCTTCCTGGATGAACCCGAGCGTCGCGTTGAAGAGCAGCAGTCCGCCTACGACCGCTGCCTCGATATGTTTGCCAATCCCGATCTGGAGCACGATCGCGATTTCGAGTAACCACGGTATCGGTCCCCAGAACTTCGCAAGGTACACTCGCCAGGCCGGCGGCGTTTGTTCGGTGATCGTGTTCGGGCCGAATTCACCAAAGCGCCGGTGTGCTTCGGCGCTGGTCAGGCCCATCAATGTCGCGGCCTCAGGCGCGGTCATGCGGTGTCCTCTGTGAAGTGCTGTGCTCCGGCGCCGATCGGCGGGATATCGGCGGACAGCGGACCAATCATGCCTGCCTATCGGGCCGGAATCGTCAACACAGGTGTTTGCGGCAACGCACCCGACTCGGTCAGCGACATGAACATCGTCAAAAACACAAACATTCGTTTCGAGTTCAGGTCGCGGTCGTCGATCCAGAACCAGTGGTTGCGGTAACGCACCGTGGCGAAGGCATCGGCCGGTTGTTCGTTGCCGGAACGGATGTGCATGAGCACGTCGGTGTCGTCCGCGGCCGCGCGGTCGCGCGCGGTGGCCCGCCCGTCGAGCAGATCCTGCTCGGGCACGTCAATGCCCGTGGCCAGCTCAGCCAGAACCTGTTGGATGGAGCGTGTATTCAGGGCAATCTCGTCCGGACCGCGAGCGGAGCCGAAGACGAGCCGGAATTCGTCGCGCTTCGAGTCGAGCCTCAGCGCGTCTTTGACGAGGAGTATGTCAGCTTGCGCCTCTTCCACATCGCGCTGAAAGACGACGAAGGTAACCGCGTGGCCGTCACGCTTGTCGATGCGCAGCCGGATTGCCACCGTCTGCTCGATGCGCCCGATCGCCTCAACGACTTGGTTGAAGCGCGCATCAACGGGTCGCGCGTGCCGGGGCGTGGTCGAGGTATTGTAGATGCCGTTGATCGACCGAACTGTTGCCCGAAAGAGAAAATCGGTGCGGTGGCCCCCGCTGACCATCGCGAAGACAGTCTCCGGCGGAATCGGCCGCAGCAGGCTGTTGACCAGCCGTTCGCCAGTCAATGGCGCGTAGGAGATCGTGGGAGATTGGGTGTAGCTGCCCGACGCACCCAGACCTAGGCTGTTGCTATCCGACGCCCGCGGAACGATGTTCGCCGACATATTGACATCGGTCGAGAGTGAGTACGAGCTGATAACCGACGACACGTCGAGATACACGGGCGTATCCAGATAGCGCTGCTTCACGATGTTGAGCAGCATCAGTTCCTTCCACGACTCGGCGATGGCGCCGGCGTAGCCGAGGCGGTCGCGCGGCACGCTTTCGGAACCCAGCGTCTGACACGCAGTGATGGCGAGCGCTGCGGCCAGTACGACCACCGATCGAACGATGGTTCGCATACTGCTGTTACGAACGAACAGACGTAGTTTCATGGTTGGCTGATGGCAAGTGGTGATCGCATGGTGATCCTTTTATATGCACTTCCGGCGCGAACTGCTTTCAGGATAAAGCCGCGCGCGGCGCTACATGTTGACATGGATCAAATCCCATCCGGCACCCGGGATGGCTATCGCCGCCGGTGTCTCGTGTGCCCTGCCAGGCACCCTCGATGAGTGCCACGAGCGAGTCAGTCGCCGACTACGCGTCAACGTTCGTGCGTGACATTCAGAAGTAATACCGCGCGCGCAGTTCCAGCCGGCTGTCGTTCTGTTTCTCGCCAAAATCGGTCAATCGATCGCCAGACAGGAAGAATATGCGGAAGCGCAGCTCTAGGTTGGTCACACCGGTGTAAAGCAGCTCCGGAGCAACCGAGCTGCTGCCGTCGTCGAGGTTGGCGATCACGGTGAGTGCCGGGGTGAAGTAGAGGATGTCGAACGGGTCCTTCTGGCTCAGGCGCAGGTACAAGTAACGTTGCATCGAGTTGGGCCGCGTCAAGGCCGGCTGAGCGGCGGCGCGCAGCCGTTCGAGCAGGACCGTGTTGCCGGCATCGTAGGCATCGTGGATCGTCTGGAAGAAGGTGCGTGCCTCATCCTCGCTGTAGCCGGCGCCGTTGTAGTAGTACTCGACGATCGCGGTGAGATCGTTCTCGGTGAGATAGCGCGCGCCGAGCAGGTAGGTGTTAGCGCTCTGCGTCACTGAAGTGATCGTGCCCGTGGCGCTCACTACTGGGCGCGTGGTCTCGGTGAGGTGCGCCCACTCGCCGTGGATCTCGATGTTGGTGCCGAGGTTGCGCGAAAAGTCGAAACCGTAGCGAGCACTGCGCGCGCCATTGCCGAGCACGAGCAGATCGATATCGGTGTCGCGGTAGAGCAGCGTGAGCTTGGCAGCGGGGTTTGCGTGATCGCCGGGGCCGAAGTCCTCGTTCATGCGATCGCTGGTCGGAACGACGAGCGCGGTGAAGGCGACGGTCTTCAAGGATCCCTCGAAGCTGCGGATGGCGTTGCCCCCGGCAATCACGAAGCCCTCGCGCGCGAGCTCGGGGTCGTTCGGGTCCTTCAGCCGCTGGACGAAGCCGACCGGGTTGAAGGCGTAGCCCTTGCCCCAGCTCAGCGTCTTCTTGCCGAGGTCATAAGTCGCGCGATCGGACGGCGCGAGCGTCAGGTAGGCCTCGTAGACGCGCGTGTCGCTGACGCTGCCGCTGTAGTCATCGGCGTAGGCGCCGTGGCCGACGAAGCGGAAGCTGCCGATGCCCTTGCGGTACAGCCCTTCGAGTTGCAGCGCGCCGACGCCGGCGTTGTACTCGGTGATTCGCTCCCGGTCGAAGAAATTGAGCTGGTAGAGTGCGGCATCAGGGTCCAGCCGGAAGTGCTCGGCGCGCAGCTCGGCGTAGCCGCCGAACTCAAATGCCTTCTTCTCGAACTGGCCGACGTCGAAGCTGAAATCGTCCTGCGCGAAAGCGGCCGCGGCGGTCGCGAGCAGACAAAGGGCGAGTAGCCATGCGCCCCGCATGGTGGCCTTAGCGCAGTTCGCCGGCGCGCGGCAGGTAGTCGAGGGTGAAGACCTCGTCCGGGAAGTTGCGCGCCTTGATCTTGGCGTACAGCATCACCGACTTGTAACCCTTGTAGAGCGGGCTGTCGGTCTCCATCGTCGCTGGGCGGCGCACGCCGTCGCCGAAGTCCTTGGGATCCTTGAAGTGCAGGGTCTTGATAAGCAGCCCGCTGGCCGCATAGGCCTCGATCTCGGTCGGCACCAGGGTCTGTACGTCCACGCGCATCTTCAGGCGGTCGTAGGCAACGGCCGCGGTGCGCGCCTTGAGATCGAGGACATAATCTTTACCATGCTGTTCGGCCTTCTCGACCTTGTACTCGGTGCTGTAGTCGAGATTGAGAATATCGGCGTTGTTGAACACCCCGCCGACCACCGATTGCAGGCTGGTGATGCGCAGTGGTTTGCCGACGCTGGGGATGTACAGCCACATGTTGTCGCCGAGGCGCAGGGTGGCGCGGCCCTTGTCGCTTGGCGGATCGAGGAACAAGGCGACCATCTTGTCGCGGCCTTTCTTCACCGTGAACAGGACATACTCCTTCTTCTTGCCGTCCGGCTCGATGTTGATGAGCTTGCGATACATCTCGTACGACTCGGGGTTCAGCTTGCGATCCACCTGTTGCAGGATCGCGTCGCCGTCGCCGATGGGAACGAGGCGAGGGGCGCGCGCCACGGATGGCGCGTCTGCGCCTTCGAGCGCATGCGCAGACAGGCTCGGGATCAGGAACAGCAGGGCGAGCAGCAGGGTGCGCGGACTAGACATGGCGAAGCGCCTCGATCGGGTTCATGCGCGCCGCCTTCCACGCCGGTTGCAGACTGGCGGTGACCGCCACCACCACCACGATGGCGCCGATCAACAGGATATCGGCGAGGGCGATCGACGGGGCGAGTTGAATGACCTGACGCGCGAAGTTGAAGTGGACCGGCCAGAGGTTCAAGGCAAAAACGAGTCCGAGGCTCAGGAGCGTGCCGATCAGCGCGCCGAGCAGGCCGAGCAGCAGGCCCTCGGTGAGAAACAGCCCTAGGATGCGGCGCGGCGGCGTGCCGATGGCCGAGATGGTGCCGATTTCGCGGATGCGCTCGTAGACCGCCATCATCATCACGTTCATGACCGAGATCAGCACAATACCGACCAGCATGACGCGAATGAAGACATCGAGCAGGTCAATCATGCGCGCGATGTTGGCGAAAGGCGACAGCCCCTCCCAGGTGTGCACTTCGAGCGCCGGCTGGTCTTGTGGGTTGCGGATACCTGAAAGCGCCTGCTCGAGTTCCGTCTTGGCCCGATCGAGGCGCTTCGGGTTCTTGAGACGGATCGCAATCTCGCTCACCTCCGGCTGCGTCATGCGCAGCAGCTCGCGCGCGTCGTCGATATGGATATAGCCGTCGCGCCCGCCCGGCCCGGTCACGTCGCCGAGTACACCCTGCACCACGAAGGTCTTGCCGTTCACCGATCCATCGAGGTTGGTGGCCACCAGCACCACGGTGTCGCCGGGCTTGAGCTTCATGCCCTTGGCCAGAATCTCGGGCACCAGCATCTTGCCGCGTTCGATCAGCCCGTTGGCGGCGCTGCCCTGCACCAGTCGCTGCGGGAGTAGCGGCACAGTCGCTGCCTCGCGCTCCGGGATCACGCCGTTCAGGCGGATGTTGGTGGTCTCGGTGAAATTGCTGAACATGGCGCCGAACTTGAGGCGCGGCGACCAGGCGGTGATGTCCTTCATGCCGCCGAGCGCCTGCTCGACTTTCTCCACCTGCGCCGGCTTCATGTTGAGGTTGAGCGGCAGGTTGTCGATCGAGGCGACGTATCCTTTGCGGTGTACTTGCAGGTGGCCGATCATGGAGTCGGTGATCTGCCCGACGATCACGCCCTTGAACGAACCGGACACCGAGACGAACAACAGCACCGCCACGATCCCGAGGATGATGAGCCCGGCGGTGAGCAGGGTGCGGCGCCAATAGCGCGCCAGATTGCGCGTGGCGAGCTTGAGGATCTTAAGCATGCTTGCCTCCGCTGTTCACCAGTCGCCCATCTTCGAGCGCGAACGTGACCTCGGCCGCACCCATGATCTTCGGGTCGTGGGTGGAGAAGACGAAGGTCGTGCCGAACTCGTCACGCATCTTCTTCATCAGTTCAAGAATGCGATAGGCGGTGTCGTGGTCGAGATTGGCAGTCGGCTCGTCGGCCAGCACCAGCTTCGGGCGGGTGGCGAGTGCACGCGCCACGGCCACGCGCTGCTTCTGTCCGCCGGACAGCTGGTCGGGGCGCTTGTCCGCCTGATCGGCCATGCCCACCGCGTCGAGCAACTCGGTCACGCGCGCGCGGCGCTTGTCCGCCGGCCAGTCCTGCACCATGAGCAGCGGATACTCGATGTTCTCGTAGGCGGTAAGCACCGGGATCAGGTTGAAGTCCTGAAAGATAAAACCTAAGTTGGTGCCGCGGAAGTCGGCGGCGGCGCGGCGGTCGAGTGCGGCGATGTCGGTGTCGAGCACCGTGAGCCTGCCGGTGCTCGGCTTGTCCAGCCCGCCGATCATATTAAGGAGTGTGCTCTTGCCGCTGCCCGAGGGGCCGACGAAGGCCACGAATGCCCCGGGCTCGATGCTGAAGTCCACACCGCGCAGCGCTGGCACGTCCACGTCACCGGCACGGTAGGTTTTGGTTAGTTCGCTGGCGGTAACAAGGGACACGTCGACTCCTTTTGTTAATGCTTTTTCTTTGTGAAGGCGCTGCTCAAGATAGCGCCGCGCGCCGTGCTGTGTATTGATATATATCAAATCAAACACCCACTGCCCGTGACAGTTAGTGCAGCCGGTAGCCGGCATGGCAGGCGACGCATTGCTGCGTGAGGTCGGCGAGCGCATTGAGTGCCTTTGGGATGCCACCTTCAAGCTCGGCTTCCTGCGCCGTGTGCGCGAATCGGCTCGCCGTTCGATGCATCGTGGAACCGATGTCCTGCATGCCCTTGGGCATGTATGGGGCCATGTGCGAGGCGTCGTGCGCCAGCAGCGAGCTCATACCGATGCGTTGCTCGGCGATGTCCGCGGCCTCGTTGAACTTGCCGGCGGCGAGCGCGGCCTGGATCTCGCCCATGGCGGCCAGATGATCGCGCATATTGGCGAGCATGTGTTCCTGCATCGGCGCGGGCATTTTGACGAGCTGGCGCGGGTTGGCGGCGTGCGCCGCCGCGAGCAGGACGGTGAGCGACAGGGCGAGGGTGGCAGTTGCGAAAGCGTGACGCATGATGGCGTTCCCCGATAACTGAAAGTTGAACTGGATTTACTGCGGCAGCGTCTGAAAGATTTCCTCTGCCACCGCCAGCGCGTTGCGACTGCGGAACCCGAGGTCGTCGTAGTTCAGCAGGTGTTTGAAGCGCGACTGGTCGAGCCCCTGGCTGGCCTCGACCGGGTCGAAGGCGCCGTCGGCGAAACGTTTGCGTGTGGCGTCGCGCAGGAACACCAGGTAGTCAAAGCTGTCGCGTAGCGCCTCGTTCAGATCGGTCACATGCCCGTGGCCGGGCACGACGATCTTCGGTTTGAGTTCGTCGCGCAGAGTTTCAAGGCTCTTGATCCAGCGCTGCGCGCTGCCGGGCTGAATTCCGAGCAGGCGTTGCACGAACACGACATCGCCGGTGAACACAATCGAGCGCTGCGGCAGCCACACGAAAATATCGCCGGGGGTGTGGGCGCCGCCGGTGTAGATCAGTTCGATGCGCTCGTTCTTGATCGGCAGTGTGTAACGGTCTTTGAACGTGCTGTCCGGATAGACCAGACGCGTGCCGGCGTACTTCTCTTTCAGAAGCTGTTGGGCCGTTACTTCCTGCGCCGCACCGCGCTCGCGCATGTCCGGCACGGCGGCTTCGGCGGCGACAAGCTTCGCGCCCTGACGTTTGAAGTAGTCGTTGCCGAACCAGCGGTGGTCCTGGCCGCCGGTGTTGATGGCGAAGAGCAGCGGTTTGTCGGTGACCTTGCGTATCGCGGCGTGGATTGCCTGCGCGTTCGCAAGACTGCCGCCGGTGTCGATCACGACCACGCCTTGCGCGGACACGATGAATCCGGAGGTCATGTTGTGCCCGAGGTTTTCCGGCGAGCGCTGGCCGAGATCGCCGACCAGCGCGTAGACGCCGTCGGCCACCTTCACGGTGTCGAAGGCCTGCGCCGACAGGCTCAAAACAACCAGCAGACTGGCGAGAAGCACGCGTGGCATCGTGGTCACCTCAGGTCGGGAATGGTGGACATACTTTGGTTCCCTACTTGCAATGGTTGTGCAGCCTCCACATCTCGGCATGGCCCATGGCCACGGCCCAGTCCGGCGGGGTACATTTGCCGTCGGCCGGCGGCGGCGCAACCACGGCGACCGCCTCGGCAGCGGGAAACCAGTTTACGCCGACAAAGCCGATCAGGGCGAGAAATGTCACCACGATCGCCGTCCCGCCAGCGCCGACTTTCTGGCTGGCGTGCGGGGTGAAGACTTCGCAAACGCCGCCGGGGCAGTGCTGCGCCTGCTGGCGCGAAAAGGCGTTGTAGATCTTGCAGGCGAGGCAGATGCCGAAGGCACTCTCGAAGAACATCAGCGTGAGGCAGGTGGCGCAGACGATCAGGTTGATCGGCCCGATCACGTTGTTCAGCACGATCAGGTAGAACATGAGTACGGCCAGTGCCCAGCCGATGGCCCAGGCGAATCGCTTCTGCGGCGCGCCGGCCCATTCCGGTACCTGCTTGCGCACGGCGAACCGGCCGAGGATCATGCTCGGCGAGTACTTCGGGTTGATGAAAATGCGGATGGTGAAATCGATCAGGAAGGCGATCACGAATATCTGCGTCAGGCGGAAATTGCCCATCAGCCAGGAATTCAGGAACGACACCAGCGCGAAGATAAACAGGATGCCGGCGGCCGCCCGCACCTCGCGCTCGTTCAACACCGGCACGTCGTAGCCGGGCACGGTCTCGCCGAAGGTAAAGATTTTGCTCATTGGCATTTCTCGTGTCGTGTGCCGGCGGTCATTGGACCGCATCGGCTCGTGTTTAGGAAACTACATAAAAAAACGGGAGGCGATGTAGCCGCCTCCCGTCATCCAGCTCAGCCGTGCGGACCGCTCATCAGGCGGTCGGCAACCGCCTTCTGCTCGGGCGTGAGCACCGTGTACAGATCGGTGCGCGCCTTGGCGACCGCCTTCATGCCGGCGAGCCGCTGTTCCATGAACGTGATACGAGCCTGCATCGGGTCGGTGCCGGCGGTTGTGCCCGCGGGGCCCGGGCCGTGGCTCGCCATCTGCTCGCGTACGGTCTTCTCGAACGCCTGCCAGGCCGGTTCCTGCTTGGCGGTGAGCTTGAGCTCGGTCTTGAGCGTGCCGAGATGCGCCTCGGGTCCGCCGGCCATGCCCCGCGCCATCGGGCCGTGGCCCATCATGGGACCGTGACCCATCATCGGGCCGTAACCGTGTGCCAGAACCGCGGCACTCGCCGCGACGCCCAGCCCGGCGAGGATGCCGAGCGCGATCTTGCCTGTCGTCTTCATAATAGGTGTCTCCTTGGAGGAAGGGGTTTACCAACGCGGCCATTCAAGCACGCTGGCCGACCGGCAAGATGTCCGGAATGGCCATTTTTGTAACCGTGGGTAACCACCGGCCGTCTTGTTACATGCGGTTACAATTTTTCCGCGTCCGCCCGACGGCGGCCCGGTATAAACTGTACCCATGCCCCATCCCGAACACATTCTGATCGTGGACGACGACGCCGAGATCCGCACCCTGTTACGCGACTACCTCGAACGCAATGGCCTGCGCGCCACGGCTGTGGCCGACGGACGCGGGATGCGCGCGGCGCTCGATACCGGGCGCTTCGATCTCGTCGTTCTCGACCTGATGCTGCCCGGCGAGGACGGCCTCACACTGTGCCGCGAGCTGCGCGCGCACTCAAGCGTGCCGGTGATCATGCTGACCGCGCGCACCGAGGAGACCGACCGCATTGTCGGGTTGGAGATGGGCGCGGACGATTACGTTCCCAAACCGTTCAACCCGCGCGAGCTGCTGGCGCGCATCAAGGCGGTACTGCGCCGCACGCAGGCATTGCCGCCGCTGCCGGATCGTCCGGAAGCGCGCCACCTGCGCTTCGCCGGCTGGACGCTCGACCTCGCGCGCCGCCAGTTGTTGTCCGCTGCCGGCGTGGTGGTGCCGCTGTCCGGTGGCGAGTACCGGCTGCTGAGAATATTTCTCGATCACCCCAATCATGTGCTCAGTCGCGACCAGCTGCTCGATCTCGCGCGTGGACGCGAGGCGCTGCCGTTCGACCGCAGTATCGACGTACAGGTCGGCCGGCTGCGCCGGCGCCTGGCCGACGAGGCCGCCGCACTCATCCAGACCGTGCGTGGCGAGGGCTATGTGCTCGCCGCCGAAGTCGAGGCCGAGCAATGAAGCGCCTGTTGCCGGCGACACTCTCGGGCCGTCTGATCCTGACGCTGCTCGTCGGGTTGCTGATCGCGCAGTTGCTCGGGGCGGCGATTCTGCTGCGCGACCGCGCCAGTGCGCTGTACGAGGCAAGTGGTTTGAGTGCCGCACAACGCATCGCCGGCATCGTGCAAGTGTTCGACCGCCTCGATGCGTCCGCGCGTGCCACGATCCTTCCCGCCGTCAACAGCGCGCAGCTGCGCGTGACGCTCTCGCCGCAACCGCCACCGACAGCTGAGGCCGAAGATGTGCACACGTCGCATCTGCGCGCGGTGCTGCAACAGCTCATCGGCGACGGGCGTCCGGTGCGGGTGGTGCTGGCCGAATCCATGGCCGCGCCAGGCGCGGGTGGGCCACACGGCCCGGGCGGGATGCGCCCGCGCTTCGGCCCGATGTCCGATTACTTCCCGCGCCACAGCATGGCGTTTCAGGTGCATGCACAACTCGCGGACGGTACCTGGGCGAATTTCGAACATGGTCTCGGTGGCGAGCCGTTCGCCTGGCCGTGGCGGCTGCTGCTCACGCTCGCGGTGCTGCTCGCGTCGGTGATTGGGCTCGCGCTGTTCGCGGTGCGCTGGCTCACACGCCCGCTGGCCGTGCTCGCGACCGCCGCCGACGAGCTCGGGCGTGACATGCGCCGGCCGCCGCTCGTCGAGGACGGGCCGGTCGAGGTGCGGCGTGCCGCCGCAGCATTCAATACCATGCAGGCGCGGCTTCAGGTCCACCTGCGCGAGCGCGAGCAGATGCTGGCGGCCGTGTCGCACGACCTGCGCACGCCGATCACGCGCCTGCGTCTGCGCGCTGAGCTGATCGAGGACGAAGCGCTGCGCGCGAAGTTCGCCCATGACCTGGCGGAGATGGAAGCCATGACCTCCGCCGCGCTCGATTTCCTGCGCGGTGCGCGTGCCGACGAGCCGGTACAGCCGGTGGACATAATGGCGCTGCTCGAAAGCCTGCAAGCCGACATGGAAGAAACCGGCCACGAGGTGAGCGTGCAGGGCGGGACGCGCGCGCCGTACCCGGCACACCCGCTCGCGCTCAAGCGCTGTCTCGCCAACCTGATCGAGAACGCCATCAAGTACGGCGAACGCGCCGCGGTGCGCGTCGAAGATGACGCGGCGCAATTGCATATCGTCGTTGCCGATAACGGACCGGGCATTCCCGAGACCGAGATCGAGCGCGTGTTCGAGCCGTTCTACCGGGTCGAGGGTTCGCGCAGCCGTGCGACCGGCGGTGTCGGTCTGGGCCTGTCGGTGGCGCGCGACATCGCCCGCGCCCACGGCGGCGAACTCACGCTGCGCAATCGCCCGGGCGGCGGGCTGGAGGCGATCCTGACACTGCCGCGATGAAACCGTGACCCCAATATTCCGTAACACCAAACCATGGAGGATAATAAAATGCCGTTAAGATATTTCTGGAAAACGTCGCTGTTCGTATCCGTTCTGTTGTTTTCAGCCCTGCCGGTCGCGTCGTACGCGGCCGATGCGCCTGTCCAGGACCAGCGCACGCTGCTCACGATTCCGTTCGAGGACCGCGAAGACATCCTGCGCGTGATGCGCGGCAATCTCGACCAGGTTCGCCAGATCATCGAGGCCTTGAGCCGGCAGGACTACGCCGCCATCGAGCGCATCGCCGATCAGTTGAGCTTCGACCGCAAGAAGGCCGACGGCCTCGCGCGCCGCGGCAATACCGGGTACGCCGCCATGGGAGTGCAACTGCACGTCGTCGGAGCACAGGCATTGAAGAAGGCCGCGCAGACGCGCGACTCAACCGCCACGCTCAGCGCGCTCGGCAATGTGCTGGCCACCTGCGTTGCCTGCCACGGCAGTTACCGCGTGACCGAGTGGCCGGAGGACAAAACATATCGCCGGCCGCCGCCTGTTCCCCTGACGTTGCCGGAGGGCGTCCGGATCGCGGACCCGGCAAAGCCGGCTTCCGATGCGCACTAACTTCGTGCCGTTTGCGGTTGGTTTCATCCTGCTGTGCGCTCTGCCGGCCGAGGCGCAGGATCACATGCACCCTGAACACGGCGCCACGGCGCAGTCGCCCGAGCCGATGTCCGCAAGTCCCGAGCATACGATGTCACATCATGGAATGATGCTGCACGGACTGGATGGCTTTCCAACACTCGCCTACGACGATCAGCGTGCGCCAAAGCCTCCCATGGTTGCGTCGCCGCCGGCGCCACCGGGCGACGCGCGCCGCGGCAAGGAACTGGCGTATTCGAGCGAGAAGGGTAACTGTCTGGCGTGTCACGTGCTGGAGGCGGATGGTGAACAGCCGGGGAGTGTCGGCCCGAATCTCAGCGCTTACGAGCGGCTGGGCAGGACGGCGGCCTATACGTTTCAGCAGCTGTGGGACGCGCGCGTACACAATCCCAAGACTGCGATGCCGCCGTTCGGGACGAACGGAATCCTGAGCGCGCCGGAGGTTGCCGACATCGTGGCTTACCTGCGCACACTCAAGCACGCCAGCGCGCCGAGCCGCCCGGCACCGGCGCCGGGGCGGAACTTCGCCGTGGCTGGCGACGATCTGAGCCTCGCCGATTTCTATCTCGATCAGGGTAAGGCGCAGTTCGAGCAGCCGGGCCCGAACGGCAAGTCGTGCGCCTCGTGCCATGTAGGCGAGCGCTCGTTGCGCGGCGCGGCGACTCGCTATCCCGTGTACGACCGCGCCGTGGCGAAACCGATCACACTCGAAGAGCGCATCAATAGTTGCCGCGCAAGCCGCATGACGCTGCCGCCACTCGCGCCGGGCAGCGAGGCGCTGAATGCGGTTTCTGGCTACGTCAAATATCTCAGCCACGGAATGCCGGTGCGCGTGACGGCGCAGGGTGACGGCACCCGGCGTGCGCTCGCGCGCGGCGAGGGGTTGTTCTTCAAGAAGGCCGGCCGTCTCAATCTGGCGTGCGCGGATTGCCACGTGGCCGCCGCCGGCCGCTGGTTGCGCGGCCAACGTCTGGCCGCGATTCATGCCGATGGCGAGGAGCGTGCCGTCGCCACCAAGTATCCGACTCACCACGTGGGCCGGCACGAACTGGGTTTTGTGAGCCTGCAACAGCGCATCGAACACTGTCAGGCCATCACCCAGGTGTTGCCGCTCAAGCCCGGCTCGCGCGAGTATTCGGATCTCGAGTATTATCTGACGTGGCTCGCCAACGACGCGCCGATGTTGGCGCCGACGGCGGATGGATATGAATAGTCGGTACGTCAAGCCCGCGTCCACCACATCATCATTGGAGGTTGCATGTACTTTCCTGTCGCCGGCATCGAGATCAGCCCGTGGATTCCACCGCTGGTCGCGTTCGCGATTTCGCTGCTCACTTCCATGGGCGGTGTGTCCGGCGCATTTCTGCTATTGCCGTTTCAGGTAAGCATTCTCGGTTTTCAGAGTCCGGCGGTGAGCGCCACCAACCACCTGTTCAACATGGTGGCCATTCCCGGCGGCGTGTGGCGTTACAGCCGGGAGGGACGCATGGTCTGGCCGCTGACCTGGGTTATCACCCTCGGAACGCTGCCGGGTGTTTTCCTCGGCGCGATTGTGCGCGTGAAATTTCTTGCCGATCCCGGAGACTTCAAGATCTTCGTGGGCTTGGTTCTGCTCTATCTCGGCAGCCGTCTGGTGTGGGACCTGCTGCGCCCGGCGCGCGCCGGCAGCGCCGCGGCGATGGCCGAAAAACGTTTCGAGAAGCCGTCCGGCCACGTTGAACCAGGTGTTGTGCCGGACCAACTGTCCCGCGTGGTAGTCACCGAGTTCAACGCTGCACGTCTCGCGTATGAGTTCTGCGGTCAGCGGTTCATTCTGAGCACGCCGCGACTGGCATTGCTGAGCCTCATCGTCGGCATGATCGGTGGCGTTTATGGCATCGGTGGCGGCGCCATCATGGCGCCCTTTCTGATTACGTTCTTCGGACTTCCGATCTACACCGCGGCGGGCGCGGCGCTGATGGCGACCTTCGTCACGTCGGTGGCGGGTGTGATTTTTTATCAGCTACTCGCGCCACTCTATCCCGGCCTGGCCGTGGGGCCCGACTGGCTCCTGGGTCTGTTGTTTGGCGTTGGCGGAGTGGCCGGGATGTATTGCGGGGCGATGTTGCAAAAGCATGTGCCCGCCCGGACGATCAAGTTGATCCTGGCGGCGGCGATTCTGGTGCCGGCCATTGGGTATATCCGGAAACCGTTCCAGTGACCGACGCAACCACGGCCGGTTTCACCCAGTGGGCGAGTATGCGCCGTCCATCGTGGAGCGTCCGGCGGATTGTGGTCTCATCACGAACTGGAATGCCGATTGTGCACCGTCGACGACGATCAACAGGAAGCCATCGATCGTGTCAGGTGGCGCGGGCAGTAGTCAGACAAGCGCGCCGTGGCGGTGCGCGATGGCTTCGATCTCCGTGCGCGCCGGGTAGCTCTCAGCATGTTCGGTGATGTACGTGCGCCACTCATCGAAGCGGCGCGCCAGCGCGCCGTCGGTGTTGTGGCAGCCGAGTACGCGCACCACACCGATTTTCCATGGGCCGTCGCCCTTGATGGTTCATTCCATGATGTTCGTGCCAAGGCGGGTTCTCCAGGCGCCTGGGAGCAGCCTGACGTGAGAGGTGATTTATTCACTTCTCACTCTGATTTTTCTTTTTCGATTGACCTGACGATCGCTTCCTTGAACATTACTCCGTAGGACGCCAGAGGCTCCAGATCCTGCTTGGTGGCGGGCACGAGACCGCCATAACCCAGCTTCAAAATGAACTCGCGGCCTTCCGGCGTATCGCGCGTGAATTTCAGGATCGCCTGGGTCAGCTGCGCGACGCGCTGGGGTGGCAGGGCAGGGCTGGCGAGATACACCACACCCGGCGCCTTACCTTTCTCCCAGGTCTGGATGACACGTACGGCTGCTTGTGTGGCCGCAGGCATCTGCAGCAGGGCGCGATCAGACACGATTGCAGCCGCCGCTTCACCGGAGATTACATGGTTCACCGCCGCGCTGTGGTTCGGCAGGTGTTTGAGGTCCACATTCTTTCCGGGATCGAGCCCGGACTCGCGCAGCATCTGTGCACCCTGCATGGCTATGAGCGCCAGGGGATCGGGCAGGGCAACCGTCTTGCCGCGCAGATCTTGTATGCGCTTCAGGCTGCTGTTTCTTGGCACGACGATGGCCGGACATGTGTCGACAACCGGTCGCAGCATCGGTACGTAACCGGATTCAGTGTGGGCCAAGTAGCCAGCATGCGCGACGGTGATAACGATGGAGTACTCGCGGCGCTGGGTGCGTTCGTAAAAGGTCTTGTAGTCGGGCGCCATTACGAATAGCACCGGTTCCTTGAGTTGCTGCTCCAGGTAGGCGCGCATCGGCTGGTAGTTCTGGACAAGGGTACGAGCCGGAAGATAAGGTGCCACACCCAGCTCAAGCACGATGCCTTGCTCCGCGCCGGAAGCAGGGGCGAGCGGCATGATCGCTGGCGACAGCAAGATCACCAGCATGATGTTGCGCATGCATGCGCGGTGCCGGAAAAGCAGGCGGGTGTAGCAGGTAAATCGTATCTTCATATTGGACTTCATCTATTTTGGTGTCGCCAGCTGGTGCTTGAGTTCCGTCACATAGGGGTCGAGGTTTTTCAGTTCCGCCGCAGTCGGGCGTACGTAGCCCAGGAAGCCGGTTTGCTCGAAGAATGGCGCCCCTCTCGGCTTGTTTTCGGAGAACTCCAGCAGAAGACGCGTCATGCGCTCGACCTCTTTCGGCGGGACCTTTTTGCTGGCGAGGAAGATGACATGTGGCACGGCGTTGGTGGTGGCGATGGTACGAAGTGCCGATCGTGTCTCCTCGGGCATCTGGTTGAGTGCAGTCTGCGCGGTGAAGGCGGCGTCGCTTTCCCCATTCTGCACGGCCAGCACGGCGGAGTTGAACGATGCATACGCACGCACGGTTACTTCCCTGTTCGGCTCCAGGCCGTGCTCGCGCAATCGTTGCAGGCCAAGCATCGTGACCACGGCGATATTTTCCGGTGTCGAGACGATTTTTCCGCGCAGGTCATTTATCGTTTTGATGTTGCTGTCCGCGCGCGTCACGAGAATTCCACGCA
>Ga0315271_10000203_pt1 | contig 30447 bp, 26 predicted proteins | sample C3_top_MG_FD_204664 | JGI IMG/M metagenome (GOLD analysis project Ga0315271, IMG submission 204664) | Sediment microbial communities from Yellowstone Lake, YNP, Wyoming, USA - C3_top | ecosystem: Environmental > Aquatic > Freshwater > Lake > Sediment | place: USA: Wyoming | collected 2017-08-01
CACATCACGGGCGCCGCCACCAACCCCAACCTGACCAAGCCCGGCTATAAGACCACTTTCCGGATCATCGCCAACGACAACGCCCTGGGAGCTGGCCTGGCCAACTACGCCGCCAAGACCCTCAAGCTCAAGACGGTCGCTGTCATCGACGACCGCACGGCTTATGGCCAGGGTGTAGCCGAAGTGTTCAAGAAGACAGCCCTGGAAGACGGCGTCAAGGTGGTCGATGAGCAATACACCACCGACAAGGCCACCGACTTCATGGCCATTCTGACCGCCATCAAGTCCAAGAAGCCCGATGCCATCTTCTACGGCGGCATGGACGCCCAGGCCGGTGCCATGTTGCGCCAGATGGACCAACTCGGCATGACCGGCGTTAAATTCTTTGGCGGTGACGGCATCTGCACGACCGAGATCGTCAAGATCGCCTCAGGCGCCAAGAGCATGGACAATGTGATCTGCGCTGAAGGCGGATCCTCCATTGCCAAGATGCCAGGCGGCACGGCCTGGAAGGCCCGTTATGATGCCAAGTATCCTGGCCAGTTCCAGATTTACAGCCCGTTCACTTACGATGCGACGTTTGTGCTGGTCGACGCGATGAAGCGCGCCAATTCGACCGATCCCAAGGTTTACGTCCCGTTTATCAGCAAGGCCAACTTCAAGGGCGTGACTGCCAACATCGCGTTCGAGCCCAATGGCGAAATGAAGAACCCGTCAATGACCCTGTCGACCTACAAGGATGGCAAGAAGATTGCATTGAACTGATCAGGTTCTGTGTGAAGCAGAGAAGCCACCCTCGGGTGGCTTTTTTGTTGCCTGCACCAGCTTCGCAAAATATATTGCCTGCCGCCTCAGCTAAAATTCACCTTGCTGGAGCGGTGGATGAGCGGTTTAAGTCACACGCCTGGAAAGCGTGCGAGGGGTAAAACCCTCCGCGGGTTCGAATCCCGCCTGCTCCGCCAGTGATAAGTCTTTGTGGGTCTTTTCCAGCCCACATTTGTTAGTAAGAAGCCTCGTTTTCCCATTGAAGACGGGGATTTTTTGTTTTCTTGCGTCTTTTTCGATACACTTGAAGCCACGTTCTACGGTAGGTATGTTTGTAGGTATATCCACAAAGACCTGTAGGTATGACGGTATGGAGGTACTCTTATGGCGCTCACAGACACCCAGATCAAGAAAGCACGTTGCGGCGACAAGCCGTTGAAGCTGTTTGACGGCGGCGGTCTTTTCCTGCACCTGATGCCCACTGGCAGCAAGATATGGCGGGTTGCCTATCGCGTTGACGGTAAGCAAAAGATGATCAGTTTCGGCAAGTATCCAGACGTGACGCTGGCACAAGCCCGTGAAAGATGCGGTGAGGCACGCAAACAGTTAGCCGCTGAGGTTGACCCAGTTGAACAGCGCAGGGCCACAAGGCAGGAGCGGGTAGTCGCCAACGAAAACAACTTTGAAGCCGTAGCCCGTGAATGGTGGCAGCACTGGAAAGAGGCGCGTACTAGCGACCACCATGTAGCCCAGACCTTGCGCAGACTGGAAGCCGACGTGTTCCCGGCTATCGGCACCCGGCCAGTGGCCGAGATCGAAGCGCCCGAACTGGTGGAAATGGCAAAGGCAATCGAGAAACGCGGGGCCGGGGAACTTGCAAAGCGTGCGCTGCAAATGTGCAGCATGATCTTTCGGTACGCCATAGCGCACGGCAAAGCCCGCAGAAACCCGGCGATGGACGTGAAGCCGAGCGAGGTATTGAAGAACCGCAAGTCTGAGAACTATGCGCGCATCGGGGCAGGGGAGTTGCCCGCACTGCTGCGCAAGATTGAAGCCTATCAAGGGACACCAGTAACACGGCTGGCGGTCAAGTTGATGGCGCTGACGTTTGTCAGGACCGGGGAACTGATCGGCGCGAAGTGGGCAGAGTTCGATCTGGACGCAGCACGCTGGGACATTCCAGCCGAGCGCATGAAGATGAAGACGCCGCACATCGTGCCGTTGTCACCGCAGGCCATTGACGTATTGAAGACCCTGCAAACCATCACAGGGGGCAGGGAGTTGCTATTCCCCGGTGAGCGTGACCACTCCAAGCCCATGAGCAACAACACGATCCTGGGCGCGCTGGCGCGCATGGGTTACAAGCACCGCATGACCGGGCACGGATTCAGGGGCATCGCATCGACGGTATTGCACGAACATGAGTTTGACCATGCCTATATTGAGATGCAGTTAGCCCATGCAGAGCGCAATGAAGTTTCAGCGGCGTACAACCACGCCCAATATCTGAAGCAGCGGGCGGACATGATGGCGTGGTGGGGCAATTATTTGGAGTCCGTGGGCAAGGGCAACGTGTTGCCGTTGCGCAAACTGGTGGCGTAAGTGTTTAACGTCGAGGCCCGCAAATGCTTATGTGTGCTGTAAAAGACGCCTGCTCGTAAGTTGTTGATTTCATTGAATGGCAACTGTGGATCAGGGTACTCAATTTGAGTTTCCCAATGCGCAGGGGAAAGTGAAGCTTAGGGCGTAGCCCGAAGCGGATTCCCCCTTGCATGCACCCTCAGAACGGCTCGATCGGCGTCTTTTTGTGTGCCTATGTCTAGCGCAACAGCCGCTTCATGACCTTTCCGTTGGCGTTGCGTGGCAGCGGCGACTCGCACCAGGTGATAGCTTCCGGTACCTTGTAGTCGGCCAGGTTTGAGCGGCAATGCGCCCGCACGGCCTCATCGTCCTGCATCGCATCAGGTGCATGCAGATAGGCATGCACCCTCTCTCCCAACACCTGGCAGGGGCGACCAACGACGGCTGCTTCCACCACGCCGGGCAGCGCCATCAGTACGTTCTCGACTTCCACCGAATAGATCTTGAACCCGCCGCGGTTGATCATGTCTTTCTTGCGGTCGAGTATGCGCACAAAACCCTGTGCATCCACTGAACCCAGGTCGCCCGAATGCCAGAAGCCAGCCGTGAACGAAGCTGCAGTGGCCTCCGCGTTGCACCAATAACCCGGCACCACCATCGGGCCGCCGATCCAGAGTTCACCGGTCTCGCCCGGTGCCACTTCCCGACCTGTCTCGTCCATGGCGCGGATATCGGCCGCCGGCAGCGCAACGCCGACGCTGTCGGCATGATCGCGCGTCAAGCCCGCCGGCATCATCGTGACGGGCGAGGTGGTCTCGGTTGCACCATAGGCGTTGAGCAGGGTGAGTCCCGGCAAGCGGGCGGCAAGCGCATCGATCGTCGCCACGGGCATCGGCGCACCGCCATAGCCGCCAATGCGCCAGCAGCTCAGGTCGCGGCGGTTGAACTCCTCGTTGAGCAGACACAGGTTGTACATCGCCGGCACCATCAGCGTGTGACTGATGCGCTGGGCATCGATCAGGCGCACAAAGTCACCGGCCTTAAACACCGGAACAATGACGATGGCACCGCCCACCTTCAGCATCGCCGCGATGATGGCTATCAATCCGGTGACGTGGCTGGCCGGCACTGCGAGCGCTGAGCGCTCGTCCGGCCGCAGGCCCATGCAGGCCTGGTAGTGCAGCACCGAGTGGGCGATGTTCAGGTGCGTCAGCGTCGCCCCTTTCGGATGGCCGGTCGTACCGGAGGTGTAGAGGATGACCGCCACGTCGGTCTCGCGCACGCTGACGGGTGCCGACGCCGACCCGCATTCGCTGGCGACAGATGCCAGGCTGTCGCTGCCGACACCGTCGATCACCACGCGCAGCGCCAGCGCCGGCGTCTCGTCGATGTCGGGAATACGGTCCGCCAGTTCGGCATCGAACACGATGGAGTGCGCGCCGCACTGGTTGGCGATATAGGCCAGCCCCGGACGTTGCTCCCGCACCCCGACCGGCACCGCGATGGCACCCAGGCGCTGCAAGGCCAGCAGAACAAACACGAATTCCGGCCGGTTGCCTATGAACAGCAACACCCGCTCGCCGCAAACAACGCCACGCGCGGCCAGCCCGGCAGCGATGCGAGCCGCTTCAGTGTCGGTCTGGCTGTAGCTCCAGCGGCGACCCTCGCATACCACTGCGTCCTGGCTCGAACGAGCGACCACACTGTCGGCAAACATGGCGTAAAAGCTGGCTGGCCGGTCGCCGAAGCAGCGTACGAGCCGATCGCCATACAAGGCCTCGTAGCGCATCGCCGGCACCGGAGAGTCGGACCAATGTTCTTTCATGATTCAGGCGATGGAGGGCGTGACGTTGGCCCCGCGTTCGATCACAAACTCGCTGTCGACAATGCGGCGCGAGTGGTTCAGGTCGGATTGCGCGATCAGCACCGATATCTGGCCGCCTTTCAGCCCTGCAATCACATCGGCGAGGCGTTTGGAAAGGGCCGGTGCCACGCCCTCAAACGGCTCGTCCAGCAGCAACAGCCGCGTTCCGACAGCCAGAGCGCGTGCTAGCGCCACGAGCTTTTGCTGGCCGCCTGACAGCAGCAGGGCGCGACGTTCGCGCATCTCGGAGAGTTCGGGCAGCACCTGGTAGACGAAGGCCAGCCGCTCGGTCGCTGCAAGTGTCTTGCTGACCCATACCGGCACCAGGATATTCTCTTCGACGGTCAGTTCCGGCACCAGGCCCCGATCCTCCGGCATGTAGCCGATGCCGAGTGCCGCGCGGGCATGGCGCGGCAGGCGCGCCAGGTCCTGGCCATCGAAGACGATGCGGCCCTGGTTCGGCACCAGATGTCCCATGATGGCGCGCATCAGCGTGGTCTTGCCGGCGCCGTTGCGCCCGACGAGCCCCACCATGCAGCCCTCGGCCACCTCGAGCGACAGACCCCGCAAGGCGGTCACCGACTGGATCGCGACATGAATCGATTCAACCTTCAGCATAGTTTCGTCCTTGCCGCCTCACTGAACCAGTTCGCCAGTGACATAGCGCCGCACATCGTCGGTGGCGAGCGCCACTTTCGGCACGCCATCGGCGATGATGCGGCCGCTGTAAAAAGCCACCACCCGGTCGGCGTAGCGTTCAACGATGTCCATGTCGTGCTCGACGAACAACACCGTCATCTTGCCGGCACTTGTTTCGTGCCCGAGCGCACCCATGATGATGTCCATCATGGGAAACTTCTCGTCGGCCGATACACCGCTGGTCGGCTCATCTAGCAACAGCAACTTGGGCTGCCCGGTCATGGCCATCGCAATGTCCAGCAGCTTGCGCACACCGCCCGGCAACTCGGCGACGCGGCGCGCGCGATGTTCATCGAGGCGAAAACGGCGCAGCAGCGCATCGGCCCGGTCGATTGCCGCCGGCCGCCGCGCGGCCTCCCAAAAACTCAGGCGATTGTCGTGGCAGGCGGTCGCCACCAGCATGTTCTCCAACACCGACAGTTCGTCGAACAGCTGCGGGATCTGGAACGAACGCGCCACGCCGAGCCGGGTGATGGTGCGCGGCTCCAGCGGGGTGATGTCGCGCCCGGCCAGTTCGATCTGTCCGGCGTCGGGCTTCAAATAGCCGGTAATCATGTTGACAAAAGTCGTCTTGCCGGCGCCATTGCTGCCGATCAGGCTGACGCGCTCTCCCGCCATGATCTCGATGTTGATATCGGCCGCGGCAACCACGGCGCCGAAGCGGATGCCCACGCCTCTGGCGCGCAGCATCGGTGTGCCGCTCATCGCCGGTTCTCCTTGATCCACAAGGAGCCGATGCCGCGCGTCAGGAAGCGGATGACGAACAGCAGAAACAGGCCCAGCGCCAGCTGCCAGGTATTTGGAAAATAGGAACTCGAAAACGAGCGGACGACTTCCAGCACGGTCGAAGCCAGGAACACGGCCAGCACGCTTTGCCAACCGGCCAGGATCGCGACAAACACGAATTCGCCCGAGGTGGTCCAGTAGCTGAAGTTGGGATCGATGTGGCCGAGCGACATGACGACCAGCGCGCCACCCATGCCTCCGGCAAAGGCGGCCAGGATGAAGTTGATCATCATGGCTTGGCGAACCGAACCGCCCAGGTATTCGACGCGCAACTCGTTGTCGCGCACCGCCACGGTCAACAGGCCGCGCGTGGAATCGAAATAGACGCGCGAAAGCAGGGCCATGACCCCGGCAGTGACAATGGTCAACGAATACATGACGTAGCCCACACGGGCGTCCGACAGGGTCTGACCCAGCAAGGTGGGACGGCCAATGTTGAAGCCGTCGGAGCCGCCCATCAATTCGATCTTCATCAGCAGTCCGTAGATCACCATCGAAAGCGCGAGCGTGAGCATGGCAAAGAAGATGCCGCGATAGCGGGCCAGCATGGGAGCAAAGGGCGCGGCCACCAGCATGGCCGTGACGCCACCGAGCAAGGTCAGGCCCAGGGCGTCGGTGAGGCCGAGCCGGCTGTAGCCCAGCGCGGCAGCGTAGCCGCCGAGCGCGAACACCATGCCCTGCCCGAAGGATACGACCCCGCCGCGCATCAGCAGCAGGATGCCCAGCGAAACCAGCCCCTGCGCCGCGGCCATCGTGACGAGGAAAGTCAGCCATTTGGGCATGAGCAGCCCGGCCAGCACGAGTACGACCGTGAACAGCATGCCGATCATCTGGATTCGCGAACGACTCGAACTGGACGGCGGCGCGACCGTGGGTGCAGATGCCGTCATGTCAGATCTTTCGGGCCTGGATGCGCTGGAACAGCCCTTCCGGGCGGAACATCAGCACCAGAGCCATGACGATATAGATCGAGAACAGCTCCGCCACCGGCGCCATGTGCACCGCCAGCGAGCGTGCCAGCCCGACGATCAAGGCGCCGATGGCAGCGCCCTCGATGCTGCCCAGACCGCCGATGATGACGACCGCGAACGAGATGATGATGACGCCGACCGAGACACCCGGCTGCACCGAGATCATGGGCGCAGTGAACGCGCCGCCGATGCCGGCCAGGAAGATGCCGACCGTAAACGCCAGCATGTAGACCCGCGATACATTGATGCCCATGCTGGCTGCCACTTCGGCACTGTGGATGACGGCCAGAACGATCTTGCCGTGGCGCGTGCGGTTCAGACCCCACCAGACGGCGAGACCGACGATCACGGCCAGGGCGACCAGGGCAAAGTCATAGCCCACGTAGGTCTGGCTTCCGATATCGATGTTGCCGAACAGGCTGTAGGGTTCTGAAACATAGTAGGGGTTGGCGCCCCAGATCAACTTGGTGACATCTTCGAGGATCAGGAACAGGGCATAGGTGACCAGCACCAGCAACACTTCGTCGCGGCCGTAGAAGAAACGCATCAGCCCGCGTTCGGTCAGCGGTGCAAGGATCGCCGCCACTGCGACGGCTGCCAGCAGCATGGCCACAATCGAGAAGGCGGGCGCCATTTTCATGCTGGCGCCCCAGCTGACGAAGCTGGCCGCCGCATAGGCGCCGAGCGCATAGAAGCTGCCATGCGCCATGTTGAGTATCTTCAGGACGCCGAAGACCAGGGTCAGCCCGAGGGCGACAATAAACAGCCAGGCTGCGTAGCTCAGGCCGTCGATCAGGATGGTGAACAGGGTTTGCATGGGAGCGCGCCGTGAAAGTGGATAAGGACCCCGCCGCCGAGGCTGCGGGGGTCACGGGTCAGCGCGGCTTCAATTGCATTTTGCCCCGGGGAAACCGGCCTTGATCCAGTCCTCGGACTTCATGTTGGCCGGCGGATTCACGCATTCGGCCGGGAAGCGCTGGATGTCGTCGATCACAACCATCTTCTTGGCCGCGTCATAACGCGTCTTGCCGATGGCGGTCTCCTGGATCGCCTGATGGCCGTCACCCAGGGCCATGCGAATGCGCCCGGCCGGCGAATCCCACTCCAGGCCCTTGAACGCCGCTGCCAGCTGTTCGGCGTTGGGCTTCTTGCCGCCGTTGGCAGCCATGGCTTTTTCCACCGCCAGTTTCAAGCCCAACAGCGACTGCGCCATGCGATAGGGCGCCTGCACCGGGTACACGGTGTAGGACTTTTGATAGATGGCCCACCACCAGTCGTTGAGCGCCGACTTCGGTGACATCAGGCCGTAGGCGCCGCGGGCGCCGATGATGGCGCCGTCGGGCATTTTGTCGCCCAGCGCGGGCAAGACATGGTCAGCCGCCGATAGCACCACCTGTGAGCGCTTGAAGAGCCCGCGCGGACCGGATTGAAGGATGAACGCCTGCAGGTCGCCGCCCCACAAGCTGGAGTGGGTGACATCGGCCGGCTTGGCCATCAACGCCGATATTTCGGTGCCGTACTGGCCGGCGCCGAACTTTGGCAAGAGGTCTTCGCCCGGCTTGGCGTTGGGGTAGAGCTTTTCCATCGACCACAAGAAGTCCTTGCGTGAATCCTGACCCCAGGCGTAGTCCTGGTTCATCATGTTGAAGCTGTCGGCCTTCACGTTGTGCGCCTTCATGTAGCGCACCAGGGCGACGTTGTCCATGGTCGCGTGGGACGCGGTGCGAAATACGTAGCCGTATTTGCCATCCTCAAAAATTCGCGGCGTGCCGCAATCGTAGAGGACCAGGAACTTCTTCATTTCTTCGGCCACCGGCGCCACGGCCAGGCAATCACCCGAGCCGACGTAGCCGACCACCACATCGACCTTGTCGCGGTCGTACAGGTTGCGCAACTCCTGAACCTGCTTGCTGGCGCCGCCGTTCTCGTCGACGTAGGTCGGCTCGATCTTCATACCCCCAAAGCCTGTCTTGTTGTACGGCGCCGGGGCTTCGCCCTTGTTAAAGGCCTCGATCAGGACTTTGGCCCCGTTGACTGCCGGGATGCCAAAACTCTCGGCCGCCTGGCCCGAAAGAAAACTGACGATGCCGACCTTGAAGGTCTCCTGCGCCTGGACCCCCTGGACAAGGCAGGCGAGGGCGGCACCGATGGCGGTGAGCGCCGCCTGACGCTTGAACGCGGGCGAAATAACTGCTTTCTTCATTGTCTCTTTCATGAATGTCTCCTTGTGTGAATGAAAGTTAGAGGGTGAGAACGACCGGGAAACTGATGTCGAACGCGGTTAGTTGGAATGATGTGCGAATTCAGGGTTGCCGTGCAATGGAGCAATGATAGGCTATTGGAAGCAATCAACGGCCTGCAAAGACCGCCGCGCGCTTGTCCAGGAAGGCGCTGACCCCTTCGGCGAAATCCGCGGTCTGTGCACAGGCCAGGAAACCCTCGGCCTCGGCGTCCAGGTGTTCATCGAATCCGTTCTGCAAGGACGCTCGCAGCAAGCGCTTGAGGTGCCCGTAGGCCAGCGTCGGGCCATCGGCCAGGCGGCGCACCAGACGCTCGGTCTCCATCGCCAGATCGGCCGCCGGCACCACCCGGTTGACCAGGCCCAGACGCAGCGCTTCGGCGGCGTCGATGTTCTCGGCCAGCAGGGCCAGTTCCAGTGCCTTGCGCAAGCCGACAAGCCGCGGCAGACCCCAGGAGGTCGAACAGTCGCAGCTCGCGCCTATCAGCGGGTAGGCAATGCCGAAGCGGGTGCCTTCGGCGGCAAGCACCAGATCGCAGCCCAGCATCAGGCCCAGGCCACCGCCGGCCACTGCGCCATGTACGCTGGCCACCACCGGCGCCCGCAGGCCCGCCAGCAGCCGCAGGCCGCCGTGCATGCCGGCGATCAGCGCCTGCGCCACGGGCAACGGGTCCGATCGCATGACTGAGAGATCACCGCCCGCCATGAAGGCGCGCCCCTCGGCCGACACCCACACCACGCGCACCTGAGGGTCCATGGCGATGGCCTGGCAGGCAGCGTGAAATTCTGTGGCCATGCGCACGTCGATGGCGTTGAGCGCCTGCGGACGGTTGAAGCGCAGATGCGCCATTGTGCCTTCGCGCCAGCACAGCACCGCTGCGCTCTGATCATCCGGTTGGTCGGGATAGCTCATCGCGCTGGTCTCAGTGGGCACTGTAATAGGCGGCGGTCGCGCCCAGGTTTTTGCGCGCCTTGGCCAGTTCGACCCGGGCCAGCGTGCGCAGATGCACCTCGTCGGGGCCGTCGAAGTAGCGCATGGCGCGGCCCCAGGACCAGAGGTAGGAGAGGGGCGTGTCGGGCGTCACGCCCATGGCACCGAAGACCTGCATGGCACGGTCGATGACACGGGTCTGCAGTTGCGCCGCCACCAGCTTGATGGCCGAGACATCGATGTGCGCAGCCTTGTTGCCAAAGGTGTCCATGATCCAGGCAGCACGCAGCACGAGCAGCCGGGCCTGGTCGATCTCGACGCGCGAGTAGCCGATCCAGTCCTGGATGTTGGCATATTCGCTCAGGTGCTTGCCGAAGGCGCGGCGTGACAGCGCGCGTTCGCACATCAGTTCGACCGCCAGCTCACACTGGCCGACGGAGCGCATGCAGTGGTGCACACGGCCCGGGCCCAGGCGCGCCTGGGCCAGCGCAAAGCCGGCGCCCTCCTGGCCGAGCAGGTTGCTCACCGGCACTCGCACATTGGTGAAGGTCACCTCGCAGTGCCCTTCGGGGGCATGGTGATGCATGATGGGCACATTGCGCACGATCTTGAAACCCGGCGTGTCCAGCGACACGAGGACCATGGAATGCCGGGCGTGCCGCGGTGCCTCCGGGCTTTCGTCGGACACGCCCATGACAATGACCAACTTGCAGTTGGGGTGGATGGCGCCGGTGGTGAACCATTTGCGGCCGTTGATGACGTAGTCATCGCCCTCGCGCTTGATTGTGGTCTGGATGTTGGTGGCGTCGGATGAAGCGACATCGGGCTCGGTCATGCCGAAGCAGGAGCGGATGTCCCCGTCAAGCAAGGGCTTGAGCCAGCGCGCGTGCTGCTCGGGCGTCGCAAACAGGTGCAGCAACTCCATGTTGCCGGTATCGGGCGCATTGCAGTTGAAGACCTCGGCAGCCCATGGAATGCGGCCCATGATCTCGGCCAGCGGCGCGTATTCCATATTGCTCAGGCGCGTGCCGGGTTCGCCCTCGCGCAGACCTGGCAGGAACAGGTTCCACAATCCGGCTTCCTTGGCCAGCAGCTTGAGCGGCTCGATCACCTCTGTCGGGTAAACGCCGCTGTCGGCCAGGCGCAGCCACGCCTGGTTTTGCGGCAGCACATGCCGGTCCATGAATTGGCGCATCGTGCGCTGCATCTGCAGGTTGTCTTCAGAATATTGAAAATCCATGGGAAAGCTCCTTTTAAAGGGTGGGAACGGCGGTGTCGATGGCTTCGAGCCCGCGCCGGGCCATGGCGATGCTGAGTGCGCCAACTTCGGCGGCGTTGTCCGCAACGGCATTGCCGCGCTGCGCGCGTGCCGCTATGCCTTCGAAGATCACGGCCCAGCGCATCAGCGCAAAGGCCCAGTGAAAAGGTGTCGCCTGGGTACTGCGCCCCGCGCAGCGGTAGTAGTGCGCCAGGTACTGGTGTTCCGTGGGGATACCCAGGGCCTGCAAGTCCAGGCCGCGAATCCCGCCAAACTCGGCGGGCAGGGTGCGCCAGGGCACGGTGTTAAAGGCAACATCGGCCAGCGGGTGACCGAGCGTCGAGAGTTCCCAGTCGAGCACGGCCACGACGCGCGGCTCGCTCGGATGAAACATCAGGTTGTTGAGCTTGAAGTCGCCATGCGCCAATGTGGTCTCGTCGTCATCGGGCATGTGCGCGCCCAGCCAGGCCATCAGTTCGTCGACGGCCGGGTTATCGCGCGTCTTCGACAGGGCCCACTGCTGTTGCCAGCGCCGCAACTGACGCTGGAAGAACTGCCCGGGCTTGCCGAAATCCTCCAGCCCCGCGATGCGCCAGTCGACACTGTGCAGAACCGCCATCGTCTCTGCCATGGCCAGGTAGATGGCGCGGCGCTCCGCCGGCACCATGCCCGGCAAGGCATTGTCGGCAAATACACGGCCTTCGACACGGTCCATCAGGTAGAACGGCGTGCCGATCACATCCGGCTCGGCGTGGTACAGCACGGTCGGAGGCACCGGCAGGCTGCTTTCGGCCAGCGCCCGTATGACACGGTACTCACGGTCGACCGCATGGGCCGAGGGCAGCACCTCGCCATCAGGCTTCTTGCGCAACACCATGCGACGGTTGTCGAAGTCAACGAAGTAGGTTGGATTCGACTGGCCGCCACCAATTCGCTGCAGTCGCATGGCGCCCGCCAGGCCCGGTACGTCGCGGCGCAGGAATATTTCCAGACCTTGAGCGTCGAAGGTTGCCGCTGTGGGTGCTTTCATCAACGGGCGGATCAGCTGGTGCCGGGCAGCTTGTAGTCCCGGAACTGCTGACGCAGGCTGGTCTTGAGCAACTTGCCGGTTGCGGTGTGCGGCAGACTGTCGACGAACACCACGTCGTCGGGCAACCACCACTTGGCGACGCGCTGACTCAGATGATCCAGGATTTCCCTGGTCTCTACCTTGACACCGGGGCGCTTGACGACCACCAACAGGGGACGCTCCTGCCATTTGGGATGGGCCACGCCGATGACGGCGGCCTCGGCCACCGCTGGATGGGACATGGCAGCGTTTTCGACATGGATCGACGAAATCCACTCGCCACCAGACTTGATCACGTCCTTGGCCCGGTCCACGAGCTGCAGGTAACCGTCGGGGTCGATAGTGGCCACATCGCCGGTCGGAAAAAAGCCGTCGGCATCGAGCACGGCGCCACCCTCGTCCCGGAAGTAACCGCTGGCGATCCAAGGGCCGCGCACCAGCAGGTTTCCGAAGGCCACGCCATCCCAGGGCAGAACGCAGCCTTGCGCATCGACGATCTTCAGGTCGACACCCCAGACGCCCCGTCCCTGCTTGAGCTTGACCTTGACCAGCTCCTCTTGCGGTATGTTGGCATGCTTGAGCAGGAGCTTACTGATCACGCCTATGGGGCTGGTCTCGGTCATGCCCCAGCCTTGCACCACCTCGGCGCCGAAATCATTCTCGAAGCGCTCCAGCATGGCGCGCGACACGGCGGCACCGCCAATACCGACCCGCTTGACACCCAGTTGGCGCGGGTCGAGGTCGCGGTTGGCGTCGAGGTACTGGAACAGGATCATCCAGACTGTAGGCACACCTTGCGAGAAGGTGACGCGCTCGTCGCGCATCAGCTCGTAAACGCTCTTTCCGTCCAGATGCGGTCCGGGGAAAACGAGCTTGGCACCCACCATGGCAGCGGCATAGGGCATGCCCCAGGCATTGGCATGGAACATGGGCACGATCAGCAGCAGGGTTTCATTCGAACTGACGCCAAAGGTATCGGGTGCCAGTTCCATTAGTGTGTGCAGCACGGTGGAACGATGCGAGTACAGCACGCCCTTCGGGTTGCCGGTGGTGCCCGAGGTGTAGCACAGCGACGAAGCCGAACGCTCGTCGAATTCGGGCCAGCTGTAGTCCGAGCTTTGCGCATCCAGCAGTTCTTCGTAGCACAACAGTTTGGGCACCTGGATGTCTGGCATGTGCGCGCGATCGGTCATTGCGATGAAAGCCTTCACGGTCTTGAGTACCGGCGCCAGCTGCGCGACCAGTGGCGCAAACGTGATGTCAAAGAACAGAATCTGGTCTTCAGCGTGGTTGATGATGTAGTCGATCTGTTCCGGGAACAAACGCGGATTGACCGTGTGCAACACCGCACCGCTGCCCGCAACGCCGTAATACAAAGTCAGATGGCGGTGTGAATTCCACGCCAGCGTGCCGACGCGTTCGCCTGGTTGTATGCCCAAAGTCTTGAGGGCGTTGGCAACCTGCTTGCTGCGATCACGCAATGCACCCCAGCTGGTGCGGTGCAATTGGCCTTCTGGCAGGCGCGAAACAATCTCGGTGTTGGGGTGAAACGTCGCCGCGTGTTCGATCAGCGATGAAATCAACAGGGGGCGGTCCTGCATCAAGCCATGCATTTTTTTATCTCCTTGACAAGGCCTATTTGACTGTGATGAGCAATTGCCCCGGTCCCTAGATGCCCGTCGAACTGATGACTTCGTAAGCTTTGCCGTTGAAGCGTTGCAGCACCTTCTTCTCGATCGGGAAGAAGTCATCGGCGGATGTGCTGACATCAATGCCGGGGTACAGCATGGGCGGTGTGAAGTGGAGGTTGGCCGCCTGCTTCATGATGTTCTCGCGTGTCAGGTTGTCACCTGCCTGGCGCAATACCTGTGCCATGGTGGCTGCCGCGGCATAGCCGATCGAGTTGAGTGAATCTTCCGGATCACCGCCGGGGTAGTACTGCTTCATCGTCGCCAGATACTCCGCTACATCCTTGTTGCCAGCCGCTGCCGGATCGGAGGGGGTGAGCAGGTAGGTCGAGGAGATCACGCCGACGGCGTTCTCGAAACCGGCGGGCTTGAGCACCGCGCTGGCCGATTGCGAGACGCTGACCAGGTACTGGGTTGGCTTCCAGCCGATCTCGGCCGATTTGCGAAGCGCCTGGGCCGCGAACTTCGGCGTGGTCATGATCACGAATACATCAGCGCCGGATGCCTTGAATGTCACCATCTGACTGTCGATGGTGGGGTCGGTCACCTCGTGTGTCAGGTGTTGCACTATCAGGCGTTTGCCCTTTTCGCCCAGCCCGTCGGTCAGGCCCTTCATGTAGTCCTTGCCGAAATCGTCGTTTTGCATCAACACCGCGATCTTGGCATTGGGCTTGGTGGCCAGGATGTGCCGTGCATAAAGTTGGCCTTCAGCCTGATAGGTCGGCTGCCAGCCCATGGTCCAGGGGAAGGCCTTGGGGTCACCGAAGCGCGTGGCGCCGGTGTTGACGAACAGCTGCGGAATCCTTTTGCTGTTGAGGTAACGCTGCACCGCCATGTTGTGCGAGGTGCCCAGCGAGGCGAACATCAGCAGCACTTCGTCCTGCTCGACCAGCTTGCGCGTCTGTTCAACCGATATGGCCGGGTTGTAGGCATCGTCTGCCGTCATGAAGTTGACCTTGCGGCCATTGATGCCGCCGCTGGCGTTGAGCCGGGAAAAATAGGCGGCCATGGCCTTTCCGCAAGCGCCATAGGCAGAGGCAGGTCCGGAATACGGCGTCAGGTTTCCAATCTTGATTTCGGTGTCGCTGGCGCCCGGGTCGTACTTTTTCTGCGCCTGAACGGAGAGCGGCAAGGTGGCCGCCAACAGCAGACCGACGCCGAGCTTGAAAGAGTGCCGCAGACCGGCATCGAAAATTTGACCCATGAAGTATCTCCTTTGATTTATGAATCGAACGAATCACCACGAATACCTGCAACATTTGGCAAGCCCATGGCAATGGTAGGCAGGGACGATAGACGCAGCATCGTCGGAACTGACGATATTGCCGTGCCCGGATTCGAAGTCAGTCCGGCCGCCGGCTGCGGCGCTCGCTGATCTTGCGCAGCAGGCCCATGACCCCGCCTGGCATGGCAAACATGATGGCGATCAGCACCACGCCGTAAACCGCCCAGGGCGCAGCCTTGGAAACCTTCTCCGCAAGGCTGGGGACAAACATGATGAAAAGCGCGCCAAAGAAGGCACCCCACAGCGTTCCCACGCCGCCAACAACGATCCCGACCAGCAAGGAAATGGACAGGAACAGCGTGAACGAATCCGGCGAGACAAACTGCACGGCGATCGCCGACAGGGCGCCGCCCACACCGGTGTAGGCCGCAGAAACACCGAAGCTCATGGACTTGTAATGGCGGTTGTCGACGCCCATCGCTTCGGCCGCCATGGCGTGGTCACGGATCGCCCGCATCGCGCGCCCGCTGCCGCTTTGCAGCAGGTTGTGCGCTATGACAAACATCACCAGTGTGACCAGCAAGGCGAACAGGTACAACCATTGGTCCTGCGTCAGCGGCAGACCAAAGGGCGCGTCGGGCTTTGCCAGCACAATGCCCTGGACGCCGCCGGTCCAGGCTTCCAGATGCTTGTACTTCAGCAATTGCGGCATGGCCACGCCCAAAGCAAAGGTGGCCAGGGCCAGGTAGAGGCCTTCGAGCTTCAGGGTCGGTCGCCCAAACAGGTAGCCGATGATCAGGCAGAACACGCCGGCCGCCGGTATGGTGGCCCAATACGGCGCTCCCGCATGCTCCATGAGAATGGCAGCGGCATAGGCACCGAGTGCAAAAAAGGCACCGTGCCCCAGCGAAATCTGGCCGTTGTAGCCGGTCAGGATGTTCAGACCGAGCAGGGCAATCGCATAGGCAAGCACCATGGTCGCCTGAAACAAATGGTAGCCCTTGGCGACAAAAGTCAGGCCCACGGCCAGGATTAGCAGCAGCACGATCCAGCGCCAACTCAAGCCCGCGCCGGCACTGTTGCCGCTGGCCATTCGCGCCGCGATTGCGGCCTGGGGCGAGGAACAATTTGTCTTGCTTGACTGGTTCATGGCTCAAACCCGGGTGACGATTTTTCTGCCCAGCAGTCCGGACGGACGCACAATCAGCACGCCAACGATCAGCACCAGAGCGACCGACAGCTTGAGTTCGGTGCCGACGACGTAGGTGCCGATCAGGTTTTCAAGAACACCCACAATGAAGCCGCCCAGCACGGCGCCCGCGGGGTTGTCAATGCCGCCGATCAAGGCGCCGGCAAAGGCGTAGATCAGAACACCGGTCATCATGTTCGGGTCCAGAAACACCACCGGGGCCACCATCATGCCAGCCACGGCGCCGATCGCACCGGCCAGTCCCCAGCCCAGCATCAGCATGCGCCCGACGTTGATACCCACCAGACGCGAGGACGGTGCGTTCTGCGCCGCAGCCCGCAGCGCCAGGCCGACCGGCGTGAAGGCGAAGAACGAAAACAGCAGGGCGACCATGACGAGGGCCACGACGATGGCGCCCACCTGGTGCGCCGACATCAGCTCGGAGCCATACCAGGCGTTGGACGGAAACGGACTCGGAAACTGCTTGATGGTGTAGCCAAACAACCAACCCGCCAGGCTGTGGAAGATCACCAGCAGGCCGATGAAAACAACCACCACGGACAATTCCGGTGCGTTGTGCATCGGTCGTATGACGGCAAATTCGATCACCATGGCCAGCACAAACGAGATCACCACGGTGAGCGCAAAAGCGCCCCAATAGGGCAAACCGGCCTCTATCAGGGCCCAGGCCACAAAGGTCGAGAACATCGCCATTTCGCCCTGCGCGAAATTGATGTGGTGAGTGGCCTGGTAAATCATCACCAGGGCCAGGGCCACGCTGGCATAAATGCCACCGGTGGCCAGGCCGGCCACCAGCTGATGCAAAAATTCATTCATCGCAGTGAGCTCCTATTCGCCGAGGTAGGCACGACGCACGGCATCGTTGTTGCGCATATCGGCGGCCGAGCCGGACAGCACGACACGACCCGTCTCCAGAAGGTAAGCGGTGTCGGCCAGGTCCAGTGCGAGTCGCGCGTTCTGCTCGACCAGCAGGATGGACACCCCCTCTTCCTGGTTGATGCGGCGCATGATGTTGAAGATGTCCTTGACCACCAGCGGTGCCAGACCGAATGAGGGTTCGTCCAGCAACAGAAGCCGCGGGCGCCCCATCAGCGCGCGCCCGATCGCCAGCATTTGCTGCTCGCCACCGGACAGCGTGCCGGCCTGTTGCCTGGTGCGCTCCGCCAGCCTCGGGAAGTAGCCGTAGATACGCTTCATGTCGCTATCGACACCGGCCCGGCTGTCGCGTGAATAAGCACCCAGGCGCAGGTTCTCTTCCGTGGTCAATCCCATGAAGGTGCCGCGCCCATCAGGTACATGGCCAACTCCCAGACGCACGATCTGCTCCGTGGACAGAGCGTCGATCTTGCTGCCGGCAAAGGTGACACTGCCACGGGTCTGGACCATCAAGCGGCACAGCGCGCGCAATGTGGTTGTCTTGCCTGCGCCGTTGGCCCCCAGCAGGGTGGTCACTTTTCCATCATGAATATCCAGATCGATGCCGTGCAGCACGCGGGTGTTGCCGTAACGTGCGTGCAGTGCCCTGGCTTCCAGTAGATGGCTCATTGGGCCTCCTCCACCTCGCCAAGATAGGCCCGGATGACCTCAGGGTGATTGCGCACCGCCGAGGGCGTTCCTTCGGCGATCTTCTTGCCAAAATTCAGCGCCACCACGCGGTCCGAGATACCCATCACCAGTCCCATGTTGTGCTCCACCAGAAGAACGGTTGTCTTCAAGCGGTCACGGATGTCACGGATCAATTCACCGAGGCTCTGCAATTCCTCGTGGTTCAGTCCACAGGCTGGCTCGTCAAGCAAGAGCAAGCGAGGGCTTGCCGCCAGGGCGCGCGCCAACTCCACGCGCTTCTGGGTCCCGAAGGGCAGGTCTGCGACCACGCGCTCGGCGTGCGCTCCCAGTTGCAGAAAGTCGATCAAGCCGTCGGTTCGTTCGCGGGCCGCCGCCTCAATGCGCGCCACACCGGGCAAGCGAAACGCGTTGCGCAGAAAGCCCGCGTGGTGGCGACTGTGGCATCCCACCAGCACATTGTCACGCACGGTCATCGAGCGAAACAGCGCCAGATTCTGGAAGGTGCGGCCAATCCCGATTTCGGCCATCTGGTGACGTCGCATGGACCGCAGCTTGTGCCCGTCAAAAGTGATGCTGCCGCTGTTGCACTCGTACAAGCGGGACAGACAGTTGAACAGCGTGCTCTTGCCAGCACCGTTGGGTCCGATCAGCGCACAGATCTCACCGCTTCGCACATCGAAGGACACGCTGTCCAGCGCCAGGATGCCGCCAAAACGGACCGTCACGCCCTCGATCCGGAGCAGCACACTGTCGCCCTGATCGCTTTGTTCAATGGACATGGCGGTCTGAACGTGGCTGATATTACAAGCGCTCAATGATGGTGACGTTGGCCATGCCGCCGCCTTCGCACATAGTCTGCAGGCCGTAGCGCTTGCCGTGCTGCCCCAGCGCGTTGATCAGCGTGGTCATGAGCTTGGTGCCTGAAGCGCCCAGCGGATGGCCCAGGGCAATGGCGCCGCCATTGACATTGAGTCGGTCCGGCTGGGCGCCCAGCGCCTTGAGCCAGGCCAGCGGCACGGAGGCGAAAGCCTCGTTCACTTCATAAAGGTCAATGTCGTCGATCTTCAGCCCGGCCTTTTTAAGCGCACGCTCGGTGGCCGGTATCGGCGCCTCCAGCATGATCACCGGATCGTGGCCCAGCACCGACATATGGTGGATGCGCGCCAGCGGCTTAACACCCAGCAGCTTGAGGCCGCGTTCACTCACGACCATCACGCCGGTCGCGCCGTCGCAGACCTGGCTGGCATTGGCAGCCGTGACCACGCCCCCCTCCTGCAGCAGCTTGACGTTCTGGATGCCCTGCAAGCTGGCCTCGAAGCGGATGCCTTCATCCACCGTGTGCATCTCGCCGGTGTCCACGCCTTCGGGCGAGCGCACGGCCACCGGCAGGATTTCGTCGTTGAACGCGCCGGCCTGGGTGGCCGCGATGGCGCGCTGATGGCTCAGCAGCGCGAAACGGTCGAGATCGTCTTTGCTCAGGCCGTACTTTTTGGCCATCATCTCGGCGCCCGCGAACTGGCTGAACACCGCGTCGTTGTAACGCCTGTTGATGGCCGGGCTCTGGTAGAAGCCCAGACCTGCCTTTTGCGCCAGCGAGCTCGGGCTGAACATCGGCACGCGGGTCATGGACTCGACGCCGGCCGCGATCACGATGTCCATGCAACCCGACATCACGGCCTGCGCCGCAAAGTGCACCGCCTGCTGCGAGGAACCGCACTGGCGGTCGATCGAGGTACCCGGCACGGAATCGGGCAAGCGCGACGCCATGATGGCATTGCGCGCCACATTGGTCGACTGCTCGCCGACCTGGCTGACGCAGCCCATGAAGACATCTTCCACCAAGGCCGGATCGGCACCGGAGCGGTCCAGCAGCGCGTTGAGCACCTGGGCTGACAGGTCCACCGGGTGCCAACCGGCCAGGCGGCCGCCGCGACGCCCGCCAGCGGTACGGGTGGCGGCAACGATATAAGCTTCAGACATGGGGGTTCTCCGTAAAGGGGTGAATGGCTTGTGCAAGGATTCTGTCCGTCGGGTGCCGCTTAAGCGTCGTCGGAACGGACGAATTTGGCACCTGCCGCGCGGCCGCTGGCAGACCAGTCGCAGCAACGAAAGACGCCGGGCCTAACGCGGCGCCATGCGGATGGCGCCGTCCAGACGCACGCTTTCGCCGTTGAAGTAGCCGTTGACGATCATGGTCTCGGCCAGGTGGGCGTATTCGGCCGGGTCGCCCAGGCGCTTCGGAAACGGCACCGACGCCGCCAGCGCCGCCTTGACGTTGTCAGGTGCCGCCTGCAGCAAGGGCGTGTTGAATATGCCGGGCAGGATGGTGTTGACACGGATGCCCTCGGCCATCAGGTCGCGCGCGATCGGTAAGGTCATGCCGACAATGCCGGCCTTGCTGGCCGCGTAGCTGGCCTGACCCATCTGCCCGTCCTGCGCCGCCACAGAGGCGGTGTTGACGATGGCGCCGCGCTCGCCGTCGGTCAGGGGCTCCAGGGTCAGCATGCCGGCCGCTGACTTGGCGATGCAGCGGAAAGTGCCGACCAGATTGATCTGGATGATGCGGTCGAAATTGGCCAGCGGGTAGTGTTTGATGTCGCCCGTCGTCTTGTCCCGACTGGCCGTCTTGACGGCGTTGCCGGTGCCGGCGCAGTTGACCAAAATGCGCTCCTGGCCGTTGACCGAACGCGCCTTGGCAAAGGCCGCGTCGACCTGCTCCTCAGAGGTGACATCAACCTTGCAGAAGACGCCGCCGATCTCCAGCGCCAGTGCTTCACCCTGCGCCACGTTGAGATCGAACAGCGCGACCTTGACGCCGTGGGAAGCCAGGCGGCGAGCAGTGGCCGCGCCCAGACCGGAGGCGCCACCGGTAACGACGGCGGCAATGCTTGAATTGAGTTGCATGAGAGCACCTTTTCTGAATAGAGCCGAGGCAAAAGCGCAGACGCCTGGGCGCCTGGTGCTTACTGGCTTGTGCCTCCAGTCTAGGAAGATCGGCCGTCTCGGGCATCGTCCGAAGCGACGAAAAAGCAGGCTTCAGCTGCGCACCCCAATCAAGCCCTGCTGCGCGACCGGCGCGCTACCGTCGATGGCCCGCGCATGCTGCATAATCCGCGAACAAGTCGTCTGAAGGACGGCTTGTTCCGCGCGAGCGCTCTGGCCCAGGTGCCTCCCGGCGCGGCCTCTGCCCCTTTACAGCGACACATGCCCGCTTCTTCACCCACCGCTCCAATGCCAACCCGCGCCTCCGCGGCATCGGGACGACCGCCCAATTCCGCCGGACTCGACAGCAAGTTCAACCCCCCAGCGCCCGTGGCCGCGCAGGTGCAGCGGCTGGGCCTGTGCGAGGCCATCTGCCGCTGTGCCGGGCAGTTGGCGCTGGTCAGTGCGCCGGCCGGCTTCGGCAAGACCACGGCCATGGTGCAGGCGCGTGCGCAGCTGGAACAAATGGGCGTGAGCACCGTCTGGTTGACGCTGGACCGCGCCGACAACGACGTCTCGCGCTTCATGACCTGCCTGGGCGAGGCCGTGGTGCGGCTCGGCGTGAATGGTCCGGATGCAGCGGCCGGCATCGACGCCGTGCAGGCCTTGGCGCGCAGCGATATGCCGTTTGCATTGTTTCTCGACGAGTTCGAGACTGTGCACGAGGCCGCTGTGCTGGACCTCGTGCGCGAAATCGCGGACCACCTGCCGCGCGACGGGCGCTTGATCATCGGTTCGCGCAGTCTGCCGCAGCTCGGCCTGGCCCGCCTGCGGGTGCGCGGCATGCTGACCGAGATTGACGCCGACCGGCTGCGCTTCAGCGTGCAGGATGCGCTAACGCTCTTTGAGCAGCGCCGCCAGCCAAACACCCTCAACGCAGAACAGCTGTTTCGCCTGCATCAGAAGACCGAGGGCTGGGCCGCCGCGCTGTGGCTGGCGTCGATCGCGCTGGACCGCACGCTAGACCACAGCGACTTCGTAGATCGGTTCTCGGGATCAAGCCGGGCGGTGGCGGATTACCTGGCCGCAGAGGTATTGGCGGGCCAGCCGGCCCACATTCGCCGCTTTCTGCTGCGCACCAGCCTGCTGCGTCAGCTCGATGCCTCGGTCTGCGCAGCGCTCAATCCGAACGCCGACTGCATGGCCTTGCTTGAACAGCTGGACGCCGAGCACCTGTTTCTGAACCCGGTCATGGGTGAGCGCCGTACTTGGCGCTACCACAGCCTGTTCGCCAGCTATCTGCGCACCCAGCTTGAACGTGAATACCCGGATGATGTTGCGCGGCTGCATCTGGCGGCCTCGGGCTGGTACGAATCGCAGGGCCGGCCGGTCCCGGCGATAGACCACGCCATCGAGGGCGGCGATTTCCCGCACGCCATGAGTCTGCTCGACAGCCACGCCGACGCCTTTCTGGAGCAGGGCCGCATGCGCTTGCTGTCGCGCTGGTTTGCCAGCATGCCGCCGACCCAGCGGCAGCAGCGCCCGCATCTGGAGATGATCGCGATCTGGGCCGCCAACTTCACGCGGGGTCCCTGGGTAGCGATGGAGATGCTGGAGCACTCGGGCGCCAGCAACAGCGACGACCCTTACCTGCGCGCCAACGCCAATGGCATGCGGCCCATGCTGCTGGCCATGCAGGACCGCAACGAAGAATCACTGGCAGTGGGCCGCGAGGCGCTGCGCCAGCTGCCGACCGGTTACCAGTTTGCCGACACGACCTTGCTCAACGCCATGGCACACACCCTGGCTGTGATGGGCGACCAACGCGAGGCCCAGCAACTGCTGGACGCCGCCCGGCGCGAGCAAGGCGGCAGCAGCACCTTCAACCGGATGTACACCGAATCCACGGAAGGCCTGCTCGATCTGCAGCAGGGCCGCCTGCGCCAGGCCACGGCGCGCTTTCGCCTGGCGGTGGATGCTACCCATGCGGTAAGCCACACCCACACGCACGGCAACGCCCTGGCCGGTGTCTACTATGCCTGCGCCGTGTACGAGGGCAACCAGCTCGACCAGGCCGATCACCTGTTGAACGTTTACCTGCCGATTGCGCGCGATGTCGGCCTGCCGGACCACATGATCCTTAGTCACGCCATGCGTTCGCGCATCGCCTTCATCAACGGTGATGTGGACGCGGCCTCGCTGGCCATCACGGAGCTGGAATACCTGGGTAACCAGCGCAAGCTGCCGCGTGTCGTGGCCGCCGCCAAGCTCGAGCGCGCCCGCATCCTCCAACTGCAGGGCAACGGACCGGCCGCACACGATGAGCTGATGCGTGCCGACGATCCGACGCTGTGGAGCCGTGAACAGCGCCAGCGGCTACTGGCCCATGATGTCCAGTACATGGCTCTGGCCCGCTTGCGCTGGGAGATTGCTTTCGGCGATACCGGTGCCTGCATCGACCGGTTGGACACCGAAATAAAGCGGGCCACCGAGGCCGGCCGCCAGCGCCGGCTGCTGGTGCTGCGCCTGCTGCGCGCTCTGGCGTTGCAGCGCACCGGCGACGTGCCGGCCGCCGTGACACAGATCGGCAGCACACTGCAGTTTGCCTGTCAGGAAGGTTTCATGCGCCTGATTTTGGACGAAGGCCCGGCCGTCGGCGCACTGGTGCTGCGCTACCAAACCCTGCACGACAGCGGCCAGATGCGCGATCCGCTGATGGGCGATTACCTGCAGCGCTTGCTGCAGGCTTTCGGCCCGCTGCCCGCAGAGATTGAATCAGCGCCGAAGTTGCTGGGCGGTGTGCTGGAGCCACTGACGCGAAAGGAAATCCGCGTGCTGCAACTGCTGGTCGAGGGCTACTCGAACAGCGCGATGGCCGAGAAGCTGTTCGTCTCCGACAGCACGGTGCGCACCCACCTGCGCAACATCAACATGAAGTTCGGCGCCCACAGCCGCACCCAAGCCGTGGCGATTGCACGCCGGCTCGGACTGATCGCCTGATTGTCGATAGCGTCTGACGTGCCGGACAGACCGCAGTTTCGCAATCCGTATTCAAGCGCAACAGCACTCAGTGTGACCAGCGGATCTCAGATTGGAACTCAGACATCACGCTGCCTCCGGTCGGCGGCGTTGCGCTGTTGAATATTCCCGCGCGCACGCTGCCAGTCGTTATCCGTCCAGGCCGCCAGGTTGGCGAAGTTGCCGCCGGTAGCCTGGTACTGGGCACCGTCAATGGCAATGGTCTGACCCGTGAGGTATTCCGAACCCGGACCCATGAGGAACACCGCCAGGTTGGCCAGCTCGGGCATCTGGCCATTACGGCCCATGGGATTACCTTCCAGCTTGTGCTCGCCACCATCCGGGTTCAGGCGCGCGCTCATGCCTTCCGTGGGAAACAGGCCGGGCGCAATCGCGTTCAGGCGTATGCCGCGTCCACCCCACTCGACCGCCAGCGACTGTGTCATCGCATGAAGGCCCGCCTTGGACATGGCCGACGGCACGGTGTAGGGTGAGCCATTCCAGACCCAGGTGGTCAGGATGGACAGAACCGAGGCTTTGCGGCCTTCGGCCAGCCAGCGTTTGCCGCACTCCAGCGTCATGTAGAAACTGCCGCGAAACACAATGTTGGCAATAGAGTCGAAAGCACGCGACGACAGGTCTTCGGTGCGGCTGATGAAGTTGCCGGCAGCGTTGTTGATTAACCCCGTGAGTGCGCCGCCATCGGCCCAGATGATATCGAGCATGGACTGGATCGCTGCATCGTCGCGGATGTCGCAAACCAGCGGCACCACGCGCCCGCCGTGTGCCGCCATGAGTTCATTGGCGCTCTGCTCAAGTACCACGCCCCGGCGTCCGCAAATGTAGACCACGGCACCCAGCATCAACAGTGCCTCGCTCATCACGCGGCCCAGACCGCTGCCGCCGCCGGTGACGAGAACCCGTTGCCCTTGCAGCAAGCCCGGTTTGTAGATCAAATCGTCGAGCGTCATGCTTATCCCCTGTTTGTTGCTTTTGGAACGCGTTTCAGGCAGCGCTGTAACGTGGCGCGCGTTTCTCAAGAAAGGCCTGCATGCCTTCGCGGAAGTCATCACTCTGGGTGCACAAAACCTGCTGGCGGTCTTCCATCGCCACCACGGCGTCCAGGCTGGCAGCGTCGATCGAATGACCCAGCGCGTCCTTGGTCAGGCGCAGTCCCAGCGGCGTGGTGCGCAACATGTCGTCGGCCTGCGCTTGGGCCTCGATCTGCAGTGCATCGAGCGGTGCGACGCGACTGAAGAGACCCAAGCCGTACGCGCGCTGTGCGTCCATGAAACGGCCGGTCAGCAGGTATTCGGCGGCGACCGAACTGCCCACCATGCGGGGCAGGAAATAACTCACACCCATGTCGCAGCCAGTTAGGCCTACGCGGATGAAGGAGGCGTTCATGCGGGCATCTGGCGTGCCCAGGCGGATGTCCGATGCCAGCGCCAGCGCGAAACCGCCGCCGCTGGCTGCGCCCTGGATCACGCTGATGATCGGCTGCGGGCAGCGGCGCATGGCCAGCATGATGTCGCGGATGCTGTGCTGCACAGCCATCATGCCCACGACACCCAGTTCACTACCAGGTTGCTGCTCCTTGAGGTCCAGTCCGGCGCAGAAGCTCGCCCCTGCGCCCTGCAGGATGACGACGCGCACTTCGTGGCGGCGGTACAGGTCCTGAAAATAGTTGCGCAGGGCGGTTGCCAGCGCCGGGTTGAGCGCATTGAGGCGCTGCGGCCGGTTCAGGGTTAAACGGGCGATGCCGGCGCTTTCCTGGATATCGAGAATGTCCTGCATGGGTGGTCCTTGAGTTGATGCTGGCAAACGGTTCACAGCGCGCGCGAGATGACTTCCTTCATGATTTCACTGGTGCCGCCGTAGATGCGCTGCACGCGCGCATCGGTGTACATGCGGGAAATCAGGTACTCATTCATGTAGCCGTAGCCGCCGAACAACTGCACGCAGGTATCGACGACACGGCCTTGGGCCTCGGAACCCCAGAGCTTGGCCATGGACGCAGTGGCGGTGTCAAGCCGGCCCGCCACCAGATCTTCCACACAGCGATCGATGAAGGCACGCCCGACCTTGATCTCGGTGGCCATCTCGGCCAGCCTGAACTTGGTGTTCTGAAAGTCGGCAATACTCTGCCCAAATGCCTTGCGCTCGCGTACATAGTCCAGCGTAGTCTGGAAGGCGCCCTCCATGGCGGCCAGCGCGGTCACGCCAATGACCATGCGCTCGTACGGCAGGTCACCCATCAGCTGGAAGAAACCCGCGCCCTCCTTGCCACCCAGCAACTGTGAGGACGCGACGCGCACGTCGTCAAAAAACAGTTCCGACGTGTCCTGGGCCTTCAGACCCATCTTGTCCAGCAGACGCCCGACGCGATAGCCCGGGCAGTCTTGCGTTTCAACCATCAGGATCGAAGTGCCGCGCGCGCCCTGGCTGGTATCCGTCTTGGCCACCACCAGCACCAGTCCGGCCAGAAAGCCGTTCGAGATGAAGGTCTTGGAACCGTTGATGACGTAGTCGTCGCCCGATCGATCGGCACGCGTGCGAATGCCCTGCAGATCGGAGCCGGTGCCGGGTTCGGTCATGGCGATGGCGCCGACCAGTTCACCCGATGCCATACGCGGCAGGTAGCGACGCTTCTGCTCATCCGTGCCATGGTTGTACACATAGTGCGCCACGATGGAGTGCACAGAGGCGTTCATGCCGCTCAGACTGCGGCGCGCCATCTCTTCGTAGAAGACAGCTTCATGGCGGAAGTCACCGCCGGCGCCGCCGAACTCGGACGGAATGTCGGTACACAGCAGGCCGGTCGAACCCGCCTTGCGCCAGATCTCGTGGCCGACATGGCCGCGTTGGCGCGCTGCTTCGTCATCGGGCAGCATGTGTTCCTCGATAAAGCGCACAACCGTGTCGCGGTATTGATCAAGGTCGGGGTCGGTCCAGGAGCGCTGAAAGGTAATGGGCATTTGAATCGTCCAGTGGAAAGAACAGAAGAGGGAAAGTGCTGTCAGGTGGCGGCCAAGACCCAGCGGGCAAGGACCGCATCGGGCGTGCCGGCCAGGCTGCGCACCGGCATGGCCGCCGATGTGCGGCCAAAACGCGGCGCAGGCGCTGGCTGCACCACGCCGTCGAGTTCGAAGAAGGTGGCGCGCGCCGCGTTGTGCCGGTGGCGCGGCGCCTCGTCCCAGTCGAGCACGGGCGCAAAACAGGCATCGCTGCCTTCGAGCAGCGCGCACCACTCATCGCGCGTGCGGCTGCGAAACACCTGGGCCAGGCGCAGCTTGAGCAGCGGCCAGGCGGCGCGGTCCATCTGGGCGTCAAAGGCCGGATCATCGGCAATACCGCAGTGTTCGCGCAGCAGCGCATAGAACTGCGGTTCGATGGCGCCAACGGCGACAAAGCGACCGTCAGCGCAGACGTAGGTGTCGTAGAAGAAGGCGCCGCCGTCCAGCAGGTTCTCGCCGCGCAGGTTGCTCCATTGGCCGGCCGCCTTGAAGCCGTACATCATGGCCGACATCAGGGCAGCGCCATCGGTCATGGCAGCATCGACCACCTGGCCACGGCCGGAGCGACCAGCCTCGAGCAAGGCGCTGAGCACGCCCACCGCCAGCAGCATGGCACCGCCGCCGAAGTCACCCACATAGTTGAGCGGCGGCACCGGCGACTCACCGGAGCGGCCGATGGCATGCAGGGCGCCGCTGATGGCGATGTAGTTGATGTCGTGGCCGGCGGCCGGCGCCAGCGGGCCGTGCTGGCCCCAACCGGTCATGCGGCCATAGACCAGACGCGGATTGCGTGCAAGGCAAACCTCCGGCCCCAGACCCAGGCGCTCCATCACGCCAGGTCGGTAGCCCTCGATCAGCGCGTCGGCACGCTCGATCAGGGCCAAGGCCTGCTCGACCGCCTGCGAATCGCGCAGGTCAAGGGTAAGGGCGGTGCGGCTGCGTGCCAGCACATCATGGGGATCGATAGTCGCCCCTGGCCGCGCAATGCGCACCACATCGGCGCCCAGATCGGCCAGCACCATCGCACAGAACGGTCCTGGCCCTATGCCGGCGAACTCGATAATCCGCAATCCTGACAACGGCCCCGCCATTTGCACGCTCCTTGCTGCGCACGGTTTGCACGCCTTTATATGGAGCATGGTGCCGACTTGGCGTCCAACGCGCATCGTCTGAATTGACGAAATGAAGGAAAGTTTCAGGGCGGATCTCAATCTCCCATCTGCCGCTTAACCAACTCTTCCGGCGAAAGTGATCCAGACCGTGTAGAAACACTTTTCCTGCAGGGCGACCCCAAGTCTGACTCTGCATATGCATGGGGGCATGCAATCGTTCAGCGGGCGCCTGAACGGGCCGAAGTTCTTGAAGTTTGTAGTCTGCGTTTTTGAGAAGACGCACTTTGCGAGTGCCATGGAGCTTGTATTGCACCTCAGGGATGAACAACCCAATTTGCTCAAGAAGCGCGTCTCCATAGTGACCAAGAGCCGACATACGATCCGCATGCAAAGGGTGCCCCAATCAGACCTTGGCCTGACGTCACTTCGGGAATGGTTTCGATTGACATTCAGCTTACGTCGGCCTGCGCATCAGAATTGTGTGGCCAGCGGGATTTTCCAACCCTCATCTCGGGACAGGCAGTGTAAATTTCTCATCGATTTTGTGGGACTGGAATGCATCACGTGCCCAAGCGTCGCGGCGCATGATTTCCTTCACCATGGCGGTGAACTGTCTCGACAACACGCTGCGCACGACCATTGTTCCGATGATCGGTGGGACCGGGAAATCGGGTACCACTCGCCCCTCGTATAGAAGCCGAACTGCGCCCGTTGGAAGGTTCTCAAGTTCGTAGCGTCCTTCCATTTCCCTGAGATTGCCGCCAACGGCGTGCGCCACGATGCGCCGCATTGGAGACTCCACTACGGACAGAGTCACCTCAACGGGCTGGCGGAAGAACAGGATGCCGAATTCCCCTGTCTGCTCGACGAGGAGTTTGTCGCCGTCGAGCTGCACCACGCGTGAACCGTTCATGTCAGGAATGAATTCGGCAAGGTGGTCGTAGTCGGAGATGACGCTCCACACTATGCTTGGGTCGACTCGCATCTCCGCAGACGCCCTCACCGTGACGACGCCAACCTCGCCAGAGGTCTCGATGCTGACCTGCTGTGCCGAGGCCGTCACCGGGACGCAGAATGCCAACGCGAGGATGAGGATTGTGACTCCCGCCCGCAAGCTCAATGCGTTGACCATGACGCGGATGGGTCAGACGGGTTCCCGACGCGTGACTGGATGCTGAAGCGCAGGCTGATCCGGTCTTGCACCTGGATCGCACCACCCAGGATCGAGAAAGGCACGATGCCGAAGTCGGATTGCTTGAGTTCAAGCGATCCGCTGACGCTCATCCCGTCACGGGAGGTCTCCATCTGCGCAGGCACCTCGAATGCGCGGGTGACCCCGTGCAGCGTGATCGTGGCAGTGAGCCGCACGCCCGTCGCCATCTTCTCGATGCCGCTCACGTGAATGAGTGCAAATGGAAACTGTTGGGTATCGAGCACTTTGTCAAGCATGTTGATGCGCGTGCCGGCGATGTCGGACTCACTGGGCTGCGTGTCCAGGCCCGCCTCGGCACGCAGCACCGGGTCATCGACCGAGAGTTCGCCCAAGGGAACGTACAGGTCAGCGCGGCTTGATTCCGGTGCAATATAGCCTTGAATTCCGTGGCTCGCAACCACGTGGTCGTGCCCCAGGCGTGCCAGCGATCCGCCGCGGCGCACAGTGACTGTGACAAGTGAGTGCGCGGGATCAATGAGATAGACGGCCTTGCCCAGCGCCGCCACCTGCTCATAATCATTGCGTGGAAAATTCGCGGGTTCCTGCTTTACCGCGGGCCGTGGTTCCGGCACCGTCTCGTGAACAAACGGCGCGCACGCTGCAATAAGCACCGCCAAAACGGCAACGGCATGTGCGGTGCGCGGTGAGGACATCTCAGTGAGCCTTGCGCAGCAGCACGTGGAATTTCACGCTAACGTCAGGGCCAATGACGTCTGTCGCCGCCCACTCGCCAGTGCCGATGCCAAACATCCCGCGCTTGACGGCGAACTCACCGTCCATGCTGGCCCCTTCCCCTGCAGCGTTCCAGGAGAAGGGAACCTCGACCGTTTGCTGCACCCCCTTCAGGGCGAGCGTGCCACGCGCCATGTAGCGGCTGAACTGCGGAGTCGTCTGCAAATGGCGGATGTCGGTTGCGTGGAATTCAGCCTGCCTGTGTTGGGAAAAGTCGAACCATTCAATCCCGGCGATCGCCTTGTTGATGTCCGCGCTCCCCATGTCGGCGCTCGACACCCTGATGCTGACATCCAGACGGCTGTCGGCCAGCTTCTGCGGATTGAAGCTCAGTCGCAAATCGAACTCCTTGAAGACCCCCGGCGCTGGCGTCTTCTCGAAAGTTGCCGCAAACTCAAGCCTGCTTCCGGTGGGGTCCATCTTCCAATCGGTCGCGCGCGCGTGCTGAAGCGCAGTCCAGACGAGCAGCAAACCAAGACAGATGAGTTTTTTCATTTTGGAGTTCTCCTTGCAGGCAGCATCCGGGTCAGTATCGCATTGCGCTTGACGAAGTGGTGCCGCAATGCCGCGCCAACGTGCAG
>Ga0315271_10000204_pt1 | contig 30397 bp, 16 predicted proteins | sample C3_top_MG_FD_204664 | JGI IMG/M metagenome (GOLD analysis project Ga0315271, IMG submission 204664) | Sediment microbial communities from Yellowstone Lake, YNP, Wyoming, USA - C3_top | ecosystem: Environmental > Aquatic > Freshwater > Lake > Sediment | place: USA: Wyoming | collected 2017-08-01
AGCCTGCCGGTGGACGCAGGAAAAGGCCGCGGAAGCTTGCGGGATCGGATATAAACTCTATCAGCTCTACGAGCTCGGGATCAAAAGAAACCCCGGTTTGGCCACGCTCGAGAAGATTGCCAGGGGCTTCGGGCTTGGGATTCATGAATTGCTGGCCCCGGCTCCCTTGCCCAGGACTCGCCCCCGCAAACCGCTTGCTGCCTCGAAGGCCAGGCCCGAACCCCGGAAACAGCAGGCCAGAAGAAAATGTTAGAGAGAACTACCGTGCGGTAGTGGCGAGGCCGACTGGGTCATCGGCAATGCTTGTTTAGGCAGGACCAGACTGCTTCGGGCAACAACCGGGATTTTCGGCGCTCGTCCACTAGCTGGCGCACCACCTCTTCCAGCACCGTGCAAACATCCGATACAGCAGCACGAGCGGGAACGCACACACGAGGCTGATTGCAAACGCCAAGATGATCATCCAGGCAAGAGCCCGCCAGGGGTCTGGGAAGGGGTTGTCTGCGCCGATGTCGCTCGTGAAATACACATAGAGACGCCAAATGACCACAGGCGTTAGGATTAGGCCCAGCAGAAAAACCCTGCAGAGGGTGGACAGCACTGGATGCTCTTTCGCGTCTGACCAGGACGACTGTGAGGCCATGGGATGGTCTGTCGTGAAAATGTTCATTCGTGCCCTTAAAGACAAATGGACCGGGGGCCTATGCGGAAGGCCAGGTCAGCTTGCCGTCGGGCTGAGTTGACATGCCGGCCTGCGTCAGGCGTGCAACGACGTCGTTGACCGCCGCGTCGGTTGCCCGGGCGTTCAGTTGGCCCTTGATGAAGGCGGTCAAGGTTTTGAGTTTGCGGGGCCTGGCGTCTTTTCGGTTCAGGAGGCCGTCGGCGACTTTTTGGATGCGATCCGGGGATGAAGGGGCCTGCGGTGATGCAAGCCCTGGAATGTCAATGAGTGATGGCAACCGGTGACAGGTAATGTCTTGGGTCTTGAGGTGCTTGATAAGTGGGTCGAACCCGGTGTCCTTAGAAACGATGAGGAATGTTGCGCCAGGTGACTCGGCGGCGAGGCGGCCGATATAGTAGGCGATGTGGAAATCGAGGGCGTTGCGGCCGGTGCCCTGGATGCGGATGTATTCGGCATCTGGCCCGAGGGGTTGGAGCTCGGCGGCGAGGTCGAATGGGATTTTGGTCTGGTTGGCTCCGCAAAAGACCTTGGTCTTGAAGGGGCGTCCGCGGAGCGAAGTCAGGTCCTTGGGCTGAACGTTCTCGAAGTCGATAAGGATGATGCTCGTTTTCAATTGGCCGGCGATCGGTTCGGCGCGGATGGTACGCCTGGCCCAGTGTGGTGACAACCGGATTTGGGGTTTTGCCGCGCAGGCCCTTGGTGACGAGCAGCTGCCACCACGGGAGACGAGGACGGAACTGAGGAGGACAACCGCACGCCCGCCAGAACTGCACAGGCAACGAAACGCGATGGAAGTAAAACGCCGCAACCCGGCACTGCCACCGCTGCCAACGAACGCCGACCAGGGACTGCAAACGCCTAGCGCCCGAACGAAGAGTTCCGTGCCGGACGGGCGAGCAAGCGTTGGAATTGCTGGCTGTCGCTGTTGCTCCTGAGGCGGGGTGCCCTATTGCGGGGCACGGCCAAGCGGGGAATCACCGTTTGCGATTTCTGAATACAAGACCGTGCGTATCGACTCGACGAGTTCGAGCGGCCCTTGGTTTGAAAACAACTGAAAGCTCGCGTTCGGTGAGTATGCGACCACAGCACCATTCTCCACCTGGTAAAATCCTATGCAATGTTCGTCGCTGGCGTCCCCCTGCGGAGCGGTGATCCGATCGTCGATCAACCTGACCTCGCCTGTGCCGAGGGTCTTAGCCTTGGCACGGACAGAGTCGGGGATCTGTCGGATGGCGATGGAGTGGATCATGTCTTTAAAGGCTTTGTTGCCGGAAAAGTTCTCGGGGACCCAGGCTGCTTTAAAGTCTTTCAAGCACCCTACAATTTGATGAGACTTCAGACCGCGCTTTGCAGCGATGCGGGGCCGAACGTAAGTGACAAAGCCTGGCGCTGTCTTTTCGGGGAAATCTCCTTTCAGGATGGTGATCGAAAAATCTGGGGCTTTACTGGAATCAACGAGCACCTTGTAAAGTTTGAAATGCTTACTGCTCGTGGACCAGCGGCCGTGGCCAAAGCAAAGGTAGAGGGCGTAGACCACAAGAACCGGACCGACGAGAAGCCAAGGGTTCATTTGACGTCGTCCTTGCTCATGGCCTGGTGTCCGGCGCGACGTTTTGGCCCTGGCACTCCGGGCCAGTGAGCCTGGATAAACAGCGGGGCGCGATCCCGCGTTTGCCTGCACTACACTCAAACCATGTCCATTTCATTTTGCATGTGCCTGCTTGGCAAAATGCTCCAGGTCGGCAAGCACCTCTGCCTGAGTGGTGCCTGCCGAGCCGAACGCGCGACAGCAAGACTCCAACATCATCAGCGAATGGATGCTCTGAACGCCCTGCCGTTCCGCATCCGTCAGGAAGCGTCCGAGTTTCTTCTCGGCGGCAGTGATGATCTCCAGCTGGGTTCCCGCAACCGCCTGCTGAAACCGGGCATCGCTCTGCGGGACCACGGTCACCTGCTTCTTGCGACCGAGAAATTTAGCGAGAAAGCTCATGCGGTGGGGTGTAGTTTAGCGCGACCGCTGGGGCAAAAGTATGTGTGACCATTTCTCTCAATTCTGGAGTCTGCGCTCCAGATCGGCAATGGCTCCGTGCCATTTGGGAGCTACAATGCCATTCCCCTCTTCCCATAGGTCTTTGAGTTCGGATTTGGTCTTGATGGCGGTCACTGCCTGACGGGCGAGGGTAACGAATTCGGGTGTAAACGATGTGGAGTGCTGTCGCGCCCATGCCTCAAGTTGCTCGGGAAAGTGTGAATCGGGATGTCCAAGCCAAAAGGCTACAATTTCAGCCGCGGCCAGCGCTTCGCTTGCCACATCGGCCTCCAGATAGGGCTCAATACGCCGGCGACCTAGCAGTAGCCTCCCGATGAACGACGGCTGCGGTGGAATCCGCTCCTCCCTGGCCCGAGTCAATGCGACCCGAACCGCTTCGGAGTCGCCGCTTTCGCACAAGGTACCGACCCAATCAAGTGCGGTGTCGTTTTGAAAACTGCCTGCATCCCAAGCGCCCATCAGTAAATCCTTTCTGGTGCAAGTATGCTATGTGCGATCATATGCCCAGCAGGTCTAGTCCTGAAAAGGACATGGACGATGGTAAATCATTTCAAAGTGGTGAATGCGACAGAACACGCTGTTGCGGAGTGTTCCTCTGGGACAACCAGCGTGACGGCAAGAGGCTTCTGCGATCTCCGGCCCCAGTGCGTCGTAGAAGCGCCGAAACGATGCGAGCGCACTTTCTTGTGCTTTTCGAGCAATCTCGGCTTGCTCCTCGGAACTGCGTGGAGGGGAGTGGCCTGGGGACCATGGCTGCTGCTCGATATGGGCGATCTCGCCACGGGAGAGGTTCAGCCAAAGGCTCAGGGCGTGCTCTCTTGAGACGCCAACTTGGTGACGTGGGGCTCCCTCGGACTCGATGTTCTCCCACACTACAAGTCCACTCTCGAATACCGCCAGGGTCCAGCCGCTTTCGTGAGTCAGCCAAGCATCAGGATGCTCTGGGTCGTGCTCTTCAAGCTGTGCCAAAAGCTCGCGCATACGGCGCTCGTTTGGCGCGTCTTCGGAGTCACCCCACCGCGCTGTTACGCTGTATGTCATCGTGCTTCCGAGTAACGCAAGGGTCAGCGACTGGAGCCGTCCGCTGATGAGGTTGGATTTGTCTGTGAGCGAATCGGCTGGCTTCCGTTCGCTGGTCCGTCTTGGACCATCTTCCCTTCCTTGTTGATGCGAATGTCTTTCGAATCGATCACCTTCACCCCTTTCAATCGCTCAGCCCACAGATTGCGCAGCTTGCGAGGGGCCTCAATCTGTCCCTGCACAGTAAGAATTGCAACGGTAGCCCTCATGGACTGGCCGATCGCATTCGCCATTTCGGAATGCAGCTGGCGCCCGAAGGGTGCCGCCGGTTCCAAAATGGCATCCCAGTCGGAAAGCAAGCTACGCTCTGGTAAGGAGTTTCCTGGCGCCACCACAAAGAAAACGCCAGTGTTGGTCAAGGTCGTCCAGTTGGCAAACGATCCACCATCTGGCAATGAGGGCAGAAAAAGAGCCGCTCGATCGGGCATAGTGCCGGAGATTTCCCGCATCATCAGAAGGCTCAGGGACGTGATGAGTTTGATGCCATCGGCATGGAACTTGCCGCCTGCGATTTCAACTCCCTGAAACTCCGGATCGCCGTTCTGCTTCTTCCGCAGAGCTTCCTCAAACACTCGTTTGGTGAGATTCGTTAAACCTAGTTTGAGCGCTTGGTAGGCGCCGCCCAGCACGATGTCCAGGTAGGACTGATCCATCACGCGGGAGGAGTTGAGCACGAGCACATCCTTTCTCTTGCCGTCTTGCTGCCGGAGTGTCAAAGCCGTCTCGAACACGTCATTCTGTATGAAAAGCAGCGCGTTGCTCGGGACACCCAGAAAAATGGCGTCGGCGACTCTGGGCAGTTTTTCATCTGGATTCGGAAAGCCAGCCTCATACACCTCGGCGATTTTCATCGATTCGATCACGTTCGCATAAAGCGGGGTGAACTCTGGGCCCATTTTGGTTGTGAAGACCGTCCACTGGTCGTTCCACGCCGCGCCGTTAGTGGACGTGAAGAGGGCCAGATAATTCTCCAGTGCCAGACGATTTTGGCGTTGGTATTCTGGGGGTAGATCCTTCCATCGCGACCAGAGCCGGTCCAGGTGTGGTTTCAGCGCTGGCTCTCGGGATGCAGCAACGGAGAGAAAAGGTAACAGGCACAGACTCACCAGCAGGACACTCCGCGATCGCTTTTTCATTTCCTTTGCTTGGTTCAACAGGTGATGGGCGTCATTGCTCTCACGGACTGATTCAAGCAGAACGGGGAGTGCTCGGCAAGGAGCGCCCGCCACTGCCCGGAATGGTGGTCAGTGATTGGGCGCCCGCGGTAGCGGGCGGTTTCACGAGCGTGAACGGGTTGACTTCGTCGTGGGCATTGGTGGTTCGTAGAGCGTTAGTGAGCTGGCGTTGGTCGCTGCGAACCTTTTCCGCGCTTTACCGCGCAAGGGGCTCTGAGGTACGATTGCGGCCGGGCAACCGCTGGTTGAGTGCACCCGCATCCTCAGCCCCTCCGGCAGCCCCCGCGGAAGAGCGACAGCCTCGCCGCGATGTCGGTGCCATGATAAGAGCGAAGCGATGACAAAGATACTTCCCGAGACCGGATTCATGCCAGGAGCGAGAAACAGGGCGTGGGTTTCCTGCGGTGTGGCGGTGCTGCTTGCGGCAGCGCACTCTGCCTTAGGGACCTTCACCGCTGGGCTGCCCCTGGACGCCCTTCCGGACATTCGCCTCACTCGGGAGCTCTGCGACAGGGCGTTGAGCGAGCCGAAGGTGCAACCCCTGGCAAGCGAGACCCTCCAAGCCCGCGTCCAACGCATCCAGCGCCTGGCCGCCGAAGGCGATCCGGTTGGAGAGCTTGGACTGGCCGGCTTGTATGCCAAGGGTTTCGGGGTTCCCAGGAACCTGCCGGAAGCGGCGAAGTGGTGCCAAAAAGCTGCCGCAGCAGGTGTGCCGCTGGCGCAGACCTGGCTGGGTGAGATGTATGACGCCGGCGAGGCGGTTCCTGCTGACCCGACGCAAGCGGTTAAATGGTACGAAAAGGCGGCAGCCAAGGGTTTTCCCCCTGCTCAGTTTGATTTGGCTGTATCCATGACCTTTGGTGCGGGGACGTCCACGAATTATGCAGAGGCCCTGAAGCTCTTTAAGGAGGCCGCCGAAGCGGGACACGCCCCGTCCGCCTACCAAGTCGGAGTCGCGTACAAGAAGGGACGCGGTGTTGTAACCAACGACGTCGAGGCCCTCAAATGGTTCCTTCGAGCTGCGGAGAAGAACTTTCCTATGGCCCAAGGAGCGGTGGCGGCGTATTACGTCGACCACGGACAGGATCAAACCGCCCGCCCGTACGCGGAGCGTGGGACCAGCCAGGGGGACGCTCTGAGCGAAACGATTTGGGGCATGTTTCTGATGGACGGGAAGGTCGTGCCCAGAAATTGGCCAGAAGGAGCCCGCCAAGTCGAGAAGGCCGCAATACAAGGGTTCCCTTTCGGAGCGGCGAAATGGGGCTGGTGCTTGCTCACAGGCACCGGCGTGGCGACCAACATCACTGAGGCAATAAAGTGGGTCCGCTATGCCGCAGACCATAATGATGCCCTTGCACAAAACTCGTTAGGTGTCTGCTATGATGACGCCACTGGGGTTGAAGTTGACCATGACAAAGCGCATGAACTTTTCCTGAAGGCGTCGGCTCAAGGCAGCCGCCCCGCCATGTTGAACCTGGGTCGCCAATACGACAAAGGATACGGTGTCCGAACCAACGCCGTGGAGGCGTTCGCTTGGACCAAACGAGCGGCTGAACTCGGTGAGAGCCAGGCGCAATACGTTCTGGGCCTTCGGTTGGTGCTCGGCCAGGGAACCGCCGCCAATCCTGCCGAGGCGGCACAATGGTTCCGCAAGGCCGCCGAGCAAGACCACCTGCAGGCGATGACCAGTCTGGCCGACCTACTGGCGGTGGGCACGGGTGTGCCGACAGACGTTGAGGAAGCGGTGCAATGGTACCAGAAGGCGGCCGACAAGGGTTCCGTAGTCGCCGAAGTGCGACTGGCGGTGCGCTACGCCAGCGGCGCCGGCGTTACCAACGATCCCGCCAGGGCCATCAAGCTGTTAACCCAGGCGGCGGGACAAAACAGCTTGGATGCCATGATCTGGCTGGCGCTGCTCTACCTGAGTGGCAACCAGACCTGGCAGGATCATGAGTTGGGCGTCCACTACCTTCAGCAAGCCGCGGACCGGGGCCACCCGGATGCGGAATACCTCGCAGGAGAAAGCGCTGAGGGATTCGGCGGAGGGCCGGCCGATCCAAAAGTGGCCATGGCTTGGTATGAGAGGGCCGCCCGCCAGGGACATCGCGACGCGCAGTTCAAAACCGGGGTCGGGTATCTCCAGGGCCGGGGCGTGCCGCGCGACCCGGAGTTGGCCGTGCGCTGGCTCACGGCCGCGGCGAACCAGGACCAGCTCTATGCCTGCGGCCAGTTGGCCCGGCTTCGTCAGGAGGGCACCGGCACGCCTCGGGACGCGACCGAGGCGTTAGGCTGGTTCAAGCGGGGCGCCGAGCTGGGCGACCCCTCCGCGCAAATGGATTTGGCCCGGTGCTACCGCTTCGGGCGAGGCACCCGGCAAGACGAATCGCTCGTCTCTTACTGGTGCGGCCGGGCGGCCACCAACGGTTGGCCGGAGGCGCAGCGCTCTATGGGCCTGATCTACCTGATGAAAACCAACTCCTCGCCTGAGGACATCCAGGAGGGCTTCAAGTGGCTGCGGGCGGCAGCGGAAAGGGGTGATGCTGAGGCCCAATCCCGGATGGGCCTCAACTTGGTTTCGGGAAAGCTTTTGCCCCGAGATCCCATCGCGGCGAATAGATGGTTTGCGAGGGCCGCCGCCCAAGGAGTTGCAACGGCGCAGAATGCTCGGGGCTATTCGTTAGCCAACGGCATTGGCGCCGAAACTAATCTGGTAGAGGCATATAAATGGCTTTCCCTGGCATTTGCCCAGCAGGACCCCCAGGCTCGCGTAAACTTTCCGGCGCTGAAGAGCAGGCTCACCGCTGAGCAGATTGAAGATGCTGAGCGCCAGGCGGCGGCTTTCAAGCCGAAGCTCGAAATAGAGATGCGTTGCCCGTCTCTCAGGCTGAGGGAATTACTAGCGACCATAACGCCGGCTCCTGGTCATTAAGATTTCTGCAGGGAGACCGCCCGGCATGAGCCGCACGCAGTCGGTCGCGTTTCGGTTCTTTTAGCCTTTAGCCTTATGCCTTGAGTCTACTGACTGACTTTGTCTTTGCCCGAAGCGAGGTGGCAGGGCGGCGGACGAGGAGCAGGGGCGTGACAGCCCAGCATCCAATAAACACACCACCAGTATTCGTTGCGGGGCTGGCGCGATGGCCGCGGTCGGGGTGGTTGGAGTCTGGAGGGATCACGGGGAGCTTGGGGTTTCGGGTTGAAGGAAGGGTCTCAGTGTTGGTTCAATGTGCCCGTGGCAGTGATGGATCTAAATGACGGGAGCGAGAGCGGGCATGGAGATGCTAACCCCATGGCTTGAGTCGCTCGCTGTTGCCGGTATTGCGCTCTTCGCATTTCTGCTGGGGCGTTGGTCTTCACGGCTGCCTAAGCCTTATTGGCTGGTCGGTTACCTGCTGCCACTGGGGCTCATTTTGCTCTATTGTGTGGCGGCTTTTCAGCCGGGGGTTGCGATGGTTCCGCCGTTGTCGTGGATGACCGTCGGGCGCAGCAGGTTCGTGTGTTTCAATTTTGTCACGACGATGGTGCTAAGTGCGCCGCTGGCCCGTTTGCCGCAGCGGCGCACTCGGATGGTGGTGTGCGCGCTGATTGTTGTGTTAACCGCAATGTCTGTCGTGCCTTTCGCCGCACCGGCGTTCAACCGCAGCTATCTGGCTGGGCTCAAGACTCGGGTAGATGGTGATGGCGTTTGTCGGCAGAGCAAGGATTACACCTGCGGGCCCGCGGCGGCAGTAACTGTCTTGCGCAGGCTTGGGCTGCCGGCTGAGGAGGGAGAGATTGCGATTTTGTCGTACACGAGTGCCATTACAGGGACTGAGCCAGATGTGTTGGCCAAGGCATTGCAGAAGCGCTACGGTGACGACGGTTTGGTGGCGGAATATCGCGGATTCAGGACCATGGATGAGTTGAGGGATGCCGGGCTGACTGTGGCGGTAATGAAGTTCAATGCCTTGCAGGACCATTGCGTTGCGATCCTGGGGGTGGAGACGAACCGAGTGCTGGTGGGAGACCCCCTCAGCGGGTTTGGCTCCTGCTCGATTGAGGATTTCGAGGAGAAGTGGTTGTTCGTTGGCATCGTGCTGAAGCGGGGCGCTGCGGGGGGCAAGGTGGCAAAGCACGAATCGGGCTGGGATCTTGTTTCGAGCAAGGATCTGAGTTCGCCCGATAGCGAATGGGTCGCCACAGTATTCGAGATGTGCAGTTACGATACGACCGGGTATTGGCCGCAAGTATCGTTACGGCGCCCGGGCGAGAAGTTGGGCCGGGTGGGAAATGTGCTGAGCGGAGGTCCTGGGGATGGCATGGCGGCAAGCTGGGTTTCGCCGACGAATCTAGTGGTGACGTATTGCGTAAGCTCACCCGGGGAGTCTTATCCGCCAGGGAGGACGAACCTGTTTGGAGTTGCGATTGAGTTGAGGCGGGTGTCTGTGGTGGAGTTCCAAGCTGGGGAGAATGGAGCCGGGGCGGCCAGATGATGAAACGGCGCTGGAAAATCCTAGCAGGGTTGCCGGTGCTGGCGATAATTGGCGTTTGGCTGCTTTCCCGACCGAGTCCCGCGCTGCGGGACCTGAATAAAACCCGGGGTGCCTTGCGGCGCGAGGGTTTCAAGCTCGACCTCCGCGAGTTTGATTTCGCCTTGTCGCCTGAACTGAGCCAGCGCGCGGCATTGCTTGCAAGGACTACCCGGACCGAGTTGACGAACCGGCTGCATCCAGATCCGATTGCGGGTGGGATGCGGGATTTCCCGCCGCCAGTGACAGCCGTGGGCGACAGGAGCACGGTGGCGACCTGGAAGCTCGAGAGCCTGAAGAGCTATCGGGGCGAGGCCCTATGGCCGGATCTGCGGGAGGGGCTGAATGCGAGTGAGGCCCGGCTGGAGACGGCGATGCAGGCGGCGGTGTCCGGGCCGATTCGCTTCGAGCCGATCGGCAGTCGCTTGCCCAATCCGCTCCTGCCGTACTTGGCTGACCTGAAGAATCTGGCAACCACGTTCGGAGTTGCGGCCGTGCTGGCGCTGCACGACAGGAAGCAGGACGCCGCCTGGACGAACCTGCTTGCCGTTACTTGCCTGGCGACCGCCTACAGTCCTGAACCGATTGAGGTTTCGCAGCTCGTGCGGTTCGGCTGTATGGGCATTGCCTTCGATGCAACCTGGAGCGCCTTGCAGGCGCCGGGTTGGACGGAGGTTCAACTGGCGGCGTTGCAGCGGCGTTGGGAAGCGCTGGAGTTGTGGAGCGGCCTGCCTGAAACTGCGGCGTATTCCCGCGCCAATATGGCGGGGCTTATCCAACTGGAGCGCCGCGAACCGATTTTCGACGGGATGCCGTTTTCGGAGGTGGTCCGCCATCCGAGGGATGCGTGGGCGGCGGTGGAGAGGTATTGGAGCCGGAGCAAGTATCGGCATCAGGGCAGCTACGAAGATGAACAGGCCGTTTTGTTGTATTATCGGGACAGGGAGCTCGAGTTGAGGCGCGCCTTGCAAGCCGGGACATGGGCAGAGATGCGGCAGCTTCCGGGAGTGACTAATTTTGTGCCGTTCGTCTCAACAAATTCCTCGAGGGCGTTGGCGATGATGAACATGCGGCAAATGAGCTTGAGCTTCCAGGGACATGGTGTTGGGGTGCCGGGCCGGGCTGCGGAAGCGGAGACGCGGCGGCGCCTGGTGGTCACCGCGCTGGCTCTGGAGCGGTACCGGCTCCGGCACGAACGTTATCCTGTCAGTCTGGCAGGCCTGACACCCGAGTTCCTCAAGGCTCCGCCGCTGGATTTCATGGACGGGCAATCGCTCCGTTATCGACTGACAGGCGACGGGCATTTCCTGCTGTACTCCGTTGGGCTGGATTGCGTGGATAACGATGGGCAGATGCGGAGGCCGGGCGGGCGCGGAATGCGTTCCGACTCACCGATGGAGGCTTTCGGGTTTGGTCTGGGTACAGATCTGGTTTGGCCGAAGCCGGCATCTGACGCCGAGATTGGGCGCTTCCTGGAGGAACAGAAGCACGCGGAGGAGGTTCGGGCGAGGGACGCAGAAGACGCTCAGGCCGAGGCGTGGTGGGGTATTACAACCCGGCGCCAGTCAAATGTTGAGAAAGCGCTCGCCGAAGCTCCAGCGGCGGTGACAAATGAGCCTATTTATGGGGGACGCCGGCTGAGCGAGGTGCTTTCGAGCCGTCCCGGCGCAAATGAACTTTCGCTTTTTGAGTTGCTGACTCTAAAGCAGGTTGTCACTGGGGCGGAGCCAGAAACCGTGGTGTTTGAGTTGCCGATCCGGTATGAGGCCGTGACGAACGTGGGGGAGGTTGGTTTATGCATTGATCGCTACAGGCCGGATTTTGAGGAGGGCTGGGGAGTTGGCCATTGCGAGTGCGTCCGGGCCGTTAACGGCGACTGCCGGCTGGTGTGGAGCACGATTTATGAGACCCCCGGCAAGCACGCGCTACTGGCGGTCCTGGAGCTGAGGGACAAGGGGCAAGGCAGCGAGGCGCTATTCGGCCCGGTGACGCCGGTTGTGGTGACCAACCTGTGCCAGTTTACTCCGGAGTCAGCCGTGTTTGATCCGGAGTCGGGCGCGAAATTTTACGCGAGGCTGCCGGAGTCGAAAGGCACATACGAGATTGAGCTGAAGTCACCGGCTGGCGACAGCCTAAGGACCATCACGGGGACTACCAGCAACGGATTCTTCGAGGTGCGGTGGGATCTGAAGGATGACAGGGGACGGCGCTGCACCAATGACTCTTACGACAGCGTATTTCACGTTACGCTGCCAGACTCTGGCAGGTCACAGACGCTGAGGGGGCCGTGAAGTGGTGAGTCGGCACCCCAGCTTTCCTAGTTTTTCAATAGTCTGGTTACTTCGGAGGAAAGGATGGGTGAAACAACCACCGCCGTGGCCTTGTTGTTTCCGAAGTCGGCGAGAATCTCCAGTTCTGCAATGGGAGTAATGAATTCAGAAGGCGTGTCGCCGGTTCCCTTGCTTGTTGGCATTTCGCCGAAGTTGCCTTCCCCGTAATAAGGGGTGACTTTGGTGATGAGAAATTTCTCAGCGGTGGCCAAACACTTAATGCGCGCAAAGTAGTTGTCCTCGTCCGCCTGAGGCACCACGACAGCTTTCTGCCTTCGGAAGCACTCGATAATCTGTTCTGGACTGGCGGTTTGTTGAAGCTTGTAGCGGTCAAGCTCAGGCCAGTTCAGGATGAAGGCCCGAACCTGTTCATGGCTTCCCAATTCAATCCAGAAGCCCTCAGCATCGCCATTATCGGCTGAGCCGTAAAACGAAACGCCATCGAGCTGCCGGGAGAGAAAAACGCCGCGTCCGCACAGGTGGTTGGTGACATCTCGGCCTGTTTCATCATATCTGCAATGGCTGGTCGTCAGGTTCTTCAGCTTGACCTGCTGCGGGTCGAGTCCGAACCGAGGCAACTCGGTCCATGCTCGCCGGATAATGTCGGCATCGCCAGGAATACCCGTTCCCGCCCCCCTGTCAGGATGCGGTATCCAATAGCCGATTGTTGCCCAGCCAGGTCTGACGGAGAAAATAGAGGGGATCGGACCGGGATAATGTGGACCTCTATCATCCCAGATGAAAAAGTCTTTCCGGGGAGGCTCGGGGATGCCCTTGGTCTGGAGTGAGGCGAGGACGATTGCGTTTGAAATCACCGAGGCTGGGAAGACGCGCAGCCCATGTCTTCGATAGACCCACAAGCTGCCTGGCAAGCCATTCGTTGGAGCCTGCCAGATGACTTGGGCCTTTGCGGAGAGGTGGGGCGAAAAATCCTCCAGCTTCGTTGCTGCGGCTGAAAGGGAAATCGTCCCCGCCAGAATCGCTGAGAAGATTGAGAATGCATTCATACGGGCACCCGATTTGATTCTCAATTTAGTGGTGCAGCGCAATTGGCGAAAGCGTAAATGGGGCGCGGTCGGGGCCAGGGGGGCCAGGGACCAGCCTGTACTGTCGTGGCCTCTTGCGGGCGTTTGGGAGAACGTTTTCCAGCGTCTGGCTGCACCGGAGTGCCTTGACCGGGCTTCCTAGCACGGGTGACAGGTGTGCCGCGGGCCATGCAGCGACAGCCCCAGGGTTTGGATCTGGCGGACTGGGGCTTTCGGGGCTTTCAGTCGCGCGCTGGACTCGCTGGACTTTCCGCGCTTTTTCTGGTTTGATGGTGGATAAGGCTGCGGAATGAGTGTTGCTGCCACGTATTTGTGTCAGACGTCGAAGCGGGCCGGAGCCCGCGGTTGTTGTCCGCTGTGCCGATGTTTCAACTAGGTTTCCTGCGGATCGAAGCGTTTGTGAAAACTCGAATTCTCCTTGGTGCGTCCACGTACACAACTGCGCTTTGCCCAGCAAGAGTTGCAACACACAGGCAGAACGGATATGCAGCGGGTCGGGAGCGTGATTGTGATAGCCCTGTCGGCGCTGACGTTCTGGCCGGCGGTGGATTACTGGCTACACGTGGGGAAGTGATCGGGACAAATGGCTACATGGGTAAATGCAGCAAGCGACAAGCGCCGATTTGACTATCACCAACCTCCATTGCAGGACGGACGCGGAGCGCCGCGCTGCAACTGAGCCGGACCGCCGCGTCAGGGGAAAAGCCTGGCTCGGTAGAACCGAACTGTGGAGTTGCGGTCGGATGGGCCTTCAAAGCGGACGATGCCATCAGTTCCCGCACTGGCGGTCGCCGCGATGGTCCAGTCGGTCAGGTTCGTGGAGGTCTCGATAGCGAAGCGCTCGCCGGGAACTGCAAGGAATTCCAGACGCAGCCCGCCCTTCGTCGGGTGAGCTACCAGACGGAGTGAGAGGCGGGTGGCGAGATTCCAGGAGTCCCGATAATGCTCAATTGCCGCCGTGGGTTGGAATCTGGCCGCGGCCTGGTCACCTCTCAGCAGGGATTGCCTCGCCAGCGAGAGTTTGGGAGCGGATACACCAGCGTATGCGGCATCCTGGATAGCCACCGCCGCCAGCAGCCTGTCAACTTTCAGGATGCGGGCGATGAGGCCTCGCACCAGGGTATCGTCGGGATTTGAGGGGCGGTGGTCGTTGAGCAGCGCTGTCAGAGCAAGGGCAGCAGCCTGTTCCTCCTGGAAGTCGCCCGCGCCCCACCTTCTGTCCAGGTGCGTGCCGTCCACCCAGAATCGCGGATCGAGCGAGGCGCGGAGGTGCACGATGGCATCGGCCAATGGCTGCCGATCTCCGGGGCGGCGACTGGTGTTACGGAGGGCGACCAGTTGCGAGAGGACATTGGATTTTACGCCTTGCGCATCCAAAACTGTGACTGGGAAAACACACGTATTTGTGTTGCCGGAGACATCGGCGGCAGTGCAAAGCACGTGAGTGGTTCCAATTGGAAATAGGCTGCCTGACGGCGGCAAGCACGTCACGGCTACGGAGGCCGAGCAAAGGTCAAAGGCTTCGGGGGCGAAGAAAACCGTGGCGCCGGCCTCGTTGGTGAATTCGACGATCAGATTTGGCGGGCAGGTGATTGCTGGAGGCGTGGTATCCACGACGACGACGGTTCGGGGGGCGGTGCTGACGCTGCCGAAGGAGTTGGTGGCGGTGTAGGTGAGGAAGTAGGTGCCCGGGGTGTTCGTATCGACTGCGCCCACAGCGGGAACAAAGATAACCAGGTTGGTACCGGCGGTGGTTACATCTGTCTCACCATAAGAGCCCAGTCCCCAGCCAACCACGCTGCCATCGGCCCGCAGGGCGAGGCTGTGGTAGGCTCCGGCGGAGATGGCAACGACGTTGCTCAGGCCAGCAGGTGGAGTTGCCTCGCCATAGAAGTTATCGCCCCAGGCGGTCACAGTACCGTCCGCCTTCAGCGCAAGGCTATGGTAGTAGCCGGCCGCGACCGAAACAACGTTGCTGAGACCATCGGGGACAGAGACCTGACCCTCGCCGTTATAACCCCAGCCAACAACCGTTCCGTCTGATTTCAGGGCCACGCCGAAGTCAGCGCCGGTTGCGATGGCGATGACGTTGCTGAGGTCGGCAGGTGGGACAGCCCCAGCAAAATACGGCCATAGCCAGCCGAAGTAGGGCTGCGGGTAACCCCAACTGGCAACTGTGCCGTCAGATTTGAGTGCCAAACTGCTGTCGAAACCTGCAGAGATGGCTACGACATTGCCTAACCCACTGGGCACTTTTGCTTGGGCGAAATTTAGTCCATCATAAGAGATGGGAGTGGTTGCACCAAGTCCCCAGCCGACCACGGTTCCGTCGGATTGCAGGGCCAGACTGAAACCCCAACCTGCTGAGACAGCGACCACGTTGCTTAGGCCAAGGGGGACGTCTGTTTCCCCAAAGGAGTCATCGCCCCAGCCCACTACGGTGCCATCCGTTTTGAGCGCCAGGCAGTGAATGTAGCCCGCCACCACGGCGGCTACGTCGGCCAGGTCCGAGGGAGGGACGGGCGCGTTGCCCCACACGGCAACGGTGCCCTCGGACTTCAGCGCCATGCTGTAGTATTGACCTGCCGCGACGCCCGTTAGCGGGGCGAGGAGGAATGCGCCCGGTTCCTGGAAGGGGCTGTGGCATTCGTTGGTCAGCGGGTTGGGCCCGCGCAAAACAATGGGCGGAAGTTGAACGGTTGAGGAGGGAAGGCGGAAGGTCACATCCCGGCCGGCCGAATGACCGGCGCTGTTCGTGGCTGCGACGCGGTAGTGATAAGTGAGACCGGGCGTCAATCCGGTTAGCACGGCGCGAAATGGGACATTTGTAAGCCCAGAGCCCACCGTGCGGGGCGCGGTGGCGTTGCCATGGAGGATGTTCGTTCCCCATTCGAACCAGGCTACCGTTTCGCTGCCATTGGGATTGACTGCCGCATGCAAAAACTCGGTGCCGTTGGCCTGCGTGGGAGGCAATGTGGTTACAAAAGGCGAGTTGATTGTGGTAATCACCGTGCGATTGGTGACGGTCTGGTTCCCGCTGGGGTCAGCCACGAGGTAGGTCAAGGTGCTGGTTCCGATGGTGCTTGTATCCACAGTCCCCGAGACTGTGATTTGGCTCGTGAGGTCTCCGGCGCAGGCATCAGAGGCGGTCGCGCCCGGATCGGTGAAACTTGTGTTGACTGGGACAAGTAGTGGGTTCTCTCCGCGCAACGCGAGCGTGGGCGGGGCCGTATCCACCACTACAACCGTCCGAGCGGCCGAACCGGTGCCGCCCAGGGAATTTGTGGCCGTATATGTCAGGCAGTAGCTGCCCGGGATGTTTGCGTTGACCGTGCCGGTGACCCGAATGCTTCCGGCGAAGTCAGAGGGAAGGTTGGTCTCTCCGTAAACGTTGTCGCCCCAGGCAACCAGCGTCCCGCTTGCCTGTACTGCCAGCGCGTGATAAGCGCCAGCCGCAATGGCGGTGACGTTGACGAGGTTGGTGGCACCGCTCACCTGCCCATAATAGTCAAAACCCCACCCGACGACAGTGGCGTCGTTCTTCAGGGCCAAGCTATAAAAGTTGCCCGCCGCAATCGCCACAATGTTACTCAAGCCGACGGGTACGCTGGTTTGACCCCACCCGAAAACTGTTCCATCTCTCCTCAGTGCCAAGCTGTGGTTCCATCCTGCCGCAATGGCCAACACGTTTGTCAGATTGGCCGGCACGGCAGTTTGACCATCGGCGTTGTAACCCCAGGCGGCAACTGTACCATCACGTTTCAGCGCGAGAGCGTGGAAGCTGCCTGCGGCGATCGCAACGACGTTGGTCAATCCGGAGGGCACATCCACGTCTCCCTGGTAATCAAAACCCCACGCGACAACCGTTCCATTGCCTCTCAAAGCCAGGCTGTATTTGTCCCCCGCCGCGATTGCCACCACATTGCTCAGCCCGGGCGGGCTGATAGTTGAACCCAATGCGTCGGCCCCCCACCCAACTACCATCCCATTGCTTCGAAGTGCCAGACCGTGCTCAGCACCAGCGGCGATGGCCACGACATCGGTCAGGTCTGTGGGGACGCCCGTTGCTCCCCACCCGAAACCCCAAGCGACGGGCGAGTGGCCGTAATTCAGCGCAAGACTATAGTCCAGCCCCGCCGCGATGGCGAGCGGCTGCGCCATACTGCTGGCGCCAGGGTCGGCGAAATGGACATGGCATTCATTTGTCAGAGAGTTGGGCCCCCGCAGACTGATGCGCGGCGATTGGTAGATGGTGTCGCGGGTGCTTGATGTGCCTGCAATGTTGGTGGCGACAAGCCGGTAGTGATAAGCGATGCCCGGTGTCAATTGGTCCAATGCTGTGGTTACTTGGACGCCTGTTGTTGCGGCATCGAGGGGGTGTGGCGGTGTGGCGTTGCCGTAGGCAGGGCTCGTGCCCCACTCAAACCAAGCGGCTGTCGATGATCCGTTGGGATTTACGGTTCCACTGAAGGCAACGAGATTGTTGGTGCCCTGGGCTGGGAGGGTAAGGACGCTTGGTGGCGAGACTACCGTGAGGTGGGCCTGCGCCGAGCAGGAATTTCCAAAGGCATTTACGGCGGTTACGGTGTAGTCTCCTTCTTGGGCCGGTTGCACGTGGCTGAGTGTGAGGGTTGAGCTTGTGGCACCGGGTAGGTTGGTGCCGGAGAACTGCCACTGGTAAGTCAAGGGAGAGTTGTCGAGCACCGAAACCGTGAACACCGCATCGCTGTCGAGCGTCGCCTGCACGTCAGCGGGCGGGCGAAGCATTTCGGGGAAGTCCAGCGCCGCCACACTGACGCTATCCAGTTTGCCAGCCGCAATGGCTCTGACGCCGGTTAAGCCGATCCATCGTGGAGATTCCCCCAGTTGGTTGTCGCCCCAGGTTACGAGAGTGCCGTCGCTTCTGAGGGCCATGCTGTGCATGTAACCCGCAGCAATGGCTATCACGTTAGTCGCTGATGGAGGCGCATCGGTTTGGCTGTGGTCGTTTGCTCCCCAGCCGACCACCGTGCCGTCTTGCTTTAGGGCAAGTGAATGGTTGTATCCACTAGCGAGGGAAACAGCGTTCGTGAGGCCGGCGGGGACGTTGCACTGCCCGCTGGAATTGTCGCCCCATGCAATGATCACGCCGTTAGTTCGGAGTGCCAGGCAAAAGCCGTTACCGGCCTCCACTGCCATGACTCCGCTCAAGCCGGCGGGCGCGCTCGCGATGGCCCCCCAGGTGACTACTGTCCCGATTCGCAGGAGAGCTACCCCGTGATCTTGGCCCCCTGCCACAGCCGCCACGTTCGTCAAGCCTGCAGGAGGGACTACGTCCGGCCCGAAGCCACCCCATTCCGCGAGGGTGCCGTCTTGTCTCAACGCGAGGCTGTATTCCTGACCAGCGGAAATGGCGACGACGTTCGAGAGCCCAGGCGGCACGTCTAATTGTCCCATATAGTTCATGCCCCATGCAGCCACCGTTCCGTTTCTCCGAAGGGCTAACACGTGGTCGCGGCCGGCCGCCAGGGCAACCACCCCGCTTAGGCCGCTTGGAACGTTGAGTTCGCCACTCCAGTATTGGCCCCAAGCTAGGACCTGCGCTGGGTTCAGTACCGTGAGAGACGCGGGCGGGCTGATTACACTGCCCAGGCCATTCGTGACCGCGAGTGTGTACGCGCCGGCCTGGCTCGCGAGGATGTTCGAAAGAATGAGTGAGGGACTGGCCGCCGAGGGCAGGTCGGCACCGTTGAACTGCCACCGTAGGCTCAGCGGGTTTTGGCCGTAGGCCTGTGCATCATATTGGACCTTACCTCCCAGCAGTACCAGGGCGCTGTCCGGGCAGATGGTTGCGGATGGAGAAAGGAGGATTTCCAGTTGCGCGACGTGGCTGGTGGTGCTGCCCCCGGAGTTGGACACGACCACTCGAAATTCTCCCGCATCGGACCCTCGAACGGATGGAAGGTTTAGTTGCGCGTTCGTCGCGCCTGGCAGATTAGTCCCTCCAAGCTCCCACTGATACGCGAATGGTTGGTTTCCAACACATGAAACAGCAAAACTAGCGGGGGCTCCCAAGTGTGCGGAAACGTCTGCTGGTTGAGCGGTGATAAAGGGCTTCGTGGTGACAGCGAGGTTGTATGAGAGTGCAGCCGAACAGCCGACGACTCCAGAGAGTGAATCCGGGACAGTGTTCACACCGTAACCGGCCCAACCCCAGGCGACGAGCGACCCGTCCGCCCTGATGGCTAGATTGTGGTATGCACCGGCGGTGATTGCTACCACGTTCGAGAGTCCTGGAGGTGCGATGTTCTGATTGGCAATGTCCCCGAACGCCCAGTTCGTTCCCCAGCAGACCGCGGTTCCGTCGCTTCTCAGGGCCATGCTGTGGTAGTTGCCACCCGCTACCGCCACGGCATTGGTTAGGTCGGGCGGCGGATTACACTGCCCGTAATCGTTGCGCCCCCACCCCACGACTGTGCCGTCGTGTTTGATCGCGAGGCTGTGGTATGTGCCTGCTGCGACTGCGAGGACGTTTGTCAGACCAGCAGGCACCGCCGTCTGGCCACGACTATTATCGCCCCAGGCTATGATGGTTCCGTTCGATCTGAGTCCGACCGTGTGAGAATAACCACTGGATATGGCCTGCAATCCGGTAAGCCCAGAAATTGATCCATATCGGCCCCAGGTGACGGCTGTGCCGTCGCTCCTCAGTGCGACGCTCGTCTGGGTTCCTGCTGCGATGGCGATTATATTGGACAGGCCTGGCGGTGGCGTCGCGGCGTTAAACCATGTTTGGCCCCAGCCAACTACGGTTCCGTCTGCTCTGAGCGCCAGGGCGTGGTCGTAGCCGGCGGCCACACTGACGACGCTTCTCAGGTCGGCGGGTACGCTACATTGCCCGAAGGAATTGTCTCCCCAGCCGACCACAACGCCCTGCGGCGGCGAGGCTTGCAGGCTCAGCACGAGTCCTACGCCCGCGCAGGAGAGCAGCGCCACAAGGCGAACCATGCTGCTTTTTCCGGTGATGGGGAGACCTGCATACAGGTTGCCCAACCTGCACGTCGCGCGATTTCCGTTCATGACTGGCGCTATTTTCGCACAAAAGAGAGTATGTATTCAAGTAATGTTCTCGTCCTAAAATGTACGGGTGGCCTGACCGCAACAATGCGGGCTACCGCACTCAGAGAGAGAGGCGCAGCCCCCGCCCGAACGCGATCTGGGAGGCGTTGGAATTGCTCGGGACGCTGGTTTCGTGGCGTGCGCTCGGGGCCGCCCTGTGGTGGGCGTGAGCTTCGCGGCTGTCGAATGCGCTTGGTCGGCAAGGGAGCCGACTGGCCGACGGCTCGCCTGGGTCGCCGTTTTACTTTGACATGATTACATCTGCCCGGTTTGATATGGTCTGGTTAGAGTGAGTTATGAACGGCTTGGCGGAAGGAATTTCCGGCCGTGGCAAATCCAGTGCCTGGCCGTGTTTGCTGATTGAACCAACACTGCTTCCTGAGCGGAGGGCGCTGGGGCTGGGGTTGGCACTTCTGTTGGCTGTGACCATGCCTATGTCGGCGCAGTGGGTTGCGGTGGATCCCGCGTTCCCGAGTGGCAGCGGACCCAACGCCTTCGTCCGGACGGTGGCGGTTCAAGCCGACGGGCAGATTCTCGTTGGCGGGACCTTCACCAATATCAGCGGGTCGCTACGCCCCTATATCGCGCGGCTTGGCACCAATGGGGTCGTTGATGCGGGCTTTGTCACCCAACTCAGCGCTGAGGCGACTCGTGTTCAGCCACTGTTGGATGGACGCATTCTGATCTCCGGCTCCTTCTCGAATGCCAACGGCGTGGCTTGCCCGGGCTTGGCTCGACTGCAAGCGGATGGGACGTTGGATTCGAGCTTCGTTCCGCCAAGTGGTTTGAGTGCGAGTGGCTCGGTTGCCTGTCTGGCGGGTTCCAATGGCTTGGTATGGGTGACTGGAACCTTCACAAACCTGGGCGGGCTGCCTCGCAATCGTTTGGCGCGGTTGCTGCCCGACGGAACGGTGGACCCGGCTTTTCAATCCCCGTTTGCGGCCACTAACACTGTTGCCCTGGTGGCCCTGCAAGCGGACGGCAAGCCATTCATATCCGGAACATTTTCCAACCTGGCCGGCGCGTTGGTGACGAACCTGGTCCGGCTGAACGTCGACGGCACAGTTGATGCCTCGTTTGTGGCCAGGCTGGCGCCCGGTGAGCGCGTCATCCGCGGGCTACTCATGCCGGATGGGGGACTGGTGGCGGCGGTCGCTGGCTACGCCGATTATGGCATAGCCATTACCACACCCCACCTGGTGCGATTTAATTCCGATGGGTCGTTGGATCCGGCGTTCAATGTGACTTTTGAATCTCCTGGGTTCCTGTGGAACAGCACGGTTTACGCGCTGGCGCTGCAGCCGGATGGCAGGATTCTTGTGAGCGGCACTTTTCTCCGGGTGAACGGTGTTTCGCGGGGGAAGATTGCCCGGCTGGCGCAGGACGGCACTCTCGACTTCTGCTTTGACGTGGCTATGGGCGGAGAGTGGTCGCCGCTCGCCGTGGCGCCGGGACTGGATGGGAGCGTGGTGGTCGGCGGCTCGTTTAGCGGGTTGCAGGGGCAGTCTCATCCTTACTTGCTCCGGCTACTGCCATCAGCCGGCTGCGCGCAGGGCATCGTCGAGATGGCTGTGCCTACAATGCAGTTCCGCGAGGATGCGTTGCGCGCAATTATCCCGGTAGTGCGCCACGGCGGGGCGGACCTGGAGCAAAGCGTGGCCTTCACCACGCACGACGGCTCAGCTCACGCAGGCACGGATTACGCGGCGACGAGCGGGATAGTGCGCTTTGCCCGTGGCGAACGCAGCCAGTTTATCAGCATCCCGATCTACAGCGACGGCGTCCCGGATGGGCCGGAAACCTTCGAGGTGCAATTGACCCAGGCCAACGACGGGGCCGTCCTGGGGGTGCTGACAAACGTGGCGGTGACCCTCACCGACTCTCCGGTGGGCACGGCTGGTGCGCCAGACACCAACTTCGTAGTGCAGTTGGATGGTCCGGTGCAGATGGTTCTCGGGCTCACCAATGGCGGGGCTGTGATCGCCGGCACCTTCACCAACGTCAACGGGCAGTTCTGCCCGAACCTTGCGGCCTTGCGCGCGGATGGCACGCTCGAAGGGAGCTTCTTGCACTCGCAGCCCCTGGACGGCCAGTTGATGTCAGTGGCGCTGGATGCCGCGGGCAGGCTGCTGGTGGCCGGGTATTTCCAGCACGTGGACGGGATCTGGCGCCCCGCCCTGGCGCGCTTCGGCAGTGATGGGATTCTGGACAACAGCTTCGGTCCATTTGATGCCGTGCCAACCAACGCCTACGGCGGCGTCACGGTGCAAGCCGTTACCGCGCTTGCCGATGGGAGCATAGTCTGCGCAGCGACGCTCCCGGCCGCCAACTATGATACCTACGATGTGTTGCTCAAGCTCTCGGCAGCGGGTTTTATTGACGCGGCCTTTACCAACCAGGTGCCTGCCGAGGTTGTGGCACGTCGGCTGCAAGCGGCGCCGGATGGGGACTTCTTTTCGTTCGGCCTTGGCCTTGGGAGCACGCTGACCCGGCTGCACCCTGATGGCACACTGAACCTTGGTTTCGTGCCGCCGGCGGATCACCAGTCCACTTATTATGTGGGCGACTTTAATCTGTTGCCGGATGGGCGTGTGACGGTGGCAGGGTTGGCGAGCGCGTATTACGGTTTACTGAGTGTGGGGCCACTGTGGCGACTTGATCCGGATGGGTCGGTGGATGCCGGGTTTAGCATCTCCAATTCCGCCGCGTCGCTGGGAACCCTGCAATCGGTGGATGCCATAAACACCGCCCCCAATGGCCGGGTGCTGGTAGCGGGAGCTTTTGCCAGCGGCAGCAGTTCTGGTCGGTGTCTGCGCCGCTTGAATGCAGACGGCTCGGCGGACTGGAGCTTTGACCAGGGAACAGGCTTGGTGGCGTCGTCTACGAGCGGTTCGGCGACGGTGAATGCCCTGGCGGCGCTGCCTGCCGGGGGTTGGTTGGCTGGCGGGGATTTTGCGGGATACAATGGGTTCAATCAACGCTACCTGGTGAAGTTGCTGCCCGAAGGCCTGTTCCGGCCACTCACCTTTGCCTTCACCGTGACCAATGTGAGCATCATGGAGAGCAACACGGTGCTTACGTTCGAGGTGCGACGCTACGGTGATGCGTCCGTGCCCGCGAGTGTGACGGTGTTTTCGCAAGACGGCACGGCCACCGCCGGGTCCGATTACCTGCCGCTGAATACCAATCTGACGTTTGTGGCCGGCGAATGGAGCAAAACCGTTTCGGTGGCGATTCTCGACGATGCCATCCCGGAGGCGACTGAGACATTCATGTTGCGGCTGACCAATGCCACCAGCGGCTTCAGCCTCGGGCAGCCTTCGTCGATTACGATTTCCGTTCAGAACAACGACGCGGGGGTGGAGTTCATACAAGATCAGTTCTCAGCGGTGGAGGAAGATGGGTATGCGCTGGTGGTCATCCAGTGGAGCGGCGCGCTGTCCACAAACCTGCAAGCGCAGGTGAGGATCGTGCCGATTACCGGGAGCAGCAATGATCTGGGTGTCTCAAGCCTGTTGGTCCGGTACGGGACGGGGACGCGTTATTCGACGAACGCGTTGTTCATTCCCGTGAATGACGATGCGCAGCACGAACCCACTCGCCAGTTCAGGCTCGAACTCAGCGGCAGCAGCAATCTCTATATCGGTCCGCGGTCGAATGCGCTGCTGGTCCTCAACGACGGGGACTTTGCGACGACACCGGCGCGCGGGGTCGCCGGCGTGGTCGAAGCCATCGCCAATGCGCCTGCGGGAGGCGTTTACCTGGCTGGGGACTTCTCCAGCGTGCATGGCGTGCCGCGCTCCCGGGTGGCACGGCTCTTGCCCGATGGCGAGGTGGATACGAGCATTGCCCCGCGAGAGGGGCCCGATGCAGACGTGACGGCGGTGGCGGTGCAAGCGGATGGAAAGGTGCTCATCGCGGGGGCTTTTGCCAACGTGGCGGGGACACCCCGCGCCGGCCTGGCACGATTGAACGCAGATGGTTCAGTTGATCCGTCGTTCGACCCCGGCCTGGGAGTGCGTAACACGAACGGCACGGCGTTCGTGCGCGTCCTGCTTCCTCAAAGCGACGGGAACGTGTGGGTCGGGGGCGAATTTACTCACGTCAACAACCGCTATGGCCGGCATCTCGCGAGGCTGTTGACCAATGGCATTGTGGATACGACTTTTACGTCGCCGTTCCGTGAGGCTCCCTCGACTCCATTCCCACCCCAAATCGACGCCTCTGCGCTCTACTCACTGGTCCAGCAGCAGGACGGGAAGCTGGTGGCGGGAGGAGTGCTCTACACCGGAACTTCGGGGACCCAGAACTCAGTGGTGCGTCTGAGCCAAGCCGGTGTGGTGGATTCCAGCTTCAGCAACACCCGCACTACCGACACCGCCTACTCGGTGGCCTTGACATCGGATGGAAAGATCCTCGTCGGCGGGGCTTACACGACCAACTGGTTGGCCATCTGGAGGCTCGGCACCAACGGAACCACGGATGCGACGTTCCGCATTCGCAACGCGCCTTCCGTGTCCGGCTACTCTTCCGAGGTTCGGCAACTGCTGGTGCAACCAGACGGGCGCATCCTGTTTTCCGCCGCGATTTTTGTCCTGGGCTCGGGTGGGCCGTTCAGAGGGGCGGGCGACCTCGCCTATGTGATTGTCGGACGGCTTCTGGCAGACGGGTCATGGGACAGCAGTTTCGCTTCGCTCACCTGCGCGACCCCCCTGTTGCAGCAAGCCGGGCCATTCTGGTTCAACAGTCCGACGTTTGTGAGATCGCTGGGGCCGGAATTGATCGTGCCTAGCGTGGCGTTGGCGCGGCAGACCGACGGGTTGTTGGTCTTGGCTGGCGCGTTCGATTCCGTCAATGGCGAGCCGCGCCGACGGCTTGCGCGCGTGGACCCGGACGGCTCGCTGCGTGGAAGACTGCTGCTGGAGCTGAACGCGGGCACGCCTTTGCGGCTGTCATTGCCGGCGGAAGTTGAGTTTCCCTATGTCCTCGAGACTTCGCCGGACCTTACTCACTGGTCCGGTTGGCTAGAGGATGATTACCCCTGGTGGCCGGTCGAGCTGTGGCTTACTCCAGGTGATCCTGCCAGGTTCTTCCGGGCACGACCAGCGCCCTGACTCGCGAGGAGGAAGGACGCTTCACGCGAGGATGTAGCGGCCGGTCTTTTGCGTGCCGATGCGCTTTACCAGGTCGGCTTGGAGAGGGGCCGGAGGAGGTCGAGAGCGCCAGGGGAACGCGACGGCTATTTGTTCCGAGCGGGAAGTGCTGCCGGCGAATGTGGGCCGCGTTGTACTTTGATTCCTGCCTTGGCGGCAGCTTGCGGATCGAGCTCCTGCAGGTCGTTGGTTGCGCTCGTCCGGACCTGCTCATCTGGGTCTTCCAGGAGCCTTATGACGTAGGGCGCGGCCTGTTTCTGCTCCTCAGGAAACGGCGCCCCCCATTCAGCAGTGAAATGCGCGGCTTCGCTGCGCACAACCGAGAATCGGTTCGTGAAACCCTTGATCAAACAGGGGAAAGCATTTGTGCCTGTACCCAGGGTCGCAATCATGGCCCGCAGCGCGATGTCTTCGCTGTCGCTGTCCATCAGCGCGGCGAGCGCGGGCAGGGCTGGTGTGGCTTCGTCGCGTAGGGCGATCAGGGCTCTGGCCGCTCCCATGCCTACGTCGTAGTCATCCAGATTGAATACTGGCTCCTTGTAGGTGAGCCGCGCCAGCAACGCGGGGATCAAGTTTGTCCCCATTTGGCGCAACGCTGCGACCGCGTTGGTGGAAAGGCCGGATTCCTCCTGCCACATACCTAGCCATTCGCCCAGAGGCTTGCCCTGGTGACTTGGCTCGTTGGGAATCCGCACAATTGGGCCACGCTTGTCCTTTCGCTTTTGGAGCATTGCGCGCATCGTCATCACAGCGTGCTGTGAGACCTCGTGGTCCGGGGCATTGGCGGCCGCCTTGAGGGCTTCTGCAATGCCTGGGGTTTCCATCTCGTAAGCTCCGGCGACGTTGAGCGCAATCAGCCGGCGGCGCGAGTCGGTGCCGTGAAGCTCGGCAAGGGTCATTTTGAGCGCGAGTTCAGGGGCGATGGATTCTAGCTCTCGCAGAGCTCTCCCCATGGTGGATGGGCTTCCAGTGACGGCGGCGTTGGTCAGGATAGGCAGGGCGTTGGCAGGGGCGATGACCCGTAGCGCTTTGAACAGCGCCATCTGCTGGCCATCCCTGCCGCTGGCGACCAGATTTGTCAGCGCTGGCCAGGCAGTGAGTGCATTTGTGCCGAAGTCCGCCAGCCCCTTTGCGGCTTGGGATGCTACGCCGTCGTCCGCGTCGTGCAGCGCAGAAATCAGAAGCGGAACTGCCAGGTCTGGCGCTTCAGCCTGAGCCGCGATGGACTGAACTGCCGAGAAGCGCACGGAGGGTTCAGCATCAGTCAGCGCAGGCTTGATGCGATTGACGTAGACCTCTACGTCGTCGGTCACTTCTGCCAATGCTCCCACACTCCAATTCCTGACCTGTGTGTCTTTGTTGGTCAGACATTGGATCAGGGAGCCTTCCGCGGCTTTGCCGATGTAGCCAAGGCACCTGGTGGCGACGAATGCCAATTCGGGGTCGGCAAGGAGTTTGGTGAGGTCCCCGACTGCTGGGGCGCAATTCGTGCCCAGCACTTCGAATCCCGCGATGCCCTGCAACTGACATTCGGTGGCTGAATTCAGGTGCAGAAACCGTATGTGGTATTTCTCAGCCTTCTCGATCGTCCAGGTACGGATACGGGTGTCCTTCGTTCTGAGGCGGGTCAGCAGTGTGGGCAGGGCGTTCCGTGCGCCGATGGCACGAATGGCCTCTTCGGCTTGGGCGAGCCGTTGAGTTTCGTTCAGCGACGTCTGCCAACACTGCTGGAGCCAACTGCACAGCGTGCGGCCCCTGTATCTTGGCTCTGCGGTCCTTGAGGCCACGACCACAACCAAACCCAATACCAAGGCGGCCAGAACCAAAGCGACCATCTTGCTACGCCTGCTCATTTAGCCAGTCAGCAGCATTGCGGCTCAGGCGCTGGGTTTCATGCGGAAGGGGTTCGAAGTTAGCTCTTCCCCCTTCGCTTTTTGGGTGCCGCAGCGGCCGGCATCGCCTGCTTCACCAAGCGCGCCAGGGCATCCGAGTTGGCGCCCAAGTAAAAGCCGGCCTCCCGGACGGTCTTACCTGTGGTGTCGTAATGTTTGATGTGAATCTCGTGGCACTCGAAACAGATGAGCAGGATCGCGAATGCCTTGCCGTGCCAGACCCGGAAGGCGTCGCGCGGCATAAAATCACAATTAGCACCCACGCCGAGGACGTTCTTGTCATTTAGAATGGCGGCAGCGAGTTGCTTGGCAAGGTCTGGTCCGAGTGGCTTGCCGTGAGCGACGATTTCTTGGCCTTCGATGTTAGGTCTCCCCGGCACGCTTTGCTCGCCGTACATGTTTGGCTTAATCCGGAAGGGCTCAGCCCGGTCGGCCTCCTGCAGGAGGGCGATCAGATCGGGGCCGAGGGTGGCGAACAGTTCTTGCATGGGGTGGGGGCCGAAGCTGTAAGCGAGGTCGGTGATGGGTGCCGAGACCTCGCCGCCGATGAGGCGTCGCTCTGGCATGCGCCGCAGGAGGCTGGCCGGGTCCATTCTGAGCGGAAGCGAACCGCTCAGCCGCAGGACGACCAGGGTGTTCGTGAGGGCGGCGCCGTTGTAATAGGTGACGCCATCGCCTACGGAGTTGTAGGGCCTTGCCCCGGAGATGTCGAAGACCTGCGCCCAGCCGCGGGTGGCAGACTCGAACTCCCCGGAGACAACGCGCGAGGCAAAGTTGGGGCTGGCTTGGAGCATGAATAGGGCGGTGTCTGGCATGGAGGCTGCCGGAGTTGTCCGCTTGAGCGATGCGGTAGCGACCGGAATGAGGCGCTCACGATCTTTGGCGAAGCGGGCCATACTGGCCTTGTCACCGTTGTTTGGGATCGGGATGTCGGCCAGGTCTCGAATCGCATCAAGTTGGGTTTGGACCTTGCCGCAAATTGCGAGCAGGGCCAGTCCGCGCCGGTCGTGCGAAAGCTGGTCCATCGTCGCTCGGTTGAAGGGGAGATCGTTGCGCCAGAAGTGACAGACACCAGCCCACGGGGTTTTTCGGGCGAGTTTGGCGAACTCCCGGGCGATAGTCTCTGGCAGGTTGAGGTTGTCGGAGAGGAGATAGCACTGGGCATGGTTGGGGCCGAGCTTCTGCTGGAGCTCGGTCCAGGCCTGGGCGAGCAACGCGAGAGCGTCGTTGGTGGAGATCGTGGCGGGCGGAACTGTGAGCTTGCTGGATGCGGCGAAGAAAACAGGCGGCGTGAAGTCGGGGGTTTCGATTGAAGCGACCCGCTCGGGAACACGAATGCCAAGTGCAGCAAGGGTGTCCGGACCCGCGAAGCGAGCTTTGAGCAACTCGCCTGTGGTGGCGAGAAACTCAATCTGCATGTTCCCTCGTTCCCAACGATTGGTAGGCGGGACCGGAGCCTTCAGAGCGAACTCCACGAAGATATGAATCTTCTTGCGCGAGATGAGTTCGCCGAAGAAATGAAGGTCCTTCGGAAAGTTGGTGCCAGCGTTGCGGACGGGGTGCGCGTCCATCAGATCGTCCCGGGCGGTGATCCGATAGGCTTTGCGAATGGCATCGGCGTCGTAGGAGAGGCAACGGAGAAGATCGAGCGCGCGGCCAGGTGCATCCTGCGTTTTCAACGTGAGGACATCATTTGTCAGGTGACGAAGAACGAGACTGGCGGGTCCCTTGTCCTCGAAGAGGTCGGCGCGGCGGATGTCATTCAACGCACCGTCACGAAACCAATACTCGCAGCGGGTGGCGCGGACGCGTCCGCCCGGATGGGCGGACTGGCCTTCGAGACCGATGGTAGCGTTGGTGAAGGACTCGGCCGGAATGAAACCCGCCCGGGAGAGGGCGGTGGAATGCTGCTGGCTGGCCTTGAGCAGGGCGACGCTGGCGAGGTCGCTGTAGCCGGCGGAAACCTGGGTGCCGGTTATCAGCGGGCCAGCCGCTGCGAGCGCACTGAGCGCAAGCAGGTGCGGGGCGAGCGCCAGGGTGTAAGGGAGCACTCTCATTCCTCTTGGGTTTAATCAAATGCGGCGCGTGGCACAATGGTAAAGAGGATGCGCCGAGGAGCCTTCTCAGGGTGAGATTCAGATGCGTTCTCGCTGTGGCATAAGGCCCTTATTTGACAAACACGTGCTGAGGTGTTTGGGGTTTTTCTGGCAGCGCGGAAAATCTTACATCGTCCCGGAGGGAGTTGGCCGCCGGCACAGTTTCCTTGAAAGCCTGTCGCGGGTCGCCATCTATCAGTGCAAGGAAGTGGTAGCGTATCTGCGCTTGCACCTCCTCAAGCGTTTGGGTGCCGTCGATGACGCGGAATCGTTCCGGTTCCCTGGCGGCGATCTCCTCGTAGCCTTCGTGGACGCGGAGGAAGAAGTCCCTCTCGGCAGCCTCAAAGCGATCGAACTTGAAAGGGAGTGCGGCATTGCGCCATCTGCGGCGCTCTTCGCTGACCTCCACGGGAATCCGGAGCAGGAAGGTTAAATCTGGCTTGGTATCGCCTACTGCGGCATCAACAACCTGCCGCACCAATGAAAGATCTAAACCGCGCCCGTAGCCCTGATAAGCGCAGGTCGAATCGTAGAAGCGGTCGCACAGGACGATTTCGCCATGCGCCAGTGAAGGGCGGATGATCTTCCGCACCAGCTCGGCGCGGCTGGCGTTCATGAGGAGCAGTTCCGTAACCGGATCCATGCCCATGCAATCGGGCTGGCGCTTCAAAACACGACGAAGTTCCTCGCCGGTCGGTGTGCCGCCGGGCTCGCGCAGGCTGCAAACCGTGCAGCCGCGCTCCTGCAGCCAGGGGACCAGGCGCTGAACCTGCGCGCCTTTGCCGGTGGCTTCGGTTCCTTCGAAAGTAATGAGGAGTCCCCTCATGGTCGCTCCCTTGTAGGGCTTTGGAGGGTGTGGCGAGGTTCCTGTTCTGCAGCCATTTCCACCAAGTCCGCCCCGATGCGGCAGAGCGCATTGTGATAGTCCTCGCTCAGATGGTCCGAGGAGTATTCGTGGCCGAACTCGTGAATCAGGAGCGTATTGATTCCCTTGCGGTTGTGCGCCAAGGAGAACCATTTGCGCCCAAGCCGGCCGACGTTGAAGGTGAGCCGCCCGGGTCCGTAGGTGGCCGAAAATGGCCAGGCAGCGTCGTTGGCGAAGGTCACGCTGATCTCGCGCTTCAGAACCTCCCGGGCGATGGCCATCGCGTGCTGTTCCACCTCCCGCATCTCGAGTGTGACCTCTTGGAACAGATTCAGCGGCAGCCCCTCGGGGCTGTAGGGCTTGGGTGACGGGGTGACTTGGCCGGCCGGCAGGATGGCCTGAGCGCTCTTGGAATTCTTCCAGGC
>Ga0315271_10000205_pt1 | contig 30380 bp, 24 predicted proteins | sample C3_top_MG_FD_204664 | JGI IMG/M metagenome (GOLD analysis project Ga0315271, IMG submission 204664) | Sediment microbial communities from Yellowstone Lake, YNP, Wyoming, USA - C3_top | ecosystem: Environmental > Aquatic > Freshwater > Lake > Sediment | place: USA: Wyoming | collected 2017-08-01
GTTACAGCGGCGGCGCCGCCGACACGGCCCCCCTGCACAAGCTGGGCACCGGTACCTGGGAAAAGGCAAAACGACGCGCAATGCAGCAGGTGCGCGACACCGCCGCCGAGCTGCTCAACCTGTATGCACAGCGCGCCACACGCAAGGGCCACCAGTTCAAGCTGACCTATCACGACTATGAAGCGTTTTCTGAAGGCTTTGGTTTTGAAGAAACACCGGACCAGGCGGCCGCGATTGAGGCGGTGATCCTCGACCTGCAGTCCGGCAAGCCTATGGACAGGCTGATCTGCGGCGATGTGGGCTTTGGCAAGACCGAGGTTGCGCTACGCGCTGCGTTTGTGGCGGCGATGGACGGCAAGCAGGTGGCAATACTGGTGCCCACCACCCTGCTGGCCGAGCAGCACTTCCAGAATTTCTCCACGCGCTTTGCCGACTGGCCGATCAAGATCGCGGAGCTTTCGCGCTTCCGCTCGGCCAAAGAGCAGACGGAATCCCTCAAGGAAATGGAGGACGGCAAGCTCGATATTATTATCGGCACGCACAAGCTGATACAGAAGGGCATCAACTTCAAGAATCTCGGGCTCGTCATCATCGACGAGGAACACCGCTTTGGCGTGCAGCAAAAAGAAAGGCTCAAGGCACTGCGCTCCGAGGTGGATGTGCTGACCCTCACCGCCACACCAATACCGCGCACGCTGGCAATGTCGCTGGAAGGCCTGCGCGATTTCTCGGTGATAGCCACCGCACCGCAGCGCCGTTTGTCGATCAAGACCTTTGTCAGCAACTACGACAGAGGCGTGATCCGCGAGGCGGTGCTGCGCGAACTGAAGCGCGGGGGCCAGGTGTATTTCCTGCACAACGAGGTCAGCACCATCCAGAATATACTGGAAAGCTTGACCGAGCTTCTGCCGGAAGCACGCATCCGTGTTGCGCACGGCCAGATGGGCGAGCGCGATCTGGAAGCGGTAATGCGCGACTTCTACCACCAGCGCTTTAACGTACTGCTGTGCACCACCATTATCGAAACCGGTATCGACATCCCCACCGCCAACACCATCATCATGAACCGCGCGGACAGATTTGGTCTGGCGCAGATGCACCAGCTGCGCGGCCGCGTCGGTCGCTCGCACCATCAGGCTTACGCTTATTTATTGGTAGACAGCATGGAAGGCCTCACCGCACAGGCAAAGAAACGGCTTGAAGCGATACAGGCGATGGAGCAACTGGGCAGCGGCTTTTATCTGGCGATGCACGATCTGGAGATACGCGGTGCGGGCGAGGTGCTGGGTGAGTCGCAAAGCGGCGAGATGCAGGAGATCGGCTTTTCGCTCTACACCGACATGCTCAACGCCGCCATCACCTCGCTGCGTCAGGGCCACGAGCCGGACATGGCGCACCCCCTGGGTGTCACCACCGAAATCAACCTGCACACCCCGGCGCTGCTGCCCAGCGACTATTGCGGCGACATCCACCAGCGCCTGATGATCTACAAGCGCCTGGCAAATTGTAATTCACTGGACGAGCTGGACGACATGCACCAGGAACTGGTCGACCGCTTCGGCTTGCCGCCGCCGCCCGCTAACGTGCTGCTCGACAGCCACCGTTTGCGCATCATGGCTAAGCCGCTGGGCATCATCAAGCTGGATGCCTCAAGTGATGCGATATCGGTGCAGTTTATGCCTAACCCGCCGATCGATCCGATGAAGATCATCACCATGATCCAGAGCAAACGCCATGTCAAACTGAGCGGGCCGGACAAGCTGCGGATTGAATTAAAATACAGCGACCTCACGCAACGCGTGCTGGCGATCAAAAATTTTTTTAAAGAATTGAACACATGAACCTCATCATCCAGGCCACCTTCGATATCAAACCCGAGCAATTAAAAACCATTACCGGCCTGACCGGCGCCGGCAGGACTGAACAGATTTCTGCAAAAGCATACCGTCTGCTCAATGCACACCCGCACGACGGCGTGGCCAGTTATTGCTGGGAGCAACAACTCGATTACGGCTATATCAGAGCCAGCCAGAAGCTTGCCGACTATGGCCTGGTGGTGATGGATATGGATTCCACCCTGATCACGATTGAGTGCATCGACGAGATCGCCGATATGTACCATTTGAAGCCGCAGGTCTCCGCCATCACCGAGGCTGCGATGCGCGGCGAGATCGACTTTGCCGAGAGCCTGCGCCGCCGCGTGGCACTGCTTGAGGGGTTGGAAGAAAGCGCTTTACAGCGTGTCTACGACGAACGCTTGCAGCTCAGCCCCGGTGCCGAAATCATGCTGGCGAAGCTGAAGGAGCACGGTATTAAAACCCTGCTGGTTTCCGGCGGTTTTGTTTTCTTCACCGAGCGACTGAAAGCGCGTCTAGGCCTGGATTTTGCATATGCCAACACGCTGGAAATTATAAACGGCAAACTGACCGGCAAGGTTTTGGGCGAAATTGTCGATGCACAGGGGAAGGCCGATTTTCTGCTGCGCACCCGCGACGAGCTCGCCACCAAAGGCAAGCAGGTGATTGCGATGGGCGATGGCGCCAACGATCTCAAGATGATGACCCAGGCCAGCGTCAGTATTGCCTACCATGCCAAGCCGGTGGTGCGTTCACAGGCCAGCTATGCGTTTAATTTTGTCGGGCTGGATGGTCTGATCACGCTGTTCGGCGGGTAAATTTCCAGATACACCCCTTGATAAAATTCGCACTGCACAAGAAGGAATACTCCCATGATAAATTTTCCCGGCAACGCAAGCGCCCCCACTTTTGATACACCGCTGGACATGTTGCACGCCTGCCATGAGCGCATCATGGACCAATGTGCCACGCTGCAGAAGCTCCTGCAGCACCTGCCAACAAATGGATGCGATACACAGGCACAGCAGGCCGCACAGGCTGTTCTGCGCTATTTCGATACAGCCGGCCAATTTCACCATCAGGATGAAGAAGTTGATTTGTTTCCGCTGTTGCGCGCCGCAAACAACGCCGATGCAGATGAACTGATTAAACGCTTGCTGGCCGATCACCAGGCTATGGACGCGCTATGGTTGCGCTTGCGCACCCAGTTGCAAGATATTGCAGAAGGCCAGTCAGCCACGCTTGAAAAAAATTTGGTGGCGGATTTCAGCCTGGCATATGGACGCCACGTCATGCTGGAAAATACACAACTGCTGCCACTCTCCGCGAAACTGCTGAACGAGCAGCAACTGCACGAGATAGGGAAAAAAATGGCTGACCGGCGCGGCGTATAGATCATTCCACACCGATTTACTATACAAATCTGCCAGTACAAAAAAGGCCTGCAATCGCAGGCCTTTTGCTTTCACAGCATTAATCCCGCTCACCCGGGAAGTTGATTTTTAGGGACGCATACGATCCGCTGCCTTGAAATATTTTCGGGCAAAAGTAACCAGTTGTGCATCAGTCGGATGATCAACCGTTTCCACACCTATAACAAGGTCTGACATCTGCTGGTCGTGACTGTGAATATGCTTAATCAGATTAAGTTTTGCGTTAGCCGGTCCAACGATTAAAATTTCCTTGGCACCCTTTAGCGCCCCAACAACTTCGTGATAGAAATTATTATCCTCCGGCGCACGCCCCGTACCCACCGCACCACCCTTGTCTGCACCTCGCTTATTGTGCAAATGCTGATGCGGCTTTGTGGGACGAACGATACAAGCCTCAATGTCATCAGGGCTGATATGCATGACATGAGCTTCCCTGTGATCAATCCATACAACTGCATGATAGTGTGACATGACATTCCTTTGGTAGTTAAAAAATCTCTTAAAATCTGAATTTAGTATGGGCGCTAGCATGGTAAATTTCAAGCCTACAAACACAATTTAATGACACTCAGGTGAGGTTAATTTGCAAGTTCAATTTCTAATTTTAGTCACCAAAGGTCAGTTTCAAGCAACCAATGGTTATTCCCCGTTATATTCAATAATATGACAAAAGATATGCCGGGAATTTGGAGTATTATTGCCCGCATGAATTCATAGGAAATTGGTATGCTTTGGCGTGTGTTTATTTCATTGGCTCTTTTGACTCTGCAAAGCTGTGCACAGCCACCGCAGAGTGAACCGCCCACGCCACAACCCGAGCCCGTAACAACGGCTCCCGTCCACAAAAAAACACCCACGATACAGGTAGCGATCCTCGTCAGTGAAGATATCCCCGCTTATGCCGAAGTAGCCAAGGCACTGTCCAAACAGCTGGGCCGACGCGGCAGCATTCACTACCTGACTGGGAGTCAGCTGGAAAATCTTAAAACTGTAAACAAGTTAAAAAACGAAGAACACACCCAGGTTGTGAGCATTGGACTCAATGCGTCTATCGCTGCAAAATCCCTGACAAACAAACAGGTGATCTTTTGCCAGGTATATAACTACCAGGACTACGCCCTGCTCTCACCAAAACACAAGGGAGTCAGCATGCTGCCATCTCTCCCCAAAACCTTCAGCACATGGCGCGCACTTGCACCATCTACGACTGATATCGGTGTAATTAGCGGCCCCGGTTTTGATGACGTGATACAGGCTGCCAAATCCGCAGCCAAAGCGTATGGCTTTAAGCTTCACTTCGAAACAGTTTCTTCAGACAAGGAATACCAGTACACCTACAAGAAATTAAGCAAGAAAGTACAGGGATTCTGGTTGCTGCCGGACAACCGCGTATTGAGCGAACACATTCTGCGCGACATTATGACGTTCAGTGTGCGTAACAGTAAACAGGTTGCGGTATTCAGCGATGAACTGCTTAAACTCGGCGGACTCCTGAGCATCAGCAGTGACTATCGGGATATCGCACAACAGGTTCTGGAACGGCTTGAGCAGGCGCAATTGAAAGAGGACATCCCGGGTCCTGATATTGTATATCTGGAAAAGATAAATCTGCGGATCAATTCAGTGATGGCAAATCATCTGAATTTGAAGATTTCCGCGCCATACAGCAAATATGCAAATGCACCCTGAGCTGAAATCATTACGCACCAGTGCAGTATCATCCTGGCAAAGACTGCGCCTGTATCTGGCCAAAACTGCGCCTGCAGGCCCTTATAAAAAAGCAAAAATTTATTTCGCCAGGAATGCCCCCAGAAGTCTTGCCAGCCGCATTCTTGCATTGCAGTTCGTGTGGGCAATCATTGTTTACATACTGGTTATTCTTGCACTCTGGTTTGCGACCAATCTGGTCATCGAGAGCACCGTGCGTCACCAGGGTGAGGGCTGGATTTCCAAGCTGGATGAGCTGGGCATTCCAATTTATGCTTCAGATGATCCCACTCAACTGGCTGATGCCATCAGCTATGTGCACAATTTTCCTGAAATTTTGCGGGCGCAATATCTGGATGTCAGCGGGAAAAAGATCACCGCCGAGTACAGCAGAAAAAACACTGCTATTTCTAATTTCACGCCATTCAAAGATGACACTATCGAACAGCTCAAACGAGCCAATGATGCACAGAAGCCCATACTGTTCGAAAAAGGAAATAACTCCCAAATGCGTATCAGTGCGCCTATCTGGATTAAATCCATAGCAAACGATGGCATGATCGACTTTAGCCTGCAGCAAAAAGGCGGTGAAAAAATTGAGACTATCGGCTTTATTGATGTAGTTATTGACTACAGCCAGATCTCTACCGAGCTTAATCGCAATCTGAGTTACGCCAGCCTGGTCATTGCCATCATGATGTTTGTAGCTGCATTTATCGGACGCAAAATGGTACGCTGGGCATTAAATCCCCTGTCTGACCTTGAAGAGCCATTGACCAGACTCGCCAATGGCGAGACTGACGTAACCGTCAAAAAAACCGGTGATAAAGAAATTGACCGGATAGGCAACGCGCTGAACACAACCATCGGCGCCCTGAATGAACGCGATGAATCATTGCGCCGCATGGCCAATCACGACGGACTCACCGGACTGGTTAACCGCAAATATTTTGTCGAGCAACTGGAAAAAGAAATTACCCGTATAGCCACTGTTGGCGGAAGCAGTGCGCTGTTTTTTTTCGACCTGGATCGATTTAAATACATCAACGACACCTACGGCCATTCTGCAGGGGATCGCCTGTTGATCCAGATCGCCGCTCAACTCACCCAGCGCATACGCGACAGGGATTTGGTCGCGCGTTTTGGCGGAGACGAATTTACCCTGCTGGCCTATAACGTGAACCAAACAAGCGCGCAGGAGATTGCCGAATCTTTTATCAAGTTAATGCGTGACTTCACCTTTTATGAAGCCGGCGATATGCTGAAAATTCACTTCAGCATCGGCATCACCATCATAGACGATGGTAGTTACACCTCACACGAGTATCTCAAGGAAGCAGATACTGCCGTGCACGAGGCCAAGAAACACGGCCGCAATGATTTTAAAATGTTCAAGCGCAACACCCTGGACAACGCCCAGGAAACAGGCGTCGGCTGGCACGAACGCCTGCAGGCCGTTCTGCTCAATCATCAATCCATTCCTTTTTACCAGCCACTCATAGGATTAAAGAATCAGGACAAGCATATCAAGGAAGTATTGCTGCGCATACCAGACACAGAACAGGGCGTGATCAGGCCGGGTGCTTTCATGCCCGCTGCAGAGCGTTTTGGTTTGATGGCTGATTTCGACCGGCAGATGATAAAAAAAGTAGCTCAGGTCTTGGCGGCGCAGAATGATCCCAATCTGATTTTCTCCCTTAATCTTTCCGAACAACTCATTGCAGAAGATAATCTGCCGGAGTTTCTGAGAGGAATTTCCAGTGAATTCAATATTTCACCAAAGCAGTTTATTTTTGAATTATCCGAACAGCACGTTTTAAGAAATATCGAAAAATTACGCCTCATTATTCCCGCCTTATCCGCGCTTGATTTTCGTTTTGCCATAGACGATTTTGGAGCAGGATTTGGCTCGTTCAATTACATCAAACAATTTCCAGTACACTTCCTGAAAATTGACAGCTCCCTGATAGAACGGCTCACCGAGGACAGCATAGATCGCATCACCGTTCGCTCTATCGTGGACATCGCTGCTGATTTAAACATGCAGACCATCGCCAAATTTGTGGCTGATAATGAAAGTATGCTTTTATTAAAGAAGCTTGGCGTTGACTATGCGCAGGGTAATTTTACCGGCCAGCCTTCATCGCTGCTTAACCCCGAGTCACAGGCTGTCGCTTAGGCTTTGTTACGGAAACATCCTTTTCTCCTTGTAAATCCTCGCTTCCCGGAACCTGGAATATACCCTGCAAATTAAGCAATTCATCACGGTGCATACGCGCCAGCTTCCCCACAGTCTGCTCGCCTACAGGGGTGAGGTGCACCTCAACAATCCGCCTGTCTGCCTCACCCTGCTGACGGTATACCAGGCCCAGCTTTTCGCAGCGAGATACCAGTGAAACCACGCCGTGATGATGTGATTGCAAACGCTCTGCCAACTCACCGATCGTGGCCCACTCCCGCCCTTCATAGCCCTTGATATGCAGCAACAGAAGATACTGAAGATGGGTTATACCGAACTCCTGGGTCGCCTCCTCGCTGAAACGCAGGAAACGACGCAGTTGATAACGAAAATGAGAAAGCGTCTCAAACTCTTTCTTGCTCAGCAGATCTTTTGACATAGCGTAAATTACCTGAATTATCCTGTTGAAATTATATCAAACTATGATATATAATTACCACAAGATTTTTTGACTGACATTTATATGGAGGTGAACTATGGCTGCGACTGTTCAATTACCGGCTGTTGATGCAGAAGGTTACCTGATAGAACCGCTGGAGTGGACTGAAGAGGTAGCCATCGAGCTTGCTCGCCAGGAAAATATTGAGCTTAATGATGACCACTGGGATGTGTTGCGCTTTATGCGCGAGTACTACGCCGAACACCAGATCGCGGTAGATGTGCGCCATGTGATGAAACATCTGGCAAAAAAACACGGTGCCGAATCGCGCAACATGGTGTTTGAGCTTTTCCCTTATGGTTATGTGAAACAGGCTTGCAAGATTGCGGGGATGAAACGTCCGCGCGCATGGAGTACGGGCTGAAATAAAAAATCCGGTTAGACCCATTGATGGCCTAACCGGATTTTGAAACCAGGCTGCTACTTTTTCAAACTTTCAACAACGCTTACCGCTTTCGGGAAAAGTTGTGCTTTTTCCACCACCCTCGCCCCATCCCTCTCCCGCCTTGCGGGAGAGGGAGTAACCCGCTACTGCAATAGTGGCGAGTCCGCACCCTCCAGTTCCACTCCCTGAATATCTGCCTGCCCTACCAGTATTTTCAGATATTGCTGCAGCGCGCGCGTGCGCGCTTGCTCGGTCAGAAACTGGGCCAATTGCTCGCGTATCATTTCTAACGGCAGTGTTTTCCCCTCCACGCGATGTTCTACGCGCACGATATGCAGGCCGAAACGGCTTTCAACCAGCCTGGGCGCAATTTCACCAGACTCCAGGCTGAATATGGCGCGTTCAAATTCTGGCACAGTTTGCCCCTTGCTCAGCTGCCCCAGGTTACCCCCGACCTCGGCTGAAGTGCAATTGGAGTAAGTGCGTGCCAACTCTTTAAACTGGTCCGGGTTTGCCTGTACTTGTTCCAGCACTTCCTGCGCCTTGGCACGCAGTGCTTCAAGAGGCACGTTGGGGGTGACCTGAAACAGTATATGGCTCGCCTCGACCAGATCACCCGTACGGAACTGGTTGAGGTTTTTACGATAGTAAATTTCGCACTCCTCATTGCTGGGCGTCGGCGAAGTCACTTCCATTTCAATCAGGCGATTAATCAGTGCATCCTCAATCAGCGATTCTTTGTTAAGTTCAAACTGGGTCTCATCTACTGACTGGGATTTTTCCAGTGCCTGCAACTCTTCCTGTGCCAGAGCCACCTTATCACGCGCGGCTTGCAGCAATACCTCGCGCAACACCAGTGCTTCCACCGCGGACTTAAGCGGTGAGGGAGCATTCGCATGATGTGGCAACTCGAGTTCCACGGCTGCGTCCGTAATCTCTACATCGTTTACGCTGATACCCATGATCTGTTCTCCTGTGATGTGCGGTGCATATTTCTGCTGCGTAACGTTGGGTTACGGCTGCGCCTAACCCAACCTACATAGTTCTCACGTTTAAAATTAACCGCGCTGTCTAACGATCTGATAACTTCGGGTCAGATAAGTTACCGCTGCAAAGCCACTCCACACATGAACCAGTCGGGTGAACGGGAATAATACGAACATGGTCATGCCCATCATCATATGAATTTTGTAGATCAGAGGCACGGTCAGCATGGCATCGGCTGCACCGCTACGGAAGGTAACGATGGACTGAGCCCAATGTCCCAGCAACAGCATAACGCTGCCATCTTTATGCTGCAGTGAGAACATGATGCTAATCAAACCTATCACCAGCGTAACAAATACCCATAACAGAATGAAGATATCCATAGGCTTGCTGGTAGCGCGTATGCGTTCATCCATCAAACGACGCTGCAACAGCAGTGTAATTCCGGCAAGGCACATAGACCCTGCAATTCCGCCAAGGATAATAGCCATCATCTGTTTGTTCGGCGATGTAAGGCCAAAACTCTCATACAGCCAATGGGGTGTCAGCAGTCCGGCCAGATGCCCAAAAAACAGGAACAGCACGCCCAGGTGAAACAAATTGCTGCCCCATCGCAGTTGACCGGTGCGCAGCATCTGGCTGGAATCGCTCTTCCAGGTGTATTGCTCGCGATCGAAACGAATCAGGCTGCCCAGCAGAAAGATAGCGAGGGCGATGTAGGGATAAATCCCAAAAATCACATTATTCAGGTAATCCATGATTTGATCTCCTTATGTTTAAGAGGCTAACGCAGTAGCGGATGCGGATGCTGACGCTTTGCGCGATTGCGGCATGCGCACAACGGCCGTTTGCGGCTTCGGCACCATCAGCGGGTCTGTGCCATCGGCAGATGGACCAAACTGGATAATGGTTTCTTCCATGTCGCGTATCGGCACATCCGGCAGGGGTTGCGCTGCCACCGGTGAGATCCATTCCAGCACATCGAACACACTGTGATAGGGGCTGTCGTTACCTTTAAGCTTGCGTCCTATCAGTCCCAGCACATCGACCGTTTCGCCCAGCATATTGATTGCTTCTTCGTCGGGCAATTGCGATAGATATTCCAGAAACAGCGGCACAAAGTCAGGCAGTTCCTCGGCATCCATATCCAGACCATGTTTGCGGTATTCCTCAATCAGATTGACCATCGCCATGCCGCGATCTTTAGACTCGCCATGAATATGCTCAAACAGGTGCAAAGAGTGCGAAGGATTACGGTCGAAAGTCGACACATAGTTTTGCTCAACATCGAGCAAAGACTCGGTGCGGAATAAATGAAACAGGTCAGCCATTTTCTGGCTGGCGCTTCCATTCTTGTCCCGTTCGGCATCCAGCACCTCTTCCAGCAGAGCCAATTCATTTACCCATTCCGCCTGCGGATAATTCAACAGCAGCGATAACACTTTAAATGTTTTCATGGTCAGGCTCCTTCTTTCATACTCTTCAGCGATTTCGGCATGGCTACTATATTTTTCGCCGACTTCTTGGTGCCAAACAGGCTGACTTCGGAAGTGCCATCTGAACAGCCATTACCAAAGGTGAAGCCACAGCTGCCTTTTTCATCGTAGGCATCCACAACCGCTTCACGGTGGCTGCTGGGGATAACAAAGCGATCTTCATAGTTGGCAATGGCCATGTAGCGATACATCTCCTCTACCTGTGACTCGGTTAATCCAGCCTGCTTGAGCACCGAAGTGTTGGCTACGCCATCAACCGACTTGCCGCGCATATAGGCACGCATCGCCAGCATGCGATCAAGTGCACTCACTATCGGCGCCTCTTTGCCGGCTGTCAGCAGGTTGGCCAAATACTTCACCGGAATACGCAAAGATTTGGTATCCGGAATAATGCCATTCATGCCCATCTTGCCGCTCTCTGCCGCATTCTGTATCGGTGACAATGGCGGGATATACCAGACCATAGGCAAGGTGCGATACTCGGGATGCAGGGGGAAGGCAATCTTCCAGTCCATCGCCATTTTGTACACTGGCGATTTGCGTGCTGCATCCAGCCAGGCCTCGTGTATGCCGTCAGCTCGTGCTTGTGCGATGACCTTGGGATCGTTCGGATCAAGGAAAATCTTTAGCTGCGCCTCATACAGATCCTGCTCGTCCGCCACACTTGCGGCGGCTTCGATCTGGTCTGCATCGTATAACAGCACGCCCAGATAACGTATCCTGCCGACACAGGTTTCCGAGCAAACAGTAGGCTGGCCACCCTCGATACGCGGGTAGCAGAAGGTACATTTCTCTGCCTTGCCGGACTTCCAGTTGTAGTAGATTTTCTTGTACGGGCAGCCGCTGATGCACATGCGCCAGCCGCGGCATTTGTCCTGGTCCACCAGCACAATACCGTCTTCTTCACGCTTGTATATCGAGCCTGAAGGGCAGGAAGCAACGCAGGTTGGATTCAGGCAGTGCTCGCACAGACGGGGCAAATACATCATGAAGGTGTTCTCGAAAGTCGAGTACATTTCCTTCTGCACATTGTCGAAATTTTTGTCGCGGCTGCGCGAGGAAAACTCGCCGCCCAGATCGTCTTCCCAGTTTGGACCCCACAAAATCTTGTCCATTTTCTTGCCGGTAATCACCGACACCGGACGCGCTGTGGGCGGAGTCTGCGACAGCTTGGCGGATTGCAGGTGCTGATAGTCGAAGGTAAATGGCTCGTAGTAGTCGTCGATCTGCGGCAGATTCGGGTTACCGAATATATTCGCCAGAATGCGCCACTTGGCACCCTGGCGCGGCTCGATCTTGCCGCTACCTGTGCGCTTCCATCCGCCATTCCACACGTCCTGGTTTTCCCACTGCTTGGGGAATCCCACACCCGGTTTTGTTTCCACGTTATTGAACCAGGCATACTCGACACCATCACGCGAGGTCCACACGTTTTTGCAGGTCACAGAGCAAGTATGGCAGCCGATACACTTGTCCAGGTTTAACACCATTCCTACTTGGGCACGTATTTTCATTTTGCACTCCCTTTGCTTTGGTTCTCTTTGCTCTCATCAAGCGGGCCTTCCATCCAGTCCACATTTTTCATCTTGCGCACAATTACATATTCATCACGGTTGGAACCGACCGTGCCGTAGTAATTGAAGCCGTAAGACTGCTGCGCATATCCGCCTATCATGTGCGTCGGTTTGGTCACCGTACGCGTCACGCTGTTATGGATACCGCCGCGGAAGCCGCTGGTTTCAGCACCCGGCACGTTGATAATTTTTTCCTGTGCGTGGTACATCAGCGACATGCCGCGCGGCACACGCTGGCTCACCACAGCGCGGGCTGTCAGCGTGCCGTTGACGTTGTAAACCTCGATCCAGTCGTTATCCACGATGCCTGCTTCCTTCGCTTCCGACTCGGAAATCCACACGTGAGGACCACCGCGTGACAGGGTCAACATGCGCAGGTTATCGGTGTAAGTACTGTGGATACCCCACTTCTGGTGCGGCGTAATCCAATTCAGCACGAGTTGCTTGTTACCGTTGCCCATCTTGTCGATTACCGGCTTCACCGTCTTGGTGTCGATGGCAGGTTTGTACACACACAGGCCCTCACCGAAATCCAGCATCCATTTATGATCCTGGTAAAACTGCTGACGCCCGGTCAATGTGCGCCATGGTATGTATTCATGCACGTTGGTATAACCGGCGGTGTAGCTCACATGCTCGGATTCGATACCACTCCAGGTAGGCGACGAAATAATCTTGCGCGGTTGCGCCTGCACATCGCGGAATCTGATCTTGTCATCTTCACGTGTCAGTGCCAGATGGGTGTGGTCGCGCCCGGTGATCTTGGACAATGCTTCCCATGCCTTGACTGCAACCTGGCCGTTCGTTTCTGGTGCCAGCATCAGGATCATTTCACAGGCATCGATTGCCGTATCCAGCTTGGGTAAACCTTTGCTGATACCTTCTTCAGTTACGGTGTAATTCAAATCGGCTAGCTGTTCAATTTCGTGCTGCGTATTCCATACAATACCTTTGCCACCATTACCCACCTTGCTCATTAGCGGGCCTATCGAGGTAAATTTCTTGTAGGTGTCGGCATAGTCACGCGTGACCACGGTCATCGCCGGCATGGTCTTGCCGGGGATAGGCTCGCATTCACCTTTCTTCCAGTCCTTCACGCCGATCGCCTGACCCAGCTCACCCGGTGTGTCGTGCATCAGCGGCGTGAGTACCAGGTCTTTGCGTGTACCCAGATGCTTGACGGAAAGTTCGCTGAATTTCTTTGCGATCGCCTTGTAGATTTCCCAGTCAGACTTGCTTTGCCACAAAGGCTGCACGGCCTCTGATAGAGGATGAATAAAGGGATGCATATCCGAGGTATTCAGGTCGTCCTTTTCATACCAGGTAGCAGTCGGCAACACGATATCGGAATACAGGCAGGTGGTGGACATACGGAAGTCCAGAGTCACCAGTAAGTCCAGCTTGCCCTCTGCGCCCTTGTCATGCCACACCACTTCCTTGGGTTTGGTTTCTCCCAACTCGCCCAGATCAGGACCGAACACCGCATTCTGTGTACCGAGCAAGTACTTGAGGAAATATTCATGGCCCTTGCCGCTGGAACCCAGAATATTGGAACGCCACACAAACATATTGCGCGGGAAGTTCTTGGGGTTATCCGGATCTTCGCAAGACATCTTCAGCGCACCGCTCTTGAGCTGCTCGGTCGCATACTTGACCGGATCCATGCCGGCTGCTTCAGCTGCTTTGACCACGTCCATAGGATTGGTCTGCAACTGTGGCGCAGAAGGCAACCAGCCCATGCGTTCGGACTTTACGTTAAAGTCGATCAGGCGGTAATCTTCCGGATTGGCATCGGCAGTGGGTGAAGTGATTTCTTTCACATCCAGCTTCTCATGACGCCATTGGCTGGTATGCGCGTAGAAGAACGAAGTGCCATTCATCTGACGTGCAGGACGCTGCCAATCAAGGGCAAAGGCCAGGGGTGCCCAGCCTGTTTGTGGACGCAGTTTTTCCTGGCCAACATAGTGCGACCAGCCGCCGCCGGACTTGCCGATACAGCCGCACATCATCAGCATATTGATAATGCCGCGGTAGATCATGTCCATGTGATACCAGTGGTTCAGACCCGCACCCACAATCACCATCGATTTACCCTGGGTCTTGTTGGCGTTGTCAGCAAACTCGCGTGCGACGGTGATGATATCGGCACGTTTTACCCCGGTATGCTTCTCACCCCATGCAGGAGTATAGGGGGTCATGTCATCGTAACTGGTGGCGACATTGCCGCCGCCGAGGCCGCGATCCAGGCCGTAGTTGGCCAGCAGCAAGTCGTACACGGTCAGAACTTTCGCCTCTCCGCCGGTCACTTTGATGATCTTGACCGGTACATTGCGTACCAGCACATCCTCGGCATCCGCACCACCAAAATAAGGGAAACCTACGCCTGTTACTGAATCACTTACACCCTTCAAACTCAGCCTTGGCCTAACCTCGGCTTTGCTCGCACCGTCTTTCATCTCCAGATTCCAGGAGCCACTCTGGCCCCAGCGGAAGCCAATCGAGCCATTGGGTGCAGACAGATTGCCGGTGTTCTCATCAATAACGATGGTCTTCCAGTCGGGGTTGTTTTCCTGACCCAATTTACCATCGAGATCCGATGCGCGCAGGAAGCGATCTGGCACCAAGGTACCCTTGTGGTCTTTCAACATCACCAGCATCGGCATGTCGGTGTACTGGCGGCAATAGCCGTCAAAATATTCGCTCTTGTTGTCGATGTGGAATTCTTTAAGGATGACGTGGCCCATCGCCATTGCCAGGGCCGCGTCGGTACCCTGCTTGGGTGCCAGCCAGATGTCGCCAAACTTCACCATCTCGCTAAAGTCCGCAGACACCGCTACTGTCTTGGTGCCTTTGTAACGCACCTCGGTCATGAAGTGTGCATCGGGAGTGCGTGTCTGCGGCACGTTGCTGCCCCATACCATCAGGTAGGTTGAGTTATACCAGTCAGCCGATTCAGGCACGTCGGTCTGCTCGCCCCACACCTGTGGCGAGGCAGGAGGCAGGTCGCAGTACCAGTCATAAAAAGATAATGGCACACCGCCGATCAGCGAGAGATAACGCGAACCTGCGGCATAGCTCACCATCGACATCGCCGGAATCGGCGAGAAGCCAATCACGCGATCCGGGCCAAATTCCTTGGCGGTGAATACGTTGGCTGCGGCTATCATTTCCGTTACATCATCCCAGCTTGCGCGCACAAAACCACCCTGCCCGCGCACTGACTTGTATTTCTTTGCCAGCTCTGGATTCTGACTGATGGCCTTCCATGCTTCCACCGGTTCCATGCTCTTGCGTGCCTCGCGCCACAGTTCCATCAAGCGTCCGCGCATCAGGGGGAATTTCACCCGCTGCGCACTGTACACATACCATGAGTAACTTGCACCACGCGGGCAGCCGCGTGGCTCATGATTGGGCAGGTCAGGACGGGTGCGCGGATAATCGGTCTGCTGGGTTTCCCAGGTGATCAGACCATTTTTGACATAGATCTTCCAGCTACAGGAACCGGTACAGTTGACGCCATGCGTAGAGCGCACAATCTTGTCATGCTGCCAGCGCTGGCGATAACCGTTTTCCCATGTTCGGTCTTCGTTGGTGACGACACCATGGTCACCGGAAAAATTCTCGATGTTCTTTTTAAAAAAACTTAGTCTGTCAATAAAGTGGCTCATCTTTTTTTACTCCTGTTAATTTTACTTGGCACTACATCGGTAATCGATTTAGGGATTTTTAATTTCGGACCCGGCGCGCAGATAGAACCACCAGTTCAATATCAGACACAGCGCGTAGAAAATGGCGAAGCCGTACATGGCATTTTGCGGAGATCCGGCCTTGATCTGACCACCAATAACCACCGGAGCGATAAAGGCACCGTAGGCTGCGACAGCAGATGTCCAACCCAATACGGGGCCTGCCTGTACACGGTCAAAGATCACACCAACCGTACGGAAGGTTGAGCCATTACCCACACCAGTGGCCGCGAACAGCACGATAAAAGTAACAATAAACTGGGTGAAGAAAATTTCCGGGGTCGCAGACTGATAGGCTTGCATCATGATCCAGCCGGCATAGGCGGACGCTGCCACCATCACCACAGAAATCACCTGAGTCACAATAGAACCACCGACTTTGTCGGATAACCAGCCACCTATTGGGCGCAATGCGGCACCTACAAAGGGGCCTATCCAGGCATAAGTAAAGGCCGAGATTGCATTAGGATTTTTGAGTGTATGGGTCAATAATCCAGTGGCAGGATCAACAAAATGTTGAACACCAAAGATCACGGTGATCGCCAAAGGTAGCGCCATCGAAAAGCCGATGAAAGAACCGAAGGTAACCACATACAGTACTGTCAGCGACCAGGTGTGCTTGTTCTTGAAGATCGCAAATTGTTTTGCAACGTTCTCTTTCATCGGGCCAAAGGCCGCCAGCTTCATAATCATCAGGGCGGCAATGATATCCAGCGGGATTGCTATCCACATATTCAACAAACCCAAACCCGTGGGAGCCGGCAAGTAGAGGTAGAGGATAACAATAGAAGGAATAAAAGCAAGCGTGTAAAGCCAGGTCACCTTGGCAAATGCGAAAATTGTTTTATCCGCATCCGGCGAAATTGGCGTTAAATTATTCATGCCGAACCAGGCAATAATTGACAAAGGAACCAGCGAAAATACCCAGGCAAAACCGGCATTCTGTATCCAGGTTGGTGTACCTGCAGAAATTTTTCCAAGCACCCAGCCACTGTCCTTAATCAAGTTTACCGAGTCTCCGCCAAAACTACCCAGCACACTTACGGTCATCACCAACGGTATAACAATCTGCATAGTCGTTACACCAAAATTTCCCAATCCCGCATTCAACCCCAGTGCGGTACCTTGCAGGCGCTTGGGGAAGAAGGTGCTGATATTAGACATCGAGCTGGCAAAATTACCGCCACCCACGCCCGACCACAAGGCCATCAACTGAAAGGCCCACAGCGGCCACCCGGGATGCTGCAGGACTATGCCGGTGCCTATTGCAGGAGCAAGCAACATTGCGGTGGTAAGAAAGATGACATTACGCCCCCCCGCCAAACGTATAAAAAAAGATGAAGGTATGCGCATTGTCGCGCCGGAGATACCTGCAATCGCAGTCAGCGTAAACAACTCGGCCTGAGTGAATGGAAAGCCAAGGTTAAGCATCTGCACGGTGACGATGCTCCACATCCCCCACACTGCAAATCCGCACAGCAACGCAGGCACCGAAATCCACAGATTGCGATAAGCAATACTCTTGCCGGAAGATTCCCAGAATTTGTCATCCTCAACGTTCCAGTCTTTGATATTGATAGGCATGCTATTTGCTCCTTGATGTTAAGTTAATTGTTCAGAAAAAATTTCTATCTACAATTATCGCGATGACAAGATAATGTTTGAACTTACAGTTTCGCCAAGCTCTACCATTAAAGTGCGCATCAGAGTTCACTTGATCTAATCAATAGTGGCGCTCGCCAAGTGAGCTCCCCCACCCGTGCGTGTGTTGTTGGGGCTTTAGCCCCTTACAACCACGGCCTATTCCTTGCGGGTGTAACCATCCCCCAAAGTCCGAAAAACTCGTGGCCGGGCACCCGGGAGAGGGAACAAAAATCACAACCAGACCACCAAGATCAGTTCCCTCTCCCGCCGGGGGAGGGCTAGGGTGGGGGAGCTCACGTTAAACTTCACCTGACCCGATCAATAACTACCATCAGCAGGGCACTGGCGCATTCTTGCGTGCGTAATACCACCAGGTAATTGCGATACAACTTGCGTAGAACAGGATAAAAATGTACATCGCGGCTTCTGTCCCCCCGGTCACGGCGATGGACGTGCCAAAACTTGAGGGTATGAAAAATGCGCCATAGGCTGCAATCGCGGAACTGAAACCGAGCACCGCGGAAGCGCGTATGCCGGATTCCCTGATAGCAACAGCCTCCACCACTGTTTCGCCACCCAGTTCCGCTTCGTGTCTATACATGGTCAGACAGATTGCCGGGATCATGCTGAAGGTCGAACCGTTGCCTATACCCGTGGTCAGGAACAGCAGCATGAACATGGCAAGAAAGCCCCAGAAATTTCCACCGACAGCGCCGTCCGGCAAAAAAAACAGCGCACCTGACACTGCGCCTGCCATAACAATGAAATTCCAGAAAGTGACCGAGGCACCGCCCAATTTATCCGACAACCAGCCGCCGACCGGGCGGATCAGGGAACCCACCAGCGGGCCGAGAAAGGCGTACTGGGTCGGGTTGATATCCGGAAACTGGAACTTGATCAGCAATGGCAGGCCCGCTGAAAACCCGATAAAAGAACCAAAGGTACCGAGGTAAAGCCAACTCACCAGCCACATATGCTTGTGCTTTAAAATCACCACCTGCTCCCGAAAAGAAGCCCGTGCGGAAGCAATATCGTTCATGCCCAGCCACGTGGCCAAAGTGGACGCGACGATAAACGGTGCCCATACAAACCCGGCATTCTGCAGCCATATTTCCTTGACTATATCGCCGTTGACCCATGCTTGCGGTTCACCGCCCAGCGCGCCAAACATGCCCACCGTGATTGCCAGCGGCACCAGAAACTGCATCACCGACACACCCAGATTGCCGAGGCCGGCATTCATTCCCAGCGCCACACCTTTCTGTGTTTGCGGGAAGAAAAAACTGATATTGGACATACTCGAGGAAAAATTTCCGCCGCCGAAACCGCACAACAAAGCCAGCACCAGAAATAGGACATAGGGTGTATGCGGGTTTTGCACTGCAAAACCAATACCTATTGCAGGAATCAATAATGATGCAGTACTGATGGTCGACCACTTGCGACCACCAAAAATTGGCACCATGAAAGAGTAAAAAATGCGCAATGTGGCACCCGATAATCCGGGCAAGGCCGCCAGCCAGAAGAGCTGGTTGTTGTCAAAATTAAATCCGACATTGGGCAGGTTTACCACCACCATACTCCACACCATCCACACTGAAAATGCCAACAATAATGCCGGAATGGAAAGCCACAGATTGCGGCTGGCAATAGCCTTTCCCTCTTTTTCCCAAAATGCTTTATCTTCAGGTTCCCACTTGGTGAGCACTTGCGTTGACATATCTATCTCCGACAGCTTGAATCAATAAAAATGCAATCCCTTCCAGAAATTACTAGGCATTTCTTTTATTTTCATTCTCGACGTGCAATGGCCGAACCTCGGTGAAATACATCCACATCAGCGAGACCCAGACAATGCCAAACATCAGCATGAAGGCGGATGAGCGGACACCGGTAAGGTCTAACAGGGCGCCAAACATGATGGGCATCAGGAAACCGCCCATGCCGCCCGCCAGACCGACTACGCCAGAAATAACACCGATATTTTTGGGGTAGTCATCCGAAATGTATTTGAAGACGGATGCCTTGCCGATTGCGAAAGCAATACCCATGGCAAACATGATGATCGTGAACATGGTCGGACCGAGACCTATATGGAAGGTGGCAGGTCCCGTCACGGTGAGGATGGTGAAATCTGTTTGTGGATACGACAGAAAAAAGAGACAGACCAGGGAAATCCACAACACCCACCAGGTGATGGTATGCGCACCGAATTTGTCGGAAAAATATCCGCCCACCGCACGCAACAATCCACCCGGGATGCTGAACGCTGCCGCCAGCATGGCGGCATGCTGCAGGTCAAAACCGTATTCGGAGATATAGTATTTGGTCATCCACAGTGCCAGTGCAACGTAACCGCCAAACACGATGGAGTAATACTGGCTATAGCGCCAAACTCTGGGATCTTTCAGCGCCCCCAATTGCTCCTTGATAGTGACTTGAGAACCGACAACATGGGATTTATCCGTAAAGGTAAATATCCAGAACAGGATGGCCGTAACCAGCATGAGCACGGCATAGATCTGCGGCACCATGGTCCAGGTGCCGTAGGCCACAATAATGAGTGGAGCCACCAGTTTAGTCACTGCCGAACCGGTGTTACCCGCGCCGAAAATTCCCATTGCCAAACCCTGCTGTTCTTTCTTGAACCAGCGTGCACAGTAGGCAATGCCGACAGTGAACGAGCCGCCCGCAACGCCAACGAACAGACTTGTAAACAGGAAGTGCCAATATTCCGTGGCACGCGAAATCATCCAGATCGGTATTACCGTAGACAGCATCAGCACAAAAAATACGACACGGCCGCCAAACTTGTCAGTCCACATCCCCAGTGGCAAGCGAATCAGCGAACCTGTGAGCACCGGCATCGCGATGAGCAGACCGAACTGTGTTTCGTTCAGGTTCAGCATCTTCTTGATCGGGATACCGATCACCGCAAACATCATCCAGATCATGAAACACACGGTAAACGCAATGGTACTTGCCGTCACCACCGACCATGCTTTGTATTGTTGAGTTGCCATCATGCACGCCCTGCTTTCTTTGTGATAACTGCGTTTTGGTTATGGATTTTTTCAGACTTGTTTCATATCTGCCCGCAGTGTAAAACTCGGGCAAGCAAGACGCCACAGGCTGTAACTCAGTATTCCGCCAGGCAATACCACCTTGGAGGTATACTTTTGTTTCTCCAAGCCTCTGCTTTATATCGACTTATTAAATCCTCTGCCAAAGCTGCAGGCACTTTAGATTCTTTGGAGGTACCCCCCAAAAAACCACCCTTCCGGGGATCAAGATAAGCAAATTGAGGTCGGCCATATCGGGCTATACTTATTCCATATTTACAGCGTGATCTGATCAATAAACCATCAGGATTTGTGACATGAAAATTCTTCCCACCTTATTTGAACGCTCGCTTCTGATGCGCCTTGGTGTGGCCATGGGTACCATCACCCTGCTCAGCGTCATCGGCATGGCGAGTTCCATCATCATTGCGGGTATCACCCAGGGTAGCGCAGCCACCATTAACCAGACCGGCACCCTGCGCATGCAAAGCTATCGAATTGCAAGCTTGATTCTGCTGGCGCAGAATAAAAATTCCGCTGATATGTGGGAAAAAGTCGAGGCGGGAATCAATCTTTTTGAACGCACGCTGTACAGCAAAAATCTGCTCGAGATCTCGGTTTCACAAAAAAATGCAAACTCGGCTGTCAGCTATCAGGACATTGCGTCCGATTGGCAAACAGAACTTAAACCCAAGCTGCAGGACATCATCAAACGCAGTCACACGCCGGCGGATCAGCCATTCAAAAAGGATATTGAATTATTGGACGACATCAATTCCTTCGTGACAAAAATAGACGGTCTGGTACAGCTGTTGGCCGTACAGGCGGAAAACCGCATTACCCTGTTAAGCACTATCCTGGGCGTTGCATTATTCCTGATCGTGACCGTCGTTACGGTTACCATGTACGTGGTGTACACGGACGTTCTTATTCCTTTGCGTGATCTGCTAAGCTGCACAGAAAATTTCGGACGGGGTGATCTAGACGTGCGAACCCTGCACCTCAGCGATGACGAATTGGGACGCTTGGGCGAAGCGTTTAATTCGATGGCGGAGGACATGTCCAGGCTGTATCGCAATCTGGAAGACAGAGTTGCCGAGAAAACCGCAGATCTCGAGCGTAGCAACCAGTCTTTGGAGCTGCTCTACCATTCCATTTCACGCCTGAATGACGCACCGATTGCAGCAAACACCTATGTAACGCTGCTCAAAGAACTTGAAATGGTTCTCGGAATCGGACATGGTTCCACCTGTCTGATTGAAAATGACAGTAGTAAAGCGATCGTATTGGCATCCACTTTAAATCCGAAGGATGGAGATGCCAATTTATGCAAACAGAATAACTGCGCCGAATGCCTGCAGGCTGCCACCATCAGCTTGCGTCGAATCGGCAAGCATGGCGAAAAACAAATATTGTCTGTCCCATTGCAAGACATGGAAAGGCGCTATGGCGTTATGCAATTGGAAATTCCCAAGGATAAAACATTGGAAGGCTGGCAAATGCAACTGCTGGACGCGCTGAGCAGGCATATCGGTATCGCCATCGGCACGGCCCATCGCACCGAGCAAAGCCGCCGCTTGTCGCTACTCGAAGAGCGCGGGGTGATCGCCCGCGAACTGCACGACTCTTTGGCACAATCGCTGTCCTACATGAAGATACAGGTCAGTCGCCTGCAAGCCGTCATGGCAAAACACACAGTCGTGGAAGATGCCAACAATATACTCACTGAGTTACGCGAAGGTCTGAACGGCGCTTACCGGGAACTGCGGGAACTGCTTACCACTTTCCGCCTTAAAATAGAAGGCAATGGTCTGGTGCCCACGCTGGAAAAAACGGCCACGGAATTTTCGGCTCGCGGCAATATTCCCATAAGTATTGAAACCAATCTTGCAGGCTTCCAGTTATCCGCCAATGAAGAAATTCACATCATGCAAATTGTGCGCGAAGCACTCGCCAATGTGATCCATCACTCCAGGGCAACCCATGCCAGCGTCACAATCGCACATGGCCCGGGTGACATCATTTCGGTAGTCATCGACGACGACGGGGTTGGTATTGGTTCAAGCCAGTCTGAGACTCACCACTACGGCATGAGTATCATGCGGGAACGGGCGCGCAGCCTGGGCGGCTCGTTTCATGTGCAGACCCTCGTTGTCGGGGGCACGCGCATTAATTTCCGCTTTCACTCCGGTGATCGGCGCCTTTCCCATACGCTACCACAAGGCCCTGTAACAACATGAATTCAGAACCAGCACAAAGCATAGTGATCATTGATGACCACCCTCTATTCCGCAAAGGACTCACGCAGTTAATCCAGACTGCAGAAGAATTTGAGATTGTCGGGGAAGCCTCGGGTGGGAAAGATGGCATCGCGCTCGCCCATTCCCTGCGTCCGGATATCATACTGCTCGACCTTAACATGAAAGACATGAGCGGCATTGATGTACTCAAGGCACTCAAACCGGCCGACATTGATTCCCGCATCATTATGTTAACCGTCTCCGATAATGCCGAAGATCTGGTCGCCGCCCTGCGCGCCGGTGCTGACGGATATCTGCTGAAAGATATGGAGCCGGAGGACTTGCTCGTCAATATTCGCGCCGCCGGTTCAGGCCGGATGAGGCTTAGCGACCAATTGACCGGAATGCTGGCACGGGCACTGAGCGAAGAAAGAAGACCCACAAGCCCGGGTGAAGCAGGATTAACAGAGCAGGAAGAAAAAATTCTGGGCTTGATCACGACCGGCAAAAGTAACAAGCTCATTGCACATACCCTCGGTATTACCGAGGGCACGGTTAAGGTTCATGTCAAACACCTGCTCAAAAAACTCAACTTGAAGTCCCGCGTTGAGGCAGCGGTATGGGCTATTGGCAAGGCAAATAAAACCTGAGCAGGTGATAAAGCGGGTTATTTTCCTGCAAGCGTGCCTGCATATAGCGCGGCGATCAAATCCGACTGTGTCACCATGCCTATCAGGCGGCGCTCGGCATCAACGATGGGAATATGGTGCAAGCCCCTCTCCGACAACAGCGGTACCAACTCAACGATATGCATCGTATCTTTCGCGCTATACACGGGATGAGCCATAATTTGCCCCACGACTTCGGGTTTGTCCGAGGCAATTCCCGGAGTACGCTTGATAAATTTCATCAGCTTGTCCTGAAATGTGTCGTAGGTTTTGAGGTTCGCGCGCTTGAGAAAATCCACCAGGGTAATAATGCCGATAACGCGCTTAGCCTTGTCAATAACCGGTATAGCCTTGATTTTATGGTGGCGCAATTGCGCCCACGCCTCTTCCAGTTCAGTACCATATTCTGCCGTTACCAGATCACGCGACATAATATCTGCACAGCTGATTTCACCCATCTTGCGGCGGTACGCCTGCATCCCTGCCATTTTGTAAACCTGATTCAAATCTTCTTCACTCACGTCGAGATAGGTGTTCATCTCCTTTAGCGCATTGTGCAAATCGACTTGATTCACTCCCACTCTATCCAGTGAAGCGGGATCGTCATGCAGGTGAATATCTTTTTTTACCGGCACTGCACGGGCAGGATAACGACGGCCAGGCAGCAGATTATTTATAAGCAATCCCAGTACCAGTAAAATGAGCAAATTTAAGCCTATCGGTTCAAGCACAAAGTTGTATCCGAAATCCTGAACTTTCGCGCTACCAATCAAGGGTAATAATGCCACTGCGCCACCGGGTGGATGCACACAGCGAAAAATCAGCATGGCAAACAATGACAAGCCCAAAGAAATTGCGGAGGCTAATATGGCAAAATCTGGTACAAAATGCGAGCACGTCACCGCAATTATTGCCGGAATTATATTTCCGCCGATCAACGGCCATGGCTGGGAAAACGGACTATGGGAAACTGCAAACAACAGAATTGCAGAAGCGCCCATCGATGCCACCATAACAGGTAGCGCAGAGCCGCTGACGAACAGACTGCTGACATATCCCACCAGAAAGATCGCAACCAACGCCGCCAATGCAGAACGAAATTTCTCCGCCGTGCTCAATGGCGCTGTCTCGGGTACTATATGCTGCAAAATGCTTACAAGAGAACTATTCATATACAAAATTATTACCCGTGAATCATGTTAAAAGATTTCTGCAAAATCGTCCGGACAATACTGCCATAAAAACAGTATGATTAATACATCATGCGTGGATCATGTTAAATGTCTGCACTGCGGGATTAAATAACTTCACTCATGGCAAAATAATCCCAAGGAATTGTGTGAACATCATTGTCGTCAAATACATTCATATAAGCTGTGTACTGGTCAGTTACCTGCTCTTCTTCGTGCGTGGTGTATGGATGTTGCGCGCAAGCCCAATTCTTCAGCATCGCTGGGTGAAAGTTGTTCCTCACGTTGTGGATAGCGCGCTGCTGCTTAGCGCCATTATTCTGGCCACATTACTTTCTGTCTCTCCACTGTCATCAGGCTGGCTGTTGGCGAAAATCATTGCATTGCTGCTGTATATCCTGCTGGGAACGATAGCAATCAAGCGCGGCAAGACTCGAGAAATAAGGCTTGCCGCATGGCTTGCCGCGCAACTGGTGTTTATTTACATCGTTAGCGTGGCGCTAACTCACAATGCATTGCCTGGCCTCGCATTGTAAACTCGAGAATCAGACTAAAATTATTTGTAAAAGGTTTTCACGCTATGCACGCTATATTCATCAAGCTCCGCGTTGTGACGCTCCTGACGCTTGCTATTCTGGCCCTGGCGGCTTGCAGCACACCGCCGCCACCCACGGCAGTGACCCTGCCACCCATTAAAATTGCTCTCGTTCTGGGTGGCGGTGCAGCACGCGGATTTGCACATGTCGGCGTCATTAAAGCGCTGGAAGCACAAGGCATCATTCCCGACATTGTCGTGGGCACCAGTGCCGGTTCAGTGGTGGGCGCGCTTTACGCCGCAGGTTACAGCGGTTTTGACTTGCAGCAATTATCCATGCAGATGGACGAGAGCCAGGTGAGCGACTGGTCCATTCCCAATCGTGGCGTAATCAAAGGCGAAGCCCTGCAGGAATTCATCAACAAGGCGGTTAACCAGCTCACTTTGGAAAAAATGAAGGTGACTTTTGCTGTCGTTGCGACTGATCTGCGCAACGGCGAAATGATCGTCTTCCGTACCGGCAATACCGGTATGGCGGTAAGGGCTTCAAGCTCTGTTCCGGGCATATTTCAGCCGGTGAGCATTAACGGACACGAGTATGTGGATGGCGGCCTGGTCTCACCGGTTCCCGTTCGTGTTGCGCGTTCCCTGGGAGCCGATTTCATCATTGCTGTGGATATTTCTGACAAACCCCAAAACAATAAAACTGAAACCAGTACTGAAATCATGTTGCAGACTTTCAACATTATGGGCCAGACGATCAGTCGCAGTGAGTTACTGGATGCCGACGTGGTGATACGCCCTGTTACACCCGGTATTAGCTCGACCGATTTCAAGGGCAGACATATTGCCGTCCTGGAGGGCGAAAAAGCGGTTGCGGCCATTCTGCCGGAACTAAAAGAGAAGCTGGCAAAAAGGAATGAAGCTCGATTCCCTGCCAGAGTTCTCAATAGCACCGCGACCAGCAGTAAATTCTAAGCAGGAGAATTGCCCAGAAATTCATTTGCGGTTCGTATATGCGAACATCAAGTTTGCTTGAGCTCTAAAGAGAAACCAGTCTCCCAAATTGTTTATTCGCTACAAATAAAAAAGGCCGGGAATTTTCCCCGGCCTTTTTTTTACAGCGATTTTATTACCCTACAGCATCAGCTTATTTCCTGAAGACGCCCGTGCTCAAGGGCATACCGTTGCTGATATAAGTATGGAAATACTCAAGTTCATTTGAGTCAGCTGAGCCTGGCTTGATGGGATCGGCAACCAGGGTATTTTTCTGGCAACCTTCGTAGCGCTTTTGCAAAGTGATCACACCCAAATCACCGGTGGCCTTGTTTGGGCGGAATACCGGGAAGTGGGCAGCCTGACCTATTGCGGGTGAAAGTTCCTCGGTACGCGCAACTTTACTTGCCTGCTGAATATGGCAATGGGCACAAGCTTGCTCTGCCTTGCCAAAACGTCCGTAGAACAGGGCTTTGCCACGTGCAAAGGCAGCTTTTTCAGCATCTGTTTTGATTTCCATTTTAATACGGTAGCCATCGGACAGCTTGCGTGCATGAATAGACAAAGCACCCATTTTGTCCATATCACCATATGCCAACGGCTTCTCACCGTTGGACTCAAGGCATTTGTTCAAGGCACTTTCAAAAGTTACAACCTTGCCCGAAGCCGCATCAACTTTTGGGTAATCATTTGCAGCACCTTTGCCGCCATTGGCAAAACAGCTGGCAAATGTCTTGCCATTCGCAAATGGCGTGGTCCAAAGTTTTTTGCCGGTTGACATCGCCTTGGTATATTCCTCGGGTTGGTCAAGATCGTCTACAAAACGCAGCATCCAGAAATTATTGTATTCTTTCGAACTCTTGGAAAAATTCATCGAACCATCCACAAAAGCATCTCCTTTGACTGCAGGAAATTCCTTGGCAAAGAAATGCTGAATAGCTTTCAGAGTAGCTTCCGGCGTAGTTTCCTCTTCTCCGGCTGTTTTCACAGGCTCTGCAACTGCTGGCAGGCTAAACGCGAGCAATAAAACGAGTATAAAATTTTTCATTCGTAACCTCTTAATATTGGTAGATATACTGAGCAACAACGTCAATTTGCTCAGGTGTCAGGATCTTGTTGCGACCAAACGGGGGCATGATCGTTTGGGGAGAAATTGCCTTCTGATCCGCGATGGCTGTACGCAGCTTTGCGATATCAGGGAAGCGTCCCTTCATGCCTATGAAGGGAGGTCCCATGTCACCGGCAACAAGACTTGGTACCGCAGGGATTGCATGACAGGCGGTGCAATTACCGATATTGGGATCGGTCATAATTTTCACCGCATCCATTTCAATCGGCTTTGCTTCTTTTTTCACTTCTGCCGCAGGCGCTGCTGTAGCGGCGTTTGCGCTTTCCGGTGCCGTCTTGCAGCCCTGCAGTAACAGCGCTCCAAGAATTGCTAAAAATATTATTTTTTTCATTAAAATTCCTCTCCTTAATTCAATTTGTAAAAGCGTAGTCAATCAAAAATTATAATATACAAACCTCGATTAAACCGCCCGCCATTGTCGCAGAATTCAAATGATTAATCAACCCGCCAGCCCAATAAAACATGGTATCCGGCCAACTCATTGAAACATAGACACACTGAAAGCGACTATCCATAACCAAGTTGAAAAGCATATAAACATGAGCTTATATTCAACGATCAATATTTTCAGTTTATTCACAATCTTTCAGGCATATTTAAACGCGCCATTTCTCAATTTCGCAGCGACTCTTTCTCCATTAATAAATAGGTGTTATAGGCGTTGCTGCGGTTGGCATCCAGAAATGCCGGAAGTTTCGAAAATTGCGTCCAGTCGGTTTGCGCATAAGCCTCATCAAAAGGAACGAAATTATCAACCGCGTTGCCCATGGCTTTCCGCACATAAACCAGGTAGTCGCTTGTCAGCCTGAGATCGGCTACAGGCGTGTCGGATGCAGCGCCATGTCCCGGTATCATGTATTTCGGCTTGAACGCAATCAGCTTATCCAGAGCCTGCAGCCACAGGCGGCTATCCGCGTTGCCGACGAATGGCACACGGCCCTTGAATACCAGATCGCCGGAATACAGCACGCTATCCTCCTTCACAAACATTGCCATATCTTCCGAAGAGTGCGCAGGACCTAAGTAGCGCAACTCAAAATGCAATCCGCCCATTTCAAAATTGGAATCGCCAGTGAGCCATTTATCGGCTGGCAGTAACCTCGTATTTTCATCGACCCATGGCTTCAGCACTTCACGCCGTTGCAGAAGTCTTTGCTGCGCCTCATCCGAGCCAAGATACTCCTGCCCGGCGGCATGCGCCCATACCTCTGCGCCCAGTGCCTTGAATACCTGCAAGCCATAAACGTGGTCGGCGTGGTAATGACTGACGATGACGCGCCTGATAGGCTGCTGCGTAATTCTCGCAATGGCTGCGACCAGATTTTTTGCCAGCTCCGGGGTACCGAGCGTGTCAAACACGATCACACCCGCGTCTGTAACCACAAACCCGGCATTGGACATATAGCCCTGATTCCCGGCAGATGCCGCGCCAGACAAGCCCTGCACGTAATAGGTATGCGCGCTTATTTTGATCGGTTCAATCTTGATGTCCGCACTGTTGCCTGTACCGGCATAGGAGAGAATATTAAAACCGCACAGGCAAACAAAAACAAATAATTTGATCATCACATATTCCACCAGGTGCCAATTGTTATTTCATACCGGATCAGTCTGCTGAAGCCAAACGGATTGTATATGGGCCGGATTTTTCATCGCGCACCACTATGAGCAACTTATGTTTTTGCGCATCCTCGACCAGCTCCTTGAACGAACGGTAACCGTAAGAAGACTCGGTAAATCCAGGCTTGCGCCGCTGCATCGTGTTTTTGACCAGCGAGCCCCATATTTTTTCGTCCGAGCCGCGCTCCGCTATCAGCGCCTCCACTGTTTCAACGATAAAATCAAGCGCATCCTGACGCTTGTCATCATCGCTTTTGCCCGTCGTTTTTTTCCTGTCGGCGACATCCTTTACGGGTAACTTCCTGGCATTGCGTTTTTGCTTGGCCTCCTGCTCGAGCACCAGATCGTCGTAGAAAATAAATTCATCACAGTTTGCGCTCAGCAGATCCGAAGTCGAATCTTTCACCCCGATACCGATCACGTATTTATTGTTCTCGCGCAGCTTGGAAACCAGGGGCGAGAAATCCGAGTCACCGCTGATGATCACAAAAGTATCCACATGCGACTTTGTGTAGCACAGATCAAGGGCGTCCACGACCAGACGGATATCGGCCGAATTTTTACCCGACTGCCGCACATGGGGAATTTCGATAAGTTCAAACGCCGCCTCATGCATGGTCGCCTTGAATTCCTTGTAGCGATCCCAGTCGCAATAAGCTTTCTTGACCACAATGCTGCCCTTTAGCAGCAGGCGTTCAAGCACCTTTTTGATATCGAACTGCGCATACTTTGCATCGCGCACACCCAGGGCAACGTTCTCGAAATCACAGAACAATGCCATGTTGCTTATATCAGTTTGCCCGGCCATTTGAACACCCCTTCACTTCGTCCACCAAAAATTGGATCAACCGGTACATCGGCATACATTGCAGGGAAAGTTACACACTCAGGTTGCCTTCGTCATTCAAATTGCGTATGCCATTAATGATTGAAGTAAAGTCTGCTTCAGACAAACCAAAGTGCTCCATCACCCAATGACCGCCTTTTTGCCACTCGCATGTCTGGCTCAGGTCGGTAATAATCTGAATAGCTCTCTCCGCCAACAATGCCAGGGCAATAAAATCTTTGCTTTTTGTGGACAAAAAATCTTTGTCCGCTGCCAAAGCAGCATGTTCGTGATGGAAGCGAATCGCCTGGAACATCGTCTCGGGCAGCCCCCAACTCTTGGCGAGCATGTATCCAATCGTGGTGTGATTATTTACATATTTCAAGTCTTCAATTTCTGTAAATTTTGTGTCGGATGAATGGTTCGCCATCTCCAGGGTTTCTTTGTAAGTGGGATGGTAGTTCAACATAATGGGAATGCCGCAATCCTGAAACAGGCCATAGGTGTATGCTTCATCACGGTCAATCTGGCGGACCATATGTTCAAAGGAAATGTAGGGCAACCTGCTGGCAATATACGCGGAAATGATCGCCACCTTGGAGGAAGTA
>Ga0315271_10000207_pt1 | contig 30214 bp, 31 predicted proteins | sample C3_top_MG_FD_204664 | JGI IMG/M metagenome (GOLD analysis project Ga0315271, IMG submission 204664) | Sediment microbial communities from Yellowstone Lake, YNP, Wyoming, USA - C3_top | ecosystem: Environmental > Aquatic > Freshwater > Lake > Sediment | place: USA: Wyoming | collected 2017-08-01
GCATTGCCCGTTTGCTTGCGCATCACGCTTTGCAGTTCAGCCATCTCTTGTTCGTTCAGTTTCAACGGTGTCATGCCTCCAGATATAGAGGCTACACCGTTAATTTCAATGATTCAACCTACTAGCTCCAAGTGAGAGCGCCATCGCTCCCGCAGTCACGTTGTCAGGCATTTCATAGAGAGCCACGAAATCGTATGCACCAAAGCAAAACCAAAAACCCAACAGCTTCCCGCCTATATTCTCGAACATCGGCTTTATAGCTGCCGCCCTGTCCTGCGGGTTCTTGATCATCGCTGCCACGGACTGAGTTGAGTACGATCCCTGCGACATGTAGGTTGACATATCGAATCCTTCTTTGAATTGAAGCAAAGCGGGACATTCCGCCAAGGTCATCGTATCGAATCAGATCGAAAATACGTTTAACCACCTTTGCCATGTGGATATACGAATGATTCTCTTTGACGTGATGCGGGAGGCTACCCGCAGCGGCGTAGGTCAGTAAGAACCTGACTGAAAGCGGGCAACGAGTCAGACAACACAGAGAGCGACCGAGTCATTGCGTTCCCCCTTGTGACGGTGCCACTCTTAGAAGCCATGCGGAGCCAAATCGGTCCATTTCAGTGGCTTCCACATCGGACACCGCCCAGACCTGCATCACGCCGTCGCTCCAGTGCACGATGTTGAATCCTCTTTGTTGCAGCCGCTCCATGGGCGCCGCTTTATCAGTCGGCATCACATACGCAGAAATGATGTGCTTGCGCATCTGATAGGCAATGACAGCGGTGTCGTGGCCCTGCAGCCGGTCAATGCGCCCCCCCAGTAGCTCAAAGCCATCGGCACTTAGATCGGCCACTTCGGGCGCGTAGTCCAGTTTGCCCTGAAACCAGGGCTTGACGGTGTGCCGGTCACTGGACGCTTCTTGGAACAGCGTGCCCGTTCCGATGGAGCGAACATGCAGACTGACCAAGTCACCCAACATTGCACTTTGCTCGATACCAGGTGCCTGTATGCGCGGCACCATCCAGATCAAAGCCAGTGTCAATGCCACACCGCTGACAAAGCCCAAACCAAGGGTGGCAATTTTGCTGGCACCGGCGCTATTTGTGACCGTTGCTCCTGACCCGCCCTTCGAATCGAACAAGCCGACCATTTGTCCAAATGCCTTCAAGCGGTCCGCAAGGGCCGGCTTTTCTTGGTGAACTATTGATTGAAGGGCAATTTGCGTCTGCACGGCGGCCCGCAGGCGCTCGCTGGCACTATGACGGGTGGCCCGTTCTCGGATCATGAATGAAAGTTCTTCGTCGTTCATAGTGGCTTCACTCTCGCGTTCCGGACAGGGTCAACAACTGTTTCATGCGCGCACGGGCGCGGGACAGGCGCGACATCACCGTGCCGACAGGGATGGACGCCACCTTGGCAATCTGCGCGTACTCCATGCCTTCGAGTTCCCGCAGCACCAGGACCTCGCGCAACGGCGGCGTTAGTGAGCGCAGTGCGGCGTCAATATGTGCGCGATCATTGTTTTGCTGCAAGCGAGCGGTCGGATCTTCGGCTGTCAGTCCCGCTGCATGCTGAAACGCCTCCAGCGCATCCTCTTCATTACCAGAAACCTCCCTCCAGCCTGCGCGTTCGTCCAGATAGGTAAAGCACACATTACGCACGATGCCCAAGAACCACGCTCGCGCATCGTCACCACGCAGATTTGCAAAGTATCGCATCGCCCTCAAAACAGCCTCCTGCACGGCGTCCTCGGCGCTTGCGTCGTCACGCAGCAACCAACGCGCCAAGTTGAACGCACCGTCGAGCAAAGGCAATACGGCGGCTTCAAAGCTGCGGGCGTCTTTCACTGCCTGCTATTCCATGACATTGAATCGACCGTGCATGGTCTCGTGTCCATCGCCACAAAAGTTATCGCACAAAAAGTCCAGTCTGCCGACCTGGTTTGGCGTGATTTGAATCTTTGTAATCTGTCCCGGAAGCAGGTCAGAGCGTATGCCAAGATCGGGCACACTAAAGCCGTGAATATAGTCCAGCGAGCTGATCAGCAACATCACCGGTTCATCCACTTTGACATCAATGACATTGGGGGTGAACTTGAAGCGCTGCGCCACGATCTCGATTTCACGCACCGGTTGCGCATGGGCCATGCGCCAGACCGACAGGTCAAGGGCTGCCGCCCCTGCGTTGGCCAGGAAACCCACCACGACACGGCGACGAGTAAATCTAGTCCCACTCATGCTTTCACAACTGGAAATTCTGTCAGGTCGAAATGTTCACCTTTGGCGGTCACATGCAACTCGCGGAAACCCAGACCTTTGTAGGGCGCAGCGGGATCCCATGGCAGCGGTGTGCGCTCGGGCTGCGAGCCCGGTGCCGGGAGTGCAAAGATGAGCGATTTGGCCGAGTGGTGGGCAATGTGCCCGGTCATATGGTGGTTTTCCTGATGGATGTGTCCGTAAAACACAGTGACATTGTTGTAAGGCATGAGTAGTTCAACCGCTCGCGCGCCGTCGCGCGTTGCCCAGTCCCATTTGGGAACCAGGTCGAACAGTGGGCGGTGGGTTAGCACCACGATGAGTGCATTCTTGTCCAGTCTCGCCAGGTCGGCCTGCAGCCATGCAAGCTGTTCGTCGCCAATCTTGCTGCCTGGATCGGACACGTTATCCAGCGCAATAAAGTGGACGCCGTGGCGGTCAAAAGTGTAATGGGTGGGGCCAAACAATTCCTGGAACGCCACGCCACGATCGATCCCGGCGTCGTGCTCGCCGGGCATAAAGTACACGGTCTTGACGTTCAAATCAGCAACGATGGATTTGAACTCCGTCATCCTGCGTCGACGCTCGTCGCGGTCGTCCGTCGTATGCGTCAGATCGCCCGTGAAGACGATGAACTCGGGGGGTATCTCCAGCGCGTTGACGGCGGCAACGGCTTTGCCCAGAGTGCCCTTGGCGTCCGGGTTGGGTGGTCCCTGAAAGCCCCAATGAGCGTCGGATAGCTGCACAAAGTAGAAGTCCGACGCCTGTGCCTTGTAACTACCGAGGTCGCTGGCACAGGCTGTCAGAGCCGATAGAAAGACCGCGCCTCCGCCCACAGCGGACAAGTTCAAAAAGTCTCTGCGTTGCATGGAAAGCTCTCCTTTTGGATGAGTTCCCATGCAATACCGAAACCAAGGTCAATTTATTCCATTTTTTGCGAAATTGGCGAGAAAAGAACTGCAACAGCCCTTGTGGCACATGGCTTCGTTGCCGCCAACACCGTGCAATGAGAACAAAAGCTTGCTTGGATTGCCGCGCACAGGCAAACGAACGCGGTACGACAGGACGGATTGCGCTTCTGTTTGCAAGCCTGAAACGGTGTGTGAAGTAGTCGTCATTCTTGATCTCTTGAAGTTTGCAGGGTAACCCGGGAGAAGTGCAGATGGTGCATGAACTCGCGCAGTATCAGCATGGCGGCAACGAAGCGAGCATCGGTCGGCAGCGTTTCCTGACTCGTGGGTCGGCCTTCGCTGACCGATACCAGCCGATTGAACAGGATCTCGACCTCATCGAGTGTGAGCAATGTCCGCACCATGCCCCCAGCATTGAGGTTGCGCGCGATCAGCAATCCACCTGACCCTTGCAACAGCAGCTCCGTGCTATCGGCGAAATGACTCGCCAGTGGCATCACTGCCTCTTCCGTCAACTCAATTGCCTGTTCGATTTCGATGGGCCGTGGCGGCTCATGCCTCAGGCTGTTGCGCACGAGCGAATCCACACCCGGCGGGAATTCTCTGCTGAGCAGTATTTGCGCAGCAACCCGAAGCCGTACTTTGCTGGCTTCACCCAGCATTTCCAGCTCAGCGACCGGACGGGCTGACGCTTGACCGAGTGCAGTAGGGGAGGTCATGGTTTGAGCGTCAGCTGCGCGTTTTGGTGTGCGGTCTTCAGTTACCCTCTTCGGCGACCCCATTCTCCTCAGGCCACAAACACCCGCGCCTTGCGCGGCGTCAACAGCAGGGCTTCGTCCGACTTCAAATCGAGTTCGTGGAACTGTTGTGCAGGAATCTGGGCCTCGATGACTTCTCCGTTACCGGTCGACGAGTCGAGCGGCAATAGCTCGAGCCGCGCAATCGGACCGACCACAATGGCACGCGTGAGTTTGGCGACAATGCCGCGTGCTGGCTCGGCGCCGTTTGCGCCTGCTGTGTAACGCTGCACGTCGAGGTCATGTGGACGCACATAGGCAAAGGCCTTGGCGTCCTGCACGTCGCCATGTTCGGGCGTTGCCAGTCGCAAGCCATGGTGGTCTTCACCGATCAGCATTTCGCCTTCATGGGCACGGCCATGGAACAAGTTGACATCACCCAAGAAACCGTAGACAAAGCGACTCGCCGGGTGGTCCCAGACCTCTTGCGGAGAGCCGGTCTGCTCGACGACTCCGCCGTTCATCAGAACCACACGGTCGGCTACCTCCAGCGCTTCTTCCTGGTCATGCGTGACAAAGATGCTGGTCACATGCAGATCGTCGTGCAGACGACGCAGCCAACGCCTGAGTTCCTTGCGCACCTTGGCATCGAGTGCGCCAAACGGTTCGTCGAGCAACAGTACTTTAGGCTCTACCGCCAAGGCGCGGGCCAGGGCAATGCGCTGGCGTTGACCACCCGATAGCTGCGCGGGATAGCGTTCTGCCAGCCAATCCAGTTGCACCAGATCCAGCAGTTCGTGAACTCTTTGCTTGATCTGGTCTTCGTTCGGACGACTGGCGCGCGGCTTCATGCGCAGACCAAAGGCGACGTTGTCGAATACGCTCATGTGCCGAAACAGGGCGTAATGCTGAAACACAAAGCCGACATTGCGCTCGCGCACGTGGACATCGGTCGTGTCTTCGCCGCTGAACAATATGTTGCCGCTATCGGCTGTCTCCAGGCCTGCGATGATGCGCAGCAACGTGGTCTTGCCGCACCCCGACGGTCCCAGCAGCGCGACCAACTCGCCAGAATCGATGTCCAGCGACACGTCACGCAGCGCGTGGAATTCGCCAAAGTCCTTGCTGACATTTCGGATTTCAATGCTCATATTCTTCTTTCATGCACGACCGTTCAACCTTCGCTCCTTGACAACGATCAGGATGCACCAAGCCCGGAGTGAACGGGCGTCAGGGTGAAAGGACCGGCCAACGGTGGCTTCTCAGATGGCGAATGCGCGGCAGCTTTCTGATCGCGCTCAAATTGCCACTCCACCACCGACTTGATCACCAGGGTGAGAACCGCCAGCAGGGCCAGCAGCGACGCGACCGCGAACGCCGCGACCGACTGGTATTCGTTGTACAGAATTTCCACGTGCAGCGGCATGGTGTTGGTCTGGCCCCGGATGTGACCCGACACCACGGACACAGCGCCAAACTCGCCCATGGCACGCGCGTTGCACAGGATCACGCCGTAGACCAGCCCCCACTTGATGCTGGGCAAGGTCACGTGCCAGAAGATCTGCCAGCCCGTTGCACCCAGCACCATGGCCGCCTGCTCTTCTTCAGTGCCTTGCGCCTGCATCAGCGGGATCAGCTCGCGCGCGATGAATGGAAAGGTGACGAAGACAGTGGCCAGCACAATGCCCGGCACCGCAAACACCACCTTGATGTCGTGCGCCTGCAACCAGGGTCCGATCCAGCCGTGCGCGCCGAACAACAACACATAGACCAGACCCGCCACCACGGGCGACACCGAGAATGGCAGGTCGACCAGTGTCGTCAGAAACGCCTTGCCCCGGAATTCAAACTTGGCAATGGTCCAGGCTGCTGCCACACCAAACACTAGATTGAGCGGCACGGCAATGGCCGCGGTCAGGAGTGTCAGCCGGACGGCGGTCCATGCATCGGGCTCCTGCAGGGCGTGCAGATAGGCACTGACCCCTTTGCGCAGCGCTTCGGTGAACACGGCGGCCAGCGGCAGCAGCAAGAACAAGAAGATAAAGCCCAAGGCGACAGAGATCAGCGTCCAGCGTACCCATAGTGGCTCCGTTGTCCCCGACCGAGTTCGGCGAACCGTTTGCATGCCGTTCATGATGCGGCTCCTGAATGCCGCCGTTGCCATGCTTGCAGCGCGTTGATCAGCAACAGCAGCACGAAGGATATAACAAGCATCACGACAGCCACGGCGGTGGCACCGGCATAGTCGTATTGTTCGAGCTTGCCGATGATGATCAGTGGCGTGATCTCCGAGACCATGGGCACGTTGCCGGCGATGAAGATGACCGAGCCGTACTCGCCGATGGCACGAGCGAAGGCCATCGCAAAGCCGGTCAGCAGTGCCGGGGCAATACTGGGGAATATCACGTACTTGAAAGTCTGCCAGCGTGTGGCACCAAGGCAGGTAGCCGCCTCTTCAAGCTCCTTTTCGGCGTCTTCCAGCACCGGCTGCACCGTGCGGACGACAAACGGCAGGCTGATGAAGATCAGCGCGATCACGATGCCGTTGCGATTGAAGGCCAGCTTGATGCCGTGGGGCTCCAGCAATTGGCCGACCCAGCCATTGCCGGCCAGCAGGGCGGTGAGCGCGATGCCGGCCACTGCGGTGGGCAGTGCAAACGGCAAGTCCACCAGTGCATCCACCAACTTCTTGCCGGGAAACGGGTAGCGCACCAGCACCCAAGCCACCAGCAGACCGAAGAAGACATTGACCAGGGCGGCCACAAACGAGGCGCCAAAGGTCAGCTGGTAGGAGGCCAACACGCGCGGACTTGTCACCGCCTGCCAGAACTGGTCCCAGGTGAGCGTCAGAGTCTTGAACAGCAGCGATGAGAGCGGAATCAGAACGATCAGGCTCAGGTACAGGATGGTGTACCCCAGCGTCAGCTTGAAGCCCGGCAGGACACGCCCGTTTGCCCGCCTGGGCAATGACGGGACCGGCGCCCGCTGGGGCGCAGAAAGAGTCGCCGCGCTCATCTACTTGACGGTGTAAAGCTTGTCGAACTGGCCGCCGTCATTGAAGTGAACCTTTTGCGCTTCAGACAGGGAGCCGAAGTACTCGCTCACGGTGAACAGCTGGATCGGCTTGAAGGTACTGGCGTATTTCTTCAGGATGGCCGCGGAGCGTGGGCGCAGCGCGTGTCTGGCGGCAATCTCCTGCGCCTCGTCGGAATACAGGTAGTCCAGATAGGCCTTGGCCAGTTCAGCCGTGCCCTTCTTCGCCACCGTGCGTTCCACCACCGCCACCGGATTTTCCGCGACGATGCTGACCGAGGGGTGCACGGCATCGACCTTGCCGGCGCCGAATTCGCGATCGACCGACACTACCTCCGATTCAAACGTCACCAGCACGTCGCCGATATTGCGCTGCAGAAAGATGGTCGTGGCATCGCGTCCGCCCTTGGCCAGCACCGGCACGTTCTTGAACAGTTTTGCGACAAACTCAGCCGCCTGCGCGTCGCTGCCACCCTTCTTGCGAACATAACCCCAGGCCGCGAGGTAGGCCATGCGGCCATTGCCGCCGGTCTTCGGGTTGACCAGAATCACCTGGATGCCAGGCTTGACCAGATCGTCCCAGTCCCTGATGTTCTTCGGGTTGCCTTCACGCGTCAGAAACAACATGGTGGACGTGGTGGGTGAGGCATTGCCTGGGAAGCGCTTCGCCCAGTCTTTCGTCACGACACCACTGCTGGCCAGAAACTCGATGTCGGTGGTGGTGTTCATGGTTACCACATCGGCATCCAAACCGTCATTGACGGCACGCGCCTGGGCACTCGAGCCGCCATGCGCCTGGTCGATCTTGACGTCCTTGCCAGTGGTCTTCTTGTAATGCGCGATGAAGGCCGCGTTGTAATCCTTGTAGAACTCGCGGGCCACGTCGTAGGACGCGTTTAACAAAGTGGTTTGCGCCAATACAAGATTGCTTGCTGCGAGCGTCAAAGCGGCGAGTGCCAGAGTCGCGTGTTTTCTTAATCTCATGCTGATTCGAGGATTGGGTTTGAAATAGGGGTATAATGTTCGCCGGTCAGCGATTGCAGCAAGGCCAACCCCAAGGGCCAGGGGCCGAAGCCGGCTTCCAGGTTGATATGACCGGCATTCTGCAGGCGCACAAATTCGCTGCCCCAGGCGCGGGCATAGGCGCCCGCGGTGCGGATCGGACAATACGGGTCGTTGCTGCTGGCCACGATGATGCTGCGGTAGGGCAGCGCTTGGTGGGGCACGGGCGAGAAGTCGGCGAGAACACTGCGGCGCTCCGGATCGGCTGGCGCCACGAGCAGCGCACCCCTAATTCGTTCGACCGCGGCTGGTGGCAAATGTGTGGTGGCGATGCAGCCCAAACTGTGTGCTGCGATGACCACCGGACCGCTTTGCTGAAGAATGGTTCGTGCGATGGAGGCGACCCAGGCGCTGCGTGCTGGTGCAATCCAGTCATCCTGCTGCACCCGCGCTGCACGCGGCAACTGCTCAGCCCATAGGCGTTGCCAGTGGCCGGGGCCGGAGTCACACCAGCCGGGAACGATGATTATGCTATGCATGAAGTCAGTTAAGGTGGTTGAGGCCTCTAGGCCATGCGATGTGGCGGATTGTGAAGACGCCTCTTCAAAACCCAAACTACTTATTTCAAATTTGTTTATCGCAAAATGCACATAACGCTTTTTGACGGTGATTGCCCTGCGACGCCAGCAGTCCGATGCCGCCGACCGCCATACTCTGTCAACGCCGTCTGCCTGTGTGCAGAGAACTGCAGCGCCTATCGTGACTGCGAGTGTCAGCTGTCCGCGAACGCGCGTTCGATTACGAAGTCGCCCGGGGTGGTGGTCGTGCCCTCATGAAAGCCGCGCTGGCCCAGGATGGTCTTGACATCGCGCAGCATCCCGGGGCTGCCGCAGATCATCACGCGGTCCTCGGCCGGGTTCAGGTGGGGCAGGTTTAAGTCCTGGTGCAGTCTCCCGTTGTCGAGCAGTGTGGTGATGCGTCCGGTATTGATGAAGTCTTCACGCGTCACGGTCGGGTAGTAGCTCAGCTGGCTGGCGACCATGTCGCCGAGCACCTCGTGTGCAGGTAAATGCTCGGTGAGGTACTCGCGGTAAGCGAGTTCCTCCACTTCCCGCACGCCATGCACCAGAATGACGCGATCAAAGCGCTCATACGTGGCCGGGTCGCGCACCACGCTCAGGAAGGGCGCCAGTCCCGTGCCAGTAGAAAGCAGGTACAGACGTTTTCCAGGCAGCAGGTAGTCGATCAGTAGGGTGCCAGTTGGTTTTCGCCCCATGAGAATCGTGTCGCCCACCTGGATGTTTTGCAAAATCGACGTCAACGGCCCATTGGGTACCTTGATGCTGAGAAACTCCAGGTACTCCTCATAGTTGGGACTGACGATGCTGTAGGCACGCAATATCGGCTTGCCGTTCCCGGTCTTGAGACCGATCATCGTGAAGTGGCCGTTGGAAAACCGCATGGCCCGATCGCGCGTGGTGGTAAAGCTGAACAGGCGGTCGGTCCAGTGGTGCACGCTCAGTACACGTTCTTCTTGAAATGCGCTCATAGTGTTGTTGTTGAAGTCCGGTATTGGATACTAATTATTTCTTTGCTCGCTGGTGCTTGCAGGTGACAACGATCCACCTATTTCTTCAGGTAGATCTGGTCAAAGCTGCCGCCGTCGGCAAAATGATCCTTGTCAGCCTTGGCCCAACCGCCAAAAGCCTGCTCGATGGTGAAGAGGTTGATCTTGGGCAACTGCTTGACGTACTTGGTCTGAAATTTTTCCGAGATCGGGCGGTAGAAGTTCTTGCCAGCGATGTCCTGCCCGTCGTCGCTGTACAGGTATTCCAGATAGGCCGTCGCCACGGCACGGGTTCCTTTGCGGTCCGCGTTTTTGTCCACCACACTCACCGGTGGCTCGGCGAGGATGCTGATCGATGGGTAAACAATGTCCACCTTGCTGCCAAATTCCTTTTCCAGGAGGTGCGCTTCGTTCTCCCAGGAAATGAAAACATCGCCCTGGTTGCGCTGGGCAAAAGTAATCGAGGAGCCGCGCGCCCCGGTGTCGAGCACCGGCACGTTCTTGTAGAGCACCTGGACAAAATCTTTGGCCTTGGCGTCGCCGCCGAGTTTGCGCTTGGCAAATTCCCAGGCCGCCAGATAGTTCCAGCGTGCTCCACCTGAAGTCTTGGGGTTGGGCGTAATCACGCTGATGCCGGGCTTGATCAGGTCGTCCCAATCCTTGATGCCTTTCGGGTTGCCCTGGCGCACCGCCAGAACAATGGTCGAGGTGTAAGGCGCCGAGTTGTGTGGCAGACGTTTTTGCCAGTCTTGGGCCAGCCAGCCGCCATTCTTGTGCAGCGCGTCGATGTCGCCGGCCAGCGCCAGTGTGACGACATCCGCGTCCAGGCCATCGATGACCGAACGAGCCTGCTTGCCCGAGCCGCCATGCGACGGCCTGATGGTGACGTCTTGGCCGGTCTTGGCTTTCCATTGCTTTGTGAAGGCGGCATTGAACTCGACATACAACTCGCGCGTCGGGTCGTAAGAAACGTTCAGGAGCGTGACCGCCGGTTGGGCGCCAAGGCCAACAGCGAAAGTCACCATCAGGGTGGCGAGGGTAAAGCTAAAGATGCGACGGCGACTGGCCATGTTCGACTCCGGGAATTCACTGCGAAATTGCGATGGTGTGAATTCTGGAAGTGAATACTCAAAACGGGAAATACTGAATTTTCAGTTCTTAATAATAAAGAGATCTTAAAAGATCAAAGCAACTGATTTGACGGCGCGTTCGGTATAGATGTTTATCACATATAGAAATTGATAAAAAGTAGTTTGCAATATATGGATGACTCATTAGAGTCGCTGCACCTGCACGACCTGTACCTATGTTTACCCACTTTGCCACATTCACCAGCGCTGCCTTCCACCGCTCAAGACTCAATTGAAGTGAACCACCCATGTACCAGTACACCGACTTCGACCGACAGTTTGTTCGCAACCGCGCCGCCCAATACCGCGATCAGTTGGAGCGCCATCTGAGCGGACATCTGAGCGATGACGAGTTTCGGCCGCTGCGTTTGCAAAACGGCTGGTACCTGGAGCGCCACGCACCCATGCTGCGTGTGGCGGCACCGTACGGCGAACTGTCCAGCGTACAACTGCGGGTGTTGGCTCGGATCGCGCGCGAATACGACCAACCCAGCGCTGAGGTCTACCAAAAGGCGCAAACCGCGCAGGCCAATCTAGGCACCGCCAAACTTCCCACCGGCTACGCCCACTTCAGCACGCGCCAGAACGTCCAGTTCAACTGGATTGCGCTGGACAAGAGCGCCGATGTGATGGATCTGCTGGCATCGGTCAACCTGCACGGCATTCAGACCAGTGGCAGTTGCATTCGCAGCATCACCAGTGATGAGCGCGCGGGTATTGCTGTCGACGAAATCGCTGACCCTCGTCCGTTTTGTGAAATCCTGCGTCAATGGAGCGCCTTGCACCCCGAGTTTGCATTCTTGCCGCGCAAATTCAAGATTGCTGTCTCGGGTGCAAGGGAAGACCGCACTGCCGCCGCCTGGCATGACGTTGGTCTGCGCCTGGTGCGTGATGTCGATGGCGTGTATTCGGAAGATGGCAGCCCTGGCATGCTGGGCTTTCGGGTGCTGGTTGGCGGCGGCATGGGTCGCACACCCGTGATCGCGACCACAATCCGCGACTTTTTGCCCTGGAACCAGATACTCAATTACCTGGAAGCTATCGTGCGCGTCTACAACCGTTGGGGGCGGCGCGACAACCTGCACAAAGCCCGCATCAAGATCTTGGTCAAAGCCGAGGGGCAGCGCTTCACAGACGAAGTCGAAGCCGAATACGCCCAAATTGTTGAACTCGACGGCGCACCGCACACCATCACGCAGCAAGAGCTTGACCGCGTCTCGGCCTCATTTGTGCCACCTGCTTTGGGCGGGAAGAAATCCGATTCAGTGTTGAAGGTCGCAAGTATCCTGCGCGCCACTGCCGAGAACCACGTGGAATTTGGTCGCTGGCTGACGCAAAATGTCGCGCCTCACAAGAACCCCGACTTGCGCGCCGTCACGTTGTCGCTCAAACGTTTGGGCCACGCCCCTGGCGACGCCACGGCCAGTCAATTGGAGACTGCAGCTGAGTTGGCTGACCGATTTTCTGCCGGCGAGGCCCGCGTCACGCACGACCAGAATCTGTTGTTGCCCTGGGTCCGTTGCGACCAGCTTTCAGAGTTATGGCGTGCGGCCCGCAACGCTAGCCTGGCCCGTTCCAACATCCACCTGCTAAGCGACATGATCGCTTGCCCCGGCGGCGATTTTTGCTCCTTGGCGAATGCCCGTTCGATACCGATTGCGGCCGCTATCGCTGAGCGATACCAGGACATGGATGAATTGCACGACCTGGGTGAAATCGACTTGCACATCAGCGGGTGCATAAACTCTTGCGGGCACCACCACAGCGGGCACGTTGGCATATTGGGTGTCGATAAAGACGGTCAAGAGTGGTACCAGGTGTCGCTGGGCGGGTCTGACGGCTCCACCTTGAGCGGTGCGGCGATCGCTGGCAAGGTTGTCGGCCCCTCGTTTGAGGCAGCTGAAGTGCCTGATGTGATCGAAGCCTTGCTCGACACCTACCGCGAGGAACGCAGGAGCGGTGAAACCTTCATCGCCACCTTTCGTCGGGTCGGCATGAACGTGTTCGCGCAAGCCGCCAACGCCGTGCGCCATATGGCAAGCACTGAGTTCGCCTGACAGAAAGCATCTTCCATGAAACTATTAGCTGCTCACGCACATTCGGCTCCCTGTGAGAGTCAAAACAGCATTCAACTCTCGAATGATTCAGACCCCCGAGCACTGGATCTCGAAAAGATTGAACGCGTTGACCTGCACTTTCCAAAATTCAGCGACGGCCGCGCCTTCAGTCAAGCGTTTCTACTGCGCCGTCGACTCGGTTTCAAGGGCGAAATTCGCGCCACTGGCGACGTGCTGATAGATCAACTTGTGCAGATGCAGCGCAGCGGTTTTAGCGCAGCCGTGTTACGGGCTGACCAGAACGCGAAGTTCGCCCAGCGCCAGTTTGACCGCTATCCGGCTTTCTACCAAGGCGACGCGGTTGTCGCACATCCCAAATTCAACCCCGCTCGGACACCACCGAGCACCAACACTGGAGTAAGCGCATGAACGCCATTGAACTCAACAATCACGCCTCGGCCGACTTTGCCGTCAAGCTGTCAGAGACCACTGCCCTGTTGCAGCAAGTTGCACGGGTCTATGCACCAGAGCGCAGTGGTGGCGCGCCACAGGTAAGTCAGGCATCCAGCCTCGGTGCCGAAGACGTGGTGGTTAGCCATCTGATCAATTCCCTGCAACTCGATATCGGCATCTTTGTGCTGGAAACCGGCATGCTGCACCCCCAGACACTTGATCTGCTGAATCAATTCAAAGCGTCATCACGCGCGCCCGTTGAAATATTCAGCCCGCAAGATGATGCCGTCGTGCATTTTGTGGCGCGCGAAGGCCGAGATGCCATGTACCGAAGCATCGAGCTGCGCAAGGCTTGCTGCCATATTCGAAAGATGGAACCGCTTGCGCGTGCCTTGACGGGCAAGAAAGCCTGGATCACTGGCCTGCGTCGGGAACAGTCTGGTGCCCGGGCCGACGTCCCCTTGATCGACACCTCTGACCCGGCCCGCGCAAAGATCAACCCTGTGGCCAATTGGTCATGGGGTGATGTATGGCACTTCATCGCCATTAACAACATTGCCTACAACCCGCTTCACGACCAGTCTTTTCCAAGCATAGGCTGCGCGCCCTGCACCCGTGCCATCAGTCAGGGCGAAGACTTTCGCGCCGGACGCTGGTGGTGGGAAGACGAGGCAGCCAAGGAATGCGGTCTGCACGTGAACAAGACAAAGATCCTTGAGGCAGAACCCGCATGAATGCTCGCATAGACGATAGATTTCTACAGGCCACGAGTGCTCGACTGGATCGCCCCCATCCCGTAGAACACCCAAGTTACTTGAGCAACGCGCAGCTCGACGCACTCGAGGAAGAGACCATCTTCATACTGCGTGAAGTCGCTGCCGCATTTGAGCGCCCCGCACTGCTCTTCTCGGGCGGCAAGGACTCGCTGGTGATGCTCAAGTGCGCTGAAAAGGCCTTTGTCGATCAAAAAGCCGGTGGCCGAATACCCTTCCCGCTGCTGATGATCGACACCGGGCACAATTTTCACGAGGTAACTGATTTCCGTGATTTCCGGTCCAGGGAACTCGGCGCCGAGCTGATTGTTCGCAGTGTGGAAGACTCCATGGCCCGCGGCACCGTGCGTTTGTCACATCCCGGTGAATCCAGAAACGTGCATCAGTCGGTCACGCTCTTGGAAGCGATTGACGAATTCCGTTTTGACGCGCTGATCGGCGGCGCTCGCCGCGACGAGGAGAAAGCCCGCGCCAAAGAGCGCATCTTCAGTCATCGCGACAACTTCGGCCAGTGGCAGCCCAAGGACCAGCGGCCCGAACTCTGGACCCTGTTCAATACACGCCTGCAGCCGGGCGAACACTATCGCGTGTTTCCAATCTCCAACTGGACCGAGTTGGATGTGTGGCAGTACATTGACAGAGAGCAGATCGATCTGCCTTCGCTCTATTTCACCCACATACGCGAGGTGGTCCAACGCAATGGGCTGCTGGCGCCGGTTACCAAACTGACCCCTGCCAGACGCGGTGAGAAGGTCGAATTGCGCAATGTGCGTTTTCGCACGGTGGGAGACATCACCTGCACCTGTCCAGTCGAAAGCCTGGCTGCCAATGCAAGTGACATCGTGCTTGAAACCCTGACCGCTGAAGTGAGTGAACGCGGCGCCACCCGCATGGACGATAAAACCTCTGACGCTTCGATGGAGAAACGCAAGAAAGACGGATATTTCTGATGAGCGCTACGAATTCAATCTCTGTCCATACAGACCAGATCGTCGCTGCAACCCCAGCGTTGCGCTTCATCACTTGCGGCAGCGTCGACGATGGCAAAAGCACGCTGATTGGCCGCTTGCTGATTGACAGTCGATCGGTTCTGCAAGACCAGTTGGCCGGCGTACAACGCTCTGGCGAAACCGACCTTGCTTTACTGACAGATGGTTTAAGCGCTGAACGAGAGCAAGGGATCACCATCGACGTAGCCTACCGCTATTTCAACACCGAGGCCCGCAAGTTCGTCATTGGCGACGCTCCTGGCCACGAGCAGTACACCCGTAACATGGTGACTGCCGCTTCGAGTGCGGATGCTGCCGTCGTGTTGGTGGACGCCATCAAGCTCGATTGGCGCAACTCCGATTTGGAGCTGCTGCCCCAAACCCGCCGCCACGCACTGCTGGTCAACATGCTGCGCGTGCCTTCGGTATTGTTTGCTATCAACAAGCTCGACGCCGTGGAAGACTCGACGCTTGCCTTCCATAACATTGCGGCCGCCTTGTACAAGTTTGCACAGGAGGCTGGCATTGCCATCACCGCGATGGTTCCGGTCTCTGCGCTCAAGGGGTGGAACGTGGTGAGCACCAGCAATGCGGATCAAGCCGCATGGTGTGGTTACACAGGCCCAAGCTTGTTGGGCATCTTGGAATCACTACCTAACACACCGGCTGAAACTGATGTGGCCTTTAGCTTCCCTGTTCAGTGGGTGGAGAAGTTCCACAATTCGGCCGTGACCACCCAAGGCCGTCGCGTGTTCTGGGGCCGTGTAGGCACGGGCAGCGTGGAGCCTGGGCAAATCATCAAAGTGTTCCCAAGCGGTCAAACCGCTAAAGTATCGCAAGTGCTCAGCGCTACCCGCCAACCGCAAAGCAAAGTCATCGGCAGCAGCGCCGGCATCGTACTGGACCGCGAGGTCGATGTGTCGCGTGGCGATTGGTTGCTGGCAGGCGACAACTCATATAGAGGTCAGCGCCATCTAAATACCACCGTGGCGTGGATGGACGACCAGCCTTTGGTGGCAGGTCGCATCTATTGGGCACTGCATGGCCACCGCTGGGTGAAAGCAAAAGTGCAGCGGTTGGTGCATCGCCTGAACGTGAACACCTTGGCTGAGGAAGAAGCGAACGATCTTGGACCTAACGGCATTGGTCACGTGACGCTGTCCCTGCAAGAACCGTTAGTAACGCTGCCCTTTGCGCAGTCGCGCATTTTGGGTGCCTTGGTGTTGGTAGACACGGCGACTCACAGAACCGCGGGTGCGGTTCTGGTGACATCCCGCAGTGCGCCTTCTTCGTGAAAGATCAGTGACCGTAACCTGGTGCCGAGTTCAATGATCCCTGGACCCAGGGTAATCCCCCCGAAAAACCAAAGGGCGCTTACGCAGACCCGGCACCACCATGAATCGTGCCCATGCAAAGCATGAGAATCAGTCAACTCTGCGTGGCCATTACAGACTCGAAGACTGATCGACGATCTGCCTCAAGGCATCTGCATCAAGGATCTGAATGTGGCGGTGCTTCACCTCAACAATGCGTTCGACCATAAATCTTGAGAACGTTCGGCTCACGGTTTCGAGCTTCAATCCCAGATAGCTGCCAATCTCTTTACGGGTCATTCTAAGTATCAGTTCCGAACGCGAGTAACCCCGGGCATGCAGGCGGTCAACAAGGTTCAGGAGAAAGGCGGCGAGTCGTTCCTCTGATCGCATACCGCCAAGCATCAGCATCACGTCATGTTCCCGCACGATTTCGCGGCTCATGATTATGTGAATGTGACGATGCAATGGGTTGACTTTAAGCGACAGTTTCTCAAGTAGATCCAATGGCAGCACGCAGACCTCGGCATCTTCGAGCGCAACCGCATCGCAAATGTGGCGATCGTTGACAATGCCGTCGAAACCGAGCATTTCACCAGCCATTGGAAACCCGGTAACCCGACCCAGGCCGTCAGCTGAGGTCACGCAGGTTTTGAAAAAACCGTTCCGTATCGCATACAGACTGCTGAACCGCTCACCTTTTTGAAAAAGCGCGGCATTGTGTTTTATGCGGCGCCTGGCAGTGATCAAACTGTCAATTTCCTCCAGCTCCAATGAACTCAACCCTACGGGCAGGCAAAGCTGCCGCACATTGCAGTTGACGCATGTGGCTTTGATCGTTTGGGTGCCCATGCAGGAGATTTTGACATTGCGCGATGAATATTTTGATTGAGGTCAATAATGCCCGACTTCGGATGCCCGGCTTTGCCCCAAAAGGGATGCAGCCCTGGTCAATATTTCAGGACGCGACGAACGTCTCACCGATCAGAGGTCGGCTATCGAATCAGCAGTTTGCTCAGTTGTAGACCCGCTTTGTGTCTTTAGGAGCCAGTCAACTTCCTTCGAAATCGCCTGTCAAAATTAAACCTATGGAGAAAGTTGTTAGGCTGGATTGCAGCAGGTTGTGTCACCCTGTGTCACAACGTCCACGCCAAACGATGGGTGAAGCGATGGGCGGATGGCCGCAACTACCCGCAAGCCCTTGAGAAACAAAGCCTGATGGCGCCGGCCGGACAGTTATGTGCATCACAAAGCTGGGGTCAACATCATTAGACTTTCAGTTCTTTCCCATCCGGGCCATTGGCAATTACCGTCCCCTTCGAGCGTAAAGAAGGCGGAACAAGGTGTCTTTATGCCAATGCCCAACATGCCGTGGGAACAATTCCGTGCCGACATGCTCGCAGCTGGGTATGACGAGGTGCTGGAACGGCAATGGGCTCCCGACACGGTCCTGGCAACCCATGCCCACCCGTTCGAGGCCAATGCCCTGGTCGTGCAGGGTGAGATGTGGCTGGCCGTTGCTGGCAAACCGGCGCAACGCTTGCTGCCGGGCGACCGGTTCCACCTGGAGCCTGAGGTGCCCCACGACGAGCGCTATGGTTCGCAAGGGGCAACCTATTGGGTGGCGCGCAAGAACGGAGAGCGTTCGCTGGTCTCGTGGTGTATCCCACTTGATGGCGAGGGCATTGCCTCTGGCCTTGACAGTTGGAAAGTGAGCATGCAACATGACTGACCGTCTCTCCATTTCACGAGGCGATGTTGGAGCATGCCATGGATACTATTCAACCACTATTCACCGCGACCGCGACCGCCAAAGGTGGCCGAAACGGTCACACCGAGTCCAATGACGGGCTGGTAAGCGTCGATCTTTCTGTGCCCAAGGCCATGGGTGGGCCGGGCAGACCTGGAACCACAACGCCGGAGGACCTGTTCGCCGCAGGGTATGCAGCATGTTTCGGCGGCGCGCTGGATTTCGTGGCGAAGCAGCACAAAAAAAATGCCGCTAATGCCATTGTCACTTGTGCCGTCTCCATCGGCCCACGCAATGGCGGCGGTTTTGGTCTGGCAGTCAAGATGCGCATTGAAGACTTGAGCCTGACACGCGCGGAGCTGGAGCCGTTGGTGAGCGAAGCGCACGAAAAGATTTGTCCCTATTCCCACGCTACCCGCAACAACGTTCCGGTGGAAATTGAAATCGTGGGTGCATGAACCCTGTCCGTTGGTATTCGGGTAAAGCTGACGTTGGTGAACTTCTGCTACTGGAGAACTGCTGACCTTGCCCGAAATTGCGTGACAGGCAGCAACGTGCTTGATCCCGTCAATTGCCACCGCCTGCGAAATCCTCTAGATGATGGTTCATGCGATCTTGCATTCAAGGTCAAGGGTACATACGAAATGGATGTGGTTGCTGAGATGGAGTTCGTGTCGTTGACGATCATGGTCGGAGATAATGCCGCCGTTGTCGTCTGACCTTGCTGTAGACACTGCATCTCATACGATTCAATGTCCAATCTTCGGTAAAGGACTCTCCCGTTGAGTTTTAGGTAGGTTGGACCTGATTTTGCCGAACGCCAACGTTCAAGGGCATAGAGTGAGCCAGTTTCAGTCAATTGATGGCCGGCGTGAGTCCCCACATAAGTTCTTACCAGGGAATTGGATAGATTTCTCAGGACAGTCAATTGGGGAAATTTGCAGATAGGTTGCGTCCCGATTGTTCGAAACGTCGACTGGATAGAGATTGAGCGTCGTGGCGCTGTCGCGGTTTTTTCTACGATGCGTTCCGCTCCGCCAGGACATTGACTTCCAACTGGCTATCAGCAAATGCAAGTTGCCCAGAGCCCCGCAGCACGCGGGGCTTCGCGCTTGGAGCTCCTGACTTTTAGGGTACGGTACGGAGGTCGGTACTTTTGAGCATGCTGGTCAATTTGACCCGTACCGAGTAGCCTTGTGATTCAGTTCTGTGCGTGCGCCTGAGCCTCAGTGCTTACCGCCATCGGAGGCGTCAAGTCAGCCCGTGCCTGCAGGGCCCTTGCACGCGCAGCACACCCTTCGATGTGGTCGTTGACCAGCCCCATTGCCTGCATGAAGGCGTACATGGTGGTTGGTCCTACAAAGCTCCAGCCGCGCTTTCTCAGGTCCTTGGACAGCACGATGGATCCCGGGGAAGTGGTGACGCCACTCATGGTCTGGCGGGTGATCTGGTGGGGACGGGTATCCGATGCCGGCTCAAAGCGCCAGAAATAAGCTGCCAGTGAGCCAAACTCCTTGCGGAGTTCCTGCGCCCGCTGTGCGTTGTTGATGGTCGATGCGATCTTGCCCCGGTGTCGGACGATGCCGGCATCAAGCAACAGGCGCTTGAACTCCGCTTCACCAAATCTGGCGACCTGGTCCATATCGAAGTTCGCAAAGCCGCGGCGAAGAGCCTCCCGCTTGTTGAGAATCGTGAGCCAGCTCAAACCCGCCTGAAACCCCTCGAGACAGACTTTCTCGAAAAGACGTCGGTCATCCTGCACCGGGAAACCCCATTCATCGTCATGGTAGTGCTTATATTCAGGGGTAGCACGGCACCAGGCACAGCGAGTCACCTGGCGCTCATCGGTGAATAGCCCGGCGGGTGCGGCGGTGTCGTCGATCATGCGTGCCGGCCTCACTTATCCACTGATTCACGCAGTGCATTGCCCGGTTTGAAACAAACTGCGCGCCTCTCGGGAACGGCAACACTGTCGCCATTTCGCGGGTTGCGGCGAATACGAGCCTTGCGCTGCTTCATCGAAAAGCTGTCAAAGCCGCGATTTTCCACTCGGCGGCCCGCCACCATTCCATCGCTCAGGGCTTCAAAAATGGTTTTGACAGCAAAGTGTGTGTCGTTCTTGCTGAAGTTGCTGAAACGTGCAGCCAATCCGTCGATGAGGTCTGAGCGGTTCATGGCGCATATGGTAGCTTGGCAGCGTCCCGAATTGGTCTACTACCGGATGTGTGACTCCTATGTGAACTGGAGCCGTCATTGGCCTGCCTCTGGTGACCGGCCGGACCCGACCAGGAGCGGGTATTCGGAGGTGCCGCTCCAAAGCGGGCATTCGCCGAACCGATTTCTCTCTTGCTGTCGTTCAGCCCGAAAGATCGGGCACCGCCAGTGGCCTGCTCTTGAGCTGCGGGATCCGACGGTCGGGGCGAAGCCTGAGGTCCAGTTACTTTCTCCTGACTAGTCATTGCCAACGCGGATTCAATTTCGTGATGCTCCCAATGCTAGAACTCGGAACCAGTCATTCGGTGGAAAGATTGGGTTCTAGCAGGTGACGGTCGGCAGCGCAGCGTAGTCTTTGAGCCCAACGCGGCAGATTCCAAGCCATCTCGCGCTGAGCCGCTTAGGCAGTCGATGCTGACGCTGACCGGGCAGAAGGGTACCACGACGAATTTCGCGTACGCGCGTCCGCTCTTTTGGGCGCCTAATGCAGTGGTTGACAAGGGTAGAGACTAGCTGGACGGCAACGTCGACTGCCCGCACAAGCACAAAGAGGTCATATTGAAGTACTCCGGTCTTTCAGGAAAAGGAATGCGAAAATAAACTATGCAGTTCCGGATAATCATTTGGCTCGCAGTCGTCTGCTTCAGCACGAACCTTGCGGCGCAAGTCGCGACCCCGAGCAGCGAGCAGATGATTGAACAACTCAAGGCACCGAGCACCCCGGGTAATCGCACCAGAAGTCTGCGTAATCTCGCGGTCGAGGCAGTGCCTGCCGCGGCCCGACCTTCACTGTCTTTGTTGATCCAGTTCGATTTCGACTCGGCCCGCGTGCGGCCAGAGAGTCAGGAGGCGCTAGCCAATCTGGCGCAGGCCTTGCAGTCGGCCGAACTGAAGAGTTCCGCATTCGCCATAGAGGGCCACACAGATGCCAAGGGCAGCGAGGAATACAACCTCAAGTTAAGCCAGCAAAGGGCTGAGGCGGTGCGTGATTTTCTTCAAACCAAGGGTGTGGATGGGAGTCGCTTGATTGCATCAGGCAAGGGCGCCAGCCAACTCGAAAACAGGGATCAGCCATTTGCAGCTGAGAACCGGCGTGTGCGCATTGTCAATCTGGATTGATGCCGCGATCTTGCGGGCCTATGATATTTCGATATGAAACTGTGGCTGCGCATTGCTCACCGCATCGGTGCCTTACCTGCGTCGCGTGTCACCTGGACCCTGGTGCTGCTCTTCTCTGTCTGGGTGCTGCTGGATGTGTTTGTCTTCAAATTCACGGGTGGCCTGACGCAGTCAAGTTATGACGCCATGGTACGTGCCCGCGTGGCGGTGGCGGCGCCTGATCCACGCATTGTCATCATCGACATCGACGAGGCCTCACTGCTGCGAATGGGCAAGGAGTTCGGCCGTTGGCCCTGGCCTAGGGATACTCTGGCCACGGTGCTCGAACACATCGAACGTCAGGGCCCGGCTGCGATTGTCTGGGACATTACTTTTTCAGACGCTGATCGATTGAGCCCGGGCGGTGACGCGGCCTTCAACGAGGCAGCGGCGCACAGCACGCACAGCCATTTCTCAGTGGTGCGCCTGCCCAAAAGCAACGATACAGCGAGCCAAATCACGCGCGATGCCTTGCCCGGCCTGTGGCTCGCTCCGGCTTCACAACCGACAGGCGTGCCGACGCCTGTCAAGAGCGCTACGGTGGCACTGATACCGCCCGCACTTCCCGCCGTCGCCGATGGTCGTCTGGGATTCAACAATGGTTACGTCGATCCGGATGGCGTATTGCGTCGCTACCGCTATCTGGAACCTCTGCCTGACGGCAGCGCCATTGAGTCGCTGCCCCTGAGCGTCGCGAGGGCTATGAATCCAGCAGCGTACGACGCCATCGTGGCGGCGGCCCGTGGCGTGTCCGAACCAAAGGACGAGCTGATTTCATGGCGCAGGAGCGCGGATGCCTACCCCCGTGTCTCGTTTGCCGATGTGTTTGCGCAGGCTGAAGGCGATAAATCTATTAAGTCGGTGCCAGACTTCGCGGGCAAGGTCGTGATCATTGGTGCGACCGCGCCGGGCCTGCATGACATTCATCCTACGCCACTGTCGTCAATGCAGACCGGTGTGGATTCACTGGCGGCCGTCATTGACAACGCTTTGAATCAACACCACATCAGTGAACTGCCACGCTTTCTGCAGGCGGCCCTGGCAATTGCGTTGTGCGTGGGGCTGGCCTTGTGGGTGCAATTTAAAAGTGCCGCTTCGCTGGCGCCTGCAGTCCTGGCCTTGCCTGCGGCCCTCTTGGGAATCAGTTACCTCAGCCTCAATGGATTGCCACTGTTCGTGGATCTGCATCTCGCAGCCGGGTTGGCACTGGTGTTCCTGGCCGTGCTTCGTTTTTGGAGCGCGCTACGCCGCAACTACTGGTGCACGCCACCGGCTCACTCGACTAAGCCAATGGCGATCTGGCCTTGGGAGCGCAGCGAGGCCTGGCTGGAGGGAGCGCTGGACCGCTTGATCGATGCCCTTGAGCGACATGCGCCGACCTGCCGTGTGGTTGTTTGCGATGTCAACGTCAATTGGCCATCAACTCTGCGCTGGCCCGAACTGGCGCGTTTTGCCGCTGTGGTGGGGCCACAGGATGCGATGCAGAATGCACGCGACGAACTCGAACCGGAATTGATGCGCCTGGCGCCCCGCCATGGTGAAATCATGACACTGCAATCGCCATCGGATCGAGAGCAATTGGCAAAAGACGTCTTCAAGGCGTGGTCGAGGCTTCAACGTCCGGCTGAAGCCGATAAGTGAAAGGCAATAGGCGGCATGAAGTTCAAATATCCTTGCTTGCTGGCGGCACTTTGGGCGAGCCTTGGTGTGCATCTTGTGACCCTCGGGCAACCTGGACCACTCGCTGCCCCAGGAAAGACCGTGACAGTTCTGCGGGCCACCGAACTGCGCGCCGACAAGCTGCCATCGGCTCCGGTACTTGACCGACTGGCAATGGGTGCCGCTTTGCGGCTGCTTGGTGTGGAGGGCGGTTGGGCGTTGGTGGAGTCTTCTGCGATTGCCGGGCAAGGCGACGCCAGGATATCAGGCTGGGTGCGCGCCAGCGCCGTGAACTGGCGGTCAGGCAGTTCGACTGTCTCGGGTCTCGCGAGCGGGCGTGAGGCTGCCGGCAACACGGCTTTGACATTGGGCGTGCGCAGCCTGCCACCGCGCATCAACCGCCACGCGCTGATTATCGGCGTTAGCCGTTATGCCGACCCAGCCATCCCAGCGTTGCCGGGCGTCCGAATCGACAAGCAATCCGCCACACAAATGGCCGAGGCGATGCAGGTGCCGCCGAACAATGTTTCCTACCTGCAGGATGAGCAGGCGACGGCCGGCGGCATCCGCCGGGCCATCAAGGAATTGACCGACAAGGTGCAGGTTGGCGATCGCGTGTTCATTTACTTCTCCGGTCATGGCACCAGCTACAGGGACAGCACGACGGCGGGCTGCACCCCGGCTTTGTATGCCTACGACGGTGGCGTGATCTCCGACCCCGAGATGGCGGATGCTCTGAGGACCATTACCGAGAAGGTCGATAAATTGCTTGTCATGTATGACGCCTCTTACTCGGGCGGGAATACGCCGGCGACAGCAGCAGTGCGGACGCGGGGAAGCACCAATGCCAATGATGACGGGGCGCTGCGCCCCAAATATGTGATCACATCACAACAGTGTGACCGCACCGTGAACGCGAAGGCCCGCAATTTTTTGTCGCAGGCGACGGCCAGGGGTGCGCTGCCGCAGGACATCATCCACTTCGGCGCTTCGCGCGACGACGAGGTCGGTCTTGATGATGAACTCAAAGGCGGGATTGCCACCCAGTTCATGCGCGATTGCATGTTGCGCGACGCCAAGGATCTGGACAACTCGGGTGCCATCAGCATGGACGAAATCAGGCAGTGTGCTCAGGAAAAGATCAACAAGCGCATTGCCAATGACGCAAACTACAGGGCACAGAACCTGGAGCTCAGCGGCAACGCCGCATTTGTGCCCGCCTGGTTCAGTCTGCCAAATGCCTCAGCGCCGGTGCTTGCACCGCAGGTGCCCGTTACCGGTGAGAAAGCATTGCGGCAGATGTTTGAGCAGCGCGATGCGAAACGCCGGGTTCAGATCACCTTGAGCAAGGATAGATTGAAGATCGGCACCGACTCGATGGACTTCTCTATTTGGTCGGACCGAGCCGGTTTTGTTTACGTGGCATTGGCTGGTTCTGATAACAAGTCGCTCTATATGCTATTTCCGAACGAGTTCGATAAGAACAACAAGATCGACGCGGGCCAGCGGCTAGTGCTGCCGCGCCGCAGCTGGCGTGTCACGGCCGCTGGCCCGGCGGGCACTGACAGCTTGCTGGTCCTTGTCGCCGACGGCCCGCGAGATCTTGCTCCGCTGTTGGCCAGCAAAGTTGGACCGTTTCTTACGTCGTTGAATGATCCGCAGGGGCGTGCAGGATTGGGGGCGCTGATGACGACTTCGGAATCGATGACCAGTCTGGATTGCACAAATGCTGCTTCGCGCCCGAGTGGCGCACTGTGCTCGGACGCCTACGGCGCTTCGATGGTCACCCTGCAGGAGACAAATTGATGGCTCGCAATGCGGGTCCCGTAGTTGACGGCCTGATGCTCATCGTGCCGCACGGTTCGGAACCAAATCATCGCGCAGTCGCAGGAAATTGGCGCAGCCGTGTTGGCCTTAGCTGGGCTTCTGCGTATACCGAATCAGCTCCGTTCGAGCAGTAACCTTCATCCGCTCTCGGCCCCTGCTCTTTTGCTTCCATGCGAACTCATCGAATCTCAGTGGCCTTAAACACTTGGCAGGATCAATCCAATATTCAATTCTTCGATTCTTTCCGTCCGCCACAGAGCCTGATGCCGTGACCTTGAAGGCATTGAATGTTCCAGCTTGATTGGTAAAGACCTCCCGAGCGACAACAGCAAGATTGAGTTCCATTTCACTCGCGACACCGTTGCCTCGCTTGCGAATGTACTTGGTACTCCATTTGAACCCGATCGCGTACTGGGCTGGATAGAGCTGTGCTGGAGTCAAAAAGTGATGATCACGCGACTTCAATTCATTGCCAATAAGGTCAAGAATGACCTTTCCGTCATTGAATATGATTTGAGATTCGGTAATGCTGGTGACCTTTTCGGTGAAGGTGCTTTCAGCCACGCCCGTCAAAGCATCCTGCTCTTCAAACGTGAAGCTGTCTCCTAACGAATAAGAGCCCACTGCGCTCACGGTCCCCTTGGTAAAGGGATTTGAGGGCGCATTGGAAATTTGGACGCTCTTCTCACCCTGCTTCTTCAATAGAAGGTCCAACTGAACCTGGGCCAGTTGAGAAAAATTCCCGTTGGGAAACCGAGCAAGGTAATCCTCCATCGATGCGACTGTCTGGGTTGCCTTCGACGCGTTCCAGACGGCCAGTTCTTCATTGAAAAGCTGTACCTTTCTTTCTTCCGAAATCTTGACGAGTTGTTCCTGACTCTGAGAAAAATAGAAATCCCCTTCAAGTGAAGTGCTCTCCCATGGGATCTGTTGCCCCCCGGACTTGATGCGGACTTTGAGTCGGACGCGCTTGAATACATCTTCCAGCTTTGCGCCTGGAACGCGCATCTCGCGCAACAGGTTTTCCGTGAACAATCCGTTTGCTCCGTCTCCATCACTTGCCGTATTTCCTGGCGCAGTGGAGTAGGAAAGCAGCGAACCAGGCGGCGCATCGAATTGACTCAGTCCCTTCCTTTCCACCGGAACACCGCTGCCAAATGGATTGTCTCTGCAGGCATCAAGAATAATGACGTTCATGGGGTTTGCGGCCTTGCTGAGTGCAGAAAGCAAGGCACCCAATTCCAGCGTCTTTCTTGGCATGTCATCGAGGGTCGACAACACGGCATCGACGGGTATAAGGTAGTTCCTCCAAGCGAGTTGAGCACCATGACCCGCGTAGTAAAAGAGGCCGATGGCTTTTTGATTAGCAAGGCGAGCTCCGTATTGTTGAACCGCGTCTGACATCGCATGAAGATCGGCGTCCAGCAGGAGTTGGCACTGGAAGCCCAGTTCGGCAAGAGTCGCCGAAATGGCCTTGGCATCATTGGTTGGGTTCAACAAGGGGCCACGCCGGTACCGGCTATTCCCAATAATCAACCCAATTCGCGGTACGTCTATGCCTACTGAATCGGCAATTGCACCGAGAACTGCGTGCGGAATTACCGATGTACCGGCAATCGTTGCGAGACTTCCAAGAAAATTGCGGCGAGGAATCATCATTCAGAAACATCAAAGGTCATTCTTGCTGAACTGGCTATGTCGCGCCACGCTCAAAGAGTTCTTCATTGATTGCATCTGAGCCTAAGCAACAGTGAGTTCCAAAAATTTACCGTCCTGCTGCAAGAACTTTATCCGATTGAACGCAATGTGTGAAGGACCTGGATCGGCTTGATGAGCATGGAGTTACAAATAATTCCGCCTGTTTCTATGCCTTCTCCTCTGAAACATACCCACCATGCGGCAATAAATCCTGCTCCGTGTTTAGTATCTGACGCACTACCCCAAAGGGGAGCTGAGGGCCGATAGTTATTATGGCTTATCTTGAGGCGACTGCCCGCTTTCCTTTCCGCCGGGTTGACTGTGGATAGCACCTATCTCAATCGGTCCCTGACCGGAATGGGTCCCAACATACAACTTCTCAATCTGCTTGCTCCAGACAAGTCACTCAAGCCCCGTAGGTATTGGTCAGCAAAACGGCGATGATTTGAATGAATTCAGCACCCGCCGTCGATCCGCTACGGTCGATCGAGACCTGTCCTCCAGTGGACATTGGCCTTGGTGGAATACCGGATAGGCGACATTGGCCTGAGTCACCAGCCTCTTCGCCCAGTGGTTGGCAACTTAGCGGAATCCGGCCCTCGTTGTACTCATTTGGCGTGCGATTATTGGCGGCACGAGCAATCTACGGTCACACTATGCAAATCTTTGGCAGCCCAGCGGTGTCGACACTTCGCCTATTCTAGGGACTTCGGTTACCATGATTGCGGAATCTAAATGAGAGAAAAATCATCAGCGGCAACAGTATCGCATTGAAGGTCTACCTTGAAACTGCGTTGTTTTGTCGCTCTAGTTCTGATAGCACTCGCCACGGCCGCATCGGCTCTGGAGCACCGTGTCGCCCTGGTAATCGGCAACAGCGACTACAAGACGGCGCCGCTAAAGAACCCCGTGAACGACGCTCGCGCCGTAGCAGCCACCCTAAAGAAGCTTGAATTCGAGGTGCTGATAGGGGAGAATCTCAGCCGGAAGGCAATGTTGCAGCAGATGCGCGCATTCCGCGAAAAACTGGGACCCGAGAGCATCGGACTGTTCTATTACGCGGGTCATGGCATTCAAGTTAAAGGGCAGAACTATTTGATCCCGATCGATGCGGCGGTGCGTAGCGAGGCCGAGATCGACGAGGAGAGCGTCAACTTGGCGAACCTGTTGGATCGACTCGACGAAGCCAAGAACCCCATCAATATCGTTATTCTCGACGCTTGCCGCGACAACCCGTTTGCGCGCTCATTCCGTTCGGCTTCGCGCGGCCTCGCGCAGGTCGACGCGCCTACCGGCACGCTGATCGCCTATGCAACCGCACCAGGGCGCACTGCTGCGGATGGTGACGGCGCCAATGGGGTCTACACCGAAGAGATGCTGCGCGTTCTCAGGACGCCCGGGCTCAAGGTCGAGGACGTTTTGAAGCGCGTACGGGCTGGGGTGGTCCAGCGTACAAATGGCTTGCAGACTCCTTGGGACGCCTCCTCGCTGATCGGCGACTTCTACTTTATCCCGCCGGCCACGGTGGCCGTGGCGCAAACTCCTTCTGCCGCGATTGCCGCTCCCTTGCAGCTTGCGGTCATCGCGCCTGCGACGCGGTCGTCAAATCCCACGGACGGTGTTTGGTCTTTGTTCATGCAATGTCCTGGCCTCTTCGGCTGGAACCACAGCTTGCTTGGCCGGCGTGTCACGGAAGGCAAACTGGTTGGACGAACCGCGGTGAACAACAACCCGGAAGCTTGGGAACTGACCTTCAACATGCCTTCCCTTGATCGGGTGGAAGTCGCCGGCACCCTGACTGATGCGCAGGGCAAGTCCGGGCGCTATCTGGGGACCGCTAGCGCGAATGGGCCAAACACGACGTTCAAGGGGCGCGGCCAGTTCGAGAATTACGACGACTGCGTTTTCGAGGCGCGCCACATCCAGTAGCTCACGTTCACAATGCCTTAGGGTTGCCTAGTAGGATGCGAAGTTTTGAGTTGCCCCACTGGTACAGCCCCCCGCCGATGTCGATCAACGGAGCGCAGACTTCGCGGCCGTCCCTGAGCTTTGTCCACTTACCGCAAAGATCCCCTTCGGGCGTCACGCGCCAGACGCCGCTATCTCGCCACAGAGCTTGGTTCAGCATCCGCATCGCACCGTCAGGCGCATAGAAGACGAAGGCACTATTCGATTGGTTGATAACCTCGGCGGTGTTGCCTGCGAAGGATTGCTTGATGACCTCGGCGCTCAGGACCACTTGTGCATACACCGTTGGTATCACCGCAAGTAGCACTCCGATTAGGACGCGCAAGGCGGCCGCGCCCAGTTTCAGGAGCCGTTCTCCCGTCATAAAATTGACGGGGCAACGGCACATTGCGGCGACCGTAGCTACAGTGTTCGTTCTCGTCATATTAACCTCCGAATTGTGTATTGGTTCATCAATGTCACTCCGATACAAGCATTGGGCTCCCATCGTCGAACATGGCTTCAGTCCGACCGAGAGTGGTTGACATGAAGATATGGTCAATATTCGAGACAGTCGCTAGGTCCTTGTCGGTCAGTCAGACTGTTCCAATGGTGATTCCTGTTTAGGCTGTAGGATGAGGACATGCTGCGAATAGGCTGGACAGGCGATGACAAGAGCGGGACGGTAGTCGAAGTTGACCTTCTTTGTTCAGCGAACAAAACGATCCGGGCCATGGCGGGGACACCACGAGAAGTTGGGGCGCGTTGTTCGCCTTCATGAGCGGCGGCTGACTGGAAGTGAATTAAGATTCCCGCAAACAGCCTCCGGCGAGTACTCGGAAACGCTGCGCTGTTGACGGCCAACCGAAAAACTTGATCATCGTCCTTGTCTGACCGCTCCCGAGTTTCTGGCATCGGCGGCGAGCGGCCGGTCTCGGCGAAATCCAACGTCAGCTTTCGACTTTCCGCTGGGGTTCATGCGGTTCCGGTGAACGTCGGGTATGTGTCCTCAAGAGTGAGTGGCCTGGGTGTTGGGGACATTCTTGCTCGACCGCCTCTTCAAGACACAGACCGTTCACTCGAAAAAGAATGACCCGATCCAAGGCGAGTGTGAAACCTGTCATTCAGTTGTGGAAAAGCTGACGGTCGCCGCCCATGTGCAGAAATCAGACGCTGCCATCCTTTGAACTGACACGGGCTATATCAAGACATCCCCATCCGCGCGGACGAGGGAAAATATTACCCAGCGCCGGGTTTGAAGGAAACTGCCTCGGTAGCACCGTAGGCGCTTATCTTGCCCTTGCTTCGATGAATCCACTCCATGCGCAGGGTGCGCAGGGTCGCCGGATCGAACCAGGTGCGGGACTCCATGAATGTCATACCGGCATCGCCCCGCGCTTCTCCGACGCCAAGGACCAGATAGGCTTTGAAAGTGCCGGCCGGTACGGTCACCGTGTCGTAGCCTTGGACCCGGTACTCCAAAAAATTGGTATCGAGGACACCATCAGGTCGCAGATTCTGGAAGGCACTGCGCCACTTCTTCCCGATAGCCATGTCCGCTGGCGCCTCAAGAATGCCCGGCGATTTGCTGCCGGTGCCACTCTTGAGCAGGGTCCCGCCCTGATCCCTCACGAGTTGACCATGAAATAAAGATCCCCGCCCCAAGGGGCGGGGTATTCAGAACAGCCCTTGCTGCGTATCCGAATGTAGTTGTTGATATTCGTTGCCTTGATTCTTCACG